>JAAUXY010008124.1_pt1 | contig 23812 bp, 18 predicted proteins | sample 7278121 | NCBI WGS metagenome assembly JAAUXY01 (sample SAMN14350117, study PRJNA611818) | marine sediment metagenome | isolation source: surface marine sediment (1.8m) | place: French Polynesia: Moorea | collected 2018-08 | reverse complement strand
TCCTCGTCGTCGGCAACTGCCTGCTTTACAGTGAGGCGCAGGACCCTTCCCTGCGGATCGATTACAAGTCCGCTTTCGAACTCGACTAGGGCCTGATCGCACCGTGTTGACGGCGTCCCCTGCAGCCTACGCGTCGGTATGACTGTTCTTGAGAGCGCGTGGAATGAGCGTCGCCATCAGTACCCAGTAGATCAGGTAATTTGCGGCATGCGCCATGGCTGCACCTCGCAGACCGAATAACTCGACTAGCTGAACGGTCAGAAACACGAACAAGGCCGCAGCCGTCAACTCGGACACCACGAACAGCCGGGTCATGGCCTTGCCTAGCATCAGGTAGGCAAGGATCCAGCTGCCGATCTTGAACGTGTCCCCAACCAGTTGCCAGGCGAAAAGCTGGGCCATGGGAGCGAACTCGGCACTGAACAGCAGCTCGATGATCAAGTCCCGGGAGACATACATGAGCGCGGCGCAGCCCGCTGCAACCGGCAGGATGATCTTGTAGCCTTGCAGGATCTCTTGCCTGATCTCACTCAGTTTCTTGAGTTCGGATAAGCGCGGCAGGTAATAGACACTCAGGGTCGTTGTGACCAACATCAGGTACGCGGCGCTGAGTCTCCACATCGCTTCCCAGTAGCCGGCAAAACTACAGCCAAGAGTCTCTCCAAGGTGATTCCGGATCAGGATGTGACTCACTGGCACACACAATGCAGACGTGAGCGCCATCAGCGTGTACCCGGCGAGCCTCTTTGCGACTCGCGTGTCGATACTCCCGAGCAAGTATTGCAGCCGGAACCATGGCGCCCTGTAAACGAGCGCCAGCGTGACGAAAAAGCTCAGTGACTGGTAGACCGCCAGCGCAACGAGGGCGCCGTACACGCCGAATCGAATAGCCATCGTCGAGGTCACGACCAGTGAAAAAAGGCTGCCGGCGATGTTGGCCGCCACGTAGCGCATGATCTCCTTCTTGCCGTTCAGGATGGCAAGAAACAGCGTGTTGAACACGAAAAAGATCAGTGCTGCGGCAAACCAGACGAAGACGGACGCCAGTTCCTCGTCTTTCAGAAACCAGGCCGCGAGCGTCCGTTGAAAAACGAGCACCAGAATCGCCGCCAACAGTGATCCGGCGAACGAAATGGTTCCGGCCGTCCGCCAGACCGTGTGCTGCCTCTCTTCCTCCTCGTGATACTCGGCGGTGTACTTCGTAACCCCGGTGTTTATCGCACCGCTGGCAAGCGTGGTGATCATCTGCACGGCGTTCTGGAACTGGCCGAGGACGGCGTAACCCGCGGGCCCGACGTAGACAGCCAGAATCTTGTTGAGCCCCAGGAGGGTGAGCATCCTGACCAGGACGGCTATGCCGTTCAGCAAGCTCGTCTTGATCAGCGTCACGAGTCAGCCCCCTGCGAAGGAATTGCAGGCGTCGATCACCTCGTCCACTTCGTCGTCGGTAAGCACCGGGCTGATCGGCAGGCTCAGCACCTCGGCGGCGAGCGTCTCGGTCAGGGTGAGCTCGCCGGGCTTCCAGTCGGCGTACGCACGCTGCTGGTGGATCGGTATCGGGTAGTGGATGAGCGTCTGCACGTCCCGTTCACCCAGGTGCGCCTGGAGCGCATCTCGCCGCGCTGTGCGGATCACGAAAAGATGAAAAACGTGCGATGCCAGGTCGCTCTGCTCAGCGCCCTTGCCGATGGGGAGCCTGATTTCTGGATGACTGATCCTGTTTGCATACGCGCGTGCGATCTCGCGCCGACGCGCGGCCTCGGCGTCCAGGTACTTGAGCTTCACGCGCAGCATCGCCGCGTGGATCTCATCCAGCCGGCTGTTGACACCCTGGTAGTCGTGCTCGTATTTTCGCTCGCTGCCGTAGTTGCGGAGCGCGCGTACCTTCTGCGCAAGACCTGTGTCGTTAGTCGTTACAGCGCCCGCGTCACCGAGGGCACCGAGGTTCTTTCCCGGGTAAAAGCTGAAAGCGGACGCGTGTCCGAAGCTACCCGCTTTGCGGCCCTGCAGGCTTGCGCCGTGTGACTGGGCCGCGTCTTCCAGTACGAGCAAGCCATGCTTCTCAGCCAGGTCCATGATCCCGGGCATGGGTGCGAGCTGGCCGTAAAGATGCACGGGAACGATCGCCCGCGTCCTGTCGGAAACTGCGGTCTCGATGCTCCGAGGGCACAGGTTGAAAGTGCGCGCATCCGGCTCCACGGGTACCGGTTGCAGCCCGCAGTCAGTGACCGCGAGGCACGTCGCGATGTAGGTGTGGGATGGGACGATGACCTCGTCGCCATCCTCCAGCCTGCCCATCTCCTTCCACGCTCTGAGCACAAGCGTAAGCGCATCCAGGCCATTGCCGACGCCGATACAATGTTCGACGCCGCAGTAGCTCGCAAACTCGGACTCGAACGCTTCGACCTCGGCGCCGAGAACGTACCAACCGGAGTCAACCACGCGCTCGACGGCCGCGATCAGTTCTTCGCGGTAACGCGCGTTGATCTTTTTCAGGTCCAGAAACGGAATCATTCGTTCAACGGCTTCGGCAAGATCCGGTCGAATCAGTGAGCGCAGCCTAGACTGCTAAAAGTCCGGCTCGTTCGCAATTTGCATCAGGTACTGACCGTAGCTGTTGTTGCTCAGCGACTCGCCGATTCTCAGCAGGTCCGCGCTCGACAACCAGCCGTTGCGAAAAGCGATCTCCTCGAGACACGCTATCTTGTACCCCTGCCGCTGCTCGATGGTCTCCACGAAACTCGCCGCCGCGAGCAGGTCTTCGTGCGTCCCGGTATCGAGCCAGGCGAAGCCGCGCCCGAGGACTTCAACATTGAGATCGCCGCGGTCAAGATAAACCTGGTTGACGCTCGTGATTTCCAGCTCGCCTCGTTCCGAAGGCTTGACGTTCCTGGCAATCTCCACGACATCGTTGTCGTAGAAGTACAGGCCTGTAACAGCATAGTGTGACTTCGGCTGTGCGGGTTTCTCCTCGATCGAGATCGCCTTTCGGTCGTCGTCGAACTCCACCACGCCGAAGGCTTGCGGATTCTTTACCTGGTACCCGAATACTGTTGCACCCGTTTTACGTCCGGCAGCTTCCCTCAACATCGGGGTAAACCCCTGCCCGTAAAAGATATTGTCCCCGAGCACCAGGCAGACGCTGTCGTCCGCAATGTGCGACTCGCCGATGAGGAACGCCTGGGCCAGGCCATCCGCACTTGGCTGCACGGCGTAGCTCAGCTTGATGCCGAAGTCACCGCCGTCCCCCAGCAATCGCTCGAAGCTGTCCCTGTCGATCGGCGTCGTAATGACGAGAACATCGCGGATGCCTGCCAGCATGAGCGCCGACAGTGGATAGTAGATCATCGGCTTGTCGTAGATCGGCAGCAACTGCTTCGAAGCACCCTTCGTTATCGGATACAGTCGCGTTCCGGAACCACCAGCGAGTATGATGCCTTTCACCGCTTACTTCCTCCCAGTCTTGTCAGTCGGTACTCGCCGCTCAACACGCGTCGCCACCACGCCTCGTTCTCGAGATACCACCGCACCGTCTTCCGCAAGCCGGACTCGAATGTCTCCGTTGGCTTCCAGCGCAGTTCCCGTTCGATCTTGCTGGTGTCGATCGCGTATCGCCGGTCGTGGCCGGGACGGTCCGTGACATAGGTCACAAGGCTGCGGTAGTCGAAAGAATCAACAGCATCGCCTGCAGCAATCTCGCCTGGCTGCTGTAGCCAGCGCGGCGCCGGCTGCACGTCGCGCAGAATGTCGCAGATAGCGTGCACTACTTCGATATTCTGCCGTTCGCTGTTGCCACCAATGTTGTAGGTTTCTCCGACTTCTCCCTCGGCAACGACGAGACGCAGCGCTCGCGCATGATCGCCGACATAGAGCCAGTCCCGAATGTTGTCACCCTTTCCGTATACCGGCAAAGCCTCGCCATGGAGCGCATTGAGAATGACATGAGGAATGAGTTTCTCCGGAAAATGGTAGGGCCCGTAGTTGTTTGAGCAGTTCGTGATCAGAATCGGCAGGCCGTAGGTTCTCATCCACGCTCGAACGAGGTGATCTGCGGAAGCCTTGCTGGCGGAATACGGGCTGCTGGGTGCGTACGGGGTATCTTCCCGGAACAGGTGAGTATGGGCCTGCGGGTCCGATGACGGGTGCGGCAGGTCACCGAAGACCTCGTCGGTCGAGACGTGGTGAAATCGGAAGGACTGCCTGCGCTCCTGCGGGAGCTCCTGCCAGTAGCTGCTGCAGACCTCCAACAGGGTGCACGTCCCGACCACGTTTGTCTGCACGAACTCGGCAGGACCGTCGATCGACCGATCCACGTGGCTCTCGGCGGCCAGGTGCATGACGGCATCGGGCTGATGCCTGCGAAAGACGTCCTCGACGCGGTCGCGGTCACATATGTCGACCTGCTCGAAGAAATATCGCTTCGACCCGCTTACCGACGCGACGTTTTCGAGGTTGCCTGCGTACGTCAGCTTGTCGACGTTGACCACGGCGTCATCGTTATCTTCGATGAGGTGACGAACGACAGCGGAGCCGATAAAGCCCGCTCCTCCGGTGACGAGTATTTTCATTGCAGCGCCGAGATTCCTGGCTAGTTCGCGCTACGGCCGCAGCGCCAGTCCGATGAAGACCCAGAGCAACGAAAACACGCCGCCGATAAACGTGCCAACCACTACGATCAGGCTGCGCTTCGGCCTCAAACGTCGATCAGGTGGCTGGGCCGGGTCTATGATTCGAAATGCGAATTCCTGCGTACCCCGCGCTAGCATGAGTTTCTGTAGCTCCGACTCCACGAGGCGCCCCATCGCCTGCTGCAGCGTGACGACGTTGGTCTTCGCCATCTCATTCTGGAGATAAACGACGTTCGCCTCGGCCTCCTTCAGCGTCCTCTCCCGCAGTCTCGAGTTGAGCCGGGTGGCCAGTGCCGACGCCCAGGCCGCGGCCAGGTCCGGGTCCGTCCATTCGACGGCAAGGGTGACGAGACCGGTCGCCCGGTCCTCGTCGACGCGGAGTATCTCTTCGTGAAAGCGCCTGACAGCATCGCGAATATCCGGCTGTTTCTCCGGGTCGTCACCGATCCAGCGCTCTGCGGCAGAATCCCACTCGTCGGCAAACAGCACGGTGAGTAGGCCCTGCTCCTCGATAAAATCGCGGGCAAACTTCCTTGATTTCAGCGTGGCGATCGCTTCTACGGAATCGCTGCCGCTCAAGCTCATGCCGGCGAGAGCAGCGAGCCCTCCGAGCTGATCCTGCAACGGAGACGCGCTCTTGCTCTCTGCAGGCGATAGCAATACCTCGGCCCGATACCATTCCGTTGCGAGAAGAGCATACGCCAGGGATGCCACGGCAAAGACCAGCGTCACGGCGATGATGCGCCAGCGAGCTGACCAGACGATGGTCCACAAGTCGATGAACCTGATCTCGACGTCCGCGAGCTCCTGCACCGGACCCGTTGATGTCGCGGCAGGCCGCCGGTCGTCCGGGTGCCGATCAGACATCAGGATTGCCTTTTCGACTCGCGTTCGATACCGCTTCTACGCCTGTCGTACAGGCGCTTAAGCGAACGTTGCGTTGCCAACCCCAACGGCGTCTTGTCTTTTCGGGTTTCAATTGAAGCTCTGTACCGCGGCTACGGCGATTGCGCCTTGATAGAGAATCTGCGTCACGTTGGCCCAAAGGGTCAAAGGCCGGACTCGATCTGTGTCCAGGGGTACGACGATCGTGTCCCCCGGCCGAATCTCCGTTCTGTCTCCCCGGCCCGTCCACCGTGAGCGACCACCGGTGACAACGGCGCCGCTTGCCCTGACGACATAGATCAACTTCCGGTCTGCCCGTCTTGTCAAGCCGCCGCTCAGACTGATGTAGTCATCTCGCGACAGGCCGGTCTGGTAGAGGTGAGACGTATTCTGCTGAGTCTCGCCAATGATCGTTACTTCCTGTGCCATTTTCGGCACGAGCAGACGATCGCTGTTGCGCATCTCTACGTCGACGCGTTCGTCTCCCGACGCGATGCCTCGCAGATCGATCACCAGCCTGCCTACGGCGCGTGACTGCCTGAGCTGTGCAAGAAGGGATCTGCCCGTCGCGACGGAATCCGCACCTTGCGCTCTCTCTTCCAGCGACATCGACATCAGGTCCGCCTCGAGCCTTTGGGCCAGCACCTCGATTTGCTCCTGCTCCCGGTTTCTCAACGACTCGCGCAGGAAGATAGCGCCTTCCGGAAAAGCCTCATCCGTTAGTCCACCTGCGCGTTCCAGGAGCCGACTCAACGTCTCCCCTCTGCGAGCCCGGTACGTCCCCGGGAAGACGACTTCGCCCTCGAGTTCGACGGTGATGAGCGAATCCCAGTCCGGCACGCGGCTGACCCTGAGGTTGTCGTGCTCACGCAGCACGAGATCGGCCCCGGCATCGCCGCGAAGAATTGCAGAGAGATCGACGTCGACGATTTCGGTCTGCCGGTTTGTCCCGGCCACGGCCTGGTAGCGCACGAGCTCGGCCTGCAACGTGAATGCCTGTTCCGAAAGGTCGCCGCCGGCACGCAAAAGATCGCTCACCCGCATGCGGGGCTCCAGCGGATAAGGTCCGGGGGCCTTGACCTGACCCGATACGCTGACCTCCTCGTACGGATCTCCGAGGCGCGACTGCAATTCGAGTTCCTCGAGAATCGGCTGAATGACGCGCTGCCGCCCGTACGCCAGGCCGAAGACGTGTATCGTGTCCCGGGGATCGAGCTCGATATCGTCGGCCAACCTGGCCGAGAGGACATGTACCCGGCCGTCTCGCTCGCTCTCCCGGCGAATCAATATGTACTCTGTGTCCCCGCCCGGCCGCAGCTCGTCCCGCGACGCGATGACGTCGGACAAACGCATGCCCTGTCGCCACTGGTAGGGACCCGGCCGGTGAACGTGTCCGAGCAGTGTCACCGTATCGATCAGATCCGGCAGGACCTCGGGTATCGTCAGTACATCGCCCGCAAGCACGGGCAACTTGTTGTCTGCATCTACGTTCAGGACGACTCGGGCTTTTCCTGCGTCCACCCGCTCGATGCGCGCACCGTCGAGAAAAGCGTCCGGTACGAGGCCGCCGGCCAGCTTGACCACGTCGGCAACGGTTGCCTTGCCGCGCAACTCGTAGATTGCCGGTCGTTTGACAGCACCGCTCACGCTGACCTGCGCGCCGACGGGTGGGATGAAGATGACGTCTCCGGGCTGCAGCCGCGTATCGTTCGATGTATTGCCCTCGAGCAGCAGGTCGTACAGGTCGAGTCGACTGACGACCCTGCCGTTTCGCTTCAGCTGAACGTCGCGCAGGGACCCGATGTCGCTGATACCGCCGGACCGGTACAAGGCGCTGCTGATCGTCGCGAGACTGCTGACGACGTACGAGCCCGGCCTGTTGGCGTCCCCCAGTACGAACACGCGAATGGTCCGCAGCTGACCCATGGATACGCTGACTTGCGTGCCGATCATCATCTCCCGGACACGGCGATCGAGGTCTGCCCGGAATTCGGAGAATCGCAGGCCGGCCACGGTTATGGGACCGAGATCGGGCAAACTCAGCACGCCGTCGCGAGATACGACGTTCTCGAACACGTCGTTGACGTTGCCGAACAACTGCACGCGCACGGTATCCCCGGGGCCAAGCACGTAATCAGGCGGCACCGGGCCTGCCATCGGCGGATCGAAGCTTGCCTCGCGTGACGTGAAGAGTTCGTAGCCGAACGGCTTCAGCGACGCGATGCCCGTAGGCGTCGTCTCGAGGATGCGGACGGTCACGTCAAATGGCGCGAGCAGCTGTTCAGCAGAAAGGCGCCGCTCGATGTCCGCTTCCGACAGGCCGAGCAGCGGAATCGACAGGACGCCGTAAAGTGACAATGCGCCTGTCTCGTCGAGTACGAACGTCTGATTGCCCTTCAAGCGACTGAGCAACGGATCCGCATCCAGCTCCCTGAGTTGTTCTTCGGTCAGTGACGGGTCCGGCGTCGAAGTTATGACGAGCTGGCTGTTCGGGCCTGCGGAGAGTTCATCGGCATCGGGTTCGGGAACCGGAATGGGCGAAAGCGCAGGTGTCGGCGCTTCTTCGCGAGTGGCCGTTTGCTGGTTGCCCTGATACTGGCGTAGCGCATCGAGCGCCTGCTGCCGCTGAGCCGCCGGCAGCTGATCGAGCATGCGCTGTTGCTCGGGTGAGAGCTGGATCGATTGGGCGAAAGCGAGTCCGCTGACCAGTAAAGAAGCCAGCGTCGTGGCCTTTAGCCACGCTCGCGGTCTTACGACCGCTCCTACGACACCATCGAGAACGGCTTTGGGGCTAGGGATCAAGCGGTTGCTCCAGAATCTCGGCCGGAATTGTACCAGTGTTAACGGGGCGTTAGTACGCGCTGCGCCACTGCACGTAGAATCGTGCATCCGAGGTCGAGCGGCCGGAAAGATCGTCGTCGATCGACTCATAGCCGACCCCGACATCGATGACTCCGAACGAGAGGACCCGGCTGTGCGAGACGTCGAAGCTGACGATATCCTGACGCGTCGGCGTGAGGGTATTGCGGGGGTCCGGCGGCCCGCCGCGGTTCAATGCACCGACACGGACGTGCCCGCGCCATTGCGTGTCGTCGGCATCGGCCATGACCACACCGGCGGAGACGATCCTGGCGTCATTGTCGGCCCCGTGGCCGATTGCCCTGTCCCTGAATCGGTAACCTGTCTGGTAGATGCTGTGGTTGTAAGCGCAGTTAAACCGCTCGCTGGACTCGTAAAACTGGCAGGACGTCCCGGCAAACTCAGCGAAAAGCTTGGTCGACCAGCGGTCGGCGATGTAACCCGACCATTCGCCACCGACCTGCCCCAGCCATCGGCTCGGGAGGCCGCCAGCCTCGTCTTCGCCGACGAATTGTCCGTACACTGCGACCGCATGACCGAGAAACCCGGGTGACCAGCGAACGTCGACGCCGGCCAGCTGGTTCCCCGGCTCGTTGTCTTCGCCGATGTCGTCGTCGCCGATGTTGTCTCGACCGAGAAACAGGTCGACAAACGTGCTGAAATCGCAAGGCCGGTCGTCGCCGCACCACAATGCGGTTCTGAATATGCCGACTTCCAATGAATCGATGGGCCGGAAGTTGAAGCGCATGCCGAAGAACTGCGCATGCGGCACTTCGCGCCCCTTCTCGAGCTGACCGAGCATCACGCTAAGATCCCAGGGGCCGATCCAGCTCAGCCATTTCGTCTCGAAAGCGTCAGTGAACATGCGGTCGATCGTGATCGACGGAAACGGCCGGGCGTTATTCGACAGGATCAGGCTGCCGTCCCAGCCCGGCCCCCACCAGCGTTCCATCGTGCTTGCCGAAATCGACCAGTTCCCGGCTGTCACGCCAATCATACTGTTGTCGCCCCGCACCTCGTCATCATCCTGGTCGGAAGTAACGTACTGCGCGTTCAGGTCGACACTGAACCAATCGCCGATCCACCCAAAACCTGCGCCGACCTCGACCTTGCCCCGCGGCGTGTTCTGAAACGACCGAATTCGGGTCGCGTTATCGGTGACTCCGACCCTGGCATCGAACGTGAGCACGTTCTCGCGGGTTTCCCAGTTGGCGCGCTCGCGGACCCGGGCAAAAGCCTCGGCGACGCCGGGCGACAGCGTGGCGACGTTGGTATCCCGCAGGTCTTCGAGGATCGGCCCCCAGGCCATCGGCCAGGTCGACGTCGTGCCCTTGATCACCCCGGCGTCGGCAAGGCGCTGGATATCCATGCGGAGGACGAGGTCGCCGGCCGGCACCAAAGGGCCGGCGGCCGCGGGGAGTGCGGTCAGCGCCAGTAGCAGAATCAATTGGGGCTTGATAGTCATGTGCGGATTATCGCGGTCTCACGACCGCTCCTACAAGCGAGCGGCATCTGTAGGAGCTGTGGAGCGAAGCGACACTGCGATCGCGGTTTCACGACCGCTCCTACGGGCGCTTCTTGTTGATGTGGCGCAGGAGATTCCGCGTGGACGGGTTTGTCCCCTTGTACTTCCCGCCGGTGACGGCGCTCGTCATTGCAGAGGCAAGTTTCTTGCCGAGCTCCACACCCCACTGATCGAACGAGTCTATGCCCCAGATCACGCCTTCGACGAACACCTTGTGCTCGTAGAGCGCGATCAGCTGTCCCAGGGTCTCCGGCGACAGCGCCTCGAACAGTATGGTATTCGAGGGATTGTTACCCTTGTGTACGCGATAACTCTCGAGTTCTTCCTCGTCGTAGCCATCCATGAGCGCCTCCGCCTGTGCCAGGCAATTGGCAATCGCCAGATCCTGCTGCGCCTGGGTTCCGCCGGAGGTCTTCGCTGGAAGCAGGAAGTCGATGGGTACGAGCCGCGTTCCCTGGTGCAATAGCTGGTAGAACGAGTGCTGCGCGTTGTTGCCGGCTTCGCCCCAGATGACCATCCCGGTGTCACACCTGACCGGCTTGCCGTCCATACGTACGGACTTGCCGCTGGACTCCATTTGCAGCTGCTGCAAATACGCGGGGAACCGCTCGAGCCGGTTGTCGTAGGGAAGAATGGCCTGGCTCTGTGCACCGAAGAAGTTGTTGTACCAGATGCCGAGCAACGCCAGCAGCACCGGCATGTTCTCATCCATGGGCGCTTGCCGGAAATGGAGGTCCATGACGCGGCCACCCGCCAGCAGGCGCCGGAACGTGTCCATTCCGACGACGAGCGCCAGCGACAGCCCTACGGCCGACCAGAGAGAGTAACGTCCCCCTACCCAGTCCCAGAATCCGAAGCGGTAGTTCGCGTTGATGCCGAACTCGTTCATCGCTTCGTGGTTTGTCGATGCGGCAACAAAATGGTCGGCGACCGCAGGCTCGCCGAGTTTGTCGATGACCCATGCGCGCGCTGCACTCGCATTCGTCATCGTCTCGAGCGTCGTAAACGTCTTCGAACACACGATGAACAATGTGCGCTCCGGATCGAGTTCCTGTTTGAGATCCGCGAGCTGTGTGCCGTCAATGTTCGACACGCTGTGAAAACGCATCTTGCCATGCCAGAACGGTCGCAACGCGCGACTGGCCATGACGGGGCCGAGGTCCGAACCGCCGATGCCGATGTTGACGATCTCGGTTAGCCGTTTGCCGGTGCTGCCCCGGATTTCGCCACCCTGGACGCCCTCGACGTATTCCTCGATCTTCGTCAGGACTTCCCATACTTCCCGGACACCGTCGGTTTCCAGGGCAACCTGGTCGGAGATCTTGGCGCGTAACGCGCCGTGCAGGACCGAGCGACCTTCGGTCGCGTTGATCTCCTCACCGGCGAACATCGCCTCGATCGCGGAAGGCACTTTGGCTTCTTTCGCAAGTCGGGTAAACAGCTTCGTCGTCGTCGAATTGATGTGGTTCTTCGAGTAGTCGAGCAACAGGTTGCCGGCTGCAAGCGCGTAACGCTCCGCCCGCTTGCCGTCGCGCGCGAAGAGGCTCTGCAGCTCGCGTTTACCGATGTCTCCGTGATGCTTCTTGAGCGCCTGCCAGGCCTTGAGATCGGTCGGGTAGCGGGCGCTCAGAGCTCGCTCCGGGTACTTACTTCTTGCCATAAAACTCGAGATACCACTCGACGAAGTTCTTGACTCCGGTTTCAATCGGGGTGCTCGGCTGGTAGCCGACGTCGTCGACAAGATCCTGCGTATCGGCCCAGGTATCGGGTACGTCGCCCGGCTGCAGCGGCAGCAAGTTCTTTTCGGCCTTCCTGCCGAGGCACTCTTCGATCACTTCGATATAGCGCATGAGCTCGACGGGCTGCTGGTTGCCGATATTGTATATACGGTAGGGCGCGCGGCTCGTGCCCGGATCCGGCCTCGCAGGATCCCAGCTCTCGTTGGGCGTCGCGGTGTTGTCCATGGTCCGGATGACGCCCTCGACGATATCTTCGACGTAGGTGAAATCGCGCCGGTGATTGCCGTAGTTGAAGACGTCGATCGGTTTCCCTTCAATGATGTTCTTCGTGAACATGAACAGCGCCATATCCGGACGACCGTACGGACCGTAAACTGTGAAGAACCGCAAACCCGTCGTGGGCAGGCCGTACAGGTTGGAATACGTGTGCGCCATCAGCTCGTTGGCTTTTTTGGTCGCGCCGTAGAGCGCCAGCGGATGGTCCACGTTCTGGTGGATCGAGAACGGCATAGTGGTGTTGGCGCCATAGACCGAACTCGATGACGCATACACGAGGTGCTCGACGTCGTGGTGACGGCAGCCCTCGAGGATGTGCATCGTGCCGACGATGTTGCTTTCGATGTACGAATGCGGGTTTTCCAGCGAGTAACGCACTCCGGCCTGCGCTGCAAGGTGCACGACCTTGTCGAACTTCTCGTTCGCAAACAGCGACTGCATCGCAGAGCGGTCCTCGAGGTCGATGCGTTCCATCGAAAAGCTGTCGTAGGGCTCGAGAACCGCGGCACGGGCTTCTTTCAGCGATACGTCGTAATAGTCGTTGAAGTTGTCCAGGCCAACGACCGTCTCACCCCGATCGAGGAGCTGTTTCGCGGTGTAGAAACCGATGAAGCCGGCGGCGCCTGTAACCAGGATTTTCATTTTGCTATTAGACCACGATCGCGGTCTTACGACCGCTCCTACAGACTCGAATCGCGGTTTTACAACCGCTCCTGCAAGAATGTGCCAGACCCGGTCGCGAATTCACAATCGCCACTACAGTCTATCGTCTGATGCTTCGGCCGGGAGAACGTACTTGATATCGTAAATCACCGAGTTGTCTTTGCCAAAGGCGCGGATCCCGTCGGCACCGAGAGCCTTGAACTGGTCGTGGGCAACGGCAATGACGACGACGTCGTATGCGCCGTTTTCAGGATCCTGCGTCAGGTCGTAGCCGTACTCCTCTCTGGCCTCTTGAGGATCCACCCAGGGATCGCAGATATCGATCGATACACCGTAGGTCGATAGCTCGTGGGCTATGTCGACGACCTTGGTGTTGCGGACATCGGGGCAATTCTCCTTGAAGGCGAGTCCGAGAACCAGGGCCCTGGCATTGAGCGGCTGAATACCCTTGCCGAGCAGTTTCTTGATGATCTGGGATGCGACGTACAGCGACATGTTGTCGTTGATGCGTCGCCCCGCAAGGATCATCTGCGGGTGATAGCCGAGCTGCTGGGCCTTGTAGGTCAGGTAATAGGGATCGACGCCGATGCAGTGACCGCCGACCAGCCCGGGCCGAAACGGCAGGAAATTCCACTTCGTGCCTGCCGCGACAAGGACCTCTTCCGTGTCGATGCCAACGCGCTCGAAGATCATCGCCAGTTCGTTGACCAGAGCGATGTTGACGTCGCGCTGGGTGTTCTCGATGACCTTGGCAGCCTCGGCCACCTTGATGCTCGACGCCATGTGCGTTCCGGCCGTAATGATCGACTTGTACACCTGGTCGATGTAATCAGCGGCCTCGGGCGTGGATCCGGACGTCACTTTGAGGATCGTCGGCAGCCTGTGTTCCTTGTCACCGGGATTGATACGCTCCGGGCTGTAGCCGACGTAGAAGTCCTCGTTCATCTTCAGGCCGGATTCCGTCTCGAGGATTGGCACGCAGAACTCCTCGGTCGCGCCCGGGTAAACGGTCGATTCGTAGACGACGATATCCGCTTTGTTGATTACGCCGCCCAGCGTCTGGCTCGCGAGCTTGAGCGGTGTCAACAGCGGCCGGTTGCTGTCGCCGATCGGAGTCGGCACCGTCACGATGTAAAAATTGCAGTCGGCGAGGTCGTCTGCATCCATCGTGTAGGTGAGATGCTTCGCTTCGGCGAGTTCTTCGTCCGAGGCCTCGAGCGTCGAGTCGTGGCCCGACTCGAGTTCCGCGATGCGCGCAGGGCTGACATCGAAGCCGACGGTCGGGAATTTCCTGCCAAATTCGACGGCCAGCGGCAAGCCGACGTAGCCCAGGCCAACGATGCCGATGCGGAGGTTTTTGATGTTGAAAGTCATGAGCGGTTAGATATCACAGGTAGGTGACAATTGCGCGTGATTCGATCGCGGTTTCGCTTCGCTCAACCGCTCCTACCGGAATGCACCATGTTGTAGGAGCGGTCGTAAGACCGCGATTCCGTTATCCCAGATACCAGAGCGCTGCCAGGCCCGTGATGCTCATAACGATCGTGTACGGCAGCGCCATGATGACCATGCGTCCGTAGGACAAGCGGATCAACGGTGCCAGTGCCGAGGTCAGCAGGAACAGGAAAGCAGCCTGGCCGTTCGGCGTCGCGACTGACGGGATGTTCGTGCCGGTGTTGATCGCGACGGCGAGCGCCTCGAACTGCGGACGCGTCAGCTCACCTGCCTGGAACATCTGGTCGACCTCGCCAATGTAGACCGTGGCAACGAAGACATTGTCACTGATCATCGAGAGCACGCCGTTGGCAATGAAAAACAACGCCTCTTGCGTCTTCCCATCGTAGGTCATGACCCAATCGATGACGGGTGAGAACAGGTGCTGCTCGTGAATCACGGCAACGATGGCGAAGAACACGACGAGCAGCGCGGTAAACGGCAGCGCCTCCTCGAACGCGTGGCCGATGCGATGCTCCTCGGTGATGCCATTCAACGCGGTTGCGAGCACGATGACCATCAGGCCGACGACGCCTGGCTCGGCCAGGTGGAAGCCGAGCGCGATGACGAGGGCGAGAGCGACCAGGCCCTGCATCAGAATCGCCGTGCTGTCCTGCTTGCTGCGGCTCTCGGTCATATGGTCGTCGTATTCCTGCAGGACCGTGCGCACTTTGTCGGACAGCTCAACGCCGTAGCCGACGATCTTGATCTTCTCGAGCACGGCACAGGTGATCAGGCCCGCAACGAGTACCGGCATCGAAATGTGCGCCATCTGCATGAAGAACGGCACGAACTCCCAGTCCATGACCTCGGCGATCAGTAGGTTCTGCGGCTCGCCGACGAGCGTCGTCACGCCGCCGAGCGCCGTGCCGACCGCTGCGTGCATCATCAGGCTTCTGAGGAACGCGCGAAACTGGGCGAGGTCCTCGCGATGCAGCTCGATGACCTCGTGGTCGGAGCTCGCGTCATGGTCGTCGTGATGAAACTTCTTGCCCGACGCGACCTTGTGGTAAACGCCGTAGAAGCCAACAGCCACCGTGATGATTACGGCCGTCACCGTGAGCGCATCGAGAAACGCCGACAGGACCGCCGCTGTGAACGAGAACATCAGCGACAGCAGCATTTTCGAACGCACACCGAGCAGGATCTTGGAGAACGTGAAAAGCAGCATCTCGCGAAGGAAATAGATGCCGGCCACCATGAACATCAGCAGCATGATGACCGGGAAATTGACCTCGGCCTCGTGGAACACGGCTTCGGGGGTTGCGAGCCCCAGCACGATCGCCTGCACCGCGAGCAGCCCGCCTGGCTGCAGCGGGTAGCACTTCAGCGCCATCGCCAGCGTGAAAATGAACTCGAGAACGAACGCCCAACCTGCAACGAACGGATTCAGCCAGACCAGGAACGGGTTGACGATCAGAAACGCAATGATCGTCATCTTGTACCAGGTCGGCGAATTCCCGAGGAAGTTCGCGCGAACGGCTTCTGCCATCGTGTGGGCCATGTTTATTCCTGTCGTTATGTCGGCAAGCGGCTGAGTTTAAACCACGTCATCCCAGACGCAAACGCCGCCTTTGCGGATTTTCTCGAGGATGGCGTCGTGCGCGGCGAGTTCGTCGGGCGTGGCTTCGATCACTTTTAGTTTCTCTCGGCCGGTCGCACCCGTTGTAGGAGCGGTCGTAAGACCGCGATCATCAACGCTGAGATCATTCGCGGTCTCACGACCGCTCCTACCCTCTTCTTCCAACAACAACGCGGTCTGGCCACCGGTCATCGCCAGGTAAACGCGTGCCAGCAGCTCGGAGTCGATCAGTGCGCCGTGGACGTTGCGACTCGAGGCGTCGACCTCGTAGCGCTTGCAGAGCGCGTCCAGGCTGTTGCGTTGCCCCGGGTGCATTTCGCGGGCAAGTTTGAGTGTATCGAGGATCTCGCAATGCTCGCCGAGCCGGGGCTGCGCGTGCTTCATGAGTCTGAGTTCGTGCTCGATGAAACCGACGTCGAAATCTGCGTTGTGTATGACGAGCTCGGCGCCTGCTACGAACACGAGGAACTCGTCGACGATCTCGGGAAAACGCGGCGCCGTCTCGAGATCGGCACGACTGATACCGTGCACGGCCTCGGCACCCGCGTCAATGTCTCGGTCGGGATTCAGGAAGCGGTGGAAATCGCGGCCGGTCAGGCGGCGATTGACGAGCTCGACGCAGCCGATCTCGATGATGCGGTGACCCTGCTCGGTTGAGAGGCCGGTGGTTTCGGTATCGAGGACGATTTGTCGCATATTGCTTTTCTCTGTGGGAGCGGCCTCTGGCCGCGATCGCGGCGGGACGCCACTCCCACAGCTCCTACAAGGTCAGTTCATCGATTCCCAGGTTGGCCAGCGCGTCGGCCTCCTCGTTGCCTTCGTTGCCCGTGTGGCCGCGCACCCATTTCCAGTCGATGTCGTGGCGGCTGGCCGCCTCGTCGAGCGCCATCCACAGGTCCTTGTTCTTGACGGGTTTCCTGTTAGCGGTCTTCCAGCCGCGCTTCTTCCAGTTCGCCATCCAGCTCGTTATGCCGTCCATGACGTACTTCGAATCCGTGTGCAGCACCACGCGGGAGCGCCTTTTCAATGCATTGAGTGCCTCGATCGCGGCCGTCAGCTCCATGCGATTGTTGGTGGTCTCTTCCTCGCCGCCATGCATCGTCTTCCTGTGACGGCCCGCGATGAGCACGGCGCCCCAACCGCCCGGGCCGGGATTTCCCCTGCATGCCCCGTCGGTATAGATCTCAATCGTTCGGCTCAAAGCGTATTCTGGAGACTCGTGTCTGGGTTTCTACCAGCCCGGCAACCACCTTGGGTTTGCGGCTCCATACCGGCCGCACGGGTGTCAGCGTGCTGACGCGTTTCTGCGCGCTGAGCATATAGCAAGCCGCAAGCTCCGGCCACCAGCGCCGGCCGCGGCTTTCCCACGTGGGTGAACCCGTGCCCTTGAGCCCGGGCAACGGCCAGCGGAAGAAATAGCGTTCGACGGCCTGGATTCTGAAATCCAGCAACTTGAGCCAGTCCCTGAGCCTGCGATCCGCGATCAGGCCCTCGGCGTCGGGCGGCAGGCCGGCGCCGGGCACGAGCCGCCGCACGCCCCACAGACCGCCCGGCTTGAAGCCGAGGATGATCATATGGCCATGCGACGTCAGCACGCGGTCGGCCTCGCGCAGGATCTCGTGCGGACGGTCGCTGTAGTCGAGCGTATGCGGCAGCAGCACGCAGTCGACGGAATCGTCCTCAACGGGAAGTCGGTGCAGCTGGCCGATTGCGGACGGTTTGCGAGTGCCGTTGGCCTCGGCGATCAGCGCCGAACGCTGCGTGCGGGCGAAACGCAGAAAGGTGCGCTCTTCGCCCCACATGCCGAGCTGCAGGCACTGCTCACCGAAAATGCCGTCGAACGCTTCCTCCGCGACCCGCGCTTCCTGGCGCAGCAGCGCCTCGCCGAGCGGCGTTTCCAGCCATTTCTGGACGGACTCCGGGTAATGTGAACTTTCTACTTGCACTGCCCGATCGCCTCAGTACGATAGCCCGATGCTTATGGTAAAGACTGCATTATCGCAGAGAATTCGTGGCATTAGCGCTACAAGTTTCACCTTTTTGGCGCTTTTTGCATTGACCACGCAAGCCTCGTGGGAGGGTCGTCCCGACCCGTCTTTTGTATCGGGGGACGGGCCTCCGGCCCCGATCGCGGCTGGAGTCCGCTCCCGCAGCAACGAGGCCACATTGGCGCTGTTGTCGCCGTACGAGGCCTTCACGCATCTGCCCTCCTCGCCCGCCATCGATCCGAACGACCTGCTGGCGAAGCTTCGCCGCGGCTTCGAGCTGCCGACCGAGGATGATCGACGCATCCAGGCCGAACTCAACTGGTTCCTGAAGCACCCGGACTACCTCGACCGCGTCTTTACGCGTGCACAGCGCTACCTGCCCTACATCACGGCCGAGCTCGAGCGCCGCGACCTGCCGCTCGAGCTGGCGCTGTTGCCGATCGTCGAGAGTGCCTACGACCCGTTTGCTTACTCGCACGGCCGCGCCGCCGGGCTATGGCAGATGATTCCGGGCACGGCCAGCCGCTTCAAGATCAAGCAGAACTGGTGGTACGACGGTCGCCGCGACATCGTCGATTCCACGCGCGGTGCGCTCGACTACCTCGCATACCTGCACGCCTTCAACAACGGCAACTGGCTGAACGCGATCGCATCCTACAACTCCGGCGAAGGCAACGTGCGCCGCGCCGTCCGACGCAACACGAAAGCCGGCAAACCAACGGAGTTCTGGTACCTCAGGTTACCGAAGGAGACCAGCACGTACGTGCCACGCCTGCTGGCCCTTGTCGAGATCGTCCGTGAGCCCGCGAAGTTCGGAGTCACGTTGCCCTACGTCGAGGACTCGGAGCAATTCGTTGTTGCAGACATCGATTCACAACTCGATCTGGCGCTGGCCGCGGAACTCGCCGGCGTAGACGTCGACACGATCTACGCCTACAACCCCGGGTACAACCGTTGGTCGACCGATCCGAAAGGCCCGCACCGCCTCGTACTGCCGGTCGACGCAGCCGAAGGATTCGAGGCGTCGCTCGAGCAGGTACCGGTGTCCGAGCGCGTTCGCTGGAAACGACACAAGGTCAAGAGCGGCGAGACCATCTCCGAAATCGCCGAGAACTACCACACGACGATTGCGGCTGTACGCTCCGCCAACAACCTGCGCGGCAACACGATTCGTGCCGGGCACCACCTGATGATTCCGGTCGCGACCAAGCCGCTGACGGCCTACAGCCAGAGTGCAGACGCCAGGCTGGCCAAGACGCAGAACCGCAAGCGCAAGGGGAACAAAGTCACGCACGTCGTTGCATCAGGTGAGAGTTTCTGGACGATCAGCCGACGCTACGGAGTTACGCACCGGTCGCTTGCGAAATGGAACGGCATGGCGCCGGGCGATACGCTCTCGGTCGGCAAGAAACTCGTCGTCTGGACGAACGTGGCCGAGGCGCCGCGCGTATCGCCCTCAGCGGCACACGGCAGCACCACGCGCAAGGTCAACTACACGGTGCGCAACGGCGACTCGCTGTACATTATCGCGCGCAAGTTCCGCGTCGGCATCGACCAGATCGCGCGCTGGAACGGCCTGGACAAGAACAAGATCCTGAGACCGGGGCAGCGGCTGACAATGTACGTGGACGTCACACGCCAGAGCTCGTAAGCACATGTGGAAGGGCCGTCTCGGCCCGATCGCGGCGAGACGCCGCTCCCACGACGCGACAGGCGATCGAACGCGCTAGAATCACCACCGACAACAATCAACCACCGGGGAATCACTATGGGCTTCATGGCCGGGAAAAAAGCGCTGATCGTCGGCGTCGCAAGCGATCGTTCCATTGCGGCGGGCATCGCCGAGGCATTCGCGCGTGAAGGCGCGGAGATCGCGTTTACCTACCAGACGGAGAAGCTCAAACCTCGTGTCGAGAAACTCGCGTCGAGGCTGGAGCAGGACACGAACCTGCTGTTTCCGTGCGACGTTACGAGCGACGAGGAAATCGATGCCGTGTTTGCCGGGCTCGGCGGCTCGTGGGACAGCCTGGACATCCTCGTGCACTCGGTAGGCTTCGCGCCGCGAGAGCAGCTTGCAGGGGGTTTCGTCGAGTCGATTACGCGCGAGGGCTACGCGGTCTCGCACGATATATCGGCGTACAGCCTCGCGGCCCTCGCCAAGGCCGCGCTGCCACTGATGGAAAAGCGTGATGGTGACGATGCGGCGATCCTGACTCTCACCTACAACGCGGCGACCCAGGTCGTGCCCAACTACAACGTCATGGGGCTCGCCAAAGCCAGCCTGGAGTCCTGCATGCGCTTCCTGGCCGCAGATCTCGGACCCAAGGGCATCCGGGTGAACGCGATCTCCGCGGGCGCTGTCAAGACGCTGGCGGCCGCTGGCATCGGCGGCTTCCGGAAAATGTTGGGGTATGCGGTCAAGGCATCGCCCCTGCGCCGAACGGTCACGATCGAGGAAGTCGGCAACACGGCCGCATTCCTGTGTTCGGACCTCGCGAGCGGCATTACCGGCGAGACGACCTTCGTCGACGCCGGCGCCAACATCATGGGAATGGTCTTCGACGAAGACTGAGTTAATTGGGACATTCGTATTTTTCGTTTCAGGATCGCATTGATCCTGAAACGAAAAATACGAATGTCCCAATTAATCCAGTGCGACTTTGGTTTTTTCGCCCTGCAGGCGGGCGACAATCGTCGCGCAGCTCGCGTCGCCCCAGATATTGATGCTGGTCCGTGCCATGTCGAGGATGCGATCGAACACCATGAGTACGCCGATCGCCTCGACCGGTATGCCGATGGCCGCGAGGATGATCGCAATCGCGACGAGCGATGCTGACGGCACGCCGGCGACGCCGATCGACGTCATGAGCGCAATGACGACGATCGTAAATTGCGTTCCGAACGTCAGGTCGATGCCGTAGGCCTGTGCAAGAAACATCGCGGCGGCACATTCGTACAGAGCTGTGCCGTTCATGTTAACGGTCGCCCCCAGCGGCAACACGAAACTCGACACTTCGTTCGAAACGCCCACCTCGTCCTCGACCTTGTCCATCGTTACCGGCAACGTCGCGGACGACGATGCCGTCGAGAATGCCGTCAACAGCGCAGGCGACACCCGACTGAAGACTTTGTAAGGGTGCACCTTGCCGACGAACCGAAGCAGCAACGGCAGTGTCACGAGTGCGTGAATCAGCAATGCCGCGATCACAGCAATTGCGAATGTCACCAGCGGCCCTGCAGCCGCGAAACCGGTCTCGGCAACGACTTCGGCAACAAGGCCAAAGACACCGATCGGCGCGAACAGCATGATCCACTCCGTCATGCTCATCATCACGTGAAACACGCCGTTCCAGAAATTGAACAGCGGCTCGGCATACTGGTGTGGCAGATGCGCCATGAAATAGCCGAACAGTATCGCGAAGAAGATCAGGCCCAGCATCTGGCCCTCGGCGGCTGCCTTGAAGATGTTGTCGGGCACCATGCGCAGGAATACGTTGGCAACATCGCCCGCGCCCTTGCCCTCGATCTTCGACTTGATGTCCTCGACCGGCTGGTCGAGTGCCAGCATTTCGCCGGCAGGCTCCCCGTCGACGAATCCCGGCGCCATGACGTTAACCACGACAAGACCGATCAGGATTGCGGCCAGCGTCGTCGACGCGTAGAACAGCAGCGTCTTGCCGCCCAGCTTGCCGATGTTTCCGCCCGATCCTATCCCGGCAACGCCGACGATGATCGACGAGGTGACGAGCGGCACGATGATCATCTTCAGTGCATTGAGGAAGATCTTGCCGATGTAGTCGAAGATCGCAACGAAGCTCACGCCGAAAACGCCCGGCGTCGAGGTATCCGTTGAATAGATGTTGACGAGATAGCCGGCGAGCACCGCCAGCACGATCGCCCCGATGATCTGCCAATGCAGCGGGATCTTGCGCATGGCGATCTACCTTACTAGAGCAGGTCCTGTGCGGCTACTACGTCCTCGTTGATGCTGACGTCGGCGGCAGCACGCAGCGCCATGACGAACGCCACGTAGTCGGCCATACCCGACTCCTGTGCCAGCCGCTCCTTACCGGCATCACGATCGGCAAGCGGTATTGACTCCGGGCGGCCCGGCAAAACCGCTTCCACCTCGTAGATCGTGTAGCCGCCCTCCGTGTTCTGGATCTGCCCGGTCACGGCGACGTCCTGGGTTGGCTTACCGGCCGAGAATACGGCGAACACGACGGACTGGTCGACGTCCTGTGCACCGCGCGCGACAAGCTGCGGCTCCTCGGACGTCGCGCCAACGGCTTCTGCAGCTGCCGCAAAGTCGGTGCCTTCGGCCAGCTTCAACAGCATGTCCTCGGCTTTCGCAATCATGATCTTGTCCGATTCGCTGGCACGCAGCGACGCAACGATGTCCTCGCGCACATCGGCAAGCGGCTGCCGCGTGGCCGCCTGGTAATCGGTCACTTTGAAAATCGCGGAGCGATTAGCGTCGATTTCGATGACGTCCGTTATGCGGCCCTCGGTCTTGGCCGCATCGTCGAACACGGCGTCGATGACCGCCTGGTTGGCCCCGAACGGCTCGCCGCCATTCAGTGTGAATCCTGCAGCCGTCTGGGTCTCGAGTCCGCTGGCCGCAGCAACCGAACTTATGTCTTCAGCGTCGAAAAGCGCATCGGATACCCGGCGCTCGAGTTCTTCGAAGCGCGACTCGGCACGTATGTCACGCAACTCGGCGAGCAACTCGCCGCGGACCATTTCGATGGCTTGCGGTCCCTGCTCCAGTACGCTGTCGAGTCGCACGACGTGAAAGCCGAAATCAGACTTGACGGGCCCACGAAGCTCGCCCTCGACCATGTCGAAAATTGCATCGCCGAGTGCGTCCGGCAGCTGCGTCTTGGTCAGTGCGCCGAGATCGCCGCCGTTTGGTGCCGTCAGTCCGTCCTTGGAAAACTCCCCGGCCAGGTCCTCGAAAGACTCGCCGTTTTCGATGCGCGTGTAGAGATCCTGCGCCGTCGCTTCGGCCGCCGCCTCGTCATCGTCGAAAAGGATCAGGATGTGACGCGCCTGGCGCTGCTCATCCATCAGGAAACGGTCTTTCTCGTCCTCGTAGTATTGCGTGAGCTCCTCTTCGGAAATCTCGACTTCTGCCGCCAGCGCGTCGCGCCGAATCTCGATGAACTGCAGGTCGACCGACTCGGGCAACTGGAACATGAGCGGGTTTTCGTCGTAGTAAGCCTGTACCTGCTCGTCGCTTACCTCTATGCCTTCGGCTATCGCCGCACCATCCAGTTTCGCCAGCCGCACAACGCGCTGTTCGGCCGCAAGATTCAGATAGCGCCGATACTCACCGGGCGTGACGACTGCTGTCGCACCAATTGCGCGCTGCAACTGCACGCGCCGCAGATCCTGGCGCTGTTGCTCCTCCCAGACTTTCGGGTCGAGCCCGTTCAAGGCAAGCACGTTCCGGTAGGTCTCATGATCGAATTTGCCGTCGACCTGGAAGTCCGGCACGCGCTGGATCCAGTCCGTCACTGCACGATCCGAGATCTGCATGCCCTGCTCCGCGATGTACTGGTCGACGAGCGACTGCTGGATCAGGTTCTCGAGGATGTTCTGCCGCACCTGCTGGCGAAACTCCGGCGGCAGCTGGGCGATCTGCGGATTCACTTCGACCTGCGACCGGTACTGGTTTTCGAAGTAGTTCACGCCGATCTCGACGCCATTCACCTTGGCCGCGTAGTTGTTGCCGATGAACGCAAAGTTCGCGCCGCCGACGAATACGAAGGAAAGGCCGATCAGCCCGAGGATCGCGAGCGCGATCCAGCCGGTAAATTTCTCACGTATGTTCTGCAGCATGGAGTTGCACGATCTGTCTGGAAAGGCGGGGGATTTTATATGAGCGGGTACGTGGAGGAAACCTCGGATCGCGGTCTTGCGTTGTCCATTCGCGGTCTTACGACCGCTCCTACAGGCCAATAGCGGGATGTGGGAGCGGCGTCTCGCCGCGATCGGGCCGGGGACGGCCCACCCACAAGAAAAAAGCCCGAGGCCTGATGACCTCGGGCTTGTTTTCAATGGCGGAGCGGACGGGACTCGAACCCGCGACCCCCGGCGTGACAGGCCGGTATTCTAACCAACTGAACTACCGCTCCGAATCTGGTGGGTGCTGACGGGATCGAACCGCC
>JAAUXY010030546.1_pt1 | contig 23814 bp, 23 predicted proteins | sample 7278121 | NCBI WGS metagenome assembly JAAUXY01 (sample SAMN14350117, study PRJNA611818) | marine sediment metagenome | isolation source: surface marine sediment (1.8m) | place: French Polynesia: Moorea | collected 2018-08 | reverse complement strand
TAGAGCTCGGCCGGCCGGTAGGTGACTCCGCTCTCCCGCTCTCCGGTCGCCTGCAGGACGCCCTTGTCGAGCATCCGGCGGCGGAAGGCGGGCTTGTTCATGCGGCGATTGAGGATCGCCTCGTGGACCTCCTGGAGCTGGCGCAGGGTGAAGCGCTCCGGCAGAAGCTCGAAGCCGACCGGGCTGTAGTCCAGCTTGCCGCGCAGCCGCTTGACCGCCATGCCGAGGATCTCGGCGTGGTCGAAGGCGAGCGGCTCGGTCTCGCCGTCGGCGGAGCAGATGGCGACCGCGCCCCCGGTCTCGCCCGCCCAGGGCACGAGGATTTCAAACAAGGAAAGCTCGGCCGAGGCTTTCAGTGCCTCGTCGAACCGCCCGGCTTCCACCAGGGCGTAGTAGGCCACGGTGATGACGCGGGCGCGGGGGTCGCGGTCGATCGCGCCGAAGGTGAAGAGCTGCTCCATGAAGACGCCGGACATCTGCGCCTTCTCGCGCAGAATCCGCTCCGCCGCTTCTTCGAGCGATTCGTCGATGCGCACGAAGCCGCCCGGCAGAGACCAGGCACCCTGGAACGGCGCCCGGTCGCGGCGCAGCAGGAGCACGCTCAGACGCCCCTCGCGGACCGAAAGCAGCGCCAGGTCGACCGTGACCGACGGCCGCTCGTAGGCCCTGGGATCGTCGGGAGCGCTTTCTGTCGTCTGTCCGGCCTTGCCGCTCATGGCTTCGGTTCCCAGAGATATATCTATTTCGCGTATTACATATTATCAGATCGCACATATGTCAAGGTTTATGTCAAGGCCAGGGTCCCCGGGGACGCTGCCTCGGCGCCCCGTCTCGGCCATGGCCCGGGGCGCCCGGCTTGGCTAAGATCCGGCGCTATGACCGACGAATCGATCCAAGCCGAAGCGCAGACCCGGCGCCTGCTCGAGATCATGGCCCGGTTGCGCGATCCGAAGCACGGCTGTCCCTGGGACATCGAGCAGGACTTCCGCAGCATCGCCCCCTACACCATCGAGGAGGCCTACGAGGTGGCGGCGGCCATCGAGGCCGACGATATGGGCGAGCTGCGCGACGAGCTCGGCGACCTGCTGCTCCAGGTCGTCTTCCACGCCCGCATGGCCGAGGAGGCCGGCGCCTTCGACTTCACCCAGGTCGCCGCCGCGATCTCCGACAAGATGGAGCGCCGCCACCCCCACGTCTTCGGCGAGACCGAGGTCGGGGGCGCGGCCGCCCAGCGCCGGGCCTGGGAGGAGCACAAGGCCCAGGAGCGCGCCGCCAAGGGTGATGGCGAGAGCGTCCTCGGCGGCGTGGCCCTCGCCCTGCCCGCCCTGATGCGCGCGGAGAAGCTGCAGAAGCGCGCTGCCCGAGTCGGCTTCGACTGGCCGGAAGCCGCCCAGGTCTTTGCGAAGATCGAAGAAGAGGTCTCTGAATTGAAAGAGGAAATGACCTGCGGCGGCGACCGGGAGCGGTTGGAGGACGAGATCGGCGACCTCTTCTTCGCCCTGGTCAACCTGGCGCGCCACCTCACGATCGATCCCGAGGTCGCCCTGCGCCGCTGCAACGCCAAGTTCGAGCGGCGCTTCCGGGCCATCGAGACCGCCCTCGCCGCCCAGGGCCGCGGCCCCGCGGAAGCTTCCTTGGACGAACTCGAAGGCCTTTGGCAGGCGGCAAAAGCCTCGGAGGGCTGAGAGCCAGCAGGCTCAGGGCGCGCCTGGCGTTCCCCCGGTGGTGACCACGGCGTCGCCGTAAAGCTCCTCGTGGAGCAAGCGCCAGGAGGCCTCGTCCGGTGCCAGGAGGAGCCCGCGGCTTTCGCGCCGGCGCGGCGAATAGGGCCGGTCCTCGGCGGTCCAGGCGTAGCCGCCCGCCTCGGCGTGCAGGAGAACGCCCGGCGCGTGGTCCCAGGGCATCAGCTTGGTGAAGAGGCTGTAGTGCATCTCGCCGGCGGCCAGGCGCAGGTACTCCGCCCCGGCGCAGCGCAGGCTGCGGATCGCGCCCAGCTTGCCGCGCTTGGCCCGGATCCGCTCGCGCAGCTCCGAGCCGCCGAACTGGCCGGCATGAAGCGTCCCGGTCATCTCACCGAGGGCGGCGGCGGCGGCGACCTGGAGACGGTGCCCCTCGATCCAGCTGCCGCTGCCCCGCTCCGCCACGCCGGTCCGCTCGCCGGGCACGTCGTGGATCCAGGCGGCGCAGATCTCTCCCCGCTCGACCAGGGCCAGCATCATCGCGAAGACCGGCACGCCTTCGGCGAAGTTGGTGGTGCCATCGATGGGATCGATCAGCCAGACCGCTTCGTCCCGGGCCAGATTCGCGAAGACCTCGGGATCGGCGGCGGCGGCCTCCTCGCCGACCACCAGGGAACCCGGCAGGAGGGCGCGCAGGCGCTGCGTCAGGCGCCGCTCCGCGGCTTCGTCGGCGACGGTCACGACCTCGCCGCCCGCCTTGATCCGCTTGTCCTCTTCGTCGAGGCTGCGGAACCGCGGGAGCACCTCTTCGGCTGCCGTCTCCAGCAGGACCCGGGTGACCTCTTCGATCGAGACGGTCACAGGCCGCTCACTCCGCCGCGGCCTCCCGCTGCGCGCCGTAGCGCTGCTCGAAGCGGGCCAGGGCCGCCGGGCTCAGGCTGATGCACATGTGCGTCTTGCCCTCGACCTCCCGACGCTCCAGGACCCGGCCGTGCTCGTGGAGCCAGGCGATGGCGGCCCCTTCCTCCGGCCCGAGGGTCAGTTCGACCCGCTTGTGGTCTCGCACCAGCCGCGCCTCGACGGCCTGCAGTAGCTCGGGCAGGCCCTCGCCGGTCAGGGCCGAGCAGGCCAGGACCTCCGGCTTGCGTGCGGCGCGCTCGCGCACCGCCTGCCGCTGTGCCGGGGTCAGGCTGTCGATCTTGTTGAGCGCCTCGAGCATGGGCTCTTCGGCGCCGGCCTCCAGGCCGAGGTCGGCGAGGATAGCCAGGACGTCCTGGCGCTGGGCCTCGCTGTCGGGGTTGGCGATGTCCCGGACGTGGAGGATCAGGTCGGCCTCGACCACCTCCTCCAGGGTGGCCCGGAAGGCTGCCACCAGGTCGGTCGGCAGGTCGGAAATGAAGCCGACGGTGTCGGAGAGGATGGCCTCCAGGCCGCCCGGCAGGCGCACCAGGCGCATGGTCGGATCCAGGGTCGCGAAGAGCATGTCGTGCGCGAGCTGCGCATCGCCGGTGATCCTGTTGAAAAGCGTCGACTTTCCGGCGTTGGTGTAGCCGACTAGGGCGACCACCGGATAGGGCACGCGCTGACGCGCCCGGCGATGCAGGCCGCGCCGGCGCTTGACCTTCTCGAGCTCGGCCTTGATCCGCGTGATCCGCTCCGAGATCAGGCGCCGGTCGATCTCCAGCTGGCTCTCGCCCGGGCCACCGAGGAAGCCGAAGCCGCCACGCTGCCGCTCCAGGTGGGTCCAAGAGCGCACCAGGCGCGAGCGCTGGTAGTTCAAGGCCGCCAGCTCGACCTGCAGGCTGCCCTCCTTGGTCCTGGCCCGGGCGCCGAAGATCTCGAGGATCAGCCCGGTCCGATCGATAACCTTGGTCTTCCAAGCCTTTTCGAGATTGCGCTGCTGCACCGGGGACAGCGCCCGGTCGACCAGCACAAGATCGGCCCGGCAGGCCGAGACGGTCCCGGCCAGGCGCTCGACGGTGCCTTGACCGAAGAGAGTCGCCGGCCGCGGCCGCGGGAGTGTTGCAACTTCAGCGTGTACGACCTCGAGATCGATGGCTGCGGCGAGGCTCACGGCTTCGGCCAGGCGCCCCTCGGCAGCGCGTCGGCTCTGCCGCGCCTCTGCCAGGGCCGGATGCAGCACCACGACGCGGCCGGTCGAGCTTTCCTTTCCCGCCGGTGCCGCTGCGCTGGGATCCTCCCGATTCAATCTGAGATCCTTAAGGTTCGCTCCGTCAGGACCCCTCTCCTTCCTTGGACGGCTCGAAGAGCTGCACCGGCGTCGACGGCATTACGGTAGAGATGGCGTGCTTGTAGACAAGCTGCGAGTGTGCATCGCGCCGCAGCAGGACGCAGAAATTGTCGAACCAAGTGATCACGCCTTGGAGCTTGACACCGTTGACCAGGAATACGGTGACCGGAACCTTGTTCTTGCGGACGTGATTCAGAAAAACGTCCTGAACGTTTTGTGATTTCTCCGCCGCCATGCGACCCCCTCACGTTTCGTTTTCGTCTCAGCTGCGGCTCCAGAAACCGCTGGAGCTAGGACCGTTTGCCTAACTGTACCGGGAGACCCCGCGCACGTGGCACGAGCAGAGACAAACCTTAAGGTTGAGTATCACGTATTCACCGGGATGAAAACTCAGACTTCCCAATAGATGCCATAAGCTCAGCGCAGGTCGCCGCGTGCCGGCAGGGCGGATGCGCGGCGAATTCGCCCGGTGCCGGTGCGGCTTCGCGCAGCAGGATCGCCGTGCAGCCGGCCGCCTGCGCGCAGGCCATGTCGATGTCCGTGTCGCCGACGAACCAGACCTCCGGCCCGGCCGTCAGACCGGACCCCGCCAGCGCCAGGTCGATCGCCGCAGGGTCCGGCTTGTCCGCCGCGGCATCCTCGGCGCCGACCAGGCGGCCGAACCACCGCTCCCAGCCCAGATGGGCCGCCTCGCGGCGCAGGATGCTGCCCTTCTTGTTGCTGACCACGCCCAGGTAGCGGCGGCTCTCGGCCAGGTCCGCCAGCATCTCCTCGATGCCGGGCAGCGCCCGGAGCCGCTTCAGGTGCTCCCGCTCGTAGGTGCCGTAGAAGATCGCCATGGCCTCCTCGGCGCGGCCGCCGAAGAGCTCGGGAAAGCTGTCACGGGCCGAGGCGCGGACCCGGGCGCGGGTCTCCTCCAAGGTCCAGGTCGGCTGGCCCATGGCCCGCAGGGTCACGTTCAGGGCCTGGTGGATGACCGCCCAGGTGTCGACCAGGGTGTTGTCCCAGTCGAAGAGCAGGGCCCGCGGCCTCGGCAGGCTCACGCGGGCCCCGTGCCGGCTGCGTAGCCCTCGTAGACCTCGCGCAGCCGCTGGGTCAGGATCCCGGGATGGCCGTTGCCCACCGGGCGGTCGTCGATCCGCGTGACCGGCATGACGAAGTTGGTGCTGGAGGTGATGAAGGCCTCCCGGGCTTCCAGGGCCTCCTCGACGGTGAAGGCGCGCTCCTCCAGTTCGACGCCCTCGCTCTCGGCCAGGCGCAACAAGGACACGCGTGTGATGCCGTTGAGGATGGCGTTGCCGGCTTCCCGGGTCACCAGCTTGTTGTCCCCGGTCACGATCCAGGCGTTGGTCGAGGTGCCTTCGGTCACCCGACCGTCCTCGGCGACCATCCAGGCCTCGAAGGCCCCGGCCTCGACCGCCGCCTGCTTGCCCAACACATTGGGAAGCAGGGATACCGACTTGATATCGCAGCGTTTCCAACGAATGTCGGGGACCGTGATCACGGCGACGCCTTCGGCCAGTTGCGCGGCGCTGTGCGGCTTGGTCTGCCGGGTGGTCATGACCAGGGCGGGCGTCGCGGCCTTCGGGAACTTGTGGTCCCGGGGCGCCACCCCGCGGGTCACCTGCATGTAGAGAAAGCCGTTGCTCAGGCGGTTGCGGCGCATGAGCTCGTGGCTGATAAGCTTCAGGGCCGCCCGCGACACCGGCATGGGGATCCTGAGCTCTGCCAGGGACCGCTCGAGCCGGTCGAGGTGGGGATCCTCGTCGACCAGCGCGCCGCGCACCACCGGCACCACCTCGTAGACGCCGTCGGCGAACTGGTAGCCGCGGTCCTCGATGTGCACCGTCGCGTCGCCCTGCGGCAGGTAGCGCCCGTTCACGTAAGCCTGTCTCGCCATGGCGTCTTGTACCCCTTCTCCCTGGTGGCGCCGCTAGAAGAACTCGAGCCGGACGGCGAAGAGCTTTTCCACCGACTTGACGGCGCTGGACGCCGCGAAGATCACGACCTGATCCTTAGGTTTGATCACGGTGTCGCCGCGCGGGATGATGACCTCCTCGCCGCGGACGATGGCGCCGACCATGACTCCCTCGGGCAGGTCGGCCTCGCGCAGCGGGACCCCGACCAGGCTCGAGGTCTCCAGCGCTTCCGCCTCGATGATCTCGCCGAAGCCCTCGGACAGGGAGTGCACCGATCGGATCCGGCCCTGGCGCACGTGCTGCAGGATGGTCGAGACAGTGATCTCGCGCGGGCTGACCACGGTGTCGATGCCCAGGGTCCCGATCAGGGGGCTGTAGGTCGTCGAGTTGACCAGGGTGACCGCGCGCTGCGAGCCGAAGCGCTTGGCCAGCAGGGAGGTCAAGATGTTGACCTCGTCGTCGTTGGAGACCGCGATCACGGTCTCGGTCGCCTTGACGTTGGCCTCTTCCAGGATCTCCTGGTCCAGCGCGTCGCCGTGGATGACCACCGTGCGCTTGAGCTGCTGTGCCACGTACTCGGCGCGCTCCTTGTTGATCTCGATCAGCTTGAGCGCCACGTGGGGATACTTGTCCTCGACGATTTCCGCCAGGCTCAGGCCGATGTTCCCGCCGCCGACGATGATCACCCGGCGGGCCTCCTTCTCCTCGTGGCCGAAGGCGACCATGGCCCGCGTCAGGTGCGCGGTCTCCGCCACGAAGTAGACGTCGTCGCCGTCGAGCATGACGTCCTCGGGGGCGACCACGATGGCGCGGCCGTCGCGCTGCAGCCCGATGACCAGGATGTGGAGGTCCGGGAAAAGGCCGGTGAGCTGGCGCAGCGGGGTGTCGAGGATCGGCGTCTCCGGCGTGCAATGGACGCCGATCAGGCTGACCTTGCCGTCTGCCAGGGGAATGACGTCGAAGGCCCCCGGCACCTCCAGCCGGCGGCTGATCGCCCGTGCGACCTCGATCTCCGGCGAGATGATCACGTCGATCGGCAGATGGTCCCGGCTGAAGAGGTCTGACCACAAGGGGTTCAAGTAGCTCTGATGGCGAACGCGGGCGATCTTGGTGGTGACGTCGAAGAGCGAATGGCAGATCTGGCAGGCCACCATGTTGACCTCGTCCGCGTAGGTCACCGCAATCACCATGTCGGCGTCGGGTGCGCCGGCCCGCTCGAGGATGTCAGGGTGCGAGGCGAAGCCGACCAGCCCCTGGACGTCGAGGGAGTCGGCGATCTTGGTGACCAGAGCCTCGGACTGGTCGATCAGGGTGATGTCGGCGCCCTCGCTGGACAGGTAGCGCGCGATGTTGAAGCCGACCTGGCCGGCCCCGCAGATGATCACCTTCATGAACCGCCACCGTTGCTCGGCGGACGGTCGGGGGAGGTCGAGATGCCGAGCGAGCGCAGCTTGCGGTGCAGCGCCGAGCGCTCCATGCCGATGAAGCCGGCGGTCCGGGAGATGTTGCCGCCGAAGCGGGTGACCTGGGCCTCCAGGTACTGCCGCTCGAAGACCTCCCGCGCCTCGCGCAGCGGCAGGGACATGATCTCGCCGCCGTTGCCGCCGCGCAGGGCCGCCGGCGCGATTTCTCCGATGTCCGCGGGCAGCATGTCCGCGCCAACCGGCTCGCCGGGGTCGCCCGGGGCCATGATCAGGATCCAGTCGAGGACGTTGCGCAGCTGCCGCACGTTGCCGGGCCAGCCGTAGCCTTGCAGGACCGCCAGGGAATCGCTGGTCAGGCGGCGCGGCGGCAAGCCGGTCGCCTCGGCCGAGCGCTCGATGAAATGCCTGGCGAGCAAGGGGATGTCCTCGCGCCGGTCGGCTAGGGCCGGCACCGACAGGGGCACCACGTTCAGACGGTAGAAGAGGTCCTCCCGGAAGCGGCCCTCGCGCATCAGGCTCGCCAGGTCCCGGTTGGTCGAGGCGATGACCCGGACGTCCACCTGCACCACGCCCTCGCCGCCCAGGCGGCGAAAGGTCTGCTCCTGCAGGACCCGGACGATCTTGCCCTGGGTCTCCAGCGGCATGTCGGCGACCTCGTCGAGCAGGAGCGTGCCCCGGTGGGCGCGCTCGAAGGTGCCCAGCTTGCGGGGCGAGTCGCCGCCCTCGGCGCCGGCCTCCGCGCCAAAGAGCTCGCTTTCCAGGCGGTCGGGATGCATGGCCGCGCAGTTCAGCGCGACGAAGGCCTCGGCGGCGCGGGCCGAGTTCTGATGGATCAGGCGCGCCACGACCTCCTTGCCGGCACCGGCCGGTCCGGTGATCAACACCCGGCTGCCGGTGCGCGCTACCTTGTCGATCGCTTGCCTCAGATGGTTGATCGCGGAGGAGGTGCCGATCAGGTCGCTGTCCGGTCCGACCCGCAGGCGCAGTTCCTCGTTCTCGCTGCGCAGCTCCGCGGCCTCGAGGGCGCGCTCCACGACCAGGAGCAGGCGGTCGGACTTGAAGGGCTTCTCGATGAAGTCGTAGGCGCCCAGCTTGATCGCCTGGACCGCGGTCCCGATCGTGCCGTGGCCGCTGATGATCACCACCGGCAGGGTCGGATCGACTCGCTTCAGCTTGGTCAGCACCTCGATGCCGTCCAGCTCGCTGTTCTGGAGCCAGACGTCGAGGATCACCAGGTCGGGCCGGCGCTTGCGGATCTCATCCAGGGTTTCGGTGCTGTTCGAGGCCTCGCGGGTCTCATAGCCCTCGTCGGCCAGGATGCCGGTGATCAGCATCCGGATGTCGGCTTCGTCGTCGACGATCAGTATCTCACGCGCCATGGCTTCTCGCCTTTGCCAAACCCTGTTGCGAAGCTCACTCGGCGGCTGACGCCTGCTTCCGGACGCCCGGTCCCTCGCTGGCGCGCAGGAACAGACAGACGGTCGCACCCCCGCCCTCCTTGTCGGCCAGCCTAAGGTCGCCGCCGTGGTCCTCCATGATCTTCTTGACGATCGCGAGGCCCAGTCCGGTGCCGTGCTTGCGGGTGGTGATGTAGGGCTCGGTCAGACGGTCCCGGTCCTTCTTCGGCAGACCGCGGCCGTTGTCCTCGACCCGGATCTCAAGCGCTTCCTCGAGGCGTCCCAGCGAGACCCGGATTTCGCCGCCGTCGGCCTCGCCGTCCCTGGCGATCCGCTCCTCGATCGATTCGACGGCGTTCTGCAGCAGGTTGGTCAGCGCCTGACTGATCTGCTGGCGGTCGAAGTTCGCCTGGACGGCCGCCTCGGGCAGGTCGGTGTCGAAGCGGATCCCGGGATGGGCCGAGCGCTGCAGGAAGACCGCCTGGCGGATGACGTCGGTCAGGCTCTCCTCCTGCATCACCGGGGCCGGCATCCGGGCGAAGTTGGAGAACTCGTTGACCATCCGCCCGATGTCCCCGACATGGCGCACGATGGTGTCGGTGCAGATTTCGAAGGTCTCCTTGTCGCTCTGGATCTCGTCCAGGTACTTGCGCTTCAGACGTTCCGCCGAGAGCTGAATCGGGGTCAGCGGGTTCTTGATCTCGTGGGCGATGCGCCGCGCGATATCGGCCCAGGCGGCCTTGCGCTGCGCCGACATCAACTCGGAAATGTCGTCGAAAGTGACGACGAAGCCCAGAATCCCGTGGCCGCCCCGCTCCGTCGTGATCCGAACCAGCAGGGTGCGGGTCGTGCCATCCGGCTGGTTGAGCGTGATCTGGTGCTGGTGGTCGCGGCGCACGTTGTCGGCCTTGTCCAGCAGTTCGCGCAGTTCCGGAATCACCTCGCTCAGGCGCTTGCCGCGCAGCTCTTCGGGTTCCGCGGACAGCAGCTCGCAGGCCGAGCGGTTGGGCAGGGTAATCCGGCCCTGGTGGTCCAGGCCGATCACGCCGGCGCTGACGCCCGACAGCACGGCCTCGGTGAAGCGGCCACGCTGGTCCAACTCCTTGTTCGCGTCGATCAGCGCGCGCTGCTGGCTTTCCAGCTGGCCGGTCATGCGGTTGAAGGCCCGCGACAGCCAGCCGATCTCATCGCCGCTGTCAGGCTCCGGGACACGAGCCGCCAGGTCGCCCTGGCGTACCTGGTTGGCCGCCGAGATCAGGTCTTGAATCGGTCGTGACAGCTGGTTGGCGAAAGCCAGTCCAACCCAGGTCGCGGCCAGGAGCAAGAGCAGCGCCACGACCACGAAGATCGCCGCGAAGGTGATCTGGAAGCCCTCGCGCTGGCGCTCCAGGGCCTTGTAGATGGTCGAGGCGTTGCTGGCCCGGTCGGTATGGGCCAGGACCCGCGGATCGACCAGGCGGCCGACGACCAGGAAAGTGTTCTGGAAGGCATCCAGGCGGACCAGGGCGCGGACCCGGTCGTCGGTGTCCGCGGTCAGGATCACCACCTCGCCTTCGCGGCTCTGCTCGAAGGCCCAGTCCGGGATCGCCGGATCGAAGTCCAAGAGCAGCCCGATCCCGGCCCGGCCCAGGACCCGGCCGCTGGAATCGAAGACCACGGCTTCGGTCAGGGAGCGCAAGGCGGCGTGGGCGGCCAGGAACTGGGTGAAGCGGGCGCGGTTGAACAGCAGCACCTGGCCCTCCCGGTTCAGGTCCTGCGCCATCGCCAGGGCATCGCCGCCGATGGTCTGGCGGTGTTCTTCGAGGTAGGCCTTGGCGACAGCGAAGGATTCCTCCACGGCGGTGCTGACCCGATCCGAGAACCAGCCCTGGAGTGCGAAGCTGAAATACAGCACGGAGAAGACCGAGACCACGATAGTCGGGGTCACCGCGACCAGGCCGAAGAGCACCGCCAGGCGGCTGTGCAGGCGCGCGCCGGCAATGCCCCGGCGGCGCGCGGTCCAGAGGGCCACCATGCGGCGCAGCACCAGGATGCCCAGCCCTAGAAGCAGGACCAGATCCAGGTTCAACAGAATCAGGATCGCGCGCGGGCCGGTGGTCTTGGCCGATTCGCCGGTCATCGCCCAATAGGTCGCGATGCCCGATGCGATCGCCGCGATCATCAGACCGACGGCAAGCTTGCGCTCGAGATTGATCCGGCGCGCCCAGTCGAGGAAGTCCTTCAGGGCTTGGCGCAGCGCCGAGCCCGCATCATCTCCTGGCATCGATTGGCTTCACGCGTCGTTGAAGGTCGTTGCAGGAAGGCCGCTCTGTTGCCGATCTGCAACAGCATTCTTAGCTACGGAAGACGCGAATGTCCAACTCTTTGATCTTCTTGCGCAATGTGTTGCGGTTGAGGCCGAGAAGCGCGGCCGCCTTGATCTGGTTGCCGCGCGTCGCCGCTAGAGAGATCTGAATCAGGGGGCGCTCGATCTCCTTCAGGACCCGGTGATAGAGGCCGGCCGCCGGCAGGCCTTCCCGGTGCGCGGCGAAGTAGTCGGTCAGGTGGCGCTCCACCGCGTCGCCGAGGCATTCATCTTCGCGGGCCTGTCCGGCCGCCGTCGGGGCCGGATCGCTGATCTCGGCCAGGATGTCGGCCCGGCCGATGACCTCCTGGCTGTAGAGCGCCGCGAGCCGCCGGATCAGATTCTCGAGCTCGCGCACGTTGCCCGGCCAGTCATGGGCCTTGAGCGCTTCCAGGGCCTCCGCGTCGAGGGACTTGCGCGGCAGGCCGAGCTTCTCGCCCTCGGCCAGGAAGTGCTGGACCAGCTCCGGGATGTCCTCGCTGCGCTCGCGCAGCGGCGGCAGCCGGATCGGCACCACGTTGAGGCGATAGTAGAGATCTTCGCGGAACAGGCCTTGGCGGACCAGTTGTAGGAGGTTGCGGTGAGTCGCCGCGACGATCCGCGCGTCGCCGGAGATCGGGATCTGGCCGCCGACCGTCGTGAAGGTGCCCTCCTGCAGTACCCGCAGCAGTCGGGTCTGGGCCTCCAGCGGCATGTCGCCGATCTCGTCCAGGAACAGCGTGCCGCCCGCGGCCTGCTCGAAGCGGCCGGCGTAGCGGGCGGTCGCCCCGGTGAAGGCCCCCTTCTCGTGGCCGAAGAGCTCGCTCTCGATCAGTTCGCGCGGGATCGCCGCCATGTTGACCGCGACGAAGGGCGCCTTGCGCCTGCGGCCGTAGTCGTGCAGCGCCCGCGCGACCAGCTCCTTTCCGGTCCCGGATTCGCCGTAGATGATGGCGGTCAGGTCGGTGCCCATCAGCCGGGCCAGTACCCGGTAGATTTCCTGCATCGCCGGCGAGCGGCCGATCAGCGGCAGGCGTTCCTCGGCGACGGGGCCCGCGGCGGTGTCCGGATCCGCCGCCCTGCAAGGCGAGGCCAGGGCCCGATCGACCGTCGAGATCAGCTCCCGCAGGTCGAAGGGCTTGGCCAGGTACTCGAAGGCGCCGCGCTCGGTCGCCCGCACCGCCGTCAGCAGGGTATTCTGGGCGCTCATGACGATGACCCGCAGGTTCGGGCGCAGGCGCCGGATGCGCGGAATCAGGTCGAGGCCGTTCTCGTCGGGCATGACCACGTCGGTGATCACCAGGTCGCCCTCGCCGCGCTCGACCCAGTCCCAGAGGGTCGCGGCGAAGCCGGTGGTCCGGACCCGGTGGCCCTGTCGGGCCAGGGCCTGGGTCAGAACGGTGCGTATCGCGCGGTCGTCGTCGGCGACCAGAATCGTCGCGTCGGTCATCGGGGCGCCTCCTCGCGGTAAAGCGGCAGCAGGAGCCGGAACAGCGTCCGCCCCGGTTCGCTGTCGCACTCGATCACGCCGCCATGATCGCTCACCACCTTGGCGACCAGGGCCAGGCCCAGGCCCCTGCCCCCCGGCTTGGTGGTGACGAAGGGATCGAAGAGGTGCCGGCGCAGCTCCTCGGGGATTCCGGGGCCGTTGTCCTGGACGGTGACCACCAGCGGCAGGTGCAGGCGGTCGCCGCCGACCGGCGCGGTCAGGCGCAGGCCCGGCTTGTAGCGGGTCGTCAGGACGATCTCCCCGCCCCCCGGCTGGGCCGCTTCGGCGGCGTTCTTCACCAGGTTCAGCAAGGCCTGGATCAGCATGTCGCGGTTGCCGTGGACCGGCGGCAGCGAGGGATCGTAGCGCTCGACGAAACGGTAGCCCTGGGCGAAGCCGCTCTGAGAGACTCGCCGGACGTATTCCAGGACCTGGTGGATGTTCACCGGCTCGCGGGCGATCGGCTGGTCGCTGGAGAACATCTCCATGCGGTTGACCAGATTGACGATGCGGTCCGCCTCGCTGCAGATCAAGCGGGTCAGCTCCTGGTCGGTCTCGGCGACACTGCCTTCCAGGAGCTGGGCGGCGCCGCGGATGCCGGACAGCGGGTTCTTGACCTCGTGGGCGAGCATGGCGGCCATGGCGGTGACCGAGCGGGCGGCGTTGCGATGGACGAGCTGGTCGCCCATCTTGCGCGCGATCGAACGCTCGTCGAAGCTGACGATCACCTGGCCCGGTGCCCCGTGGCACAGGGAATCCGGGATGGCCGTCACGCTGAGCGAGACCAGGCGCTGCCCGATGCGGGGCGAGGCCAGCGCCACCTCGTGACCGAAGAGGCTGTGCCCGGACTCCCGGGCCTGCTGCAGGCTGCCGAAGAGGGGGCTGTCGGCCTGCACGATGCTTGCCAGCGGGCGCCCCAGGAGCGCGTTGGCGCTGGTCTCGAAGAACTGCTCGGCCGCCTGGTTGACATAGGTCAGGCGATCCTCGCCGTCGACCACGACCAAGGGCTGGGCCAGGGTGTTGAGGATCACCTCGGCCGGCAGGTCGCCGCCCCTGGCGAGCTTGACGGTGACGCCGGTCATCAGGCCGCCGCCCGCGCGCAGGCCGCGTCGAAAAGCGCGCCGATCGCGCCGCGGACCCGCTCCGGTTCGGTTTCGGCGTTGATCCTCGCCCTGAACCCCTCATCCGCACCCCCCTCACGCGCACCCCCTTCACACGCACTCAGGGCTTCGCCGTACCAGGCCAAGTGCTTGCGAGCGATCCGCAGGCCCCGGGCGATGCCGTAGTGCGAGAGCATGTCCTCGTAGTGCGCCAGCACCAGCGCGCGCTGCGCCTCGAGATCCGGCGGCGGCGTGCCGGCACCGCCGAGGGCGGCCGCGATCTCCCCGAGCAGCCAGGGCCGGCCGCGGGCCGCGCGCCCGACCATGACCCCGTCCGCGCCGGAGGCCGCAAGGGCGCGGCGGGCCGAGGGCGCGTCGACGATATCGCCGTTGACAATTATGGGAACGGACACTGCCTCCTTGACCCGGCGCAAGAATGCCCAGTCGGCGCGGCCGTCGAACATCTGCATCCGGGTCCGCCCGTGCACGGTGATCATGCGGATGCCGCAGTCCTCGGCGATGCGCGCCAGGCGCGGCGCGTTGCGGGATTCGTCGTCCCAGCCGAGGCGCATCTTCAGGGTGACCGGCAGGCTGACCGCCTTGACGGTGGCCTCCAGGATTCGGGCGGCCAGGGGTTCGTCGCGCATCAGGGCGGAGCCGCCCTGCTTGTTGACGATCTTCTTCACCGGACAGCCGAAGTTGATATCGACCAGGGCCGCGCCGCGGTCCTCGGTCAGGCGCGCCGCCTCGGCCATGACTGCGGGCTCGCAGCCGGCCAGCTGCACCGCCAGGGGCGCCTCCTCCGGGCTGCTCCGGGACAGGCTCAGGCTCTCCCGGGTCTCGCGGATGGCCGATTGCGAGGCGATCATCTCCGAGACCACGAGGCCGGCCCCGGCGGCCTTGGCCAGGCGACGGAACGGCAGGTCGCTGATCCCCGACATGGGCGCCAGGATCACGGGCGTCGCAATGCGAAGGCCGTCAAGCTGAATGCCCAATTTTTAATCACTCAAGCTACTTGCTGAAATTTTGGGCTTTGTACCCCGGCCGGGCCGAAGATGCACGCCCTTTTCTCGCCCCCGCTCGCGCCTCCGAGGATCAGGCCGCCAGCACGTCGGTGACGAACTTGACCCCGAGAAAGGCCAGGGTCAGCAGGAGGTAGGCCAGGAGGGCCAGACGCACCGCCATGCGGCCCCGCAGGCCGGTGGTGTGGTGGAAGGCCAGAAGCAGCAGCAGGACGGCGAAGGCGAGGAAGGACAGGAGAACCTTGTGGTCCAGGATCAGCAGCAGGCCGGTGCTGAGATACTGGACGGCCATTCCGGTCATCAGGCCGACCGCCATGACCAGGACGGACCAGCGCAGCAGGCTGACCTCCAGCCGCTCGGCATCGGCCAGGGCCGGCAGAAGACGCGACAGGCCGGTCTCCCGCTTGCGCTTGAGCGCCCGCTCCTGGATCAGGACCGCGGTCGCGGCGACCGCCGCCAGGGTCGCCAGGGCGTAGGTCGCCAGCGCGGTCGCGATGTGGATCCGCAGCCAGGCATCGAAGGCGGCTTCCGGCCGGGCCAGCGGGGTCGCCTGCGCCCAGATAGTCGCAAGCAGGCCGAGCAGCAAGAGGTAGGGCAGCGTCAGCGGGGCCAGGCGCCAGGCCTCGCGCAGCGCCGCCGAGAGCAGGATGAAGAACGCGAGCGTGGTCGCGATCGACAGCCAGAGCGTCGCGCTGAATCCGGTGTTCCACGCGCCCCTGAAGCCGGCCACGGCGACCGCGCTGCTGCCGGCCAGGGCAACCGCGAGCAGGAGCCAGTAGACCATGTCGGGGCGTTCGACCCGGCGCCGGAACGGCAGAATCGCGCCGGGCAGCAGAGCGACCAGGGCTGCGAAGCTCATCGCGGAGGCGTGCCACATGGCCCCTATATATCACCTCTTGGCCGGACCGCCATCGCGCTCTAGGGTCTGCCTCGATTCAGTGTGGATTCCGAGGAGCGAAGATGCCTGACGCAGCCGCCCTGGTGGTGGCCGCCGGCCGCGGCCATCGTTTCGGCGCCGAGCTGCCGAAGCAGTTCCTGGCCCTCGGCGGCAAGCCGGTGCTGCGCCACGCGCTGGAGGCCTTCGCGGCGCATCCCGGGATCGGCGCCGTTCAGACGGTGATCCATCCCGACGACCGGGAGCTTTACGAAGCCGCGGCCGCAGGGCTCGATCTCCGGCCGCCCGTCGGCGGTGGTGCGACCCGTCAGGAGTCGGTGCGCCTCGGCCTTGCCGCCCTCGCCGACATCGCACCCGAGCGGGTGCTGATCCACGACGCCGCCCGGCCCTTCGTCTCCGGCGAGATCGTCGACCGGGTCCTGTCCGGCCTGGACGACCACGCCGGAGTGATACCTGCGGTTCCGGTGGCCGACACCCTGAAGCGGGTCGAGGACGGAGCGATCTCCGGCACCGTCGACCGCGGCGGCCTCTGGCGGGCCCAGACGCCGCAGGGCTTCCGCTACGCGGACATCGTGGCGGCCCACGCCGACCTCGCCGGGCGGGAGCTGACCGACGACGCGGCCCTTTTGGAGGCGGCGGGGCTTGCGGTCGGCGTCGTCGAGGGCGCGGAACGTAACTTCAAGATCACCAGCAAGGACGACATGGAACGTGCCGAAGGCCTCTTGGCCGGGGGCCGGCGGGAGACCCGCTGCGGCACCGGCTTCGACGTCCACCGCTTCGGCCCGCCGGTGCCCGGCGGCCTCACCATCCGGCTCTGCGGCGTCGCGGTGCCCCATGACCGGGCGTTGCTCGGCCATTCGGACGCCGACGTGGGGCTCCACGCCAGCACCGACGCCATCCTGGGCGCCTTGGGCGAGGGCGACATCGGCAGCCACTTCCCGCCCTCGGACCCGCAGTGGAAGGGCGCCGATTCCGCGGTCTTCCTGCGTGCCGCCGGGGAGCTCGCGGCGGCGCGGGGCGCCCGGATCGTGCACCTCGACGTGACGCTGATCTGCGAGGCGCCCAAGGTCGGGCCCCGGCGCGCGGCCATGGTCGCGCGCATCGCCGAGATCCTGGGTCTTGACCGGGGCCGGGTCAGCGTCAAGGCGACGACCACCGAGAGCCTCGGCTTCACCGGCCGGCGCGAGGGCATCGCGGCCCAGGCCACGGCCAGCCTGGACCTGCCCGGCGGATGATGCTGCGCCGGCCCGCCCTGCCCTTCTGGTCGCCGGTGACCCTGCTGGCCACCTGGTTCGGCAGCGGGCTGCTCCGCACGGCGCCGGGCACCTTCGGCTCCCTGGCCGCCCTGCCCTTCGCCGCCCTGATCCTCTGGGCCGGCGGCAACCTGGGGCTGCTGATTGCCGCCGCCGCCGTCTTCGGCCTCGGCCTGGCGGTCAGCGGGCGCTACGCGCGGGCCGGCGGCGACCCGGACCCCGGCGCCGTGGTGATCGACGAGGTCGCCGGGCAGTGGCTGACCCTGGCGCCGCTCTGCCTCACGGTCGAGAGCTTCGTCCTCGGCTTCGTCCTGTTCCGCATGTTCGACATTGCCAAGCTCTGGCCGGTCAGCCTCGCCGAACGGCGCCTTTCCGGCGCGCTCGGAATCATGGCCGACGACATGGTCGCCGGCCTCTTCGCCGCGGCGGCGGCCTATGCTCTGCTGGCTGCCTTCGGAGTGCCGCCATGTTTCCCTTAGACCTCGCGGCCGCTGCCGAGGACCTGCTCGCCCGCTACCGCCGGGCCGGGCTCAGGATCGTCACCGCGGAGAGCTGCACCGGGGGCCTGATCGCGGCCTGCCTGACCGAGATCCCCGGTTCCTCAGACGTGGTCGAGCGCGGCTTCGTGACCTACTCCAACGAGGCCAAGCAGGAGCTTCTCGGCGTGCCCGAGACGCTGCTGCGCGCCAAGGGCGCGGTCAGCGCCGAGGTCGCCGAGGCCATGGCGGCTGGCGCGCTGGACCGCTCCCGCGCCGAGGTCGCGGTCTCGGTCACCGGCATCGCCGGCCCCGGCGGGGCGACCGAGACCAAGCCGGTCGGCCTGGTCTACCTGGGTCTCTGCCGCAGCGGGCAGGCGCCGGAGCATCGCCGCTTCGTCTTTTCCGGCGATCGCCAGGCGGTGCGCGCCGCGTCCCTCGCCGCAGCCTTCGAGCTGCTGTCCGGAGAAGTGCCGGCGGCCGGGCCATGACCCCGCCGCCGCGGATCGGACCTCGAAAGCTGCGTCGGCGCCAGCCTCCGACCGGCGTGGACATCCTCCTTGTCGCAGTCGGAAGCGTCGCGATCCTTCTCGGAACGATTGAGTTGGGCAGCTTCCTGGGAGAGTCCCTGCGCGCGCATATAGGCGGCAACGAGGTCGGCCAGCAGCTTTTCCTGGTCGGCATGCTCGCACTTCACTACCTCGGCTTGCTGGCGGTGATCCATATCGTCGTGTTCCGGCGGCGCGCCCTCTCCTGGCAGGACCTAGGCCTGCGCCCGGCCGCGCCCGAGTGGTACCGGCGGACTCTCTGGGTGACCCTTCTGACCTTCGCCTTGGCCCTGGTGCTCATGATCTTGGTGCAGCGCCTCGTCGGCCGCACCTTCGACAACCCGCAGGAGGCGATCCTCGCCGCGGAGGGCCTGTCGCCCGCGTCATTCCTGGGCTTGCTTTTGGTCGCTGCCGGTCTTGGGCCGTTGGTCGAGGAGCTGCTGTTCCGGGGCCTTCTCTATGCCTGGCTGCGGCGCCACCTCGGTGTGCTGATCTCGGCCTCGATTTCCGCAGCGCTCTTCGCTTCGGTGCACGCGATACCCTGGCTGATGCCGTCCCTCTTCGCCATTGGCGTGGTCCTCGCCCTGCTTTACGAGCGCAGCGGTTCGCTTTGGCCGGCCATCGTGGTGCACGGGGCCTACAACGCGATCAATCTGGTCCTGCTTGCGCTGACCATCGGGTGACGCGAGCTCGGACGGGATCAGCCCGCCACGGAGGCCGCAGGGCCGCCCCGATAGAGATCCTCGGCACGCGCCTCGAAGGCCGCCACCATCCGCCCAACGGCCTCGTTGAAGAGCGGCGCCATGGCCCGCCTCAGTAGGCGGGAGCGGAACTCGAAGTCGACGTAGAAGTCGATCAGGCAGCCCTCCGGATGGCTGTCGAAGATCCAGTGGTTGTTGAGGTATCTGAAGGGTCCGCGTGTGTAGGCGACGTCGATCCGGCTGGCCGGCCGGTCGAGTGTGACCCGACTCGTAAAGCCCTCGCGGAACATCTTGAAGCCGATGATCAGGTCGGCGTGGATCACGTTGTCCTGGCGGCGGGTGACCCGCGCCGCCAGGCACCAGGGCAGGAAATCCGGATAGCGCTCGACGTCCGCGACCAGCGCGAAGAGCTGTTCCGGCTCGTAGGGCAGCAGGCGCTTCTCGGCGTGGGTCGGCATCGCTTCCCGTTTCGTTCCCGGCGCTCTAGGGACAGGCCAGGCGCAAGTCGTAGAGCCCGCCAAGCTTGGAGCAGGCGGCGACGAAGCTCAAGACGCCCAGGCTCGCCAGAAGCAGGACGACGCCGTTCTCGATCGCAAGCGCGGCGTGGCGCCACAGCATCTGCAACCCGGGCCGAAGGAGGGCCAAGCCGCCGAGATAGGCCTGGGCCGGGCCCGAGATCAGCGCGGTGAGGACGAGCAGGAACCCGTCGAAGGCCTGTTCTTCACCGTTCCAGAGCCCCGGAGCCAGCCCTGAGATCAGAAGGGTGCCGGCAGCCACGATCACCCAGAGGCCCTTGAAGGCGCGCCAGAGGGCGCTGGGCCAGGCGATCTCGGGGAAGAGGAGGCAGATCGTGAAGCTGCGGCCGAGGAAGGCGGCCAGCAGGCAGAGCCCGAGCCAGGTCAGGGAGGCCAACCGGGTGCCACTGATCGTCTCCCCGATGCAACAGGGATTGGGGCCGAAGACTTCGACCAAGAGGAACTCGCCGTAGCGCAGCAGGGCCAGCAGGCTGACGTAGAGTCCCAGGGCCGCGAAGAGCCAGCGGAGCGAGGCCCGCGGCGCCGCCGGCCTCTGCTTCGGATCTGCGGTCTCGGCGGGCGCGCTCAACCGGCGGCGGCGAGCTGGGCCTCGCGGGCGGCGCGCAGGCGCTGGAAATCATCCCCGGCGTGGTAGGAGGAGCGGGTCAGCGGCGAGGCCGAGACCATCAGGAAGCCCTTCCCGAAGGCCTGGCGCTCGTATGCCTGGAACTCCTCGGGTGTGACGAAGCGGTCGATGATGTGGTGCTTGGGCGTCGGCTGCAGGTACTGGCCGATGGTCATGAAGTCGACCCGGGCCGAGCGCAGGTCGTCCATGACCTGGTAGACCTCCTCCTTGCTCTCGCCGAGGCCGACCATGATGCCGGACTTGGTGAAGATCGAGGGATCCAGGTCCTTGACCTCGTCCAGCAGGCGCAGCGAGTGGAAGTAGCGCGCGCCCGGGCGCACCTCGGCATAGAGCCGGGGCACGGTCTCGAGGTTGTGGTTGAAGACGTCGGGCTTGGCCGCGACCACCACCTCCAGCGCGCCATCCTTGCGCAGGAAGTCCGGAGTCAGGACCTCGATGGTCGTGCCCGGGGCGGCCTTGCGGATCGCTTGGATGGTCTCGGCGAAGTGCTGCGCCCCGCCGTCGTCCAGGTCGTCGCGGTCGACCGAGGTGACCACCACGTGCTCCAGGCCCAGCTTGGCCACGGCCTGGCCGACGTTGGTGGGCTCGAAGGGATCGAGCGCGCCCGGCTTGCCCGTCGCCACGTTGCAAAAGCTGCAGGCCCGGGTGCAGATCTCGCCCATGATCATCATGGTCGCGTGGCGCTTGGCCCAGCATTCGCCGATGTTGGGGCAGGCCGCCTCCTCGCAGACCGTGGCCAGCCTGTTCTCGCGCATGATCCGCCGGGTCTCGTGGTAGGCCGGCGAGGTCGGCGCCTTGACCCGGATCCAGGCCGGCTTGCGCTTGACCGGGTTGTCCGGCTTGTGCGCCTTCTCCGGATGGCGGACCCGCTTTTGCTCTGTCGTCACGGACATGGCAGGTCGCTCCTCTTGGCCACCTAGAAGTGGATGGCCCGGCCGTAGGCGTCAAGGACGCTCTCGTGCATCATTTCCGACAGGGTCGGATGCGGGAAGACCGTGTGCATCAGGTCGGTCTCGGTGGTCTCCAGGGTCATGGCCACGGCGTAGCCCTGGATCAGCTCAGTGACCTCGGCGCCGACCATGTGGGCGCCCAGCAGCTCGCCGGTCTTGCTGTCGAAGACCGTCTTGACCATGCCCTCGGGCTCGCCCAGGGCGATGGCCTTGCCGTTGCCCATGAAGGGGAAACGGCCGACCTTGACGTCGTGGCCGGCTTCCACGGCCGCGGCCTCGCTCAGGCCGACGCTGGCGACCTGGGGATGGCAATAGGTGCAGCCTGGAATCCGTTTGGTGTTAAGGGGATGGACGTCGTTCTTACCGGCGATCCTCTCGACGCAGATGACCCCTTCGTGGCTCGCCTTGTGGGCCAGCCAGGGCGGCCCGGTCAGGTCGCCGATGGCGTAGACCCCCGGCTCGCCGGTGGCCATCCACTGGTCGGTGGTGACGTGGCTGCGGTCGACCTGGACCGCGGTGCCCTCCAGGCCCAGCTCTTCGACGTTGCCGACGATGCCGACCGCCATGATGGCGCGTTCGAAGCCGATCTCCTCGGACTTGCTGTTGGCCTCGATCGTCGCGATCACGCCGCGCGGGTTGCGGGTCAGGGACTTCACCGTGGCGTCGGTCAGGATCTTGATGCCCTGCTTCTCGAAGGCCTTGTGGGCGAAGCCCGAGATCTCCTCATCTTCGACCGGCAGGACCCGCGGCAGGACCTCGACCACGGTGACCTCGGCGCCCATGGTCCGGTAGAAGCTGGCGAACTCGATCCCGATGGCGCCGGAGCCGACGACCAGCAGCGACTTGGGGAAGCTGTCGGGCACCATGGCTTCCTTGTAGGTCCAGACGATCTTGCCGTCGGCCTCCAGGCCCGGGAGCTGCCGCGCCCGGGCGCCGGTGGCCAGGATCACGTTCTTGGCCGTGAGGTCGGCGACGCCCTTGCCGTCCTTGGAAACATGGAGCTTTCGGCGGTCGCCGGCCTTGCCGTCGAGCCGGCCGTGGCCGTCGAAGACCGGGACCTTGTTCTTCTTCAGCAGGTGCCTGACCCCGCCGTTAAGCTGTCCGGCGACCTTGCGCGAGCGCTTAACCACCTTGTCCAGATCGAAGCCGACCTCCTTGGCGGAAAGGCCGTAGTCGCCGGCGTGCTGCATGTAGTGATAGATCTCGGAGGTGCGCAGCAGCGCCTTGGTCGGGATGCAGCCCCAGTTCAGGCAGATGCCGCCCAGGTGCTCGCGCTCGACCACGGCGGCCTTCATGCCGAGCTGCGCGGCCCGGATCGCCGCCACGTAGCCGCCGGGCCCGCCGCCGACGACGATGAGGTCGAATTGAGTGTCTGCCATCGCTCTAGATCCTCGGCGTGGTCTGGCGCGTCAGTTCGCCGGCCGGGGCATCCCCGGTGTTGATCACGCCGCGCCGTTCCAGAAGCATGACCTGGCATTCCTGTTCCGCGAAGGGTTTGTGCTCGACGCCCTTGGGCACCACGATCAGCTCGCCCTCGCCCACCTCGACCTGGCGGTCCCTAAAGTCCATGCGGAAACCGCCCTTGATCACAAGGAAGAGCTCGTCCTCCTCGTCGTGCTTGTGCCAGACGAAGTCGCCCTTGATCCGCACCAATTTGATTTCGTAGTCGTCGAGCTCGGCCACCAGATGCGGCTTCCAGTGCTCGCCGATCAGTCCCAGCTTCTCCGTCAGATTGACCTTGTCCAAGGCTCCGCTCCCTCTAGAGAAGCATCGCCAGCGGATCTTCGATCAGCTTCTTGAAGGCGGCCAGGAACTCGGCGCCGACCGCGCCGTCGACCACCCGGTGGTCGACCGACAGGGTGCAGGTCATCACGGTGGCAACGGCCAGGGCGCCGTCCTTGACCACGGGACGCTGCTGACCGGCGCCGACCGCGAGGATGCAGCCCTGGGGCGGGTTGATGATGGCCGCGAACTCAGTGATCCCGAACATGCCGAGGTTGGAGACCGAGAAGGTCCCGCCCTGGTACTCCTCGGGCTTGAGCTTGCCCTCGCGGGCGCGCCCGGCCAGGTCCTTCATCTCGTTCGAGATCTCGGCCAGGCCCTTGGCCTCGGCCTGCTTGATCACGGGGGTGATCAGGCCGCTCGGCGTAGCCACGGCGACCGAGACGTCGGCGTGGTCGTAGAGCAGGATCTCGGCGTCGGTCCAGGAGGCGTTGGCGGCCGGCACCGCCTTGAGGGCGAGGGCCGAGGCGCGGATCACGAAGTCGTTGACCGAGAGCTTGAAGTCCTCGCCCCGGGCGTTGAGCTCCTTGCGGACGGCCAGCAGCTTGTCCAGCTCGCAGTCGATCGAGAGGTAGAAGTGCGGGACGGTCTGCTTGGCCTCGCCCAGGCGCCGCGCGATGGTCTTGCGCACGTTGCTGTTGGGCAGAGCCTGGTAGGTCATGCCCAGCAGGTCGGCCAGGTCCTTGGCCGAGGGCCCGGTCGTTGCGGGGACCGCCGCGGGCGCCGGGACCAGGGCGTTCGCCGGGACCGCTGCCGGCTGCGCCGCCGGGGCGCCACCGGCCAAGGCGGCCTCGATGTCGACCTTGATGATGCGCCCGTGCGGGCCGCTGCCCTTCAGGCCGCCGATGTCGAGGCCCGCCTGCTCGGCCATGCGCCGTGCCAGGGGCGAGGCGAAGATCCGCCCGCCGCCGTTGCTCGGCGCGGTGGCCGGTGGCGTCGGGACGGAGGGCTGTGAGGCCGCAGCAGCGGCCGGCGCCGAACCGTTGCCCGAGGCTGCGGCCGGCGCAGGTGCCGGCGCGGCGGCTGGCGCGGCGGGCGGCGGCGCGGCCGCGATCGCCCCGGCGTCCTCGCCTTCCTCTAGCAGCACGGCGATCGGCGTATTGACTGCCACGCCTTCGGTGCCCTCGGCGATCAGCAGCTTGCCGACGGTGCCTTCTTCGACGGCCTCGACCTCCATGGTCGCCTTGTCGGTCTCGATCTCGGCCACGACATCCCCGGAGGCCACGTCATCGCCCTCCTTGACGTGCCACTTGGCAAGTGTGCCTTCAGTCATGGTCGGCGACAGGGCCGGCATCAGGATGTTGATCGGCATTGCGGGTGTCCCCTGCAGGGTCGCTTAGCTCTTGTAGGTGACCGCCTTGGCCGCGGCGACGATGTCGGCGGGCTGCGGCAGGGCGAGGTGCTCGAGGTTGGCGGCATAGGGCATGGGCACGTCCTTGCCCGC
>JAAUXY010022258.1_pt1 | contig 23855 bp, 21 predicted proteins | sample 7278121 | NCBI WGS metagenome assembly JAAUXY01 (sample SAMN14350117, study PRJNA611818) | marine sediment metagenome | isolation source: surface marine sediment (1.8m) | place: French Polynesia: Moorea | collected 2018-08 | reverse complement strand
TGTTTGCGGTGTCGCCCTGAGTCGGCGCCCTGGAGCCCCGCCTGGCTAGGCACCGACACTACCGTGCGCCGTGCCCTGGAACTGATACACGCCGGTTTTCTCAACGGCCACAGCCTCGCCGAGCTCGCAGAGCGGCTGGGGATCGGCGAGCGCTACCTGCGCAAGCTGTTCGACCAGAAGCTGGGCGTCAGCCCCAACGCCGTTGCCCAGACCCAGCGCCTGCACTTTGCCCAGAAGCTGATCCTGGAAACCCACCTGTCGATGACCGAAGTCGCCTTCGCCGCTGGCTATTCCAGCCTGCGCCGTTTCAACAGCGCCACCCGCGCCAACTTCGGCTGTGCCGCCGGCGACCTGCGGCGCCGCAAGCAGCCTCGTGGCCAGGGGCCCGGCATCCACCTGAAGCTGTCGGCGCGGCCGCCCTATGCCGCGGAGGACGTGCTGGCGCTGTTCGCGCGACATGCCGTGGCCGGACTCGAGCGTGTCGAGGATGGCTGCTGGCACCGGGCCCTGCGCACGGAACGCGGTGCGGCACTGGCAAGCGTCAGCCCCGGGGCGGATGGGATTTCACTGACCCTGCGGATGACCGACAACCGAGACCTTATGCCGGTAATCGCAAGGCTGCGACGCATGTTCGACCTGGACGCGCAGCCGACGGAAATCGAGGACTGCCTGTCGGCGGACCCACTGCTGGCGCCACTGATCGAGCAGCAGCCCGGGGTTCGCTCACCGGTGTTCGCCTCAGCGTTTGAATCCTGCGTGCGCTCGATTCTCGGCCAGCAGGTGAGCACGGTCGCAGCCCGCGGCCTGTGTGCAGCCATTGTTGCAGCCGCCGGCTGCCGGGCAGAAGTCGACGGCGAATCCGTGCAGCTGTTCCCCACCCCCGCGGCGCTGCTGGCGGTACCCGACAGTGTGCTGAAAATGCCCGGCAGTCGTCGCCAGACCCTGCGCGCGGTGTGCGAACTGTTCGCCGCCGACCCCGCGCCGGTCGACCTGCTCGAAGATCTCGGTGCCCTGCGAGGCGTCGGGCCCTGGACGCTGGACCTGGTCGCCATGCGCGGACTGGGCGACCCGGATCGCTTTCCCGCCTCTGACCTGGGACTGGTGAAAGCCGCCGCCAGCGGCGGCGTGGAAGATCGAAAACTGCTGCTGGCACGCAGCGAACACTGGCAACCCTGGCGGTCCTACGCCGCCAACCTGCTCTGGAGGAGTCTCGGCAATGGCTGACACCACACGCTACACGATTATCGATACACCGATCGGCAAACTGCGCCTGGTATCCGACGGCAAGGCACTGCTGCGGGTCGAGTTCCAGGGGCAGCATGGCAATGACGGCGAGGCCGGTGATGACGCCGTGCTGGCGCGGGCCGCCGGGCAGTTGCAGGAGTACTTTGCCGGCCGGCGCCAGCATTTCGACCTGCCGCTGGGTGCCGACGGCACCGCGTTCCAGCAGGCAGTCTGGGAAGCCCTGCGCGGTATTCCCTACGGTGAACTGCGCAGCTACCGGGATATCGCCAAGACCCTCGGCAAGCCGCGGGCGGTACGGGCGGTGGGCGCAGCCAACGGCCGCAACCCGCTACCTATCGTGGTGCCCTGCCATCGGGTGGTCGGCAGTAACGGCAAGCTCACCGGCTTTGCCGGCGGGCTCGACTGCAAGCGCCGCCTGCTGGCGCTGGAAGGGATCACCATCGCCGACTAGCGGGTCAGGCGTTGAGGTCGGGAATCAACTCGTCCTTCAGACGCTCAATCAGGTCCTTGAGCTGTAATTTCTTTTTCTTGAGGCGCTGCAACTGCAACTGGTCGCGGTAGGGGAAGTCATAGAGTGCGGCGATTTCCTGGTCCAGCGCCCGGTGCTCCTCCTGCACCTTCAACAGTCGCGCAGCTGGATTCAGCTCGTTGGCAGCTTCGTCTTCGCCAGGGCCTTCGGGGGGATGCAGGTCACTCACAGGCTGGAACTTTCCGGGCAGGACACTATCGGCACAGCTTCAGGTAGAGCTGCTGGCGGGAGTGGATCATTTCGCGACAGGTCTGCTGCATGGAGAAATCGACCGCGTCGGCGCTGTCCTGCAGTGCGCTGAGCTGTTCTTCCAGCGCCTGGATCTCAGCCACCAGTTTTTCCCTCAGCTGGGTGCTGCGATGCGGGTCCAGCGGGTTATCCAGGCTGCTGGCGACATCCTTCTCGAGATTCAGGCATGTGTAGTTGTTATCTGCCATTGCGGGTCCTAGCGTCAGGACCCCTATTTATAGCCCAAGAGCCGCCGTCGCGCGACGGTTGACATCACTCAGACCAGGAGTTCCCAGAGCGACTGGGAAGGATCGGCTACGGCATGGAAATGGGGGCTGAGCAGACTGTCCCGGGCATTGTAGGTGAGCGGCTCGCCATCCATGCCCAACACCTCACCGCCGGCGCCCTCGACAATGGCCTGGCCCGCGGCAGTATCCCATTCCGAACAGGGCGAATAGCGAGGGTAGAAATCGGCGCGGCCCTCTGCCAGCTGGCAGAATTTCAGGGCGCTGCCGGCGTGGTCGCGGCGCAGGTCCGGGTAATGCTGCTCGAGCGTGGCCAGGCTGGCATCGAGCTTTTCGCCGCGATGGCGGCGACTGGCGACCACCACCAGGGTCTCCGCCCGGGGCAGGGCGCGGCAGTGGATCGGCACCCAGGCCTCGGACACCCGCTTCCAGGCGCCCAGGCCGCGACCGCCCGCGTAGACCGCGCCGCCCACCGGCACGGCGATCAGGCCGAAACTCGCGGTGTGACCCTCGATCAGCGCAATATTGATGGTGAACTCGCCGGTACGGCCAAGGAACTCGCGGGTACCATCCAGCGGGTCCACCATCCAGAAGGCCGGCCAGTCGCGGCGCGCACGGGCCTCGGAGCCCGATTCTTCGGATAACACGGGCAGGCCGAACCGGGCGAGACCGTCCATCAGCAGGTGGTGGGCGGCAATATCCGCCTCGGTGACCGGGGTGTTGTCAGCCTTGGCCTCGCTCTCTACTTCTTCGCCGGAGTGGTAATAGCGCAAAATCTCATCGCCGGCCTCCCGGGCGAGCGCGTACAACGGCTCAAGAATATCGTCCAGTTCAAAGTGTTGGATGGTGCGCCTCCGGCTGCTGCCCTGTCCCGGCAAGCATACCGGTTTGGCGTGGCAAAAGTCCTTGACGCCCCCTGCCCAGCGGAACAGTTGGGAGCAACGGCCGGGCAACAGAGTTAGTAGAAATGGCCGGGGAATCCCGGCCATGCACTCAGTACGGCAGGAAGTCGAAAGAGTAGTTTACGGTCGTCGCTACCACATCTTCAGCTTCGAAGCGGATCATGCGGATGCGGGCCAGGATCTTCTGGGTCAGGCTCTCATCCGCCAGCTCGCTGGAGACCAGGGTCAGTGACGATATCGCCCCGGACGGGTCGATCTGCATCTCGAACACCAGCTTGCCGGCCAGGGTCGGATCCTTGCGCAGGGCACGGTTGTAGACCGCGAATATCGCGCCCTTGTTGCGATCCATGACCCGGCGGATCGACTCGTCGCTGCGACCACCGAGACGGGCCGATGCGGTGCTGTCGCCGCGGTCGGCGGCGTTGGCAGCGATCGTGCTTTCGACCTTGGTGGTTTCGCGGCCGGACAGGGCCGGGCCACCGGTATCGCGGCTGAGGTTGCTGGTCTGGATACCCCCGCTGCCGCCCTTGGCAGCGCCGGCGATAATGGAGCGCTCGGTCTTGGCCGCCTGGGACTCACCACGGCTCATGCCGGTATCCCCAAGGCTGTCGACATCGACGCTGTCACGCATGTCGGCCAGCGCATCCTGGAAGGCCAGCACACCGCTGACGGCTGCCACCTTGCGCGCTTCCTCTACCTTGTCGACAGGCGGAGGCGGCGGTTCCTTGGGCTTGGGCTCAGGTTTTGGCTCTGGTTTCTTCTCCACCGGTTTTTCAGGCTTCTGCTCGACCTTCTTTTCCACCGGCTTGGGCGGTGGGGGCGGAGGCGGCAGGACTTTCTTCTCCAGTACCACCCGGGCCAGGTGCGGCGGCAGGGCTTCCTGTTTCTCTCGGCTCAGCTCCTCCACCGGCAGGAACGGCATCACGATGCCGAAGGCCAGCAGGGCGATGAGCAGGTTGCGGAGAATCTTGCGATAGCGGGCGTCATCCTGCTCCGTGGATTCCCAGGGCAGCTGCAGCTCCGGCGTCATTACTCGCATGGTCATCGAGGTCATATCAGCCACCTCCCGCCAGCAGCGGCTCTTCGAGGTCGGGCGTGGCCGCGGTATTCACCGCCAGGGTGATGTCACGGTAATCGCTGTCGGCACAGGTGGTCATAATGCGCTTGAGCAGCTTGTAGGGCATACCCTGGTCACCCATGATCACCACCGGACGACCCACTTCTTCCTCGAGCTCGGTCATCTCCGGGGCACGGGCTGCCTGGTAGGCCAGTTCGTCCTTGAGGGCGTCGATCAGGTTGCCGTCCTGGGCCAGCACCTCGGCGACGCTTCCCATACGGCGACCCTGTACCACAATGTCATCCGGGCTGACCTTGATGGTCAGGGCGATATCGGGTTTCTGCTCGGAAACGGACTCGGGCAAGCTGATATTCTTGTCCGCTTCCAGCACCTCGACGTCGCCACTGTTTACCATCAGGAAGAACACCAGGATGGTGAAGATATCCATCAGCGATACCAGGCTCAACTTGGCCTGGGTATGCAGCTTGCGATGTGAGCGCGCCATACGACGCGACCGCGCTGAACTCTTCATGATCCTACCCCCCCGGAAGCTGCTGAGCCGGTTGAACTAGCGCCTCCCAGGCTCGAATCGACAGCAGCGGACTTAAGCGGTTCTGTAGAAGACGGCGCATCCCCAAAGGAAATTTCCGGGAACAGCGCGGCATCCACGACATCCGTCGCCACCACTGCCTTAAAGGAGCGCACCGTATCCATGGCACTGATGATGGTCTGGTAATCCACCCCCTCCTCGGACAGCAAGGTGATGTTTCGACGTTCGATGCCCTGGTCGCGGAGCTGGCGCTTCACTTCCTGCAGCACCAGGCTCAGCAGGGCGAAGTCGTAGTCACCCTCCTCGGTCATCGGGATGTCCTTGAGCCGAATCCCGCGCGGGAAGTCCACCCGCATGGAATTCTTGCGGATCACCAGTTCCACCTGCTGTTTATCGTCGTCACCCTCGGCACCGCCAGAGGCGGCATTTGGCAGGTTGACCTCAATGGCCGCCACCTGCGAGAACACCAGGCTCAGCAGGAGTACCGGCACCAGCACGATCATCAGGTTCATGAACGCGGTGATATCGAGTTCTGCCTCGGTGCGCTGGACGCGCCGTCGCATTTTCATGGTCGGCTCCTCATATTCAGGTCCAAATGGACAGCGTTAATCAGCCGTCTGCCTCACGGGTTTTGGCGCGCAGCTGGCTGGCATCGGCCAGCGTATTCAGCACCTTCACACCGGCCATCTCGAAGCTGTCGACCAGTTCGATAGTCTTGGTCTGCAGCATGGCGTGCAGCAGCAACAGCGGGATCGCCGAGATCAGGCCGAACGCCGTGGTGTTCATCGCCACCGAGATCGAGCTGGACAGCATGCTGGCCTTCTCGGCCGGCGCCGCCGTGGCGACCGCGGTAAACGCTGCAATCAGGCCGACAATCGTGCCCAGCAGGCCCAGCAGCGTCGCCACGTTGGCCAGCGTTGCCAGGTACTGGGTGCGCTTCTCGAGTCGCGGCAGCGCCTCCATGACACCCTCTTCCATGGCAGATTCGATCTCGTCGCGCCGGTTGTTGTTGAGGAAGCGGGCGATACCCGCGGCCACGATGCGGTACATCGGCACACGGGAATCCTTGCCCGCGCTCAGCACCGACTTGTACTCGCGGGTCTTCAGTGCCGCCATGATGCTGTCAAAGGCCTTGCGGTTGGAGGCGCGTGCGGTACTCAGTACCAGCCAGCGCTCCACGGCGATTGCCAGTCCCACCACCAGCACAATGGCGATGGGATACATGAACGGTCCCCCGTTCTGGAAAAAACGCACTATCAGGTTATAGGTCTCCATGGTCTTGCCCTCAGTCTTGCCTACTGTGGTCTAAATCAGAGTCCGCGCTGCCCAATGCCTCGCGATACTCCAGCTCTCTAACAAACTCATCCCGGTCGACACGGCGGAACAGGTCGTCCGCCAGCGCCTGGGCCGGCTCGTATTCGTAATCCCGTGCTTCCGGCGGCTGCCAGGGCAGGATGTACATCACCCTCGGCTGCTCCTGGTTGCCGGTGACGGTGGCACGCAGGGTCACCACCGGCTCCTGGGCGGCGGCCGCCACACTCAGCAGCAGCAAACCCACTGTTATCCAACGCATCAGTCTTCACCCCCCTGCTGACCGCGCAGCACCACCTGGCTGAACTGCCGTTCCAGCAGCACAATCCAGCCGGCCACCGTGCGGTCGGTATTGCCGGTCAGTTCCTGGTAGCGGTAGTAGTGCTGCAGGGCTTTTTCGCGTTCACCGCGGTAGAGGTCATACAGCACCCCGATATTGCGGTGGGTTTCGGCGTGGTCCGACCACACCTCAAGTGCCCCCAGGTAGACCTGCTCGGACTCATCGAAGCGGCCCTGCTCGCGCAGGAAAATCGCATACTGGTTGTAGGCCACGAGATTGCGCCTGTTCACTTCAAGCGCGGCCTGGAAATGGGTTTCCGCAGCATCCACCTCGCCCTGGGCGACGCACAGCAGGGCCAGGTTCAGGTAGGGCCCGGACAGTTTCGGGTGGTTCTCAATCAACCACTCCAGGTCGACGCGGGCGGTATCCCAGTCTTCCGTAGCCATGGCCGCGGTAGCCGCGGCGAAGCGCTGCCGCGCACTGCCGCTCACCGAGCGGTGGGAATCCAGGTAAGGGTTCTCTGCGGCAATTGCCTCGGTCGTGGGCATCTGCGGCGATTCCGCGGCATCGGCCGGCGGCGGCGTGGTCGGCGAGACCACGTCCGGCAGCGCACCACAGCCACCCAGCAGCAGTGCCAGCAACAGGATTCCAGCGCGCGCCGCCATCAGTAGATGTCCTCGCTGTAGGCCAGCTGGGTTTCATGCTTGGCATAGAGTGCCGGAGACAGCCCGGCCAGCGCCTCGAAGCTGCGCTTGATCCAGTCGTCGTACCAGCCTTCCCAGCTGCGGCGCATATTGGCCTCATGGATGGCAATGGCCTTCTCCTCGAAGGGATAGGCCTGTTCTTCCAGCAACAGCTCGTACTGCTCCAGGGCCAGCGCGTCGAGGCCGCGAGGACGCTCGGACTCCATCAGGTCCACGCTGAGCTGGCGATAGATTTCGCCCATGCGGTAGGTAGACAGCGAGGCGAACTCGGCCACGCCGTAGCCATTGGTGCGCTGGAAGGCCGCGAGGGCAGTATCCATCGCCCGGCGCTTCTTCTTCAGGGATTTCTCTACCGGAGCTTTAAGCTTCACGGCGCGAAACGCGCTGTAGGCGTCCTCGGCAAATACTGAGGATGCACTGGCGGCCAGGTACAGTGAGCGCTCGGTCCCGGCAGCTCCGGCAGCATCGTGCGCCGCCTGGATTTTCTTCAGCCAGAAGCGGCGCTTGGACTGCTCGCCCTGGCTGTCGTAGATCTCGTTGAGGCGTTGCATGGCCTCCATCCGAGGCGCCAGCGGTTGCTCCCATTCGTGTGCGTAACTGCGGAAGCGGGCGATGGCCAACTCGACATTGCCGGCGCGGTCATAGTGCTCCGCACTGAGGTAGAGCATCTCGCGGCTGCGTTCAGGATCCTGCTCCGCCGCAACCAGCGCATCCAGCTCGCGGGCGGCCAGCTCCCACTCTTCGAGTTGCTCGTAGTTGTAAACCAGCTTAAGCGGCACCTCTGAGGCCAGCGCATCACCCTTGAAGCGGCTGCGGAAATCCTTGAGCAAGGCGTTGGCACGACCGTACTCGCCGGCATTCATGAAGTACTGGGCAGCGTCGAACTGGGCCTGGCGACGGAAGCTGGCGCCAGGGGTTTCCTCCACCACCTGGGCAAACTGCATAGCCGCCCCCAGGTCATCGCCGTCGGCGGCAATGGCCTCGGCGCGTCGGTAGAGGCTCGCCGCCAGTCGTTCCACGGTGGCCTCATGACGTTCATCGCTGGCGGGCATACGAGTGAGCACATCGCGGTAGCCACCGGCCGCGTCCAGGTACTCGGCAAGCTCAAACCAGCTGTGGGCAATAACCAGGCTGGCCGGCAGCATCAACTCCGGCGCCGGAGCCGGGGTTTGCCGGGTCAGGGTGGCGCCGGCAATGATGGCCAGCTGGTATTCTTCAAGTGCCAGCAGGCTGGCGGCGGCATCGTTGAGCACGGCATCGGTGCGTGGGTCGTCGAAGCGGGCCGCAAAGCGCAGCTGGCTGTCCACCTTGCGGCGCAGCAGCGACTCGTCTTCGCCCGCCTGCTCCATCAGCGGCGCGTAGCCGAGGATGGCGGCATAGCCTGCATCGGCGGCGCGCTCGTAGTCAGGGTAGTCGTAGGCCACCCACTCGTAGGTGGCCACCGCTTCCTCATAATCGCCGGACTCGGTGCGTACCTCAGCCAGCAGGAAGCCCATCTCCGGTACCCGCTCATCCCCGGGGAAACTGTCGATATACAGCTGGTAATAGTCACCGGCCTGCCGGTAGTCCACCGCTGCGTTATCACCGCCGGCCTGCGCCAGCGCGTGGTGATGGGTGGCCAGCTCTTCGATGTACAGCGACAGGTTGTCAGCGATTTCACGCTGCACCTCGACATCGCTCATCAGGAAGTAGTCACCGTAGACACCGTAGGCCGCGACGTAGTCACGCTTTTCCTCGACGATCAGGTCGCGGAAGCCGGCCGTTTCGTAAATGCCGATCACCCGCACGTGGAAGCGGTGCGCGTACTCGGAGCTGGGATAGCGCTTGCCGAAGGCCCGGAAGGTATCCGCACTGTCCCGGAAGCGCTCCTGCTTCAGGTACAGCTCGCCCAGCTCCTGGTAAAGCAGTGGCTCGTAGCTGCGCTCGCCAAGCTGGTCGTAGGCGGCGGCTATGCTGTCCACCCCCTCCAGGTAGCTGAATACCACCGCCAGCACCCGGAAGCAGTCCTGCACCAGTGCCCGGTTGGCGCCGCTCATTGCCTCCAGGTTGTTGTCTGTGGGCATCAGCGCATCCAGCGTGCCGGTATAGGCGCGAATCGACTGGCGGTAGCGACCCTGCTTGAACTGGGACCAGCCCAGCATGTACTGCGCATTGAGGTAGTAGTCCGTGTCCTCCCCGGCCTCGAGCACGCGGCCATAGGCAGCTTCTGCCTCAGCGTAACGGCCCTCGCTGAAATGCTTCTCGGCGACCCGGAACTGTGCCTCGGTATAGTGCTCGGAATCCGTGTGACCGCTGGACAGCTGCTGCAGCGCGACCATGGCTGCCTCGCTGTCGCCGGTCATGTCGTGGGCCTTGGATAGCTGGTACAGCAGCCGGTCCCTGCCCTCCATATCGGGATGGGTTTCGAGCAGCTCGCTGTAAGCCGCTATCGCCTCATCGAACAGGGCCTCGTCGGCGTCACCCTCGGCCAGGCCGGCCTCAGCCTCGAGCATTTCCAGGCCCGCCAGTCGTTCCAGCACCAGCACGCGGGTTTCGGGATCATCGGTGACCAGCAGCACCTCGCGGTAAACATCGGCCAGGTCCCCCAGCTCTACTTCTGGCAGCGGCTGTTCAGCGGCGGGCAGTACCACCGGTTCCAGCTCCGCCAGGGTCGGCTCATACTCGCTGGTGGACAGGAAACCACAGCCCGTGAGCACAAGCGGCAGCAGCATGAGTAGTGGCGCTGTAATCCTCATCGCCCCGCCCCCGTGCTGCCACGGTCATAAAGACGGGCAATGGCAAGCTGTGACTGGCCCAGGGAGCGTTTCAGGGCCCGCGCCTGCTGGGACAGTTCCGCCATCGCCACCTGGCGCAGGCTGGCTTCAGAGCGCAACAGTGCCTGGCCCACCACCTGCTGTTGGCCGCTTACTCTCGATTCCAGCGCCACCACGCGGGGTGCAAAATTGGAACTGCTGCGGTTGGCAATCGCCACATCGAGGCGCTGAAGGCCCTGCTGCGCTTCTGCCAACGCAGCCTTGAGCTCTGCGAGTTCGCGCTCTGCCCGCCAGCGCAGGTCCGGGTATTGCTCGCTGTCGTCCCAGGTCAGCAGGCCTCGATAGAGCCGCAACAGTTCTGTTTGCTGCTCGGGAGCATCCAGTCGCTGTGCCACCGACTCGGCGCGCTCCAGCCGCTGCCAGAGTGCGCGGCGCTCGGCATCCGCCAGCGCCCGGCCGTCGTCGGTAGCTTCGGCATCCGCCAGCCGCGTCTCCAGCCGCAGGGAGGCCTCGGACAGCTCGGCCAGGCGGACCTCGAGTTGCTGGCGACCACCGCCATTTATCACCCGCTCCCAGTTGGCCTGCTGTTCGGCGTCTGCCTGGGCGAGTACGGCCAGTTTTTCCCTGGCCTGGGAGAGATTCCTGTCAATTCGCTGCAGGTCGCGCATTTCCCGCATCGCACCCTGGAAAGCATGGCTGGCTATCAGGTGGCGCAGGTAGGGTGCCTCGTTGGAAATAGGCAGGATGTCTTCGCCAAACAGCCAGTCATCCGACTCCTCGACCTCCAGCTGCAGAAGGTCCGACAGGTCGCCGTCGGCAAACTGGACAATCGCTGCCTGCACGCTGTCCAGCTCGTCCTGCAATACCTGCCTGGCCTGCTGGTAGCTGGCCAGTGCCAGGCCCGGCCGCGACAGCTGTTCATAGGCATAGGGCACCGCCAGCAGGCTTTCGCGCACACTCTGGCTGACCGGCGGGCGGGTGCCCAACTCGCGCCAGGGTGACAGCGCGGCCATGGAATCGCCCTTCTCGAAAGCGGCCCAGCCGTGTCCCAGCAGTGCCCGATCGGCGACCGGGCTGACCAGGCGAACCCGCTTGAAATCTTCCCGGGCGGCATCGAACTCCCCCGCCGCCATCAGCGCGTAGCCAGACGCGGTATAGGCGCGATCGCGCAGGGTTCTCAGCTCCGCCGTGGCATCCGCTGCCTCCAGCTGGCGAAAGTGCCCCGCGGCTGCTGACCAGTCGCCCTCGGCGGCATGGGCAGCACCGAGGTTATAGCTGGCATAGAAGCGCCAGGGCGAGGTTTCGGGCAGCGCCGACTGTGCGCTGATGGCCGCAGCCCGGTCACCGCGTGACAGGGCAATAGCGGCGCGCAGGTAGGCTGCTTCCTGGGCGAGGTCGTCGCGCTTGTCGATATCCACCAGCGCCAGGCTGGCGTTCTCAAGCGCCGCGGCGGCGCGCGCTGCCTCACCGCGCTGCCAGGCGACCTTGGCGAGATAGAACCAGGCGCGCTGGCGATTGACGCCTTCCCGCGGCTCGGCCAAAAGAGCAGTAAAGACGCGCTCGGCCTCGCGATCCATCCCGTAGGACAGGCTGATGCCACCGCGCAGCAGTTCGGCATTCTCGGTGTGCGGCCCAAGCCCATCCTGGGCCTGGCCCACCATGAGTTCGGTCAGGGACTGGAAATAGTCGCCCTGGTAGAGATAGAACAGGCTGACGCCGTAGCGCAGGCTTTGTACTGTTTCCGCAGCCCGCGCGACACCACTGCCGAGCGCCAGTGCCAGTAGCACTGTCGCTGCAACAGGTATGGCTCGCCCGGGCGCCATGCGATCACCACTCCCTGACTGCGAACTCGGGTTGGCGAGTGGCGGTGGAGTCGACGATCTTCAACTCCAGGTGCTTGGCACCGGTCTGCTTGTCGAACACCAGTTCGGTAGCGCGACGGTAGTCGCGCCCCTTGGGGCCGAAGCCGGTGAATACGGCGACCAGCTCGTGCTCGCCGGACTTGAGGTTGCCGAGGAACAGGCGGTGCACCCCGCCGCGGCGCAGCGCGCTGAGCTGCCGGTCGGTGTACAGGTAGTTGGTCACCACCTTGCCATCGATCGACAGCTTGACGGCGTCCAGCTTGAAGAACTCACCCACGTCCAGCGACAGGAACACCGATACCTGGGTGTCGCTGGGATAGAGCAATTCTTCTTCGAGTATGAACAGGTCGCGGTTCAACTCCAGGGTCTGTTGCTTGATGTCCTGGATATCGTCGCGAAGTGCGGAAGGCGATGCGGCAGCTTCATCAGCAGACGCCAGCTCCTGCGCGCCTGCATTGAGCACGCACAGGGCCAGGATGCTGGTCAGCAGCAGCCTTCCGAGCGGGGGTTGGGGGCGAGATTGTAGGGTCATTTTAGGTGAGCACTCCTCCCGATATGCTGGGCAGCGGCTGGAAGGCGATGTAGCGATCCAGTCCAAGGGGGTCGCCCAGGCCCTGCGACGGGAAAAAGTTCTCCGTCGCGAACAGTCCCTGTTCGCCGTGCAAGGCCATGTAGTTGAGAATCACCATCTCGACATTGAGATTGACGTTGTTGGCGGCCGGCGTGGCCGAGGTTTCCACCGAGGCGTCCGGGCGCATCCAGCCGATCTGCTGGTGCACCAGCGGATCGCTGAGGCCGTCGTCCCAGAGCTGCGGCATTCCACCTGGATCGTAGACCAGGAAGAACGAGCAGGCGGTGGACGAGTTGTCGCTGGACCAGGTGAACTTCTCGACGCCGTTGACGACTTCCGGGGTACCGTTGCTGGACAGCGAGCCGTCGCTGAACACGTACAGCATCAGCGGGGTCTGCTTGCGCCGTGCGTACTCCAGGCAGGCGCCGATGCAGCGGCCGGCGCGCAGGTCGCGCGCGTCGGTGCTGTTGCGGGTATTGCCGTGATAGTCGTAGCCGCCCATCTCGACGGTGCCACAGCCGGCGATCCCATCGATCACCAGCTTCATGACAGATGCGGTCTTGCGGAATTCGCGATCGTCGTTGAACTCCTGGGCAGTAAAGATGCCGCCGTCGCCGACAATCTCCGGGTCCTGCTCGGGGTTGAGCGCATCTGGATTGGAGAAATTCTCCAGGGTGTCGGCACTGCGCAGGTACTCGCAGCTGAAGCGGTCCTTGAGGCGCTGGTCCTCGTCTGTCGGGTTGGCGATACGGGTGTTCACCAGATCCATCTTGAAGTCGGTGATCCGCTTCATGGATTCCAGCACGGACACGATGTCCTCGGTGTCCTCCAGCAGGAATTTGAGGTCGCCAACGTCCACCAGGCCACTGGCGTCGGAAGGACGATCAATCTTGGTGGGCTGCAGCTCCGGGTCGATCAGCATCGCCGGCGCCATGCTGTTGCCGCCGGACATGGAGTTCTCGGAGCCGATCAGCTGCAGGATCTGCCCGCGCAGGCCGGCGCGGTAGATGCCGTACATCGGGTTGTGCGGGTTGTTGCCGGTGTCGTTTTCAGAGCGTCCCGGAATCACTGCGCCGTTGCAGAAACCGGTTACACCACCGGCCCTCTCGAGAATGCCGCGCAGCATGGCGCTCTCACTGTGGAACAGCAGACCCAGTGAGTCGTCGGTGAAGTCACCGCTCACGGTCGCCGCATTGGCGTTAAACGGCAGGATGTCCGGCGGCAGGCCAGTCCGTGCATAGCCGGCCGTGCTGAGCGCATCGCGCTGGCCGCCCGGGCCGCCGACAATCACATTGCCGCTGGCAAAGTTGGCACCACCGGCCAGGTCAAAGCAGATAAAGGGAATCTTGCGGCCCGCCACCTTGCCGAGGTCACAGGTCGAATAGTTGGTGAACGCGGGATCCAGCAGGTCCGGCGAGATCGCGTGCGCCCGCGGGCCCAGCAGGCTGTACAGCGAGGTGCCCAGCAGCCCGCCGCAGCCGGCGCGGAAGCCCTGCGAAATAAACTCCCGGCGGTTCATCGGCCGCCGGTGGTGCGGCTGCATCAGGGGCTCGTCGACACCGATGTGAATGGGTTTGCGCCTGCGCATGATCATCTCCTATTAGCTCGCCCGTTACTGCGCTATCACGACAGCGCTACCCAGCACCGTTGTGCAGACGGCCTTGACCACGTCCGCGGTGCGCGATGCCGGACAGGGGGCATCGTTGACGCAGTACATGAGTCCATCGCGCTTGTTGTGCAAGGCCGGGTCCGGATCCGGCACCCACTCGCCTTCGATCAGCGCGTAGGGCTTGAGGTCACGGTCATCGGTTACCAGCAGTTCCAGCTCATCGAGAATCGAACTGCGAATACTGTCTTCCAGAAGGCCGGTGTTGATAGACCGGTCGACCAGCGGGGCGGCAATCGCGTTGCGCCAGTCGAGACCCGGATCGTCTACCGGTGCGTTGAAATTGAAACCCGGGAACATCGCCGCACTCATGGCGCTGCTCTGCACCAGCGCGTCACAGTATGCTGAGGCCAGCTGGGTGGCGGACATCTGGTGTGCCGAGCTGAAGGCCTGGAAGTCGGCATTGGCCGGCAGGCCACGGCGTATGTCGGCATAGGTCTCCGCCACCGTCTTGCCGGTAACGGCGCTGGGCGTCGGGTTGGAGGTAGGAACCCCCGTCACCCGGGCAAAGCTCGCGTTGATCTCGTCGAAGGTGCGTACCCCGATGTCTGAAGACACCTCGCCGGAAAGGGTGTAGCGGAACGGCCGTCGGGCGCCATCATCTGCAGGCGAACCCTGCCCCTCGGCGGAATCAAAGGAGAGGAAGAAAATATCCTGGTCGGCACCGTTCTCCAACGGCACAACGGTGCCAACGCCGGCCAGCGGTTCACTGAAGCTGCCCAGGGCCGACGTGGCCACGGCCGATACGTTGGTAAAGGCCTGGCCGACCGGGGTCAGCTTGCCATTGACACCAATCCGAATGCCCTGCACATCGAAATCGACGCTGCCACCCGCGGGGTTGATGTTGGCAAAGAAGGGCTCCTCGAACAGGTAGCTGGCGTCATCGAACTGGCTGACCTGGAACACCACGTAGCAGTAGTTGCTGCGGTTGCCCTCTTCATTGACGCTATAGCAGGCGCCCTCCTCGCCGGGGCTGCCGCCCTCGACGCCATCGATCAACTCACTGACACTGAACATCAGGTAGTACTTCTGGCCGACGCCCACATCGAAGTTCTGCTGGATCTGCTCGGGGGTCAACACCGCATTATGGATGGCCACCATGCGGATTGCTCCGGCCCAGGGCCGGGTGTTGCTGGTGTCGTTGCCCAGCACCAGGGCGAAAACCTCGCTCCAGTTGGTGAGCAGGCCGCCACCGGCTTCGTCGATAGCCCCGGTGTCCATGCCGTTCACAAAGATACGGCGGCCCTCGACCGCGTCATAGGTCACCACAACGTGTTGCAGGGTGGCCTGGGCGATTTCGTCGTCATCCTCGGTGCTCACCACCGGCTCGCCGGCATTGTTGTCCTCGGTGACAGTACTGCGGTTATAGGACTCGTAGTTGTACATCATCTGCGAGAGCAGGAAATTGCGGCTGGTGGGGCCACCGGCGTAGCCGATAATCCAGGCGTCTTCCTGGGCGACGTTATTGGGCGCCACCCAGGCCTCAATGCTGTATTCCCCGGTGCCGGTGAGCAGCTGGTACAGCTTGCTACTGCCCGATACGCTGCCCTGGGCCTTGCCGTTGACCAGGCGGATACCCCAGCTTGCCATCCAGCTGTAGTCGCCGGACAGGCTCAGGGGTATCTCCGGCAGTACGCCGCTGGTGTCGGCGGTGGTAGTGCCGGAACCTTCGCGGAACTCCCACTTGGCCACCAGGTTGCTTTCAAAGCGGCCGCCGCTATTGGCGACGATGCCGTCGGCCTCGAGGACCTGCGCCTTACTGATCACCAGGGCCGGGTCGACTTCGGTAATCGGCACCACGGCAGCGATGCGCGCTACCGCTTCCTCCATTTCCTGGGCGTCACTCGAGCAGTTGCTCCAGCAGTTGTGCTGTTCGGGAAGCAGCCGGCGCACCAGGCGCGAGGCGCCGGGGTCGGCCAGGTCGATGACCGAGCGCAATGCGTCGTAGGCGGAATCGCGATCGCTGCTGGCAAAGTAGGGTGACTGCGGGAATGACGCATTTTCAGCGTGGCACTCGCTGCAATAGGTGCGCACCAGTCCGATCAGTTCGGTACTGGATTCCACGCTCATACCCAGCGCATCGAGCGCATCCGCCGTCGGCGGCAGTACCCGGGTGCCCGAAGGGTCCACCGGCCGGCGCGGGATCAGCCGCACCTCGCTTTCAACCTGGGACACTCCGCTGGCCCAGCGCTCAACGTAGCCGGTCAGCGTCGTGGCACAGGTGGCGGTCTGGTCGTTACCCAGCCAGCAGTTGTGACCATTGGCCACGCGCAGCACCGCCGATGAAGCGGCAGGGTCATCAAAATTCACCACCGATTTCGCTACCTGCCAGGCGTTATTCACATCGCTCTGGTCGACGAAAGCGGTGCCGGCAGAACCACCGGGGGTATGACACTGGCCGCAGCGGTCGTTGCCGGCCAGCGGGTCATAGAATTCGCGCTTGAAATTCTGGATCTCGTCAGAGGCGGGCGGCGGGCCCGAGTAGACGAACTGGGCGCTGCCGAGGTCTGCGGTCAGGTCGATCTCGCGGTTGCTGGCGCCACCGCCGGAGCCACCGCTACAGGCCTGCAGCAATGCGGCAAGCGCGATAACGGCAAGGCGAATCTTCAAAGGCTGGTTGATATTCACAACGTGTCTCCCAAATCCCGTTCGCTCGCTGCCTACAGGTCCGCCGCGCAGTAGCCCGCCACTTCGGCGAAGGTCTGCTTGACGTTATGCGATGTATTGAAGCTGCCGATGAAACCGTCCATGGCGGCCCGCTCACTGGCTGTATCCATGGGCTCACGCAGGCAGACATTGCGGAATACCTTGCGCACCTGGCAGGACGCAAAGGCATCGGAATTGGCGAGCTCGGCGCCCATACTGGCGGCGCCGTCGCCCTCGCTGTACTCCGGGTTGACCGCCAGGTCGACGCTGCCGCTATTGCCCGGCGACGAGCGCCAGCCGACGCGGCCGCTGTTGTCGCCCAGCCGCCAGTAATTGGTCCAGTGGTCGTTGGGGGTGACATAACCCGCCGCAAAGGTGGCGTCATTGAGGTAGTACTTGTCCTGCACCAGGCCCGGGGTATAGACCATCTGACCGCGGTCCATGCGCTCTTCTTCAGTCAGGTTGGGGGCGCTGTCTTCATCCGGGTAAATCCAGTCGTAGTAGGCAAAGGCCTGGGCCATCGGGTCCATGCCCGAGTGGCAACTCACGCACTGGTTCAGGAACAGGGTGCTGTCGCCGCCGGGGCTTCGCGACACGTCCTGGCGGATGCGGTCCACCGGGCGCGTGAAGTCCTTGAGCTGCTCCATGTCCATACACAGGTGGTTGAGCACCGTGAAGCGGAACATGGCGCGGTTGGTGCCATCGACGAAGTAGGCGCGCGCGCCGGCACGTGTTGACATGACACCGGCGGAAGCCGACGGCGGGAAGCCCGTTACCGCGCTTTGCGCATTGCTCACCAGCACAGCGGGGTCGCCGAGGTTGGCGCCGCTGGCCTCGAGATACTCGTAATGCGCATTGTCGCTGCGCGAGTAGCCGGGGATACCAGGTACATTGCCAGTGTAGATCACATCGCCGGACAGGATTTCGCGGAAATCCATGTCGTCACGCACCATGCCGATGACGGTAGCGCTGTAGTCATTGAGTGGCGCGAATACGTCCATGGCCTCATTGGTCCACGGTGTCGCCCAGTTTTTCAGGGTCACCGTGTAGAAATCGCCGGTCGCCTCGACGCCGGGGGCACCATCCATGGCGAAGTAAGCGGCCTCTTGCATGCCGCCACCGCCGCTGATGGCATTGCTCATGGCGTCCAGCATGGCGTCGGACGGCGGCACGCCGGTCAGACGATCATGTATCCGCCGCGCTTGCTCACGCGGTCCGCCAATAGCCGGAGTCGCCGCAGAAGCCAGCAGCGATACGCACAAAACAGTCGAAATAAAGTGGTTTTTCATAACGCCTCACCACGGTGAATCGTCAACACGGTGCATGATTTCGGCGCAGTATGGTTGAGGAATATTCACGTTTCTTCCCGCAATGGATGGATTTGTGACAGTTGCCACAGAAACGTTTTTGCGCGGCGAAAAGCGCTAGGGCCCCACCGAAGCAGCGCTATAGACTGCACGCGATTTGCTGAATCCCAGCGGCAAAAACAAGCGGCAAAAACGAAAGGCAGCGAGCTCTCGCTTTGAAAAGACAATGGACAAGGATTATCGCCATCGCAGGAGTAACAGGCGGCGCCTGATTCTCCCATTCGCCCTGACGGTGCTGGCAACGGCCTGCACCGACGGCGGTGGTGATGCCATCACGCTGACCACCGACGCCCAGGGCGTCGACCCCACGGTGCTGGAAGTACCGACGGCCTATATTCGTCGCCCGCTTCCTGAGCTTCCCGATTCAGCACCAGACCTTCGCGACCCGCTCGACTTCAATCCCGGCGCACGCCTGTTGTTCAAGGACCGCGCTGCAGTGAGTGCTGAAGAGGTCGATATCACGCCCGCCATGCTGGCGATCGCCGCCGAGGAAGAAGACGTGCCGGTCGAGGAACTGGCGATCGATATCAAGGGTGTTGAGTCTTCCTACGATGGCAAGCTGCTGGTATTCGCCGCCCGCATCGTACCTGAACCGGTAGACGCCAACCTCGAGAACACCACCTGGAACCTCTGGTTCCTGGACACGGAAACCCTCGAGCCCCGCTACGTGATTCCGTCCCGGCTCAAGCGCAACGACGGCTTCGAGGCCGGCGGTGGACAGGACATCGACCCGCATTTCCTGCCGGATGACCGCATTGTGTTCAGCTCCACCCGACAGGTGGCCGAACAGGCCCGGCAGCTCAACGAAAACCGCGCGCAAATTTTCTCGGCACTGACCGAGGACGGCGATGAACCGGCGGCACTGCTGCATATCTATGACCCGCAGCAGCGCGATGCCGAGTTCAAGCAGATCTCCTTCAACCGCAGCCACGACCTCGACCCGACGGTGATGGCCGACGGCAGGATCCTGTTCAGCCGCTGGAACAACACGGTGGGCAATCACATCAGCCTCTACACGGTTGCGCCCTCGGGAATCGGCATGTCGCCGCTGTATGGCATGGATTCCCAGGACAGTGGCACCGACGGCAGCCCGGTTGAGTATTCCCAGCCCCGGGAGCTCGACGATGGCAGCATCGTCAGCCTGCTGAAGCCCTTTGCCTCGGATACCCTGGGCGGCGCCATCAATATCATCGACGCCGTGAACTTCGTTTCCGCTGACCAGCCGGTACCCCAGGCCGCCGGTGCCGGTGGCAGCGGCCAGGAGCCGCTGACCGACACCGAGGTGCGCACTGACGGCCTGCTGTCGCGCGGCGGCCAGTTCGGCAGCGTCTACCCACTGCGCGACGGCACCGGGCGACTGTTTGTCACCTGGAGCGAGTGCCGCCAGATCGAGGTACCCGATCCGGACGACGAGATCGTTGAAGAGGAACCCCCGGTCGAAGAAGTAGAAATGATGGAAGAAGCGGGTCGACTCATCCCCTGCACCCTGGGCGACGACAACGACCTGCCGGCTGAGCCGCTGTACGGCGCCTGGGTCTACGACACCCTCGCCGATACCCAGCGCCCGATCGTGTTGGCGGAAGAGGGTTTCTGGATCAGCGAAATCATCGCCGTCGAGCGCCGCGATTTCCCGAGCCTGGTACCGCTGCCCAACAACTTCAACGCTGATCTGGCGCTCAAGAACCAGGGCCAGCTGATGATCGACAGCGTCTACGATCTCGACGGGGCTGACAATTCCCCCGCGGGCATTGCCGCACACCGCCGGCCTGCCACCGATGCGTTTCTCCAGCGACCGGCACGTTTCCTGCGTTTGTTCATGCCGGTACTGCTACCTGATGACGATGTCTTCGAGGTGCCGCGCTTTGCCTTCGGCGTGAACCGCGGCAACGGTTTCCGCGAGATCATCGGCTATGTGCCGATAGAGCCCGACGGCTCGGTAGTAGCTACTGTGCCCGCCAACCGCGCTTTCAGTTTCAGCGTGCTCGACGCCGAGGGCCGCCGCATCGGCGGACGCCATGACTACTGGCTGCAGGTAGGTGCCGGCGAAGTGCTGCGCTGTGCCGGATGCCACGAGCGCGGCAGCGGTGTACCACACGGTCGCCTGGATGCGCAGCCGATCAGCGCCAACCCCGGCGCGGTCGATGTGGCCGGCGGCGGCCTGGGCTTCCCGGACACCGACGTCGACAGCCTGTTTGCCACCGAGCCGGGCGTATCGATGGCCGCCACCTGGGATTTTCACCGTCCACTCGGCGATGAGACTGCGGCAGCCCGCGAACCGGCCCTGGAGCCCAACTATGTGGACGAGTGGACCGCGCCCACCCTGACCCCGGAAAGCCCTATCGAAGACCGCGAATACGACCCCAACTGGGAAGGCGTGCCGGAGGAGTACCCGATCGTGGTCAATAATCTCGACCCCGATGCACCGGACCGCATCGTCATCAACTACGAAGACCACATCCAGCCCATCTGGGAGCGTCAGCGTGAGGCCGTCGCCGACCTGGACGGTAACATCTTCACCACCTGCCTGGGCTGCCACAACAGCCAGTCCAACATGGTGGTGCCGGCAGGCCAGCTCGACCTGGAGGCAGTGCCTTCAGAGCAGGACCCCGACCAGTTCCGCGCCTACCGCGAGCTGCTCAGCGGTGACATCGAGCAATGGATCGATAACGCCGGCAACGTTGCCGACCGCCAGCGCCTGTGTACCGAGGTCGATGACGAGGGCAACATCCTGACCTTCACCCAGACTATAGGCATCGGTTCACCGATGCGCGCCGGACGCGCCAACAGCAGTGGCCGCTTCTTCAACTGCTTCGAAGGCGGAACCTGCGGCCTTGGGCCGGCGCCTGCCCTGCCCGACAACTGCGTCGAGGACGGCGGCGTGCCAGTGCCCCGCACCCAGAACACCATAGACCACCGTGGCCTTTTGAGCCCGGCGGAGCTGCGCCTTATCAGCGAATGGCTGGATATCGGCGCCCAGTACTACAACAACCCCTTCGACGGGCGATTGGTGGACGATTAGATGCGCTCCCTTCTCACCCCCCTCATCGCCCTTCTCCTCACCAGCCCCGCACTAGCGGAGCAGGACTTCCTGCAGAGCACCGTCGTGGAGGCCTTTGTCGAGATGCGCACCGCACCCGGTCGCGGCTACCCGGTGTTCTACGTGGCCGAACGCGGCGAACTGATTACCTTGCTGAAGCGCAAAACCGACTGGATCAAATTGCGCAATTACCGGGGTGTCGAAGGCTGGGCTCATGTCGACGACATCGGACGCACGGTGGACGCTGCCGGCGACCCGCTGGCCTTCAAGGCGGCGGATCTAGATAGCTTCTACAACCGGCGCTGGGAAGTAGGCCTGATGGCAGGCGATTTTGAGGATACCGACGCTGTCACCGTCTACGGCGGCTGGCACTTCACCCGCAACCTGTCTATCGAGGCGCACTACACCGAGAACTTCGGCGACTTTTCAGATGGTCGCCAGGGCACTGTAAACCTGGTTCACCAGATGTTTCCGCAGTGGCGTTACTCACCCTTCATCACCATCGGCGGTGGCGTTCGTGAGACCAGCCCCCGGTCCACCCTGGTGCAAACCAGCGACCGCACCGACAACGTGGCCAGCGTGGGCGCCGGACTGCGGGTTTACCTGACCCGCCGGATGATGCTGCGCTTCCAGTACAAGAACACCGTGGTCATGACCGACCGCGACGACGACGAGGAGATCAACGAATGGCAACTTGGCATCAGCGCGTTCTACTAGCGGCTGCGCTGGCCGGTTCCTCCCTGGCGAGTTTCGCCGAGGATACGGACCCGGTCATCCTGCCCGAGGTTGAGCGACGCGACATCACCCCCGCCGCCATCGACTCCGAAGACTTCGAGGTGGGCGCCTTCGCGGGCATCCTCTCCATCGAGGACTTCTCGAGTGAATGGGTCTACGGCGTTCGTGGCGCGTGGCACGTCACCGAAGACTTTTTCTTCGAGGCAAGCTACGCCACATCCGAGGGCGACCTCACCAGCTATGAGAAGCTCAGCGGCGGTGCGCCGCTGTTCGACGACGCCGACCGCGACTACACCTACTACAACCTCGTGGTGGGCTGGAACATCATGCCCGGCGAGATCTTCCTGTGGGATGACGTGGCGCTCAAGTCCGACCTGTACCTGATCGGCGGCGCCGGTAGCACCGACTTCCTGGGCGACAACTGGTTTACCGCCACCGTTGGTATCGGCTACCGGGTATTGCTCAACGACAGCTTCGCCTGGCGCCTCGACGTGCGCGACCACATCTATGACCGCGACGCCTTCGGCACCGATGAGACCGTCAATAACATCGAATGGTCCACCGGCCTGACGTTTTTCTTCTGAAAACAAGAACATGGAGTGAAGGAGGAAACACAATGAAAAAGATTATCGCCTGCCTGCTGCTGGCTGCTGCAGTACCCATGGCCTACGCACTGACCGGATCGGGCCCCGCCGCCAATTTCACGCTCAAGGACGCCGATGGCAACAACGTGCGCCTCAGCGAGTACCGCGGCCAGGTAGTACTGATCAACTTCTGGGCATCCTGGTGCGGACCCTGCCGCCAGGAGTTCCCGCTGCTGGACGATTTGCACCAGAAGTACCAGCCCATGGGTTTCACCGTATTCGGTGTCAACGTCGAGCAGGAGCGTGAGCTCGCCGACAAGGTACTGCGCGAAATCCCGGTAACCTTCCCGATCCTGTTCGACAACCAGAACGAGGTCAGCGAGGAGTACGACGTCGACGCAATGCCCGCCACCGTGCTGGTAGACCGCAGCGGAGTAATTCGTTTCATGCACCGCGGCTACAAGCCCGGCTACGAGGACCTGTATGAGAAGCAGGTTCGCGCGCTGATCAGGGAGTAGAGCAATGAAAAGCCTGTTAACTCGCATCGCCGTCGCGGCCACAACGCTCGGGCTCGGCGCCTGTTCCGGCACCGGCATGTCCAGTCTGCAGCCAGAGCCCTGGGTAAAGCCCTACGAGCGGCACCTGCTGGCCGACCCGATCATGCGCTTCGACCGCGACCCGATTGCCAGCTCCTATCTGCACCACGTCTATGAATCCCGCGAAGGCGCAAGGGGTGCGTTGGGCAGCGGCGGAGGCGGCTGTGGCTGTAACTGAGCTCCGAACGAAGCTGCCTCAGCCGGCGCGATACGGCGTTGAAAGGGCGCGCGCAATGCTCATTTACTGGCGTGTAAACTCCGCTTGCACGCGCCCTTTCGCCTTGTCTCGCACTCGCCTGAGACAGCTTCCCGCATTTGCGTTGCTCTCCCTACTGCAGTTCTTTCCAAACGTGGCGGGGGCGGTGACGCTGCCTGAGGAAAGGGCCGACGCGCTGTACCACCGTTACGACGGTGACAACGTGACCATCGACGGGCCGTCGCTGCTGGTGCGCAAGAACTTCAAGGAGACCGTGTCAGTCTCCGCCAACTACTATGTCGACAATGTCTCCAGTGCCTCCATCGACGTGGTTACCTCCGGCGCCAGCGAGTACAGCGAGCGCCGCGAAGAAGTCAGCGTCAGCGGCGAATACCTGTACGGCAAGAGCATCTTCAGCGCCGGCTACACCAACAGTGACGAAAGCGACTACGAGGCAGACACCTATTACTTCTCCGCCAGCCAGGACTTCTTTGGCGACCTGACCAACGTCACTTTTGGCTATGCCCGGGGTGACGACGAGGTGCGCCAGAATGGCAACGACGACTTCGTCGAAGAGATCGAGCGCAATGCCTATCGCGTCGGTATAAGCCAGGTGCTGACCCCGCGGCTGCTGATGGCACTGAACTACGAGGCCATCACCGATGAGGGCTACCTCAATAACCCCTACCGGGTCTACCGCTACCTGACCGACCCGCTGGATCCCAGCGCCGGCTACCAGCAGGCTACCGAGGTCTACCCGGATACCCGCACCAGCGACGCCGCCGGACTCA
>JAAUXY010153803.1_pt1 | contig 23882 bp, 19 predicted proteins | sample 7278121 | NCBI WGS metagenome assembly JAAUXY01 (sample SAMN14350117, study PRJNA611818) | marine sediment metagenome | isolation source: surface marine sediment (1.8m) | place: French Polynesia: Moorea | collected 2018-08 | reverse complement strand
GGTGCCCGGCAGGCCGCTCAGACGTTCGACCAGCAAGGCGACCGCCCGGCTGACCGAGAGCGCGGCGACCTGGGCCAGGGCCATGGCCAGGGTGTCGAGGCCGAGGGTCAGGGCCGGCGTGTGGAAGTTGCCAGTGGAGACGATCCGCTCCTCCTCGAAGAGCACCAGGGGGTTGTCGGCGCTGCCGTTGAGGTCGGCGTCGAGAATCGGATCCAGAAAGTCCAGGGCCGCCTTGAGGCTGCCGTGGACCGCGGCGACGCAGCGCAGGGAGATCGGATCCTGCAGGCGCCGCGCCGCGCCCGGGTCGAGCAGGGCGCCGCCGTCGAGCAGGCGGCGCAGGCCCGCGGCGGCGTATTCCTGGCCGGGCTGCGGCCGGGCGGCGGCGGCCTCGGGCGAGATCGGCGAAGTGTTGGCGCGGAAGCCCTCCATCGACAGGGCGGCCGCGACCTGGGCGAGATCGAGCAGATCGCCGGCATCGTGCAGGACCAGGGCGGCGCGGCCCGCGGTGGCCGAGGAGGCGTTGCAGATCGCGATGCCGTCCTTCGGCGCCAGCAGCAGGGGCTCGAGCTCGGCCTCGCGCAGCGCGTCGCGGGCCGGCAGACGGCGGCCGGCGACCTCCATCTCGCCCTGGCCGAGCAAGGCAAGGCCGAGGTGCGCCATCTGGCAGAGATCGCTGGCCCCGACCGAGCCGACCGAGGGGATCACCGGGTGGACCCGCGCGTTCAACAGGCGGGCGATGGCATCGGCGATCTCCAGTGAGGCGCCGGCGCCACCGGCGAGCAGGCCGTTGAGCCGGACCAGCAGCAGGGCCCGGGTCTGGTCCCGGGGCAGGGGTGGGCCGAGGGCGGTGCTGCGGGCCAGGACGGTGAGCTCGGAGAACTCAGCCATCTCCTCGCGCGTCAGGCGGTGCGTGACCCGCGGACCGAGCCCGGTCGTCAAACCGTAGACCGGGATGTTCTCGTCGACGTGGGTCTCGACCACGGCGCGGCTCAGCGCCATCCGCTCCAGCGCCTCCGGCGCCAGGGCCACCCGAGCGTCGTCGCGCGCGACTCCGGCCAGGGTCGCCGGCTCGAGATCGAATCCGGTCAGGACTAGGGTTTCTCGATCCACCTTGACGCCCCCTCAGGTTGCCGATCCGGCCCTTTGTTCTCTCTGCGGCGAAGCCGTCGCTTATCGCATACTGCCGGCAGAAGCGCGCTTGTAATCTCACTCCGCCCCGGTGCAGGACTCTGCCACAGCCGATCGCCGGCGGGCCAACCTTTCGGCCGGCCCGGCCGGGGTGCAGGATGGACAGGCGAGCGGGAGGACCCCTTGGCGAGAGATCGAACGAGACGGCGCGCGCGGCGCGACGCGGGCGGCTTCAAGCAGCCGGACTGGGCGCTGCTGCGCAATCCCTACCGACCGCTGGAGATCCTGGATCCGGAGCAGATCGAGGCGATCCACGACGCCTCGATGACGATTCTCGAGGAGATCGGCATGGACTTCCTGCTGCCGGAGGCGCGGGAGATTCTCAAGGCTGCCGGCGCCGAGGTCGAGACAGGCTCCGAGCGGGTCCGCTTCGACCGGGGGCTGGTTTCGGAGGCCGTGGCCAAGGCGCCGTCCAGCTTCACCCTGCACGCCCGCAACCCGGCGCGGAACCTGAGTATCGGCGAGAACCACCTGAACTTCATCCTGATCGCAAGCGCGCCCAACGTCTCTGACCTGGAGGGCGGGCGGCGGCCGGGCAACTTCCCCGACTACTGCGACCTGCTGCGCCTCGGCCAGAGCCTCAACATCATCCACCTCTACGGCGGCTATCCGGTCGAGCCGGTGGACCTGCCGCCGGAGACCCGGCACCTGGACTGCATCCAGGCCTTCGTCGAGCTGGGCGACAAGGTCTTCCACGGCTACTCCCTGGGCCGGACCCGGATCCTGGACGCCATCGAGATGACCCGGATCGCCCATGGGATCGACCTCGAGACGCTGAAGACGCGGCCAAGCCTCTATTCGATCATCAACTCCAGCTCGCCGCTGCGCCTGGACGGCCCGATGCTGGAGGGCATCATCGAGCTGGCCCGGCACAACCAGGTGGTGGTGCTGACCCCCTTCACCCTGGCCGGCGCGATGAGCCCGGTGACCCTGGCCGGGGCGCTCGCCCAGCAGAACGCCGAAGCCCTGGCCGGCCTGGCCTTCACGCAGATCGTTAACCCCGGGGCGCCGGTGGTCTACGGCGGCTTTACCTCGAACGTCGACATGAAGTCGGGGGCGCCGGCCTTCGGCACGCCGGAGTACAGCCGCGCCGCCCTGGTCGGCGGCCAGCTGGCGCGGCGCTACGGGCTGCCCTACCGCTCGTCCAACGCCAACGCCTCCAACGTGGTCGACGCCCAGGCGGCCTATGAATCCGAGATGTCGCTCTGGGGCGCGGTCATGGGCCACGCCAACCTGGTCAAGCACGCCGCCGGCTGGATGGAAGGCGGGCTCTGCGCTTCCTTCGAGAAAGTGGTCCTGGACGCCGAGCTGCTGCAGATGATGGCCGAGTTCCTGAAGCCGATCGAGGTCAGCGAGGCGACCCTGGGCCTGGACGCCATCGCCGAGGTCGGCCCCGGCGGACACTTCTTCGGCGCGGCCCACACCATGGCCCGCTACGAGACCGCCTTCTACGCGCCGATCCTCTCGGACTGGCGCAACTACGAGACCTGGGAGGAGGCGGGGGCGGAGACCGCGACCCTGCGGGCCAACCGACTCTACAAGAGGCTGCTGGCCGAATACGAGCCGCCGCCGCTCGACCCCGGAATCCGCGAGGAACTGGCCGCCTTCGTCGCCCGCCGCAAGGCGGAGGGCGGCGCGGCGGCGGCCTGACGGCGCGCCTTGCCGCTCAGCCGGTTTCGGCCTGGCCGGCCGTGGGATGCAGGACGGGTTCCTTGGGCCGCAGGAAATGCCGCCGCAACACCTCCCAGTAGCTTCGGTAGTGATAGCCGCCGTTGGTGGCGAGGATCTGGTCGCGGCGATGCCGCCAGACCCTGGGCAGGCGGTACCAGGGCAGGGCCGGCGCGGCGTGGTGCACGGCGTGCAGGTTGTTGTTGAGGAACAGCAGGGAGAGCAGGGGGCCGCTTTCAACGATCGCGGTCCGCGCCGCCACCGCCTCGGCAGCCCGGTGCTCCAGGAAGGAGCGCAGGAGGGTGAGGGCGAGCCCCGGATAGACGAAGAGCAGGAGGTAGGCGTCCAAGGGGATCTCGCAGACCCCGACCACCCAGACCAGGACCAGGGCGACCGCGGGCAGGTGCAGGAACCAGGCGCCGAGATGCGAGCGGTCGCCCCGCAGCAGCCGCCGTGTCTCGCCGCAGAGGAGCCGCAGGACGGCGACCGGCGGGCCGAGGACAAGGCGGCCCGAGGCGGTGTTGTGGGCCGCAAGGAGACGCCGTTTCAAGGGGCCGCTGGCCTGCCATTCTTCCAGGCTCAGGTAGAAGGATTCGGGATCGCTCTGCGGGTCGGTCAGGCGGCTGTTGTCGTGGTGCGCGAGGTGGCTCAAGCGGTAGATCTGGAAGGGCAGCCAGAGCCAGAGGCTGGGATAGATGATCAGCTCGTCCAGGAAAGGCTTGCCGGTCGGGTGTCCATGAACCACTTCATGCTGAAGCGAGCCGTGCCAGGCGACGAGATAGCCGCCGAGCGGCAGGACCAGCCACCAGGGGAGCGCGTGATAGTTCCAGGTCAAAGCCAGGAAGCCGGCGTAGACGGCGAGGGCGACCAGAAGGCTGGGCCATTCGAGGCCCCAGGGATGTTGCTGCGCCGTCGGCGCCGCTCGGCTGCCGCCGTCTTCCGACGCCGGCGCGCTCGGCGTTGGCGCCTCGGGCGCCGCCGCGTAGACTCGATCCGGCTGTCCCGGCTTGTGTGGGTTGAATGAGCGTTTGATCATATAAACCAAAAGTCGATACGTTGTCGCCAATATGTTGATTATATACAACGGATGTTAATTTTCCACAACAGACTGGCCCGAGCCACGACCGGGGAGGCGGGTTGTGAACCGTGAAGAAGCCGTTGAGAAGTTCCAGAAGCGCTTGAGCGAGGTGATCGAGCGGAGCGGCCTGAGCCGCTCGGCCTTTGCCGCCCAGCTGAGCCTCGACCGTTCGACCCTGTCGCAGCTGCTGTCCAGCGGCAACGACCGGCTGCCGCGAGCCGAGACCATCGTGGCTATCGCCTCGATGGCGCAGGTCAGCGTCGACTGGCTGCTGGGTCTCTCCGAGGACGAGCCGAGCAGCGAGTTGGTCGCCAGCGACCTGGAGATCGAGGCCAACGCGGGGCTGCCGATGGACGAGCGCCTGCAGCGCTGGCACGCGGAGGCGGTCGGCTACAAGATCCGCTACGTGCCGACGACCCTGCCGGACCTGCTGAAGACCAAGGAGGTCATCGGCTACGAGTACCAGGAGTACGGCGATCCGGTGCACGAGGCGCGGATCGAGGAGGCCGAGCGGCGCCTGGCCTACAGCCGCCGTCCGGAGACCGACATCGAGGCCTGCTCCTCCTACCATTCCCTGGATTCCTTCGCCCAGGGCGAGGGGATCTGGCGCAACCTGTCGCTCGATGACCGGATCGCGCAGCTCGACTGGATGATCGAGTTGACCGAGGAGCTCTATCCGACCTTCCGCTGGTTTCTCTACGACGGGCTGCAGAGGTTTTCCGCGCCCTACACGATCTTCGGCCCGACCCGGGCGGCGGTCTACGTTGGCAGCATGTTCTTCGTTTTCAACGCGACCGAGCAGATCCGCGCCCTGACCCGGCATTTCGACGACCTGATCCGTGCCGCCGTGGTTCAACCGCCCGACGTGGCGGACTACCTCAAGGGACTGAGGCGCAAAGCGGCCGACGGCAAGGCGAAACCCGTCCGGGCGCTGACGAAGGCCAAGGCGGCCGGCAAGTGAGCCGGCCTCGCGCGGCCGCAGACCCTGCGGACGCCTGCCGATGAAGCTGGCCGAACTGCCGATGTACGACCTGCCCGAGCTGCGCGCGGCGACCGATGCCTGGTGGAAAGGCCTCGCGAGCGCCTTTCGGCGACAGGGAATCGAGGAGGTTCCCGAGGCCCTGGACCGCTCCGGCCGGCTCGGCGGCCGGCCCGAAGGGAACCGGCTGTTGTTCGGCCAGTGCTGCGGCTACGACCTGGTCCGCAGCCCGGAGCAGCTGACCCTCGTGGCGACCCCGGCCTACCGCAGCCCGCATTGCCGCGGCGCCCTCTACCGGAGCCTCGTCGTGGTCGGCGACTCCAACCCGGCAGCCCGCTTCGAGGACCTCAGGGGCCAGCGCTGCGTGATCAACGCGGCCTGTTCCCATTCCGGCTACACCGCGCTGGGCTACATGATCGCAGCGCTCGGCACCCCTCCGGCCAATCGGGAAGAGCGGTTCTTCTCGCGGACCGAGGTCTCCGGCTCGCATGCGGAGTCGCTGGACCGGCTGCGCGAGGGACGGGCGGATTGCACCTCGGTCGACTGCGTCACCTTCGCGTTGCTGGCGCGGCACCGGGCGCCGGCCCTCCGCGGCCTGCGCGTGCTTGCGGAGAGCGCCCGGGCGCCCGGTCTGCCCTACGTCACGGCCGCCGCAGCCGGCGCCGATCTCGTGGCACGCCTTCGCGACGGGCTCCGCCTGGCGCTGGCGGATCCCGCCCTGGCCACGGCCCGCGACGCGCTCCTGATCGAGGGTATCGAGATCCTTCCTCCGTCCGCCTACCGGCGGATAACGGCGATGGAGGCCGAGGCCGTCGCGCTGCCCCTCGAAGCCTGAACGCGGGTCGTGACCCGACCGCAACGTGGTTAAGCCCGGCAGGCTCCCGGTAGCGCGGGTCGGCCCGGATTCCCAGGCCCAAAGGCGGCTCGCGCGGGCCGGCAAAGGGTTAATCTAAAGGGTCTCGTAATCATTATCTGGTCTTCTCCCCTGACGGTGCCGGGTCGGTTGCGACGATCCCCGTCGCCCGACTTGGCAGCCCGGCCTTCCGCGGGCCGGCGACACCGCCTTTTCACGAGGAGACGACCCCATGAGGCGGGGCAAAGCATCGGGTCTTGGTGCGCTTGCGGGCCTTGCGCTCGCCTGCATGGTCTGGCATCCGGCGGGCGCCGACGAGGCGGTCCCGACCCAACTGGCAGAAGGTTTCATCCAGTCAATCGGCGACCGCGCGGTCAGGATTCTCAAGGCCTGCGGCGAGGACAAGCTGCAGCTCGACCGAGATGCCCTCGAAGCGCTGATCCGCTCCGGCTTCAACATCGAGCTGATCGGACGCTTCGTCCTGGGCAAGTACGCCCGCAAGGCGACCCCGGTTCAGCTTGGCGAATACAAGAGCCTGTACCGGGACTTCTTCGTCGGCAGCTTTTCCCGGCAGCTCTGCATCTTCCGCGGCGACGTGGTGACGGTGCTCGGCAGCCAGCCGGTCGGGAAGCGCGACACCATGGTCGAAACGCGGGTCGACCGCGAAGGCCAATCGCTGAATGCCTCCTGGCGGGTGCGGCGCAGTAGGGGCGACTACAAGATCATCGATCTGGTCATCGATGGGGTCAGCATCGCGCTCAGCCAACGCCAGGAGTTCTCGTCGATCCTCGTCAACGGCGGTATGGATCGGCTGCTCGAAGTCCTTCGCAACAAGCTGAAGGCCAACGCGGAGGCCGGGAATCAGGGACCGGCTGCCGAGGAGTCCTCGACGGCAGGGCGTCTGGGGAGCCTGATCGGTCCGTCCGAGCGCGCGGTGGGAACCGCGCCCGCGGGCAGATAGGGCGGGCGGACATGGCGAACAGCCTCATCTTCGGGTTACTCGGGGGCCTGGTCGTCGCCGGGATCGTGGCATTCCTGGCCTACAGATCCTCGGGCCGCGACGAGGACCAGGACGACTTCGACGATCTCGAAGACGATGTGCGCCCGGCCGGTCGGAAGCCGAAGCGCAGCCTGTTCGGCGGCTTCAGCTTCAGCTTCGGGTTCGGAAGGCGGAAGTCCGCGCCCCAGGTCGAAAGGCGAAGCGAGAAGGTCGCCGGTTGGCGCAAGGAGATCGAAGAGGCCTGCGATGCCACCGGCCTGATCAAATCGGAGGCCGTCTCCTGGATCGCCCCCCTGATCATCGACGGACACAAGAGGGGCAGCGACGATCACACGATCGCCACCAAGATTTCCGGCTGGGGCAATGCGCTCTGCGAGGACGACAAGTCCAGGCTCGGGGTGCGCGCCGACGCCAAGCTCGGGCGCGAGTACGTCGATGCCCTGACCCGCAAGGGGCGGAAGCGGCCGCTGGCCGCGGCCTACTTCGTGGTCCAGCGGGCGACCCACGCCCACTCACAATCGGAGCGGCTGAAGCACCTCTGCGGCGACGACCACATCGAGGGCATCGAGATTATCGCGACCGAAGGCGCCTTGACCTGCCTCGCCGCCCAGGACATCGAAGGCAAGGTTTTCGAGCCGAAGAAGGCACCCTCGCTGCCGCTGCGGCGCTGCGATGCCGAGTCCTGCCGCTGCGTCTATCAGGGAATCGAGGCTTAAGATCAAGATCCGCCCACGCCGGGCCGGCCCGAGGCGCGAACCCCGACCCACCTCGGCGCCAGGCCGAGTCCGGCAGGCCTGCGTCGGGCCGTCGCGGATCGACGGCCCGCAGCAGGGGACTGCTAGTTGGCTTGCGGTAGAGTCTGCGTTCGTTTCTCCACGCAGACCGGTGCCGCACGGCCGCCCGACCAGATGTAGGCGAGGTCGCAGCCCGCGGCCGCGTCCGATGCCGCGTCAGAGTCGGCGGGCGTAGCAGTAGCGATCGTCTTCACCAGGCGTATTTCGGCACGCCGGTTCATGGCGGCGCTCTGGCCGTCGGGCGTGATGACCAGTGGGCGCTCCTCGCCGAAGACCCGCAGTTCGATCTTCGAAAGCGGCAGACCGGAATCGACGAATTCGGCCGCCACGGTCGTGACCCTGGCCTCCGAGAGCCGCCGGTTGTAGTCGGCCGTGCCGGCACTGTCGCTATGGCCGCTGATGACGACCTTGTTCAGATTCGCCGCCTTTGCGGCGGCGACTGCCTCGGCGACCACGGCCCGGGCATCGTCGTCCAGCCGGTCGCTGTCGAAGGCGAAGTAGGTGGTGTAGGCCTCTTCCGTCACAGTCCGCTCGGCCTGCCGGGCCGGCGGGGCGGTTTCGGGTCCGGACCTGGGCATCGGCGCACAGGCCGTCGCCGACAGCAACGCCGCGCCGAGAATCGTGCCCAGGAGACGGACCCCGGTGCACGGACCTGCCGGATCTTGGTCCGCTGTCGAACGTTCCGGCGTCTTGTCTTGCGTCCTGGCTCTTAGACAAAGTGATGCAGTGGTCATGGCTGCCTCCCCCTCGAATCGATCTGCGATCGAGCCGTCCAGCCGCCCCTCATCAAGTGGTCCGGAAGTAACCGGGAGGGATCCAAAAACCTCTGGCGGCCGCCCCCGTCAGGCCGCCAGATTGGGCGCAGATTATACCCTCCTTTGCCGGCCAGGGGGAGCCGCCAGTTATGGTTAAGACCTGGGTCCGGATTAACCCTGCAGCAGATCGAAGAGCGCCAGGGCGACGACCTCCGTCGCTTGGTGGAGCGCCGCCAGCGGCAGGCGTTCGTCGGCCCGGTGGGCATTGGCCTCCTCGATCGAGCGCGGCCCGGCGCCATAGAGCACGCTGGGAACACCGGCGGCCGCGTAGTGCCGGGCATCGGTGTAGAGAGGTACGCCCTTGGATGCGATCTTCTCGCCCAGGACCTCGCTGGCGCGCCCGCAGAGCAGATCGGTCAGGCGGGCACCGCCTTCGGCCGGAACCAGTGGCTCGGCGAGCAGGATTCGGCGCTGGTCCACGGTGACGCCCGGGAAGGCGCGCGCGGCCTCTTCGATCAGCGCCCGCAGCTCGGATTCGACCGCCTCGGGCTGCTCCTCGGGGATCAGGCGCCGGTCCAGGCGGAAGGTCACCCGGTCGGGCACGACGTTGGTGTTGATGCCGCCGTCGATCAGGCCGACGGTGAGCTGCGGGCTGCCGATGCCGGCGATCTCGGAGACCCGCGCCCCGAGGCCCTTGCGCCAGGCGTAGAGCGCCGAGAGGATGCCATTCGCGGCTTCCAGGGCGTCGGCCCCGGTCGCCGGCATGGCGGCGTGGGCGGAGCGGCCCCGGACCTCGACCTCCAGGTGCAGGCAGCCGTTGTGCGCGGTGACCACGGCATAGGAGAAGCCGGCGCCGATGGCGAGATCGGGCTTGGAGATGCCCTCCTCGATCAGCCAGCGCGGACCGATCTCTCCACCGGCCTCCTCGTCGTAGGTGAAGTGCAGCTCGACCGTGCCCGCCAGCTCGGCGCCGGCCGCGACGGCCGCGTCGAGGGCCAGCAGGGCGAAGGCGTAGGTCGCGAAGTCCGACTTCGAGACCGCCACGCCGCGACCGTACATCCAGCCGTCCTCGATCTCCGCACCGTAGGGGTCCTTGGTCCAGCCTTCGCCCGGCGGCACCACGTCGCCGTGGGCGTTGAGCGCAACCACCGGTCCCTCGCCGAAGCGCCGCCGGACCACGAGGTTGGTCGCGGCGATCATGCCGTTGCTGCGCACGAGTTCCTCGGGGACGGGATGGCGCTCGACGCGGAAGCCGAGGCCTTCCAGCAAGGCCGCGGCGGCCTCGGCATGGGCGCGGCAGTCGCCGGGTGGATTGTCGGAAGGGACCTTGACCAGCTCGGCGAGGAAGCGGGTCGCGGCCTCCCGCTGGCCGGCGAGGAAGCTGCGGATGGTCTCCGGTCCGGTGCTCATGGGCTGGGCTCCCTCTCGACGGTCATGGCAGGAGATCCTTCAGACGCAGCAAGGCGATCCGCTCGATCTGGGCCAGGGCCTCGGCGAACTCGGCCTCGGCGTCGTTTTCGAGCCGGCGCTCGAAGGCGGCCAGGATCTCCGTCTTGCCGCGGCCCTTGACCGCCATGATGAAGGGGAAGCCGAACTTGGCCTTGTAGGCATCGTTAAGATCGGTGAAGCGGGCGAGCTCATCCTCGGTCAGGCTGTCCAGGCCCGCCGAGCTCTGCTCCTTGCTGGATTGCGCAGTGAGCCGCCCGGCCAGGGCCAGGCGTCCGGCCAGGTCCGGATGGGCCTCGATCAGCGCCAACTTGCGCGCTCGGGGCGCGCTGCGGAGCACGGCGCAGAGCGCCCGGTGCAGGACCTCTGCGCTCTCCGCCTCTGCCGGCAGACTGGCGTCGAAGGCCGCTTCGGCGATCCAGGGCGAATGCTCGAAGATCCCCCCGAAGGCCGCGACGAAGTCAGCGCGCGACAGCGCTCGCGGATCGAGCCGCCCGGTCACGCCGCACCACCGTGCCGGGCGTGCCAGTGGCGGGCGATGTCGATCCGGCGGGTGATCCAGACCCCGTCATGGCCGGCGGCGTGGTCGAGGAAGCGCGCCAGGGCGGCGGCGCGCCCGGGCCGTCCGGCCAGCCGGCAGTGCAGGCCGACCGACATCATCTTGGGCGCACCCCGGCGGCCTTCCTCCAAGAGCAGGTCGAAGCTGTCCCGCAGGTAGGCGAAGAACTGGTCGCCGGAGTTGAAGCCCTGGACGGTGGCGAAGCGCATGTCGTTGGCGTCCAGGGTGTAGGGGACGATGAGGTGCGGGCCCTTCGGGCCCTTCACCCAGTAGGGCAGGTCATCGGCGTAGGAGTCGGAGGAATATAGAAAACCTCCGTCCTCCATCACCAGCTTCAGGGTGTTGACCGAACAGCGGCCGGTGTACCAGCCGAGCGGCCGCTCGCCTACGGTGTCCGTGTGGATCCGGATCGCCTCGACCATGTGGCGGCGCTCCTCGGCTTCCGGCAGGTCGCGGTAATCGATCCACTTGAGGCCGTGGGAGGCGATCTCCCACCCGGCCTCGCGCATCGCGGCGACCGCGTCAGGGTTGCGCGCGAGGGCGGTTGCCACGCCGTAGACGGAGACCGTCAGGCCGCGCTCGGTGAAGAGACGCCAGAGCCGCCAGAAGCCGGCCCGGCTGCCGTACTCGTAGATCGATTCCATGTTCATGTGGCGCTGGCCGGGCCAGGGCTCGGCGCCGACGATCTCGCTGAGGAAGGCCTCGGACGCCGGATCGCCGTGGAGGATGCAGTTCTCGCCGCCCTCCTCGTAGTTGATCACGAACTGCAGCGCCAGCTTGGCGCCGCCCGGCCACTCGGGATCCGGCGGCCGGCGGCCGTAGCCGATCAGATCCCGGGGGTAGGCTTCCGTCATCGCTCCTCGCTTCCGCTCGTCCTGCCGGGCGAGGCCATTTCACTACGTCCCATGGATCGGAGTAAACTGCCAGGGCACTATCCGATCGGATGGACTCGCTTCGCGATCCATCTGGTCGGATGTCATGCCCTGACTCTAGAGTGTTTGCGCACCACTCCCGGCCAGACGCAACTGCGTCTGATCGGGAAGTGCGCTAGGCTATCGCCAGGCGACTCGATTGGATGGAAGAGGCGAAGGCATGACTCAATCCGGGGCCGAAGGGAAGGGGCGGCTGACGACCCACGTGCTGGACACCGCGCAGGGCCGGCCGGCGGCCGGCATCCGGATCGAGCTCTATCGCGACGAGGCCGCTGGGCGCCGCCGGCTGGGCGAGGCGGTGACCGACGCCGACGGCCGCTGCGCGGCGCCGTTGCTGTCCGGCGCCGACTTCGAGACCGGCTGTTATGAGCTGGTGTTCCACGTCGGCGCCTATTTCCGGGCCCAGGAGATCGCGCTGCCGACGCCGCCATTCCTGGACCGGGTGCCGCTCCGCTTCGGCATCGCCGAGGCCGGCGGGCACTATCACGTCCCCTTGCTGATCTCGCCCTACGGCTACAGCACCTACCGAGGCAGCTGAGGAGCGGGCGGGAGCCAAGATGCGCGAGGAGATCCGCTTCCTGCTCGGCCACGAGGCCCGCGTCGTCAGGGCGCTGGATCCGACCATGACCGTGCTCGACTACCTCCGCCAGGAGGAGGGCCTGGTCGGCACCAAGGAAGGCTGCAACGAGGGCGACTGCGGCGCCTGCACGGTGGTCAGAGTCCGGCCCCGGGACGGCCGGCTGCACTACGAGGCGCTGAACGCCTGCATCCAGTTCCTGCCGACCCTGGACGGCTGCCAGCTGCTGACCGTGGAGCATCTCGCCGCGGCCGACGGAACCCTGCATCCGGTGCAGCAGGCCATGGTCGATTGCCACGGCTCCCAGTGCGGCTTCTGCACGCCCGGTTTCGTGATGTCGCTCTTCGCCATGAGCCGCAACCTCGATGCGGTGCCCTCGGACTCCGAGATCGACGACGCCCTGGCCGGAAACCTCTGCCGCTGCACGGGCTACGCGCCCATCGCCCGTGCCGCGACGCGCCTTTACGAGAACGAACCGCGGCAGGACCATGTTTCGGCAAGGGAGGCGGAGACGCAGGAGGCACTGGCATCGCTGCGCGACCACGTGACCTTGGCCTTCGGACAGGGTCCGCGGCGCTTCTTCGCGCCGGCGACGGCCGACGCTCTGGCCGACTTGCTGACCGCCCATCCCGAGGCCACCATCGTCGCCGGCTCGACCGACGTCGGGCTCTGGGTCACCAAGGCGCTGCGCCGCCTCGGCATGATCGTCTGGCTGGGCCGCATCGACGAGCTGGCGCAGGTCGAGGAGACCGAGCATTCGATTGAGATCGGTGCCGGGGCCAGCTATGCCGATGCGATGGACGTCCTGGCCCGCCACTACCCGGACATGGGCGAGGTCATCCGCCGCCTGGGCTCGGTCCAGATCCGCAATCTCGGCACCATCGGCGGCAACATCGCGAACGGCTCGCCGATCGGGGACTCACCGCCCCTGCTGATCGCCGCCGGCGCCACCCTGCAGCTGCGCCAGGGCGCCAAGCGGCGCAGCCTGCCGCTGGAGGACTTCTTTCTCGACTACGGCAAGCAGGACCGCTTGCCCGGCGAGTTCGTCGAGAAGGTATCCGTCCCGCTGCCGCCGGCCGGGAGCACCTTTCGGGCCTACAAGATCTCCAAGCGCTTCGACCAGGACATCTCCGCCGTGCTGGGCGCCTTCCGGCTACGCTTCGAGGGCACGCGGGTCGCCGAGGCGCGGATCGCCTACGGCGGCATGGCGGCGACGCCGAAGCGGGCCGCCGCGGTCGAAGCCTGCCTCACCGGCGCCGAGTGGGAGGCGGCCACGGTCGAGCGCGCCATTGCGGCGCTGGAGCAGGACTTCGCGCCGATCACGGACTGGCGGGCCAGCGCCGGCTATCGCCTGCAGGTGGCCAAGAACCTGCTGCGGCGCCTCCACATCGAGACCAGCGATCCGGTGGCCGACACCCGGCTGGTCGGCGACCGGAGCCTGGCCCATGCCTGATGCGCGGGCGCCCGAGCGGATCACCGGCGCGGTGCACGAAGCGCGGCATCACGACAGCGCCCGGAAGCACGTCTCGGGTGCGGCCGCCTACATTGACGACCTGCGCGAGCCCACCGGCCTGCTGCACGTCTGCCTGGGCGTCGGCGGCGAGGCCCATGCCCGGATCACCGGCCTCGACCTCGGGCCGGTGCGCGCGGCCGAGGGCGTGGTCGCGGTCTTCACCGCGGCCGACATCCCCGGGACCAACGACATCAGCCCGACCCACCGCGACGACGAGCCGGTCTTCGCGAGCGACCGGCTGCTCTTCGCCGGCCAGCCGGTCTTCGCGGTCGCGGCCGAGACCCGGGACCAGGCACGCCGCGCGGCCCGCCTCGCCGTCGTCGAGACCGAGGCCTTGGACCCCGTGATCACCCTGGAGGCCGCCAAGGCCGAGGGCACCCTGGTCACCGAGCCCCTCACCCTGGCGCGCGGCGATGCGGCCGCGGCCCTGAAGCAGGCGCCGAAGCGCATCACCGGCCGCATGGCGATCGGCGGCCAGGACCACTTCTACCTCGAGGGCCAGATCGCCATGGCCCTGCCGGGCGAGGACGACGAGGTCACGGTCTTCTCCTCGACACAGCACCCCAGCGAGATCCAGCACATGGTGGCCAAGGTTCTGGGGGTGGCCTCGGGCGCGGTCACGGTCGAGGTGCGGCGCATGGGCGGGGCCTTCGGCGGCAAGGAGACCCAGGGCAACCTCTTCGCCGTGGTCGCGGCGCTGGTCGCTAAGGCGACGGGCCGGGCGGCGAAGCTCAGGCCCGACCGCGACGACGACATGATCATCACCGGCAAGCGCCACGACTTCCTGGTCGACTACGAGGTCGGTTTCGACGAGGAGGGGGCGATCCAGGCGGTCGAGATGACCTATGCCGCGCGCTGCGGCTGGTCCGCCGACCTGTCGGGACCGGTCGCCGACCGGGCGCTGTTCCACGCCGACAACTGCTACTTCTACCCTGCGGTCCGCCTGACCTCGGAGCCGCTGAAGACCAACACGGTCTCCAACACCGCCTTTCGCGGCTTCGGCGGGCCTCAGGGCATGCTCGGCGGCGAGCGCCTGATCGAGGAGATCGCCTTCGCCACCGGCAAGGACCCGCTGGAGATCCGCAAGCGCAACCTCTACGGCAAGGCCGAGCGCAACGTCACGCCCTATCACCAGGAGGTCGAGGACAACGTCGCCCTGGAGATCATCGAGGCCCTGGAGGCCTCGGCCGACTACTGGGCGCGCCGCGAGGCGCTGCGTGCGGCCAACGCGGGGTCCAGGGTGATTCTGCGGGGCCTGGCCCTGACCCCGGTCAAGTTCGGGATCTCCTTCACCGCGACCCATTACAACCAGGCCGGGGCGCTGGTCCACGTCTACAACGACGGCAGCATCCACCTGAACCACGGCGGCACCGAGATGGGGCAGGGGCTCTACGTCAAGGTCGCCCAGGTCGTCGCCGAGGAGTTCCAGGTCGACATCGAGCAGGTGCGGATCTCGGCCACGACCACGGGCAAGGTGCCCAACACCTCGGCCACGGCGGCCTCGGCGGGATCCGACCTGAACGGCATGGCGGCCCAGGCCGCGGCCCGCACGATCAAGGGGCGCCTGATCGACTTCGCGGTGGACCACTGGGGCGTGCCGCGTGAGCAGGTGGTCTTCCTGCCGGGCCGGGTCCGGGTGGGCAATAGGGAGATAGCCTTCGCCGAGCTGGTGAAGCAGGCCTACATGGCGCGGGTCTCCCTGTCCTCGACGGGCTTCTACAAGACGCCCAAGATCCACTGGGACCGGGCCAAGGGGCGCGGCCGGCCCTTCTACTACTACGGCTACGGGGCGGCCTGCTCCGAGGTCGCGGTCGATACACTGACCGGGGAGTACCGCGTCGAAAGGGTCGACATCCTCCACGATGTCGGCAAGTCTCTGAACCCGGCGATCGACCTGGGCCAGATCGAAGGGGGATTCGTGCAGGGCATGGGCTGGCTGACCACCGAGGAGCTCTGGTGGGACGATGCGGGGCGGCTGCGCACCCACGCGCCCAGCACCTACAAGATCCCGGCCTGCGGCGACCGGCCGCGAGTCTTCAACGTCGAGATCCTGAAAAACGCCGAGAACCGCGAGGAGACCATCTACCGCTCCAAGGCGGTCGGCGAGCCGCCGCTGATGCTCGCGATCTCGGTGCTCCATGCGCTCTCCGACGCGGTCGCCAGCGTCGCCGGGCACACCCTCTGCCCGCGTCTGGACCCGCCGGCGACGCCGGAGCGGGTCCTGGCGGCGGTCGAGCGCCTGCGCGCGGCGGGAGCGGCCTGAGCGTGGCGGCAGGGCAGGGCCCGAACGGCGAGCCGCCTCCGCGCCTGGAGGTCCGGGCAGCGACGAAGCGCTTTCCCGGTGTGCTCGCCAACGACCGGGTGAGCTTCGCGGTCCAGCCCGGCGAGATCCACGCCCTGCTCGGCGAGAACGGCGCCGGCAAGAGCACCCTGGTCAAGATGATCTATGGCGTCCTGCATCCCGACGAGGGGGAGTTGCTCTGGGACGGCGCGCCGGTCACGGTCGCCGACCCGCGGGCCGCGCGGGCCCTGGGCATCGGCATGGTGTTCCAACACTTCTCGCTCTTCGAGGCCATGACAGTGCTGGAGAACGTCGCCCTGGGCATGGACCGGCCCGGCGACCTGCGGGCGCTCTCGGACCGGGTCGAGGCGGTCTCGCGCACTTACGGGCTGCCGCTCGATCCGCTGCGCGAGGTGCATACGCTCTCGGTCGGCGAGCGCCAGCGGATCGAGATCGTCCGCTGCCTGCTGCAGAACCCGAAGCTGCTGATCATGGACGAGCCGACCTCGGTCTTGACCCCGCAAGAGGTGGAGCGGCTCTTCGAGACCCTGCGCAAGCTCGCCTCCGAGGGTTGCTCGATCCTCTACATCAGCCACAAGCTGCAGGAGATCAAGGCGCTCTGCGACCGGGCGACGATCCTGCGCGGCGGCAAGGTCGTCGCGGAGTGCGATCCCGAGGCCGAGACCGCGACCTCCCTGGCGCAGATGATGATCGGCGCCGAGCTCAAGTCCCTCGACCGGCGCAGCGGGACCGGGGCCGGCGAGGTGCGGCTGACCGTCGAGGGCCTGGACCTGCCCTCCGACGATGCCCACGGCACCGACCTGCACAACATCTCGCTGGAGGTGCGCGGCGGCGAGGTCTTCGGCATCGCCGGGGTCGCCGGCAACGGCCAGAACGAGCTGTTGCAGGCCCTCTCGGGGGAGGTCCTGGCGGAGCGCCCCGAGGTGATCCGCATCGACAACCATGCCGTCGGCTTTCTCGACGCCGGCGAGCGGCGCCGCCAGGGGCTCTGCTGCGTCCCGGAGGAGCGGCTGGGGCACGGCGCGGTGCCGGCCATGGACCTGGTCGAGAACGCAGTGCTCAGCGGCCATCACCGCATGGGCCTGCTGACGGCGCTCTTCATCCGCGCCCTGGCGGCCGGCCGCTTCGCCGAGCAGATCGTCGGCGACTTCGACGTCCGGACGCCGGGAGTCGCGGCCTCGGCCGGCAGCCTTTCGGGGGGCAACCTGCAGAAGTTCATCGTCGGCCGGGAGATCCTCCAGGCGCCGGGCGTCCTGGTCGCCTCGCAGCCGACCTGGGGCGTCGACGCCGGGGCCGCGGCGGCGATCCACCAGGCGCTCTTCGACCTGGCGGGCCAGGGCACCGCGGTCCTGGTGATCTCCCAGGACCTGGACGAGCTGCTGGCGATCACCGACCGCCTGGCGGTGATCAACGTCGGCGTGCTGTCCAACGCCCTGGTCACGGCCGAGGCCTCGGTCGAGGAGATCGGCCTCCTGATGGGCGGCATCCACGGCCTGGACGCGCATCCGGCGCCGGAACCAACGCAGGCGGGGCCCCAGATGGAACAGGGGGCCGGCGATGGCGATTAAGGTCGAGCCCAGGCGCGAGATCTCGCGGCGGCTGCTCTATCTGACGCCGCTGCTGGCCTTCCTGCTGACCGTCATCACCGGGTTCTTCCTCTTCGCTCTGATGGGCAGCGATCCCTTCCTGGCGCTCTACCACTTCTTCGTCTCGCCGCTGCTGAGCCTCTACGGCCTGAGCGAGCTGCTGGTGAAGGGCGCGCCGCTGATCATGATCGGGGTCGGCCTGGCGATCGGCTTCCGGGCCAACGTCTGGAACATCGGCGCCGAGGGCCAGCTGACCCTGGGCGCGGTCGCCGGCGGCGGCCCGGGCCTGCTGTTCTGGAACGAGACCGGGTTCTGGATCCTGCCGCTGATGTGCCTGGCCGGGATCCTGGGCGGCATGGCCTATGCCGCGATCCCGGCCTTCCTCAAGACCCGCTTCGGGGTCAACGAGATCCTGACCAGCCTGATGCTGACCTACGTGGCGACCCTGTTCCTCAGCACCCTGGTCTACGGTCCCTGGAAGGATCCCGAGGGCTTCAACTTCCCGCAGTCGCGGATGTTCACCGACTCCGCGCTGCTGCCGATCATCCTGGAGGGCACGCGGCTCAACCTCGGCGCCGTGGTCGCGATCCTGGTTGCGGTCGCCGGCTGGGTGCTGATGACCTTCACCATCGTCGGCTTCCAGGTCCGAGTCGTCGGCCTGGCGCCGGCGGCCGCGCGCTTCGCCGGCTTCAGCCGCAAGCGGGTGATCTGGCTGAGCCTGCTGATCGGCGGCGGCCTGGCCGGGCTGGCCGGGACCTTCGAGGTCGCCGGGCCGATCGGCCAGCTGGTGCCGGTGATCACCCCGGGCTACGGCTTCACCGCGATCATCGTCGCTTTCCTCGGCCGGCTGCATCCGCTGGGGATCATCCTCTCGGGCCTGCTGATGGCGCTGTCCTACATCGGCGGCGAGAACGCCCAGGTCGAGGTCGGGCTGCCCCAGGCGGTGACCGGCGTCTTCCAGGGGCTTCTGCTGTTCTTCCTTCTGGCCTCGGACTTCCTGGTCCGCTACCGGATCCGGGTCCTCAAGCCCGCGACGGAGGGCTAGGCCGTGTCCGCCGAAGCCAGCGTTCTCGTCTTGCTGACCATCATCTCCGCGGCCACGCCCCTGCTCTTCGCCGCCCTGGGCGAACTGGTGGTGGAGAAGTCCGGGGTCCTGAACCTCGGGGTCGAGGGCATGATGCTGGCCGGCGCCGTCACCGGCTTCGCGGTCGCGGTCACCACCGGCAGCGGTACGCTCGGCGTCCTGGCCGGCGCCCTGGCCGGGGCCGGCATGGCCCTTATCTTCGGCGTCCTGACCCTGACCCTGGCCGCCAACCAGGTCGCCACCGGGCTGGCGCTGACCATCTTCGGGATCGGTCTCTCGGCCTTGCTCGGCGCCGGCTTCGTCGGCGTGCCGGTGACCGCGCTGCCCAAGCTGGACCTGCCCGGCCTCAGCGACCTGACCCTCATCGGACCGCTGCTCTTCGGCCACGACGCCCTGGTCTACCTCTCGATCCTGGCGACCCTGGGCGTTGCCTGGTTCCTCAGACGGAGCCGCGGCGGTATGATCCTGCGCGCGGTCGGCGAATCCGACATCGCGGCCCATTCGATCGGCTACGATGTCATCGCCGTGCGCTATCGGGCGGTTCTGTTCGGAGGGGCTATGTCCGGCATCGGCGGCGCCTATCTGTCGCTGTCCTATACCCCGATGTGGGCGGAGGAGATGACCGCCGGGCGCGGCTGGATCGCCCTGGCGCTGGTGGTCTTCGCCTCCTGGCGTCCCTGGCGCCTGCTGCTCGGCGCCTACCTCTTCGGCGGCGTCACCATCCTGCAGCTCTACGCCCAAGGGGCCGGCGGCTTCGGCATCCCGGCGCAGGTGATGTCGATGCTGCCCTACCTCGCGACCATCCTGGTCCTGACGGTGATCGCCGCCGGGCCGTGGAAGGGCCGACTCGACGCGCCGGCTTGCCTGGGCAAGCCGTTCCGACCCTCGACCTGAGACAGATCAGAAGAACAACACGGGAGGAGTGACTATGAACAACCGTTTCACACGCCGGGGCTTCCTGGCCGGATCGGCGGCCGCGGCCGGGACCCTGTCGCTGGTCGGCCCGCAGGCCCTCGCGGCCGAGCCGCTGAAGGTGGGCTTCGTCTACGTCGGCCCGATCGGCGACTTCGGCTGGACCCACGGGCACGACCTCGGCCGCAAGGCCATCGAGCAGGAGTTCGGCGACAAGGTGAAGACCTCCTACGTCGAGAACGTCGCCGAAGGCCCGGATGCCGAACGGGTGATCCGCCAGCTGGCCAGCTCCGGCCACGGGCTGATCTTCACCACCTCTTTCGGCTTCATGAACTCGACGATCAAGGTGGCGCAGCAGTTCCCCAAGGTGAAGTTCGAGCACGCCACGGGCTACAAGACCGCGGCCAACGTCTCGGCCTACAACGCCAAGTTCCACGAGGGCCGCACCGTCTGCGGCCGGATCGCCGGCCACGTGACCAAGTCCGGGATCGTCGGCTACATCGGCTCCTTCCCGATCCCCGAGGTGGTGATGGGCATCAACGCCTTCACCTTGGCGGCCCAGAAGATCCGGCCGGACATCAAGGTCAAGGTGGTCTGGGTCAACTCCTGGTACGACCCGGGCAAGGAAGGCGACGGCGCCAAGGCCCTGATCGACCAGGGCGCCGACATCATCTGCCAGCACACCGACAGCCCGGCGCCGCTGCAGGTCGCCGAGGCGCGCGGCGTGCACGGCTTTGGTCAGGCCTCGGACATGAAGTCCTTCGCGCCCAAGGGCCAGCTGACAGCGATCATCGACGACTGGACCAACTACTACGTCCAGCGCACCCAGGACGTGCTGGAGGGTACCTGGGCTTCGCAGTCGATCTGGTGGGGCATGAAGGAAGGCCTGGTGGTCATGGCGCCCTACGGCGAGGCGGTGCCGGAAAACGTCCGGGCCGAGGCCGACGCGGTGCAGAAGGGCATCGTGGACGGCTCGCTGCACCCCTTCACCGGCCCGATCAAGAACCAGGCCGGCGAGGTCAAGGTCGCCGACGGCAAGACCATGTCCGACGAAGAGCTCCTGAAGATGGACTGGTACGTCCAGGGCGTGGAGGCGTAGGGCGCGGCTTTGATTTGTATGAGGCAATGGGACGTTCGAGTCCATAAAGCCCTCCCCCTTGAGGGGGAGGGATTGGGTAGGGGGTGAGCCCGAGGCCGCGCGTCGGCAGCAAGGCCTTCGATCGACTTGCCCTGACGGCCATCACCTCCCCCTCGATCCTCCCCCCTCAAGGGGGAGGAAGATTCCGTCGCTGATCGTCGACAGTCCGCTTGGCAAGCGCGGCGCGGGAAGGGACCCATGTTCGAGGTGGTTCTCTGGGAATGGCTGGATCTCGCGGTCCGGTGGCTGCACGTGATCGCCGGCATCGCTTGGATCGGCAGCTCCTTCTACTTCGTCCACCTGGATCTGAGCCTGAAGCAGCGCGAGGGCCTGCCCGAGGGCGCCCACGGCGAGGCCTGGCAGGTCCACGGCGGCGGCTTCTACAACATGGTCAAGTACCTGGTCGCCCCGGCCCGCATGCCGGACCGGCTGACCTGGTTCAAGTGGGAGGCCTATACGACCTGGCTCAGCGGCATGGCCCTGCTGGTCCTGGTCTACTACCTCCAGGCCGAGCTCTATATGATCGACCGCGGCGTGCAGGACCTCGCGCCCTGGCAGGCGGTGGCGGTCAGCCTGGTCGGGATCGCCCTGGGCTGGATCGTCTACGACCTGCTCTGCCGTTCGCTGCTCGGCCGCAACGACAACGCCCTGGCTTTGGTCGGACTGGTCTTTCTCACGTTGCTGGCCTGGGGCTGCGCACAGGTCTTCAGCGGCCGCGGCGCGATGATGCAGATGGGCGCCCTGATCGGCACGATCATGGTCGCCAACGTCTTCTTCGTGATCATCCCCGGCCAGCGCAAGGTGGTGGACGCGCTGATCGCCGGCGAGGATCCCGACCCCGAGCTGGGCCGCCGCGGCAAGCAGCGCTCCCTGCACAACAACTACCTGACCCTGCCGGTGATCTTCGTGATGATCGGCAACCACTATCCCCTGGCCTTCGCCGGCCGCTGGTCCTGGCTGATCCTGGCCTTCGTCCTGATCATCGGGGCGGTCATCCGGCATTTCTTCAACCAGCAGCACAAGGGCGAGGCGAGTCCCTGGTGGACCTGGGGCGTGGCCCTGGCCGGCCTGGCGGCGATCGTCTGGCTGAGCGCCACGCCGGCCACGGAGACCGACGAGGCGGCACTGGCCGATCCGGCCGCGGTCGAGGAGATCGTCCTGTCCCGCTGCAGCATGTGCCACGCCGCCGAGCCGGTCTGGGAGGGCATCGCCCTGCCGCCCAAGGGCGTGGTCCTGGAGACGCCGGCGGAGATCCGCCGCCAGGCCCGGGCGATCGATCTCCAGGTGGTCCGGACCCACGCCATGCCGCCCGGCAACATCACCGAGATCTCCGAAGAGGAGCGCCGGATCCTCGCCGCCTGGATCGCCGACGGCGCGCCCGCCTGGTAGACGCATGCCCGCCAAAGCCGACCGAGCCCTCCGCGGCCGCCTGCTGAGCTTCCTCGAGGATCCGGCGACCGCCGGCGCCGAGGCGAGCCACCGCTACATCGAGGACGGGCTCCTGGTGATCGCCGGGGGCCGCATCGCCCGGCTCGGCGAGGCGACAGCGCTGCTGGGCAAGCTGCCGAAGGACCTGGCGGTCGACCACTATCCGGACGACCTGATTCTGCCCGGCTTCATCGACCCGCATATCCACTATCCCCAGACCCAGGTCATCGCCTCCTACGGGACCCAGCTGCTCGATTGGCTGGAGCGCTATGCCTTCGTCGAGGAGCTCAAGTTTGCCGAGCCCGCCCATGCCGCCCGGGTCGCAAGCTTTTTCCTGGACGAGCTGCTGCGCAACGGCACCACGACGGCGGCGGTCTACTGCACGGTCCACGCGGCCTCGGTGGAGGCCTTCTTCGCGGAGTCAGAGCGGCGGAACACCCGCATGCTGGCGGGCAAGGTCCTGATGGACCGTGGTGCGCCTGCGGGCCTGCTGGACAGGGCGCGCTCCGGCTACGACGACAGCAAGGCCCTGATCGCGCGCTGGCAGGGGCGGGGGCGGCAGCACTATGCCGTGACCCCGCGCTTCGCCGTCACCTCCAGCCCGGAGCAGCTCGAGGCCGCCGGCGCGCTGCTGCGCGAGCATCCCGAAGTCTTCCTGCAGACCCACTTGGCTGAGAACCGACGGGAGATCGACGCCGTGAAGGCGCTCTTCCCGGAGGCCAAGAGCTACACCGAGGTCTACGACCGCTTCGGCCTTCTGGGCCCGCGTTCGCTCTTCGGTCACTGCCTGCACCTGGAAGAGGCGGAGCGGCGGCGGCTCAGCGAGAGCGGCTCGGTCGCGGTTTTCTGCCCGACCTCGAACCTCTTCATCGGCAGCGGCCTCTTCGACCTTGCTGCGGCCCGCGATTCGCGCTTTCCGCTGCGCTGCGCGCTGGCCACCGACGTCGGCGGCGGCACCAGCTATTCCCTGCTGCGCACCCTGGGCGAGGCCTACAAGGTCCAGCAGCTTCAGGGCCGGAACCTGCCAGCGCTAGAGGCCTTCTACCTGATCACCCTGGGCAACGCCCGGGCGCTCGGCCTGGAGTCTCAACTCGGCAGCCTGGCCCCGGGCCGCGATGCCGACCTGGTGGTCCTCGACGCCGGCGCCACCCCGGCCATGGCCCACCGGCGGGAGACCATCGGCGACCTCGCCGAGGAGCTCTTCCTGCTGATGACCCTGGGCGACGACCGCGCGGTGCGCGCGACCTACGTCGCCGGGGAACGGCTCCACCGCCGGGATTAGCCCCTGCGGACGCGGTGCTTCTCGTGTTGCCTCCGCCTCCCGGCGGTCACTAAACTCGCGCGACTCAGCGAGGCGGGACATGCCGGAACGAGAGCAGGATCTGCGGCCGGAAATCGAGGCGGTCTGGCGCCTTGCCAATGCAGGCAAGCTGGCGGAGGCGCGCGCGGCCTCGGCGCGGCTCGTGCAGAAGGCGCCGCAGGACCCGGAAGCCGGATTCGCCCACGGTGTCACCTTGCTGCAAAGCGGTTCGATCGATGACGGGATCGCGGTCCTTCAGGGCGTCGTGTCCACGGCGCCGCATCACGCCGGCGCGCGGCTCAACCTGGCGCGCGCCCTGGTCCACGCCGGACGGCGCGAGGAGGCCGAAACGGTCCTGCGGGCCCTGATCGCGGCGCAGCCCGCACTGTCGGCCGCGGCGATGGACCTGGCGGCCCTGCTGGCCAGGCGCGAGGCCGCCGGAGAGGCGGTCGAAGTGCTGGAGGAGGCCCGCAGGCATGCGCCGCGCGACGCCAGCCTGCTGATCAACCTCGGCGGTCTCCAGGCCGGGCAGGGCGACCTGGAGGGCGCGCGCCGCAACCTGGACGCCGCCGTCGCGCTGGACCCGCAGCAGCCGCTGGCCCACTACAACCTGGGCCGGGTGCAGCGGGACCTCGGCGCCGACGAGGCGGCGGCGCGCTGCTTCCGTCGAGCCGTGGAGCTCGACCCGCGGCTCGACCAGGCCTGGCGGAACCTCGGGAACGCGCTGCTCGATCTGGGCCGGGTCAAGGAGGCCTTCCAGGCCTTCAACGAGGGCGCCAAGGCCAGGCGC
>JAAUXY010172684.1_pt1 | contig 23919 bp, 23 predicted proteins | sample 7278121 | NCBI WGS metagenome assembly JAAUXY01 (sample SAMN14350117, study PRJNA611818) | marine sediment metagenome | isolation source: surface marine sediment (1.8m) | place: French Polynesia: Moorea | collected 2018-08 | reverse complement strand
CTGTTCATCCTGATTGCCGTTTTTGTGGTGGCCGTTCGCGAAGCCCCCATCGGCGGCCGTCTGTGGATCGTCGTGGCGGCCTCACTGGCTGCGGTCTTCCTCGGTCTGCTGCCAGGCGTCGTGAGCCTGCTGCTTGGCCTCGCCTGCCTTGCGCTCCCCTACTACTGGCTCAAGTACGTCACCCCCGAGGCTAATACGGTATTCATCGACAACCCGCGTGACTGGTTCGTACAGATTTCCAGCGGCATCGCACCCGGCCTCCTGCTGATCTACTCGATCCACTTTGCGTTCAATCGGATGATTCGCGCTGAAGCTCGATCGCGCATTGCCATGGACAACGCGGTGGACATGATCTGGACCTGCTCGATGGATCGACGCTTCACCTTCGTGACGCCATCAGTGGAGGACATGCTGGGCTATACCGCGCAGGAAATGCTCTCGATGAACCTCTCCAACCTGGTGAGCGAAGAAATCCTGGCCGAAATCGAAGCACAACTGTTGCGGCAGGGAGAGGCACCCCGTGAAACCCGGGAGCAGAATCCCGGCTATTCGCTCGAGGTAGCCCTGCGGCACAAGGACGGCTCCATGATATGGACGGAAAACAGCATGAAGCTCCTGCGGGATATCGAGGGACATCCGGTGGGCGTGTCGGGCATCAGCCGCGATATCTCTGCCCGCAAACAGGCTGAAGACACGGAGGCAACCCTGGTCGAGCAGTTACACCAGGCGCAGAAGATGGAGTCCATTGGCATGCTGGCCGGGGGTGTCGCCCATGACTTCAACAACCTCCTGGGCGTGATGATGGGTAACGCCGATCTGATACGCCAGGGCATCGCTACCGGCGATCAGCATCGCGAATACCTCGACGAAATCCTCAAAGCCGGGAACAGGGCCACGGCGCTGACGCGCCAGCTGCTGTTGTTCAGCCGCAAGGAGCATGCCGAGCCGCATCCGCTGAATCTGAACGATCTGGTGGACAACCTCGCCAGCATGCTGGAGCGGTTGATGCCCGACCATATCGAGTTCCGTTACAGGCTGGCCGACGACCTGCCAACCGTCATGGCGGATCCGGGTCAGCTCGAGCAGGTCATCGTCAATCTCGCGGTGAACGCGAGGGATGCCATCGCGGATCAGGGTCACATCGACATCACCACTGAATACGCGCAGCTCGACGGCGCCTTCGTCAGCATGCACAGGTGGGCGCGCGTCGGTGACTTCGCGGTCATTACCGTCAGCGACGACGGCTGCGGCATCGCGCCTGAGCATCTGAGCCGCATTTTCGAGCCGTTCTACAGCTCAAAGACGTCTGACGAGGGTACGGGGCTGGGCCTTGCTGTCGTCTTCGGCATCGTGCAACAGCACGACGGCTTTCTGCACGTGCACAGCGATCCCGGCACCGGCACTGAGTTCAGCATCTATCTGCCGGTGGTGGAGGCATCGAGCGAACCGCTCGTTGAGCCCGCCGCCGAGTCCGCACCTGGCGGCACGGAAACCATTCTACTCGTCGAAGATGACGACGCTCTGCGCAGACTTGCCGAGCGCATTCTGACCCAGGCGGGTTACCGGGTGCTCACCGCCAACAATGGCGAGGCGGGTGTGGACATGCTTCGTGCACATGGCGGCAGGATCGACCTGGTGTTCTCGGACGTTGTGATGCCGAAGCTCAACGGCCCGGAAATGATGGCAACGCTGGCGCGCGAGCGCCCCGACATCAGAGTGTTGTACGCAACCGGCTACACCTCGCTTGCAATGCAGGAGCGGTACTTCAGCGAGAGCACGGAGCTTCTCCACAAACCCTACGGGCCTGATGAGCTCCTCAATCGTATCCGCCAGATACTGGACGCGCCGACTATCGCCTAGCATCTCTGACTGTCTCCTGAAATTGTTCATCTACACTAAATGGAGGTTAACCGGAAAGACGCTGCAACAATCCTCGCGCCCAATCCAGCGATGTCAGAACAGACACATCACCAAGATCCAAACGATCCCGAAGGGCAGTTCGTCAACATCGATCTGCTCTATGACGCGGACACGAACGTCTTGTCAGCAGTTGTGGAAGACGGCGATACGCCCCTGGTTGTCGATCTTTCTTACCTCAAAAACCTGATTGAGCACCACGAGTTTCAAGATCTCTTCTTTGCACAAGACGCGTTGCAGGATGTGCTCAGCCAGATCAAGCAAGGCGCGCGCGGCAGCTTTGCAATCGGCGAACGGCGGGATGCCAGCATAACCATCGCCATAGCCGACGACGCGATGAGCGCTGCTGCGTGCATCGAGCCAGCCTATGGCGGCGCACCCCTGGACAACGCAAAGGTAGAGCACGCACTAAACGAAGCTGGTGTGGATCGCGCCAGATGGGATCACGACGGGCTGCGCGAACTGATCGCACAAGGGTCGGCTGGCGACTACGAGATAGCCAGCGGTGTAGCACCTGAGCATGGCATCGACTGCAAATTCACAAGCCTGGTGGAAGGTATCATCAGGCACCCGCCTACCGAGCTGGAACTCGGCAACGTCGATCAGTACGACGTGCACGATTACACCGTCGTAGAGCCGGGGACGCTTCTGATGCGCCGCCAGCCCGCCACCGAAGGCGTCGACGGCATGGATGTGCGCGGCAGGAGATTGTCTGCTACACCGGGCAAGGATGCGGCTTACGCCAAGGACATGCCCGGCGCGGTCCTGGACGACACAGACCCGAATTTGCTCATCGCTTGCACAAAGGGCCATCCCGTCGTGCTGTCGAATGGCGTTCGTCTGGATGAAGTCTTGAAGCTGTCAGCGGCGGATATGCGCACTGGACACGTGGTCTTCGACGGGTCGTTGTACGTCACGGGCGATGTGTCCGCAGGTGTGTTCCTGCAAGCAACTGGAGACGTTGTCGTCAAAGGCACGGTTGACGATGCCATCATCCAGGCGGGCGCTGATATTGTCGTCGGTGGCGGCGTCATTAACTCCGAGCCGCAGGTAGATGGGAAGCCGCTGTCGATCCGGCTGGAGGCCGGCGGCAGCATACAAGCTAAGTTCGTCAGCGGAGCACACCTGCAAGCCGAGCACAACGTCACCGTCAAGGAGTACATTGGTTTCTGCCACACCGAAGCGCGTGAACAGGTCCTGGTTGGTCAGTCCGGCGGAAAGGGACGCATTTACGGCGGTAGTTGTCACGGCTACAACGGCGTTCTTGCGAACCAACTGGGAAGCAACGCCAGTGGAGCAACCCTGGTCAGCGCCGGGTTTACCGCAGCGCCCAGCGAAGACCAAACCGAGCTGAACGAGGCCCTGGCCCAGCTGGAAGAACAGTGCAAGAAAGTCCAGTTCCTGCTGGAAAACATGAGCTGCGGCCTGACGCCGACACCCACCGCGAATGCCGAGGAGGACAATCCATCTGATCCTCCTGACGAGGAAACCTGCAACAAACTATTCAACACTTTGTCAGATCTTGAGAACCAGCAAGAGAACATACGCGGTTCGCTGGCGGAGCTTCAGGCACATACGGATGCGTGCGCCGAGACCTCGATAAGCGCCTCAAAAGTCATTCGTGCCGGAGTTTCGCTGCGAATCAACGGTGTGCAACGCAATTTCAAGAACCGCGACGCAGGAGGAACGTTCAAGCTGCGTAACGGCGCTGTCGTCAGAGTCGAGTAACCGCCGGATCCCGGACGAGCCGGGTACCCCCTAGCTGCTCTGGCCGCCCAATCGACTAGCCCAGTCGAGCTTGCTGCGACAGGCTTCGTAAAAGTTGTGCCCTGTGGGGTAAACCAGCTTCAGCGGGTTAGCGTACTTCGACACCACCACCTCGTCGCCCACTTCAAGCGGCACGTTGACCTGCGAGTCGAAGCTGAGCTCTGCGGTTCTGTTGGCCGTGCGCAATACCTTGATTTTGATCTCAGCGTCACCGCGCACGACCAGGGGCCGCGAGGTCAGCGTATGGGGGAACATCGGTACTATGACAATGGCGTCCAGACTCGGATGCATGATGGGGCCGCCCGCGGACAGGGCGTATGCCGTGGAGCCGGTTGGACTCGCTACAATCAATCCGTCGGAACGCTGGTCGTACACATAGCTGTCGTCCACCCAGAGTGAGAACTCCATCATCCGCGCCATGGTGCCCGGGTGCATGACCACGTCGTTGAGCGCCATCGAGCGGGCCACGTCGGCGCCGTCGCGCTGCACGGTTGCCGTGAGCAGAAAGTGGTCTTCGATGCTGAATTCCCCGGCAAGGATACCGCCTATCTGCGTATCGAGCTGGTCCGGGGAGACCGCGGCGAGAAATCCCAGCCCGCCGCGATTGACACCCACCACGGGCACGCCGTCCAGGGCAATATCCCTGGAAACGCCAAGCAGACTGCCGTCTCCGCCGACGACAACAACAAGGTCACTTGCCTCGCCGAGCTCCTTGCGCGGCAGCGTGCGACGCGCCGCGTCGGCCGTTGGCAAAAAACCAGCGGTGGCATCTTCGAACACGACGTCGACACCGTGGTCTTCCAGCACCTGCTCAACGGCAAGCACCGTATCGGCAATGTTGCGGCGCTGACGGCGCGCGACCACGGCAACCGTGGCGAATTGATTACTCATGCGGACACCCTACACAGCCTGGAACCGAGGCTCAATCTTGAAGAATTTGCACGGCCCGAGGGCCAATCGTGCGCATTTGTAGGTTGCAAATCATCTCCATCCGGCTACGCTTCGCCGGACTTGTCATCAGCACTTCCAGCGAGGGGCTTATGAGCCAGCTGAGCAACATCAGCAGCCGATTCAGTCAGGTCATTGCCGATGCCCAGGCATCTGACCTGGATGCCGTTTCCGGTCCGGGAGATCTGTGGCCGCTGATGCGCGCAGAGGCGGAGCGCAAAGCTCAGGAAGAGCCGATTCTCGGCAGCTACTTTCACGCCACAATTCTCAACCACGCCACTTTCGGTGACGCGCTGAGCTTTCGCCTCGCCAGCAAGCTCGACAATCCGATGCTTCCGACAATGCTGATACGCGACGTCATTGCCGAAGCCATGGCAGCTGATGAAACGCTGCTTTCTTCAGCAGAAATCGACGTGCTGGCAACGTATACCCGTGATCCTGCATGCGACGATCTGTCTACGCCGTTTCTGTTCTTCAAAGGCTTCCACGCATTGCAGGCGCACCGCGTCGCACACTGGCTGTGGCAGGCAGGACGGAAAACCCTGGCTCAGTTCTTCCAGAATCAGATCAGCGTGACGCTGGGCGTAGACATACACCCCGCCGCCCGCATGGGGTCCGGCATCATGTTCGACCACGCCACGGGCATCGTGATTGGTGAAACCGCGGTTGTGGAGGACGACGTATCGATACTGCACTCCGTGACCCTCGGCGGCACCGGCAAGAGCAGCGGCGATCGTCATCCAAAAATCCGCAAAGGCGTGCTGCTGTCGTCGGGCTGCAAAGTCATCGGCAACATCGAGGTAGGCACCAATGCCAAAGTTGGCGCGGGCAGCGTGGTACTGAGTGACGTGCCACCCAACGTAACCGTTGCCGGCGTACCCGCAAAAATTGTTGCTCAGGGGCACGGCATACCCGCCCACGATATGGACCAGAGCATTACCTGAGCATGAGCGATACTCCTGCGGAACCGCATCCGCCACGCTGTCCCAGCTGCAATATCGAGGGTGTGGAATACATTGTCAGCACGCCAAGCAAAGAACGCTCACGCGTAAAGCAACCCTGGTTCTACGTGGTGCACTGCGCCGCCTGCGGACACGTCTACAACACGATCACCAAGCACAACTTCACGCAGACGGTGACGCCAAATTTTGTGCTGCCGAAGCCGAGTTGATCAGGAAGCGAGCTTACTTTTTACCCGCTCGATGATCTGCGCCATGACCTCAGCCGTCTGCGCGCCGGGCAGTAGAAACGCATCCGCCAGATAATATCCCGGCACCCCGCTCACGCCGAGGTCAGGCGCGCGCGCAAGCTGCTTCTCAACCTCGGCCATCGCTGCATCGGACTCGAGAAACGCGGCAGCCGCGTTGCGATCGAGGCCAACGGCTGCAGCGACGTCCACGAGCGTGCTGTCGTCACCAACGTCGCGCCCCTCACAGAAATAGGCTACAAAGAGGGCGTCAGCCAGTTCGTGCTGACATCCGTGATCGTGCGCAAATTCGAGCAGTCGGTGAGCCTGCAGGGTATTCGGCAAGCGGCGCATCAAATCAAAACGCAGCGTAATGCCCTCCGACTCCGCCTCTTCACGGATGCGTTCCGGCACCCGTCCACGATCAGCCCGATCGCCGTAGCGCATCGTCAGATATTCGTCTCGGTCCATGCCTTCCAGAGGCAAACGCGGGTGCAGCTGATAGGGCCGCCAGCGCAGCTCAACGTCCTGGCCCAGGGGTGAATCCAGCACGCGGTCCAGCCGACGCTTGCCGATGAAACACCAGGGGCACACCACGTCGGAGAAAATTTCAATCTGCAGCGACATTCCAAGCCTCATCAGTTTCGGTTAATCGAGGGGTAGCCATCGAGTCCTCAGGCTACGTTAACACATGAGCGAAACCGTACAGGCAAAGCTGGTGAGCGGCGCGGGCTGCGCACGCAGTGGAGATTCTGCTGGACCGGCGTCTGTGGGGTCCGGTGCGGACTAAAGATCACCTCGCAGCATCTGCTGCAGGCGGCGGTTGCGTCCCTGCTCTTGCCTGAGCGCAACTTTCAGAGCATGAATCTCCTCGCGGGCGGCGCGCAGCTGATCGAGATACGCAAGCTGCTGGGATTCGACATCCTGGCGGTACTTTGCTTTGGCTTCGTTGAGTTGCTCCGAGTGCAGGCGAATCATGTCCTGCAGCGAGAGCTTACCTTCTGCACCAAATACCTCGTTGAGCCTGGCTGAATACTCTGCCGCCTTCGCACCGTTCCCGTTCGCTGCAGGACCGTTCGCTGCAGGACCCTTCGCTTCAAGACCGTTCGCTTCAGGGGCAGGCTGTTGATTCAGAACAAGCGGCTCATCCGCGTCGAGTTCCCCTGCTTCAGTCAGCGTGATCGGCGTGTCCGTCGATGCAAAAAACTCTTCGTCCCTGAATCCGCAGTGGGTTTTCAAACGCAGCTTGTTACGGAAAACACGGCGCTGCACCGTATCGATCAGGTCGGCATCGCCCGGTTCCCAGAGATTCACGGAATGCCACGGTACCGGGCACTTGCCGCGCGAGGCGATGCGGACACCGCCCTGCCCCAGGTCTGCGCCTACGCCCGCGTGCTGGGCAAGATACTGCAGCGGCAGATTGAAGTTCGCATCCGGCGCACCGTTCTCATCGACGCTGAAAAGGAAAAACACGGCGCCGCGCAGACTCAAGCCATTGCCAACCACGCAATAAACGGCGTGAACTTTGCTGGCGGCATAACGATCGAGGCGTTCGTTGCCAGATAGCAACCGCTCGAAGTCCGCCAGGAACATCTCTTCCACGATCTCGTGTTCGCTATCGAGGAACAAGACCACCTCTTGTGGGCCATGTTCGGACATAGGTTCTCTCTCGGTGCTCGACGCTCCATGTGAGTAATTGCCCGGGCATTGCCCGAACCCCAGGGCAGTCCTGCCCGTCGCGGCAAATTTTAGCGCTGGCGCGGTCGCAGCACGCCGACCTGGGTCACATCGCGAGAGAAGACGGCGGTGGAGAACACGGCGGCAGATGCGCCGTTTAGCTGACAGAAATGCTTAAAAAATCGACAGGCGCCGATCAGGCGACGTCGGACTCAGAGGCGGGGTCATCGAGCCTGGGTTCGATGTCGACGTAGCGAAACGCAGCCCGGGCCGGGCCTTTGCTGTCTTCCATATCGACGTAAACCATCGTCTCGCCATCAATGTTACGCACATCGACGATGGTGTACTTCGCGTCATCGAGATTGAATCGCTTGCCGAGTAACTTATCCAAAACCGTTTCCAAGTGTCCTATGTTCAAAGCATAGCAATCGAAGATGACAGGCAGGTAACAGTTTGTAACGAACGAAAGCGTCGGGTAATGCGTTGTCATCAGAATGGCCAACAATTGGCTAATCCAACCAATCACGGCCAAGATTTCGTTCCGATTTCTCTATATATTTCAATGAGTTAAGCGGACCTTACAGACTGGTATCGAATTTGCACCATTTGTCCCTGACTCACTATGGATAATCAGATTCTTGAAGACTCTGCTCAAAGCTCTATTCGGCACGCTGTTTCTGGTCCTTGGATTCCTCGGCCTGCTGCTGCCTTTTCTGCCCGGCTTTCTATTCTTCCTCATTGCCGCTGCCTGCTTCGCCAGCCTGTCACCGGCCCTCAACCGGAGTCTGCACGGTCAGCCCCGCGTCAGTCGTTTTCTGCGCCGGCTGGAAGCCGGTGAGCAGCTTGATCCGCTATCGCGCATCAAGTTAACGTTCTGGGCGGGTCTGGAAGCCGTTAGTCCGCGTCGTTAGCGCCTTCCAGGAGCAATCACCAACCCGGAAGCCTGGGGAATTTGACCAACAACAAAACGCCCGACGGTATTGTCGTCGCCGGCGCGGCCGCTTACGACCAGATTGCCACTTCGCGAAATCCCGTCACAAACGCTGACGGCGCGCGGCTGAACTTCAAGCTCGACAGCGTCAGCGAAACCTTCGGCGGCTGCAGCGCCAACATTGCCTACAACCTGGCACAGGTCGGCGCACCCCATCAGCTCCTCGCCTGCACCGGTGCGCTGGACCAGGATCGTTTCGTCGAGCACTGCCAGCGCCAGGGTATGGACACCGATGGACTCCTCGTCTGCGAAGACCAGTACTGTTCCCGCGCGCTCATCATTACCGATCCGGACGGCCACCAGATCACCGGCTTCTATCCCGGGCCCGAGCCCGACGCCGCCGTCTGGCGGCAACACCTGGCACGCACCGTGACGAGCTGCAGGATCTGGATACAGAGCCCCTATCCGACCGATCTGATGCTGACCGGATTAGAGTTCGCAAAGACCTTGCCGGGCCGGCCGCTGCGTATCTGGAATCCGGGGCAGTACGCTGAAGTGTTGAGCCGGGAAGAGCTGGCGGCACTCCTGGCGGAGAGCGACTGGATTGTCGTCAACCGCCACGAGCTCAGCACCGTCGAAACCCTGCTCGGACGCCAGCTGGCCATCTGCACCCACAGCGCCGATCCGGTGGAGATCCGTTATCCCGATCGCGCGCCCGAGATCATCCCGGTACCGCTGACAGATCCCAACCGCCGCGTCGACCCGACGGGCTGCGGCGATGCCTTCATTGCCGGTATGGTGAGTCATCTGGTCACGCATGAGCCGCCGTTCACCGATCAGCTGGGCGACGCCGTTCGCGCGGGCATGCGCACGGCTGCCGCCTGCCTGGCAGAGCGTGGGGCACAGGTCCACCGACTTGCCTGAAGCCGTTGTACCATTGATTCCCTCAACCGCTTCGGACCGAAGGACGACAACATGAGCGCCATGCCCTGGCATACATCGCCACGCCTGCAACTCGGCCACTTCCCCACGCCGCTCGAGCCGCTGCCGCGATTGAGCGAAGAGCTCGGCGGCCCGCGTATCTGGGTGAAGCGCGACGACTGCAGCGGCCTCGCGCACGGCGGCAACAAAACCCGCAAGCTGGAGTTTCTCACCGGGGCGGCCCGCGCCGCCGGCGCCGATACGTTGCTGACCTTTGGCGCGGTGCAGTCGAATCATTGCCGCCAGACGGCCGCAGCCGCAGCCAAGCTCGGCTTCGACTGCCACCTTGTGCTGGCGCGGATGGTGCAGCGCGACCACGAAGCTTACGAGACCGGCGGTAACGTGCTCCTCGATGAGCTCCTCGGCGCAGAGCTGCACTTCACAGAGCTCGCGCAAGCCGAAGCGCTGGCGGCCGAGATTGTGGCTGACCTCGAAGCCGCCGGCAAAACGCCCTACGTCATTCCCGGCGGCGGCTCCAACGCCACCGGCGCTCAGGGGTATGCCGTGTGCGCCGAGGAACTGGTGCAGCAGTGTGCGGCACAGGACGTCGCGCTCGAAACCGTCATTCACGCCTCGTCGTCCGCCGGCACGCAAGCGGGACTCCTCTGGGGATTTGCGCACCTGGGCAAGGCGCCGCGCGTGCTCGGCGTCAACGTGTCGCAGCCGGATCCGGCGAAGATCAAAGATCGCATCCAGAAACTACTCTCTGATCTCGAAGCGATGGCGCCAGCCCCTGCACCCGTCGACATTGAGGTCAACCACGCCTACTTCGGCACCGCCTACGGGCAACCCACCGCCGAGTGCATCGAGGCCATCAGAATGGTGGCGAGACTGGAGGGTTTACTCTTCGATCCGGTGTACTCGGGAAAAGCGGTTGCCGCGCTGATCGATCAAATCAATCTCGGCAATTTCAGCGATGCCCGCGACGTCATCCTGATTCACACGGGCGGTACCCCGGTGTTGAGCGTCTATGACGACGCATTCGTCTAAACGAACCGGTTGGTCAGATTCCCGAGATCGCCGAAGTCGACGTGAATGACATCACCCGCGGCCACCGGCACCGGTCGGGTGAACGAGCCTGACAGGATGACCTCGCCTGCGCCGAGCTCGATGCCGTGCGCGGCGAAACGCCGGGCAAGCCAGAGCACGCCGTTGGCGGGGTGATTGAGCACTGCAGCAGACACCCCCGTTTCTTCGATGACGCCGTTCTTGTAGAGCAGCGCGCCCACCCAGCGAAGATCTATCGCGTCGGTCTTCACCGGGTTTCCCCCCAGCACGATACCTGCGTTGGCCGCATTGTCGCTGATGGTATCGAGCACTCCCCGCGGTTTACCGGTATCGGGATCGATCCGATGCGAGCGTGCCGCAATCAGCTCGACCGCAGGCACGACGTAGTCGGTGGCATTCAACACGTCGACGATGGTGAGGTTTTCCCCACTCAGGCCTTCACCGAGCACAAACGCAATCTCCACCTCCACGCGTGGATCCGTAAAACGCGCGGTTTCAATATCCGCGCCGTCGTCGAACAGCATGTCGTCCGTCAGCGTGCCGTAGTCCGGCTCGTCGATCTGCATGGCCTGCTGCATGGCGCGCGACGTCAGGCCAATTTTCCTACCGAGCAAGCTGGCGCCGCGCTCGAGCTTCAGATCTACCCAACGCTGCTGGATGGCATACGCGTCTTCCAGATCCATCTGCGGATACGTCAGCGAGACGGATTTGATCTGCACGCGTTCGGTCTCCGCAGCATCCAGCGAGAATGCCGCGGCTTTGATTTCGTCTGCGGTCAAATTCATATCAAACCAAACTCCTCGAGGTCGATCTTGAGCCACGGCGTAAAGTCCTCGGGGCAACGCTCGACCCACTCACGCAGACTCTTCATGTCGATGTAGCGGGTTGCAGCAACCTCAATCGGATCCACCCGCAGCTCGCCTGACCAGCTGCAGCGAAACGCCTGCTGCAGCTCGCGATCATCATAGCCGTCACCGCGCTGACGTACACGCCGCAGCTCACCCAGGGCAGTCAGCTCCACGTTGTCGATGCCAAGCTCCTCGTGCAATCCGCGCCGCGCCCCGGCAGCGAAGCTCTCGCCGGGCTGCAGGTGCTCGCCAACGCTGTAATCCCAGAGCCCGGCATACAGATCTTTGTCCGCCGAGCGCTGCTGGATGAGGAGTGCCCCCGCCGTGTCGAACACGAACACCTGGGCAGATTTGTGCCAGAGTCCCGAGCGATGGACGACATCCCGGCTTTCCAGTCCCAGGCTTCTGCCTTCCTGATCAAACGTCTCGAAGTATTCCAATTGGCTCGGGCCCTATCTATGCTCTGTTGCTTCACATCAGGCTGATGGAAATCAAGTGAAAAGCGTACCGACCTACTGCCGGATTTGCGAACCACAGTGCGCCCTCGTGGCTCAGGTGGAAGACGAACAAGTGGTGAAGCTCCTCCCTGACAAGAGCCATCCCGTGCACAAAGGCTTCGCCTGCCACAAAGGTCTCAACTTCGTTGAGCTGCATAACGATCCCGACCGCAACAATTACCCGCAGGCTCGCAGTAACGACAAGAACGCCGCTCCCGAGTTCGAGCGTGTGTCCTGGGATCGGGCGGTGGACGCAATTGCCGAACGCATCAGCGCCCTGCAGGAAAAGTACGGCAGCGACGCGCTCGGTTTCTATATCGGCAATCCGAGCGCGTTCAACAGCACCGGGCGCGAAGCGGCGCGCGGTTTCGCGAGAGCCATCGGCGCGCGCTACATGTTCGGCTCGGGCACCCAGGATTGCTCCAACAAGTTTGCGGCATCCGAAGCGGTATTCGGCACCGCCAATCTGCATCCCATTCCCGACTTCAAGCACACACGCTATCTCCTGAGCCTCGGCTCCAACCCGAAGATCTCCCACGTGAGCTTCGTGCACATGACCAACCCGATGGGCGCGCTCAGAGACATTGTTGCCCGCGGCGGGACGGTGAAACACATCAACCCGCGAAAAATCGAATCGGCAACGCCCGCAACCGGCGACGTGGTGCAGGTCAAGCCCGACACTGACGTTTACCTGCTTGCAGCCATGATCCACGAGATTCACGCTGCCGGTATGCACGACGCCGCCTGGGTGGACAATCACAGCACAAACGCCGACGGTCTCTGGGAATTCGTCAGTCAGTTTCCAGCCGAGCGCGTGGCTCCCGTGGTCGGCATCGCCGCCGCAGACATACGCCAGCTTGCGCACGAGTTTGCCGCGGCGGACGGCGCGAGCGTGCACATGTCCACTGGCGTGAACATGGGACGCCAGGGAACGCTTGCATACTGGCTCGTGCAGATGCTGAGCCTCGTCACCGGCAACCTCGGCAAACGCGGTGGGAACCTGTATTCACCCGGCTACTTTCCGGCGGCAACGGTGGGCAAACCCAAATCCGATAATCCCTTTTTCGAGACGGAGTTCGGTGAAATCAGGCGCATCGCCGGCAGCCTGCCCGGCAACCTCCTTGCCGAGCATATCGAAGCGGGTCTCGTGCGCGGCCTTGTCGTGATGTCCGGCAACCCACTGCTCTCCATGGCGGGTGAATCGCGGCTTGCGGAGGCGTTCGCAAAGCTCGACTTTGTGCTTGTCATCGACATTTACCCGAGCGCAACCTCGGGATTTGCCGACTTCATCCTGCCCGCCACGGACTGGCTGGAGCGTCCGGACGTCAATTCCGTGTCTCTCGGCTTTCAGCCGGAACCGTACGTGCAGTACACAGAAGCGGTAGTGCCTCCGCGTTTCGAGCGCAAACCCGAGTGGTGGATCTTCGCCCGTCTGCAGCAGGCGCTTGGCATGCCGTCGATCCTGGACAGCAACGCTGATCCAATGGCCAAGATCGATCGCCAGCTGGAGGCAAGCGAGCTCAATCTCGAAGCGCTCAATGCAGCTCCCAGCCACACCATCCGTCTGCCGGACCCGGATCCCGACGTGTTCTTCGAGCTCGGCGTCCAGCACGAGGCGAGCCGGGTAAATTGCTGGCCCGCGCTTATCGAACGGGGCGCGGCACGCTGCACCGAGGTTTTCGCGGAGCTTGCCGCGGAGTCCGCTGACACGCTGAAACTCATCAGCCTGCGTACCAACTACATGGTCAACAGCTGGATGCACAACCTGCCGGCTCTGAAACGGGAACACGCGCTCGACAATCCTCTGCACGTGCACCCCGAGGACATGGCCCGCCTCGATCTCGCAGACGGCACCGAAGTTTCAGTTGCCTCAGATCACGGCCGCGTCATCGCCCGGGTGCACGCCGACGACACGCTGCGCCCCGGCGTGGTTGCCATGACCCACGGCTGGGGCCACGGCAACAATCAGCGGCTGTCGCTGGCGAGCAACCATCCCGGCATCAACGTGAACGCCCTGCTGCCAACGGGCGCGGGCAGCTTCGATCCGCTGAGTAACATGTCGTTCATGACCGGAATCCCGGTGCAGGTGACTGCCGCCTAGTCCGAGGTTCCCTGGGAGTTTGCCAGCGCGGTTGCAAGCCCGGAGTAGCGGGGCTGGTCGATGGCCAGCTGATTCACGACCGTCTGGCGCAGATGCTCAGCGAGTCCGGGCTGCTCCAGCGGCACGCTGCCGTCGCGCAAACCCCGCACCAGCTTCCAGCGCAGCGCATCCAGATCTTCGGCGCTCTCGAACAAAGCCTGCAGCCCGGTCAGCTCCTGCGCCCGCGCGGCGTCGCCGAGCTGATGATCGCGCAGGACAATGTCTAATGAGTTACCCGCAACCCGCGCCAGGAAATTAGGCCGACCTGCGGTGGCTGCCATCACGTCTTCGCGCAAGAAGTCCCGAACGCTGACGAGAAGCTCATCGATCCTGGGCATAGCGGAGTCCGCTCGAGGCGGTGCTTCCACGACGTTGACCGGCCCCGGTATCAGGAGATTTGCACAATCAACCTGGCATTCGGACGAACGCCGGCCAATGGCCGGACGCTCCACGGTTTGATCCGGTCCGGTTCGATAGTGCTCAGCCATGCCGAGACAACCAATGGCCCACCAGAACGAACCGAACACTTCCCAGAATTTGACCCGCTCACGGTCCACCGGCTCGCCGCTGACGCTTTCGTAGCCGGCAAAGAGGTCTTCATAGCTGCCAAAACCACCCACCGGCAGATCGGCACGACCAAAGCGCCAGGAATTCGTGCAGATCCAGCCGAGGTCCCGCATTGGATCGCCGATGTGGGCAATCTCCCAGTCGAGCACCGCCACCACGCCGTCCGGCGCAAACATGACGTTGCCATTGCGGAAGTCGTTGTGCACCAGCGTTGGCGTGAAACCCTCCGGCGCGTTCGCCTGCAGCCAGCAACCGGCGTAATCGATCATCGGCTGCGGCGTATCGAAGAGCCGATAGCGTTCCCAGGTCTGCTCCACGTAAGCCGCCGGGCTCAGCACGTCCAGCTTCTTGTCGAGGCCCGTTGCCTCGAGATCTATTGCGTGAATGCGGGCGAGAATTTCCCCACACAGATACGCCAGCCGCGGGCGTATCTCCTCGAGGCTTGGATCGCGCACGACCTTCGCGCCGAGCGCAATGCCCTCGAGCCACTCCATGATGAAGCCATCACCGAGACCGTCACTGTCTTCGAGAACGTAGTAGACCTCGGGCTCGGGTACACCCGCCTCACGGGCGCTGCGCATCAGCAGCGCTTCCACGGCAAGGCCCGGATGGCCCGGCACCGGCTCCACCTTGACGCCACCCGGTGCCCGCCGCATGGCCAGCACGCGGCTACCCTGCGCGCTCTCGATCTCCAGGCGATACGTTTCCTGGCTGGCGCCGCCGGACAGCCGCTCCGCCTTGATCAGCTTCTCGAACCCCGGGATTTCCCGGGACAGCACCGCGGCAAGCTGCGCGTCAAAATCCGCCATTGAAGGGAGCCTCTGACTAGTCTTCTTTCACACCTTTAGGCGCACGCTGGCTCATGAAGCCGAACATGTAACCCGCCACCCGGCGCATCTGAATCTCTTCCGCGCCTTCGGTGATGCGGTAGCGGCGGTGATGGCGGTAGATGTGCTCAAACGGCTTGTGTCGCGAATAGCCGAGCCCGCCGTGCACCTGCATCGCCCGGTCAGCCGCCTCGCAGCACAGCCGGTTGGACCAGTAGTTACACATGGATACTTTGTCGGAAACGGAAAACGCGCCGTATTTGTCCATCTGCCAGGCTGTTTTGTGGATCAACGCGCGCAGCATCTCGCACTGGGTCTGCAGCTCCACCAGCGGGAACTGGATACCCTGGTTGGTGGCCAGCGCCTTGCCGAATGGTTTGCGCTCCTGTGCATACTGCACCGACTCGTTGATACAGAACTGCGCTGCGCCAAGCGACGACGCCGCCTGGCGAATCCGGTTTTCGTTGAAGAAGTGCTGCACAATCTGCAGCCCGCGGCCCTCACCGCCGAATATTGCCGAATGCGGGACGCGTACGTCCTTGAACGACACCGTGCCGTGGTCGGTAGGCATGTTGAAGGTCCACAGGAATTCCTCGATTTTCAGCCCTTCGGAATCCATCGGCGTCAGGAACGCGGTGATGCCGTCACCGTCACCCGCCTTGCCGCTGGTCCGTGCCATCACCATGTCGTACTTTGCCTTGTGGATGCCGGTGTTCCAGGTTTTGGCGCCGTTGATCACCCACTCGTCGCCATCTCGATAGGCATTGGTTTCCATGTGCGTGGCGTCCGAGCCGTGAGCCGGCTCGGTGATGCCGAACGCAAACCCTTTACGGCCTTCGGCCAGATCGTCGATCCACTCCGCCTTCTGCTCGTCGGTGCCGTATTCGATCATGAGCAAGAGGCCCACGTTATTGCCGACGATCGAGTGCTCGTTCTGCAGGTCGTTGTGCAGCCCCAGGCCTTTGGTGGCGAGATGCTCGCGGATGATCGCCATACCGAGATTGGTGCCGTCCTTGCCGCCGTATTCTTTCGGCTGCGCGTAGCGATAGTGCCCCGCGGCATCCGCTCGGCGTTTGGCCTCGAAGAGCAGCGCCTCCCACTCATCGTTGGGCAGACCGCCGCGCTCCCAATCGGTGCGTGCATCCTCGCGGCGATGATCGAAGAAGCGGTTGTTGTCGTTTTCCATCTGCAGCGGCAGGATCTCCGCGTCGATGAACTCGTCGAGCTCATTGAGATAGGCCTGCATGTCCTCAGGTATGTCAAAGTCCATAAGAAACTCCTATAAGTGTCTGTTTTTTATACCTAATCTATCGTCAAACGAGTCTGAACATCTGTGCTCAACGGCAGCTCGACAGTCTCGTCCAGATTCCCTTTACCTGGCACGTAGTTGGCCTCCAGCCGCGTGCCGCAGGGGTCTTCGAAAAGCACCGAGTAGTATCCCGGCGCCCAGTCGTCTTCCTCCGGACCGTGGATCAGCGTCCCCCCCATGGGCTCCACAAGCGCGGCCAGGAGCTCAACCGAATCCCGGTTGCGGGCCCGGAAACACAGGTGATGCATGCCCGGATGATACTGATCGTACTCGGCATCCGTGCGACCCTGGCGAATGCCGATGCCCGTGCGCGCGCCGACGCAATAGTACATCTTGTCATTGTCGACGAGACATTCCATACCAAACGCGCCCAGCATTTTTTCGTAAAACGGCCGCGCCAGGTCCATGTTGTTGACCGTGATGATGACATGCGCAATGCCGTTGATGTCGATACTCACCGTGCCTCCTGACCGAGTCCCCAGCGAATGGCGCCGGCGATGAACTGCTTGAATGCGGGTTCCGCATAACTTTCGGGGGTGTGTCCGAGCGCACTGTAGAACACCCGTCCCTCACCGACCTCGTGCCACCAGACCATCGGATGATCGTCGCCCATGGGACTGGTTTCCGGGTCGTAGGTCGTCTCGTCAATACTGACAAGCACATTCACGCGGCTGCGCGGGCTTGCCTCGAAGTTGTACCACTCGTCCGCACGCTGCCACGTTGCATCCAGGTGACGCGTTGCCGGGTGGCTTCGATCTTCAACGACGAGGCGCGCCGGCTGTATGTGCTGTCGCATCGGGTGGTCGACAAACTGCGCCCGCAGGACCTCATCCAGATACCATCCCCAGTCATAGCCGACAGAGTCACCCCCTGCCGCATGCAACGCGATGAGCGTGCCACCCTTCTCGACATAGGACTTTAGTGCGGCGCGCTGTTCAGCCGTCCACACGGTGCCGCTCTTATGATTGAGCACAATGAGGGCAAAGCGCGCGAGGTTTTCCTCATTGAACACCGCACCGTTCTCGGTGTGATAAAACTGCCAGCCGTGCTCTGCGCCCAGCTCATCAAGGAGCGCAATGCTCGCCGGAATCGCCTCGAGATGCCTGAATCCGTTCGTTTTGGAGAAACTCAGGATCGCCACCTCGCCAAGATCCGCCGGCAACGCAGGTGCAACGGTATCCAACACTGGTGCGCGAAACATCTGCGGCTGGTTCATTGCCGCTCTCAGCAGCCCACGGTATTGGTAAGCCGAGACCGCAAGAACCAGCAGGAGCGTAAAAACGACGCCCCAGACAATGCGCGCGCGCAGACTCATGCCCGCGCCTCTACCTGATCCCCTGCTTTGCTGCGATCACGCCACCACAAGATGGCAAACACCGGCACCAGCAGCACCGGCACGATGGCAACCACGCGGAAAGACTCTATGGAGGCATGGCGGATCACCGTCGCCAACGCTTCACCCTCCAGCGCTTCGAATGCCGCAAGGCCACCAGCCGCCTCGAGCTTCGCGCTGTCGAATACCTCACCCATGATCGGCAGCACAAACTGGGTGGCCATGCCGCCGGCAAACCCCATCATGCCGAGGAAAAGCGCCCCACCGGCCGGGAAGCGCTCGCTGACTGAGCCGAGCATGGTCGGGTAGAGATAACAGACCCCAATGCCCCAGATGGTCGCCGCCGCAAATGCAAGCAACGGCGAATCCGCCGCGGAGAGCGCATAAAGGCCAACGGCGGCGGCGATACAGCTGACGGTCAGAAGGCCCACTGACGAGATACGCTCGACGATCGGGCCGGCAAAGTGACGCATGACAAACATCAACGCGCTCACATAGATCAGCACCCAGATACCAGGCATGCCCACGACGTTGGTCAAGGCTAGATCTACCCACTGCCCCGGAGCGAGCTCCGCCGTCACGGTGCCCATCATGCAGACGAGCCAGATGAAAAATCCGGGCGAGCGAGTCAGCTCACCGAACATTTCACCATAGGTGACCCCGCTGGCAACGCGCTCGGTAACCGGGAACTCGGCTTTGAGCACAAGGAGCGCAAGCACAATGCCCGGCACGATCAGCATCAAGAGGTTCGCCTGCCAGGGTATGGCCAGATAAGCGAGCGCAAGCCCCAGCAATCCACCCGCGACGATCCCCGCCGGCCACCAGGCATGGAGTATGTTGAGACGATGCGTCTTTTCATCCGGATAGATGGTTGCTACCAGCGGATTGGTTGCTGCCTCCACCGCCCCCCAGCCGAGACCGGTCAGGAGCAGACCGCCGTAAACGAGCCAGTAGGAGAGCTGGCCGACGGGCAGCACGGAGGCAGCAATGACCGCGAGGCTCCCGCCAATGTAGCCAAGCGCGGCAAAGAGCAGCATCCAGCGCATGCCAATCCGGTCGACGAGCGCCCCGCCGAAAAGCAGTGTCAGCGCAAAACCGATGAAGGTGGCGGCGATGACCTCACCTACCATGGCGGCGGAGCGCGCCAGATCCAGCGCGTCGAACATGTCTGCCTGCAGATCACCGGCAATACTCGAGCGCACGGCAAAGCCGAGCCCGATCATGAAAATGGCAAGATTGGATAGAATGAACAGCAGACGTCTATTCGACGCCTCATTCGCGACTTCCGCTTCCGACATGCCCCTCCCCTGCATTGCAAAACTACGAGCGCTTGCGCAAGCTTACGATCTTAGCGGATCGAGCGCTATTCGCGATCAGGAGACGAAGCACCGGGCAATGAAGGTCCTTTGGATTGCACTGGGATGGACCAGCGTCGGACTGGGGATTGTCGGTGCGTTTCTGCCGCTCCTTCCCACTACCCCGTTTCTGCTGCTTGCCGCGTTTGCCTTCAGCCGCGGCTCGGAGACGCTGCACGACTGGCTCATGACGCATCCAAGCCTGGGGCCGCCGATTCACAACTGGCAGCAGCATCGCGCCATATCGCGACGCGTGAAGCTGATTGCCACGTTCAGCGTCGCCGCGGTGTTCCTGCTCAGCGTCATGCTTGCCGCCCCTGTCTGGGCGCTTGTTTCGCAGGCGACGATCCTGACCTTTGTTCTGGCGTTTCTCTGGACGCGCAACGAGCACCCGGACGCCGATACTCTGACGACAACGGAAGACGAACCGACATGATCGAGTTTCCGCGCCGCCGGCGCATTTACCTGATGCGGCATGCGGAAGCCGCCTACGTCTCACCCGACGGTGTGGTCACTGACGATCCCCGTAACGTGCCGCTGACGTCGCAGGGCCGCCAGCAGGCCCATACCCAGGGCAGCGTGCTGCAGAACATCCGCTTCGATCGCGTCATCTGCTCCGGGCTGCCGCGCACCGTCGAAACTGCGAGGATTGTGCTGGGGCAGTCGGACACGCGCTCGCCTGAGCTCGAGCATATGCCGGAGCTCGAGGAGATTCACGGCTTGAAAGGCGACCGCCAATGGCCGCCGCCAGACGGCTCCAGCGTCGCCGAGGTCCTGGCGGACATTGCCAACCCGTGGGCCAAGGGCGCACTACCCGGCGCCACCTTCCTCGGCGGCGAAGCGTTCACGAGCTTCGCGGAGCGTGTCGTACGCAACTGGGAAACGATCATCAGCGACGACAGCTGGGATACGTCACTCATGGTTCTGCACGGAGCGGTCAACCGCATGATCTTCAATCACGCCACCGGTTTGAACTGGCGCGCGGACCTCTGCATCGAGCAGGACAACGGCTGCATCAACATCATCGACATCGACGAGACAGAGCCGCGCCGTTACCTGATCCGCGCGGTCAACGTCACAGCCTACAACCTCAGCAAGGAAGGCATTGTCCTGACCAACATGGAATCTACGGCACAGCGGGTGGCGGAGACTCTGAGGTCCGCAAATTGACCTGATGCTGACGGTAGAGCGCAATGGCAACAAACAGGAATATCAACCAGACCGTCACCGCGTGACCCACAAAATTGTCGTAAGTCCCCGTGGTTGCCGCGTACGGGCTCACCACGTCGCGCACGGTCATTTCCTTGAAGAGCCTTATGGCAAACACCCAGGCGGCATGCAGGCCGATGCAGACCCACAATCCCAGCGTTTCCCGAACCCAGGCGAGCAGCACGCCAAGCAGCATCAGCGACAGAAAAGAATCCCACTGCGCAAGCTCGCCGCTCAGGTCCACAATCGCCCTGAATACCACCACCACGCCCGCATACCAGGTCACCTCAGCCGGTTCCGGGATGACCGCGGTGCTGCCGAGAAAGTGCACCGCCGCGTAGAGCACGCCCGTAGCTAACGCGCTCACCAGAAATCCGCTGCGGCGCCGGAAGGCGGCAAAAAGCAGACCGCGAAAGAGCGTCTCTTCAAAAAGCCCCACCAGCACCGACGACCCGGCCAGGCCCAGCGCCAGGCCAACAAATCCCAACGACGCATAGACCACCCGGTCATCCCACACGCGGAACTGCACGACAACAAAGAACACCATGGGCGGCAGCACCACGAGGATGCCCGGCAGGCAGGCCTTGAGCGCGCGCAATGGCTCCGCCGGGAGAAGACCGATGGCAAGCGCATTCAAACCGGCAAGACGCCACAGCGGCAGCAGGCCAAGCGCGCAGAAGAGCAGCACCGCCCTGGACAGGACTTTCTCGTAAGTCACCGGGATCAGAGGGGCCAGGATCCATGCCAGGATCGAGGCTGCGCTCACCGCGCACAACAGATAAATCCCCGCCAACCACAAGCCGCGCATTGTCATGATCGAAACTCGAGGATCAGCTGCGTAGACCGCCGGAGCAGATCAAAAGCTGCCCGCTGACAAAATCAGATTCCGGGATACAGAAGAGATAAACCGCGCCTGCAGCATCCTCTGGTTGACCTACCCGGCCAAGCGGTACCGTCGCGCGCATGTTTTCCGTCTGCCCGGTGGAGAGTCCCACTTTGAAGGCCCGGCCGCCAACGTCGATGGTCGGTGGCTCGCCGTCGTATTCCTGTGTGAGTCGCGTTTCGATCGGTCCAAACGCCACGCAGTTCACGGTGACGTTGAAGCGACCCCACTCTTTGGCAAGCGTGCGCGTCATGCCAACCACAGCCGCCTTGGCGGCGGAGTAGGCGAACTGAGTCGGCGCGCCGTCGGTTCCGGAGACGGAAGAGATGTTGACCACCTTGCGGCAGGTCACTTCCCCGGCGGCCGCCTCTTCGGCAACGCGGGCTTTGAGCCACGGATAGTAGGCGCGCAGGATTCTGAACGGAGCGGTGGCATGCATGTCGAGCATCGCCTGCCACTGCTCATCCGAATGATTGTGCATGGCGGAGTTCCAGACGTAACCCGCATTGTTGACGATGATGTCGAGACTGCCGTAGCGGCTGACCGCTGCGTCCACCAGCTGCTCTCCTGCCTCGGGAGCGGTGACATCGCAGGCAAACCCCGAGGCTTCGCCGCTGCGGTCGCGAATGGCTGCCGCGGCCGCTTCACACTCGTCCGCGTCGCGATCGTTGACCAGCACCCGCGCGCCTTCCGCGGCGAGCATTTGCGCCGTCGCCGCGCCGATGCCCCGGCCCGAGCCGGTCACCAGTGCCACTTTTCCGTCAAGTTTCATGCAATAACCACCCTCTCATTTTTTGCCAACCTCGACCCGATTTCGGGCTTGCAGCGCTCTACAATCCATCGCTGACCCGTCGGACAATTCCGCGCTGGACGAAGGTTCCCAAGACGCGCCGTCCGCCGTAAAGTGACAACATCGAAACGCAGTAATTCGACCATGACCAGCACCGATTTCTTCCGCCGCCTGTTTCTCTTCTCATCCCTGTGCCTCGCGCTTGCCGCCTGCGGTGGTGGTGGTGGCGGCGGCGGTGGCGGCGGTAACAACAACACGCCAGCGCCGCTCGACCCCGACGCCGTCGTCGACACCTTCGCGTTCGTGACCACCAGCCCCTACGCCAACGTGCTGCGCCGTTGCACCTATGCGGGCGACGATACGCAGGCTTGCACCATCGGCACGCTGCCGTTCCTCGGCCAGGACTTCCCCAATCCGACAATCGACGACATTATGAGCCGCGTGCTCGTCTCTCACCAGTGGATGGGCACCAACCTGCGCTCAGTGCTGGAGCAGCTGCCCCCGGATATCCTGCTGATGTTTCGCTCGGTCACGGCGGTTGTCATCGCCAGCGATATCCGTCCGGCGTTTTACACGTCTGCAACCGGCGCCATTTACCTCGACGCGGATTTTCTGTGGCTGACGCCTGCCCAGGAAGCCGTGGTCACCGACGAGGAAGATTTCCGCTCGAGCTTCGGCGACGTGCTGCAGTTCAAGATGCCCTGGCGTTACGTGCGCAACAACGAGCGCCTTGGCATCAACATCAACCCGGACGGCTCGCGCGATCTCGATCAGCTCCTGCCGATTCTCGGCTTCCTGCTGTATCACGAGCTTGCCCACGCGATGGACTTCATGCCCCAGAGCAAAATGGCAGGCATCAGCAACGGTCAGACCGTCGAGCAGGCCATTGTTTCGGGGCCGTTTCTCTCGAGCGACTGGCTCTCGAGCGTCGACGCGCTGGACCCCACCCTGAGAGATCTCGCGGGTGTCAGCTTTCTGGGTGACCAGGCGACCACGGCGCAACGTGCCATTACACCGGATGAGCTCGTGCCGCTCTTCACCGCCGATGGCGCTGTCCAGTACTACGCCTATTCCACCCAGTTCGAGGATTTTGCCACCGCCTTCGAGACCGTGATGATGGATTACCACTTCGGCTATCAGAAGGACACCGGCATCACCACGAACACCGATTTCTCGAATGACGGCATCGTGTCATGGGGTGTGCGCGGGCGTATCGGTGATCAGGGCACCAACACCCGCGTCAGGGCTGCCATCCAGACGCTCTACCCCGGCGACCTGGCAGCGGTTGAAGCATTCCTGAGTGCCGTGCCCGCGCCGTTGGAAATGACGCCCGGCACAACGTGGGGGCAGAGCCTGGTGCTCGGACCCGCACCGGCGTCCACCAGTGAGGGTATCGACAAGCGCGAATTCGACGACATCCTCAGCCGTCGACCGATTCGCTAGCGCCAGCCGTTTGCCGAGCTTGCGGACGGAAGCGTTCACGAGCCCGCCACAGCGCCACCATCGGCACCGCAAAGATTGCGCCGGCAATCGTGCCGCCGACCAGACCACCAGCAGCGTCGCCGTTCAAGAGGCTGAAGACGAACATGGCAATGACCACCTGGGCAGCGTAGACGGCGGCCCAGGGCCACATCCAGCTCGCCATCTTCCAGAAACCGTAGGCACCGGCCCCGTAAATGAGCCAGTGCAGCGGCGCTGTCGCTTTTGCCCACCAGCCGGTCAGCGTAAAGCCGAACCAGATTTCCT
>JAAUXY010023030.1_pt1 | contig 23929 bp, 21 predicted proteins | sample 7278121 | NCBI WGS metagenome assembly JAAUXY01 (sample SAMN14350117, study PRJNA611818) | marine sediment metagenome | isolation source: surface marine sediment (1.8m) | place: French Polynesia: Moorea | collected 2018-08 | reverse complement strand
TGCCCCTGATCCTGTTCCCGCTCCTCGATCTTCGCGGCATCGAAGCCAGCGCAACCCCCTACGCCCATCCTCTGGTCTTTCTCTTCTTCGGCGGGTTCCTGCTCGCGCGTGCGATGCACGTCTGGGGCCTGGACAGGCGTCTTGCCCTGACCGTCCTGCGTCTTGTGGGCTCTCGTCCGCGCCAGGTGATCGCGGGGATCATGGGTGTGACCGCCTTCCTCAGCATGTGGGTCAGCAACACGGCAACGGCGATGGTAATGCTGCCGATCGGCCTGTCGATCGTCACGACCTTTTCGAAACACGACCAGGGCCGTGCAGAGGGCGTCGCGCCGGCGCTGCTGCTGGGGATTGCCTACGCGGCAACGATCGGTGGCATGGGAACCATCATCGGCACGCCGCCCAACGCCTTGTTCGTCGCGTTCATGGCGGACACATACGGGATCGAGATCAGCTTCCTGAGATGGATGCTGATCGGCGTGCCTTTGGTGCTGATCCTACTGCCTATCACCTGGTTCGTCCTGACCCACATAGCTTTTCCCGTCCCTAGCGGGCGCGCGCTCGACGAGAGCCGCACGCTGGGTGAGACACTTGCCGAAATCGGGCCGATCTCCCGTGCCGAGCGTATGGTCTCCGTGGTGATGCTCCTGGTCGCCGCTTGCTGGATGCTTCGCCCCCTGATCGCAAAGGTCCTGCCCGCGCTGGGCCTGTCCGACGCGGGCATTGCCATGACCGGCGCGCTCCTGCTCTTCCTGCTGCCGGTCGATATCAAGCGGGGCCGCTTTCTGCTGTCCTGGAAGGAGGCAGCCGGGATCCGCTGGGATGTGCTGATCCTGTTTGGCGGCGGCCTGGCGCTGGCCGCGGCGATTGGCAGTTCCGATTTGGCCGACTGGATCGGCGCTCAATTGACGGCCCTGGGCGCCCTCCCCGTCCTTCTTCTGCTGCTGGTGGTCGGAGCGTTGATCGTTTTCCTCGGGGAATTGGCCAGCAACACGGCGATGGCTGCCGTGTTTCTGCCGATCGCCGGGGCCACGGCAACGGGCATGGGCGAGCCTGCCCTGCTCCTTGCCTTGCCGGTTGCTCTTTTCGCGACCCTTGGTTTCATGCTGCCCGTGGCCACCCCTCCGAACGCGGTCATCTTCGGCAGCGGCGTGGTTGAGATCAGAGACATGCTGCGCGCCGGTGTGATTCTCGACTTGGTCGGCATTGTCGTTGTTGCTGTGGCCGTTATGACCCTTGGACTCTGGGTTTTGGGGCCTGGTTAGACATCATCCGGCCTCATGGGAAACACGTTCCGAACTCCAGGCGGCGGCCACGCCAAGCGCCAGGTGCCTGGTGTCACTGACTGCTTTTCTGAAACAGGATCTTATGAGCCACTCGCGACCTCCGACCGGAAGTCCTCGTACTTGCCGGTCGGGCTGCGCTCGATTTCGTCGACATAGCGGATGACGATCCGAAACTCCTTGCCAAGCTTCTTGGTCAGGTGCGCCGTCAGGGCCAGCTGCTGCTCGAACGTAAAGGGCTGGCGCGGTACGATCCTGGCTTCGATCCGGCGCAGCTCCGTCTGAACGATCTGGAGCTGTCTGACCGGCACGACACCGCCCATGGAATCGCTGCCGATCTCCGGCCATATCCGGCTGCCGTCCGGCTTTATCAGCATGTTGCGGACGCGTCCGACGATGCGGGTCAACACAGGCAGGCCCCGCCCGCAGGGCGCCGGCGGCCCGACTTCGGCGTAATCACCGACCTCATAGCGGATCAGGGGCGTGGCGAAGTTGTGCAGCGGCGTGACGACGACGCGACCGATCTCGCCCGGCGCGCACGGCTCGCCGGCCTCGTCCAGGACTTCCAGATACACGGCCTCGGACTGCACCAGAGAGTGCTCCGCTCCTGGTGCCTGCAGAGCCATGTAGCCGACCTCTTGCGCGCTGTAGGTATCGCAGACCTCCACCCCCCACGCCTCCCGCGCCAGAGCGCGCTGATCCGGGCCCAAGGTTTCGCCCTTGGTGCGGGCGTGGACTAGGGAGTCGAGCGTCTCACCTCTTTCCAGGCTCAACGCCGCCAAGGCGGCGAGATTGGTCGGGTAGGTCATGAGATATCCCGGCCGGATCCGGCGGAGCCAATCGAGTTGTTTGTCCACCGGGACGATGCTGTCCATGTAGAAGCTAGGTCCGGTCTTTCGCATGAACGTCACCAAGGAGCCCCAATCCGGCTCCGAATTGCCCTCGGGCGTTCTCGCCTTCGGACTGGTCGGGAAATAGGCTATTGCGGCGTGCCGAAGCGAGAAGTCTCGGTTGTGCCACAAATGGTCACGCATGCTGAACGCAGCCCAGATTGTCTGTGCCCACTGGCTGGTCCGAACGGTGATCGGCTTGCCCGTCGAACCCGAGGTTCGGACCGCGTCCGTCCATCCGTGAGCCTTGGGGAGGTTCGTGCTGTTCAGCCGATCGCCGGCGTCTTGGATGTCGCTGCGCGTCAGGATTGGCAGGTCGCGAACCCGCTCCGGCGTCAGCGGGTGCTTGGGACCGACGCGCGTGGTGCTTAACCGTCGGCGATAGAACCGGGAGGTGGCGGCCGCATGCGCAAGAAGTGCCGAAAACCGGGACATCTGCCACGCCAGCAAACGGTCGGCGGGCCACCACTGGCTCTCATCCAGCGTGCGGAGCCACTCTCGAACGTGAGCGCTCTTCAGCAAGTGGGGTTCGGACTGGTTCACGGTTCCTCACTCCGCGCGTGCTCCCCGTGCCGGAGCATAGTCCGGCCGGGCCGACGTCTTGTACCAAACGCACAAGGAGATTACTGAGTCGTTTAGGAGCCGTCGGAACCCCTTAAACCCGGGTGAATTGACGGCTACTGCGCGCGGCCGCGCCTTGGCCGGCTTCGAGCGGGCTTGACCCGCGACCGGCACGGGCGCTATTGCGGGGATCTGACCTGCAGGGACATGGAATGAGCGGACCCAAAGACGGCTCTGGACCAGACGCCGGCGCACGCGCCGGCGGCGTTTACCGCCCGAGCGAAGCGGGCGATGACGGCTTGGCTCGACTTCAGCAGCGCGCTATGCAGCTCTATCAGGCCGGGCACCTGGCCGACGCCCTCGCCGTCTGCCGCCAGATCCTGACGCAGACGCCCGATCGCGCCGACGTGCTGGGTTTTGCCGGCATGATCGCGCTCAAGCTGGGCCGATCTGCAGACGCGGTCGACTTCTACCAAACCGCCCTTGCGCTGCGCCCGGACCATGCCGAAGCGCACTACAACCTCGGCAATGCCCTGAAGCATCTGAACCGCCTCGAAGACGCGGCCTCGGCCTATCGGCGCGCGGCCGAGATCCGGCCCGATCTGGCGCCGGCGCACCACAATCTGGGCGGCGTCCTGCAGGCGCTCGACCGGTTCGAAGAGGCCGCCACGGCCTATCGGCGGACGCTCGAGATCATGCCGGGCTCCGTCGACACGCTGAGAAATCTGGGCATCGTCCTGCACAAGCTCGGCCGGCCCGACGAGGCCAAGGCGGTCTATCTACACGCGCTGGAGATCGAGCCCGGATCGCCAGCGCTCTACAGCAACCTGGTCGGTCTCTTGATCGAGCAGGGCGAGGCGGGTGCCGCCGTGGAGCGCTGCAACGAATGGCTTGCCCTCGACCCCGGCAGCACCGAGGCGCTGGCGCACCAGGCCCTTGCCTTGATCGAACTCGGCGACCGGGAGGCGGCGCGCGAGTTGCTCGATTTCGACCGGTTCGTCAAAGAGGTCTATCTCGAGGCGCCGCCCGGCTACCCGGACCTCAAGTCGTTCAACCGGGCGCTGGCCGAGCATGTCTGCCGCCATCCGACGCTCAAGGTCCCGCCCGAGGACGACCCGACCTACCACCACCCCAGCCTGCAGATCACAGAGGAGCTGCTAGCGGAGCCAAAAGGCCCGGTCGCGGACCTCGAGCGCATGATCCACCGCGCCATCGAGGCCTATCGGCGGGAGGTCATGGCCGGGCCGGACCATCCCTTTCTGGCTGCCTGGCCGGCCCGCTGGCGCATTTCATCCTGGGCGGTGGTGCTCGACGGCGAAGGGAACCTTGTGCCGCACATCCATTTGGACGGCTATCTCGGCGGCGTCTACTACCCGGAGATGCCGGACGTGGTCAGCGTCGACGACGCCAGTCACGCCGGCTGGTTCGAGTTGGGCCGCCCGCCGCCCGAGCTACACTGCAAGGCGGAGCCGGAGGTCCGGCCGATCGTTCCGGCGGAGGGCAAAATGCTGCTGTTTCCCGCCTATCTCTATCACCGGACGCTGCCCTTCGAATCCAATCAGCGCCGCATCTCGATCGCCTTCGACCTGGTTCCGGAACAGTAGCCGGGGCCTCGGCAATACCGTCAGGCGGCGTCCGGGACCGGCTTCATGAGATCCGTCAGCTTGTTAAGCAGGTAGGTCAGGCTTTCCGGATCGAAATCCTGGCCCGGGTGCTCGAAGCAGGTGATGACCCGCTGGATCATCAGCTTGTGATAGCGGTCCCGATCCGTGTCGGACCCGTCATACTCGGTCTCATGGACGATATCCATCGCGGCGCGCACGATCGGCCAGATCGATTCCGGCAGGCGCGCCCGCTCGAACGCGGCCTTTAGGCCCAGGGGGCCGGGGTCGTGCACGAGAGTTCGAGCGTTCTGGATCGGCAGGTTCGCAAGCGTGGCGATGACCCACTCGAAGAACGGAAGGTCTCCGAGGCAGAGCGCCCGCACGACGATTGACGGCGTGAGCCGACCGTTGTCCACCAGCGCGCGGACGAGCTCGCTGGCATTCTCATCCGAGGACAGGGTGATCGTGGCCTGCTCCCGGCTCTGCAGGATCAGGTCGCTGGCCACCGTATCGGGCAGATCGTGATGCGTGGCGATATGCGCACGCAGGTGATCGGACACCATCGTGACCAGTCGCTCCGCCACCGCGGCAGGGATGCGGTTGCGCCGCGCCATCGGCGCCTTGACCTTGTCGCTGTCGGAGAATTCGTCCAGCACCTTGCCAAGGGTGTCCTCGGAGATATCCGCTCCGTCATTCGAGATCAGGGTGGCGATCACCTCTTCATTGCGGGTGTCGGCAAGCGCGTCCGAGACATCCGCCGAGACTGCGGAACGGCCCGCGATGGACGCCTGTTTCTCCGGGTCGCTGCCCGCGATGATCGCAAGCAGATCCGCGTCCGTCAGGACGTCCGACGACGCCAGCATGGGAATCGCGACTTCGTTGACGTCATTCGCCAGCGCCACGGCCACTTCGCGGGGGATGTGTGGGCTGCTCTTCAAGGCTTCGGACAGGGCACTGCGGACCCGCACCGCCGCGTCCGAGACCATGTGCCGAAAGATGTCCTCGACAAGGTGGCGATCTTTGTCGCTGATTTGGCCGGCCTCAAATGCCTGGGCGACCTTGACAGCCGTCGCGGCACGCGCCTCGTCCGAGCGATCTTGGGTCAGGCGTTCGACGTCGCTTTGAGTTAGATGCACTGCAGCCTCCACGGTCGCGGCGCTGTGCAAAGCGATTGGAAGAACAGGGCTCAAGGCTTTGTCTGGCCGCATAACCATACTGGCCAGCAAAGGTAAACAAATGTTTATTGTACTATCAGTCAGATAGCGTGGTTTCTTGAGATAAAACTACGCGGTTTAGGGCCTTCCGACCCCGGCGCAACTGCGCCGGACAAGCAGACTGTTCAGGAACGAATTCCCAACTCGGATGGAGGTGGGCAGTTGGCCTACAGGGACCCGGCGGCGGCAGCCTCAGTATTCGTCGCTGACGCCCGAGAGATCAGAGAGCATTCCGAGGTCGCGGATCAGCACGTCTTGTGGCGTCGTGAAATCCACCACTCCGTCCTTCCGCAGGCGGGTAAAGCATCGGCTTACGGTCTCGACGGTCAGTCCGAGATAGTCCGCGATGTCGGCCCGGCTCATCGGCAGATGGATACGATCCTGGGCCTTCGAGCGAGGGGCTGTCCGTCGCAGCAAGCTATGGAGAAATGAGCCAAGCTTCTCCTGCGCGGTCTTGCGCCCGAGCAGCAGCATCTGGTCCTGAGCGGCTGCCAGTTCGTTGGAGGCCACCCCCAGCAGACGCCGTTCGAGCGCCGGGATCTCGACCAGCAGCTGCTCCAGCTGGCGTTTCGGAAACCGGCACAGAGCCGAGACCGCCACGGCCTCGGCGCTGAAGGCATAGCGTTCCCGCATGGCCAGCCCGAGAAAATCAGACGGAAACAGGAATCCCGTGATCTGCCTGCGCCCGTCAATCAGCATCTTGTAGAGCTTGATGCAGCCATCGGTCAGCACGAACAGGTGGTCCGCCGGATCGCCCTCCAGAAACACCAGCTGACCGGGGCTGACTTGGATATGGCTTACGATCCGGTCCAGCCGTGGAAGGTCCTCGGGCTCGAGCGCGCTGCAAACGCTCAACCCACGGACCGCACAAGCTTCGCACGGATTCGGCGATCCCCTGTCACCCGATTTTGCGCCGGCCAGCCCCATGATGGCTTCAGTGTGCGACTTCGTGCTTAGCTGGCTCATCGGCACCACCCCTCCGTCGAGGCATTGTTTCGCCCCTCCTGCAGCATCGGAGCTCGGATCCGGAGGTACGCGCCCTCAGCGATTTCTGCCGAGCTGACACCAGCTTACCGCATGCCATTGATGTACATCAAGGCGGGCGGTCGAGCCCTTTGCCAACCTCGCTCCATTATTGCGTCGGAGTGGGGATTTGGCAGTTCTCAAACGGCTAACCGCGCCATGCCCGCAGACCACCTGACCCGGCATTTGACCGTAGGCGAGATCCCGATCGCCTTCCCTCTGATCCAGCAGCTGCACGGCGATGCGAGCTATTCCGAGTGGGAGCGGTTTGCCCGGGCATACCTCGATCAAAGTTCGGACCGGCCGGGGGCCAGGCGGCCGCCGGCGCGGGGAATCGTCGTGGCCGAGAACCATCTGGGCTATCTCCAGGGACTGTTTTCCTACAGCCTGCGTCGGGATACGCTCAACGGCCCGACGCTGCTTTGCGACCAGCTCATTGCCCTCGGATTGCTCAGGCTGGATTCGCCGCTTCGCGCCCTGCTCGAAGAGGCGGAGCGTATTGCCAAACTGAACGGTGGTACCCGTATCGAGCTGCGGGTCAGCAATGCCTTGCTGCCAGACAGTCCGGTCCAGTCCGAACTTCACAACCTGCTATACGACTGGGGTCATCGCATGCAGTCGTGGAGCTATTGCAAGAGCCTGGGCTGAGTGTAAAAGGCACCTGGCCAAAGCGACGGAGGCGCTGACATGTCCCTGAAGAATATCCTGGTGCACGTCGATGATGGGGGTCACTGCGCCCAAAGGGTAACTGCGGCCGCGGCGCTCGCCGCGGCCCACGACGCGCATCTGGTCGGCCTGTATGTGATCACACCGCCCTACATCCCGGGCTACATGTCGGTCCAGCTGGGACCGGAGTTCTACGAGGCGCAGCGGCAACGGGCGCGGGAAGCCGCCGACGCGGCCGCAGAGCGGTTCGAGGCGCAGGCCGCCAAGGCGGGGGTCTCCTCCGAGTGGCGGCTGGCCGAGGGACTTGTCGCAATGACGCTGTCCCACCATGCTCGCTATGCGGATCTCACCGTACTCAGCCAGGTCGATACGCGAGAAGCGCCGGCAGGCGGCACCAACGGGTTGCCCGAGGATGTCATCCTCGATGCGGGGAGGCCAATCCTGTTGATTCCCTATGCTGGTACCTTCGAGACCATCGGCAGCCGGGTCCTGGTCGCCTGGAACGCCAGCCGCGAGTCGGCGCGAGCCGTGAACGATGCCATGCCGCTGCTGACGGCGGCGCAGCAGGTCACCGTAATGAACATCAATCCGGAGCAGTCGGACGAAGAGGATGGCGACCTGCCCGGTGCGGATCTGGCGCTGCATCTGGCGCGCCACGGCGTCCCGGCCGAGGCGGCACCGTCCTTCGGCAAGGACTTGGAGGTCGGCGACATTCTCTTGTCGCGGGCTGCCGATCTGCGCGCCGATCTGATCGTGATGGGCGCATATGGCCACTCGCGGCTGCGGGAACTGGTGCTGGGCGGCGCCTCTAGGGCGATCCTGGAGCACATGACCGTGCCCGTTCTGATGTCGCACTGAGGCTTTGATTCAGGTCAAAGAAATGTGCCTGCAGAAGTGCCAGACTTCACCTGTAGGGAATGACTGGCTAGGAGTAGATCCAAGGCCTGAAGCAAGGAGGAACTGATCGCAGATGGCATCTCGCAACGTAGCGACGCGGCGTGAGGGGCGGGGAGCACCGGCGCATCCGTTCGAAGCGCTTCGCCAGGAAATGGATGATCTTTTCTCGGACTTCTTTCGGCGTCCCTTCGCTTGGGGTTGGGAGTCTCCACGCACCGAGGAAGGCACCATGACGCCGCGCTTGGATGTCTCCGAGAGCGAGAAGAAGTTCGAGGTCCAGGCGGAGCTGCCTGGTGTCGAGGAAAAGGACTTAGACGTATCTGTCTCGGACGGCATTCTCACCATCAAGGCCAGTAAGCAGGCAGAGAAGGAAGAGAAGGGCAAGACGTGGCACCGTGTTGAACGGTCGTTCGGGACCTATCAAAGGTCATTGTCCTTGCCCTCCTCGGCAGACGCTGACAAGATCAAGGCGACTTTCGAGAAGGGCGTCCTGACAATATCGGTCCCGAAGCGGGCCGAACTGGAACCGCCGACCCGGAAGATTTCAATCAAGTCTTCCTAGGAGCGGTGCTCCGGCGTTCCTGCATATGGTGGTTACCGTCCCCAACCACCTGTGCGGGACGCCGGAGTGTAATCTCCGGCGAGCCCTGCCTGGACATCACGAAGAGCTGAATTTGGGCGGGCGCCTATCGAGATAGGCGCGGATGCCTTCCTTTGCGTCCGGGCCCGCGAACCCGTCGACCCTAAGCGATCGGCTGGCTGGCGTCTCGTCCGTGGCGCCGTCCAGGATCATTTGCACGATCGCTTTGGCCGCCTGGACCGAATTGGGGGACCGGCTGCAGATCTCCTCGGCATAGGCACGGGTCTCCGCCTGCAGCGCCTCCCCGGCCACGACCCGGTCGACTATCCCCAGTGACAGGGCTTCCCGGGCATCGAACAGGCGCCCGCTGTACAAGAGATCCTTTGCCCGGGACGGCCCAACCAGCTCGATCAGACGTTTGGTCGAGGTCAGGCTATAGACCAGGCCAAGCCGGGACGGGGTGATGCCGAACCGGCTGTCCGTACTGGCAAAGCGCAAGTCGCAGGCGAGCGCCAGCTCGACGCCTCCGCCGATGCAGTCGCCCTGGATCATGGCGATCACCGGTTTGCCGCATCGGCCAAGTGCCTGCTCCGCCGCATAGACCGCATCCGAATAGCGCCCGCGCCCGGCCTCGGTGGCGAACACCGATTCGAACTCGCCGATATCGGCGCCCGCGGCAAAGGCCGTGGCGTCAGATCCCTGCACCAGCAGTATTCTTACGCCCGCCTCCGCCTCTGCCTCGGCGACCAGATCGGGGACGGCTTCCCACATGGCCAGGGTCAGAGCGTTGCGCTTTTGCGGCCGGTTCAGGATCAGCCGGGCAATGTCGCCATCACGCTGGAGGTAGATCGGGTCGTCCGACACGTTCGCCAGTCCTCCGCGACCGTCACCCGTGCATGGTCAGCCCGCCGGACACGCTGATCACCTGGCCGGTGATGTAGGCGGCGTCGTCGCTGGCCAGAAAGGCGACAATGCCGGGCATATCGTCCGGCTCGCCCAGCCGTTTCAGCGGCACGGCGCGGCGCAGGCTCTCATACACCTTCTGACCGCTCTCGCCTTCATCCAGAAACGAGCGAAACAAGGGGGTATCCGTGGGACCCGGACAGACGGCATTGAGCAGCACACGTTGCGGCGCCATTTCGCGGGCCAGGGTCTTGGTCAGCGCGATGAGTCCTCCCTTGCAGGCCGAATAGACGGCTTCACCAGAGGATCCCACCCGCCCGGCGTCGGACGCGACGTTGACCACGCGACCGCCGCCGCGCGCCGCCATGGCGCCGAGCACCGCATGATGCATGTTGATCGGGCCGCGCAGGTTGACGGCGATGAGCCGATCCCAGAGCTCCGGGTCGGTGTCGAGGAAGTTGCGGAAGCGGTCCCAACCCGCATTGTTCACCAGGATGTCGACCGGCCCCAGCACCGCGTCAAGCGAGGCCACGCCGGCGCGCACCGCGTCATAGTCGGCGATGTCGACGGTGACGGCATGCGCCCGGCCACCGACCGCACGAATGCTGGCGGCGGTGTCTTCCGCCGCCCCACCGTCGATATCGAAGGCGCCCACCAGGCATCCTTCTTCAGCCAGCCGAAGCGATACGGCCCGGCCGATCGCGCCGCCCGCGCCCGTGACCAGTGCGACCCTGTCTTGCAATCCACGCATGTCCCCCTCGCCCCGTCTTACACCGGCGAGTTCGGATCGAACCGCGGTGCCCGCTTCTCCCTGAGCGCGCGGAGCCCCTCCTGCACCTCCGGGCCGCAGAAGCCGAGCATCTCGAGGGCGGTCGAGGTGTCGAAGGCCGGGCCCGCCGACCGGAGCCAGTTGTTGAGCGCGTATTTGGTGAAGCGGATCGCGGTGGGCGCGCCCTGCGCCAGCTCACTCGCGACCTCGAGCGCCGTGTCCTGGACCTCGCCCTCCGGCACGCACAGGGAGACCAGCCCGATTCGTTCGGCCTCTTCACCTTTGAGCGTCTTGCAGGTCAGCAGGTAGTACTTGGCCTTGGCCATACCGCAAAGCAGCGGCCAGATGATCACCGAATGATCGCCCGCCGCGACACCAAGCCGGGTGTGGCCGTCGATGATGCGCGTGTTCGGCGCAACGATCGAAACATCCGCCACCAGGCCCGCCGACAGACCGGCGCCCACGGCGACCCCCTCCATGGCCGAGACGACCGGCTTGGAGCAGTTGATCACGTTGTAGACGAGATCGCGCGCTTCCTTCCAAACCCGCAGCAAGGTCTCGAAGTCGCTGGCCATGCTCTCCACGAGATCCATGTCGCCGCCGGACGAGAACGTTCCGCCGGCACCAGTGAGGATCGCGACCGACACCTCGGGATCTTGATCGATGTCGCGCCAGATCTCGCATAGCTCGCGGTGCATGATCTCGTCGGCGGCATTCAGCCGCTCGGGCTCGTCCATGGTGAGCCGCAGCACGCGCTCGGCCGGTCGGTCTATAGACAGCCTTGTATAGTGGTCGTAACGGTCGCTCATCTCCCCCCTCCCATCGCCCGTCACTCGCTGATCCGCAGCGCGATCTTGCCGAACTGCAATCCCTGCTCCATCCGCTCGAGACCGAGGCTCGCCTCGTCCAACGGATACACCCGATCGATCACGGGCTCAAACTTGTGATCATTGAAGGCCTGGACCATGGAGCGGAACTCCTCTTGGTTTCCAAGGGTGCTGCCAAAGATCTTAAGCTGTCGTATGAAGACGCGCTGCAGATCGGCGCTGGCGTCTCCGCCGGTGGTCGCCCCGTTGTTGATGATGCGGCCGCCGCGTACCAGGCACTTGAGGCTGGTTGACCATGTGGCCTTGCCGACATTCTCGATCACCACATCCACCCCGCGACCGTCGGTCAGGCGCATGACCTCCTTGAAGACGTCCTGCTCCCGGTAGTTGATGCCGGCCGCCGCACCAAGCTCGCGCGCCCGTTCGAGCTTTTCGCCACTGCTCGAGGTGACGAACACGGTCGCCCCCAGCAGCCTGGCGAACTGCAGGCAGGCGAGCGAAACGCCACCACCGATCCCGTGCACGAGCAGCGAGTCGGTCGACTGCACCTGTCCCAAGGTGGTGATCATGCGCCAGGCCGTCAGCAGAGCGCAGGGCAGCACGGCGGCCGCCTCGAACGACCTGTCGTCCGCGATGCGATGTGGAATGGCCTCGGGCACGCAGATGAATTCGGCGAAGTTGCCGTCGATATGCTCGCCGAAGATCTTGCAGGACGTACACAGCATCTGGTCGCCCCGCAGACAGAACTCACAGCGCCCGCAATACAGGATGGGATAGAGCACCACCCGCTCGCCGGTCTGCCAACGGCTCACGCCCGCGCCCACCGCGTCGATCACGCCCGCGCCGTCCACGCCCAGCGTGAGCGGCAGCTCATGGGTGATGCCGATGCCACCCGCGCGCATATACAGGTCGACATGGTTGTAGCCGGCGGCGGCGAGGCGGATGCGAACTTCGCCGGGGTCCGGCTCGGGCTCGGGCCGGTCCCCGATCTTGACGACGTCTGGGCTGCCATAGTCGTCAATGAAAACGGCGCGCATCTGTCGCCACCCCCTCTTGTTCTTTTGCGGGCCGGACTGTGGACTGCGCGGGGGCGTCGCGCAACGGTTTCTTTGCAGGGTGCCGTCCTTGTGCGGCCCTGAGGCGGCACCGCCCAGGGCTCACGGCGTGCCGGGAACGGACGACGTTGTTACTGGATGATCTTGGTGGGCTCGGCCGTCTTTCGGCGCGGAACCTGCACAACCGGGACAGGGCGCGGAACGGTCGCGGACTTCTGGGGTCCTTTCTTGGCGCCGTTCGACTTGAGTCCCTGTTGCGAGACCGTTCTGCCGTGCTCTTCCTCGGGCTTCGGTTTCTCCTCGGGCTCCGGCTCTTCGACCCGCGGACGTGCGCCGGTATAGCTGTTGACCACTCGGCCCGCCTCGCGCCGCGGCAAGCTATGATAGTGGCACTCGACCACACCGATGGTGTTGTAACAGGTCGGGACCGGTGTGTTGTCGGGCGGCAGATTGCGGTTGAATTGAGCCGCGAATGGCGCGCTCACCCAGTTCTTGGAGACGACCCGGCTCTCGGTCGGATAGAAGGCGCCGCACCCGGCCAACAGCAGGGCCGCCACGCATGCGGTCAGCACCGACGTTCTCTTCATGAAAACGAGCTCCCCGGGGGTCTACCTGGCCGCCCATCTTCCTCCGGGGACGCTTAACGATCCGCTAACACTGGCGCGGCGGCCCTCTATGCGTTGACGTCAACCACCGTCCGCCCGCGGATCTGGCCTTTCAGGATTTTTGTCCTGAGATCCGCCAGATCGGACAGGGTGACCGTATCGATCATCGCGTCCAGCTTGTCCATGGGCAGATCCTCGACCAACCGTCCCCAGGCCTCGCGCCGGAGCGCGGCGGGACAGGTAGCAGAATCAATTCCTAGAAGGTTCACACCGCGGATGATGAACGGCATGACCGTGGTGTGCAGTTCCGCGCCACCGGCCAATCCGCAGGAGGCCACGCTCGCATGGGGCTTCATCGAGGCCAGGACGGTGGCCAGGGTGCTGCCGCCGACCGTATCGACGGCACCCGCGAAACGGGCGCTCAGCAAGGGCCGGTCGTACACCTCGGCGAGTTCGGCCCGGTCGATGATGGTCTTCGCGCCCAGATCCTTGAGGTAGGCGTGGGTCTCGGTGCGCCCGGTCGATGCCGCCACGTCGTAGCCCAGATTGGCCAGGACGGCGACAGCAACGCTGCCGACGCCGCCGGCGGCGCCCGTGACCAACACCTGTCCCCTGTCCGGGTCCAGACCCAGACGCTCCAGGGCCAGAATGCTCAGCATCGAGGTCAGGCCGGCCGTGCCCAGCCCCATGGCCCGCTTGGTGGTCAGGCCGTCCGGCATCGGCACCAGCCAATCGGACTTGACCCGCGCCTTTTGCGAATAGCCGCCCCAATGGATCTCGCCGACCCGCCAGCCGGTCAGGATGACCTGGTCGCCGGGCTGATAGTCCGGCGAGTCCGAGGATTCTACGGTTCCCGCGAAGTCGATGCCGCCGACATGGGGATATTCCTTCACCAGGTTGCCAAGACCATTGAGAACCAAACCGTCCTTGTAGTTGAGCGTGGAGTACTCGACGGCGACGGTCACATCGCCTTCCGGCAAGGAAGACTCCTCGAGTTCCTTCACCTCGTGTTCGATCTTGCCGTCTTCACCCTGCTCCAACACCAGTGCCTTGAAGCTCATCTTGGCCTCCTTCATACGCCGCAGGTCCGCGCCGTCACGGACCGGAGCCGAGTGATAGCAAAGATGGTGGCAGGCGAACACACCGTTTTCGCTTGAACAGGGCCAACTTGTGCGCCGAGATCGGTTCGCGCTGATTGCCGGTGCAACCCGGTGACGCGCCCACAACCGGCCAGCGGCCGAGGTTGGTCAGAGGGTCTCCAGAAAGCGAACGGGTTGCCCGTCGGGCGCGCCCAAGGTCTCGTCCTCGCGCATCACGATCGACCCCCGGATGACCGTAGCCTTGGGCCATCCCGTCACCGCGACGCCGTCGAACGGCGTCCAACTGCACTTGCTGGCGATCCAGTCATTGTCGATCGTACGTTTGTGCGCCAAGTCGACGATCGTTAGATCCGCATCGTAGCCCACCGCGATCCGCCCTTTTCCGGCAATACCGTAAATCCGCGCCGGACCCGCGCTGGTCAGATCCACAACCCGTTCGAGGCTTAAGCGGCCCCTGTTCACATGATCCAGCATGATCGGGACCAATGTTTGCACACCGGGCATGCCGGAAGGGCTCTCTGAGTAGGATTTCTCCTTCTCCTCGCGCGCATGCGGGGCGTGATCCGAACCGATCACATCAACGATACCGTCGCGCACCGCAGCCCACAGCGCGTCGCGATGGCGGCCGTCGCGGATCGGCGGATTCATGCGGGCATAGTTTCCCAGACGATCGTAACAGTCGGGCGCCGCCAGCGTCAGATGCTGGGGCGTGACCTCCACCGTGGCGATGCGTTTGTGACCGGCCAGCAACGCCATTTCCTCGGCGGTTGTCGTGTGCAGGACGTGTATCCGTCGGCCCGCCTCCTCCGCGAGCTTCACGAGCCGTTGGGTCGCGGCCAGGGCTGTGATCTCGTCGCGCCACACCGGGTGCATATGCGCCGTCGCCTCTGCTTCGATCAGCGCCTGCCGCTCCTTGAGACGCGCTTCGTCCTCGCTGTGCACAGCGACCCGTCGGGACCCCGAGGTGAGCACGCCCGCGACTCCTGCGTCATCCGCTACCAACAGATCACCGGTGGAGCTGCCCATGAACATCTTGACGCCGCTGCACCCCGGGAGCCGTTCCAGTTCGGCCAGGTCCGGCGTGTTCTCGGGCGTCGCGCCGACGAAGAAGGCGTGGTCGCACCAGGCCCGGCCGGACGCGCGTGCGAGCTTGTCGGCGAGCCGCTCCGCCGAAGTCGTCGCCGGACGCGTGTTGGGCATCTCGAAGACCGCGGTGACGCCACCCAGAACGGCGGCGCGTGTGCCGCTCTCGAGATCTTCCTTGTGCTCGGCCCCGGGCTCGCGGAAATGCACCTGGGTGTCGACCACTCCCGGCAACACATGCAGCTTGTCCGCCCGAAAGCGCTGTTCGGCGTCGATGTTGGCGAGGGAGCCGATGGCCGCGATCCGTCCGGCGCGAACGCCGATGTCCACGTCTGCCGCGCCACCCGGAGTCAGGCAGGTCCCGCCCTCAACGATAAGATCGTATCGGTCCGCCATTCTTACCTCGTGTCAGTGAGCCCCGTCGCCCAGCACGTCGAACACGTCCCCCTCGGGCATGCGACCCTGGACGTGCCGGCGATGCCATAGGGCATAGAACAATAACGTCCAGGCGGCAAAGCCCGTGCGCTTGCCAGCGGTCTGGAACAGCTCAATGACGGCATCCCGACGGGCGATCTCCGCCACGCCCGGCTGCGCTGCGACCAAAGGCCCGAGTGTTTCCGCACGGCTCAAGATCCACTCCCCGACGGGAACCGTGAAGCCGCGCTTGCGGCTGAAGGGCTCGGCCGCAGGGAGCGCTCGGGCAAGCCAACGCCGCAAGATCATCTTGCCCATGCCGCCACTCACTTTCAGCCGGTCGGGCAGGCGAAACACCGCGGCCGCTACCGCCGGATCGAGGAACGGGGTCCGGCCCTCGACGCTATGGGCCATCAGGCACCGATCGAGCTTGGTCAACAGATCGTTCGGGAGCCAATCCGCGCAGTCCGTGGCTTGCGCGATCTGTAGGCGGGACCGGCCCGGCTTGCTCTCCGTCACTTCGGCGGCGTGCACGCCATCGCGCCACGCCGGGGTGTCTTCCCTGAGAACGTCCAGACGGTCGAAGATCCCGCGCACCCGCATCGCCCGGCCGCCCCGCCACCAGGGCCGCATGACGCTGCGATAGCGGCCATAGCCGGCAAACATCTCGTCACCGCCTTCGCCGGACAGGATCACCTTCAGCTCCTCCCCGGCTTTGCGGGCCAGCTTGAAGGTCGGAACCGTCGCGTAATCGGCGCAGGGGTCGTCCAGCGCGGCCGCGACCTGCGGCAGCAGCGACCAGAAATCAGCTTCTTCGAACGTGACTTCGACATGCTCGGCACCGACGGCGGCGGCAACTGCACGGGCATGCGCACGCTCGTCGGGGACGTCGGTCTCGGGAAACCCGATCGTGAAGGCGCGTACCGGTCGGTGGTTGAGCCGCGCCATGAGGGCAAGGACCGCCGACGAGTCGATCCCGCCCGAGAGGAACATGCCGTACGGCACGTCGGACCGCTGATGCACCATCACGCTGTCGCTGAGCGCGGCATCTAGGCGCTCCAGGGCGTCCTCCTCGGTCGATGCTTCGGGCGGTCCATCGTCCAACACCGAGTAGCGGCGGCGTTCGATCACCCGGCCGTCGTTGACCACCAGCGTCTCGCCCGGCAAGACCCGCTTGATCCCCTCGAACATCGTTTCGCTGCCGGTGGTGAACTGCAGTTGCAGCAGCTCGTCCCGCGCAGTTCTTGAAATCCGCGGCGTGCCGCCGAGCGCGGGGAACATGGCGTGCGGTTCGGACGCGAAGATGAACCCATGCGGCGCCTCGGCGTAATAGAGCGGCTTGATCCCGAAGGGATCGCGCGCCAGCACCAGACGACCGTCCGCCGGGTCGTGGATGGCGATGGCGTACATGCCCCGCAGATGATGCGCGAAGTCCAGGCCGTGACGGCGAAACAGATGCAGTGGCGGTTCGCAATCCGACGCCGTCGTGAAATTCACGCCGGTGATCTGTGGCCGCAGTTCCACATAGTTGTAGATCTCGGCATTGGCGATCAGGGCCGCCCCCTGCGGCTCATGGATCGGCTGATCGCCGGTCTCCAGGTCGATGATCGCGAGCCGGGTCTGCACCATGCCGAGATTGCCCGACCGATAATCGCCGCGACCGTCGGGTCCGCGATGGGCAAGCGCCGCAGCCATCGCATCGAGGACCTGGCTGCCCGGACCTTCCGGTCTGGTCGACATCATTCCGGCAATGCCGCACATCAGGCCGACACCCTTTCGAAGAATGAGAGATACTGTCCGACCACGGCATCCTCCGTGAACTCCGCCTCGAAGGCATGCCGCCCGGCCTCGGCCAGCCGGGCCTGCAAAGCACTGTCGGCGATCAAACGAGCCAGCGCATCTGCCAGCGCCGATGGATCGTCGATCGGCACCAAGAGCCCGGTCTCTTCAGCCCGGATCAACTCGCTGGGTCCCTGGCTCGCTGCCGCCACAACCGGAACCCGCCGGGCCCATGCTTCGATGATCACGTTGCCCAGAGGTTCGTGGCGGGACGGACAGACGAGTACGTCCGCGGCGGCGAGCAAGGCGGCCACGTCGTCCCGCCAGCCGAGGAACCGGACCCGATCGGCGATACCGAGTGATCGCGCGCGCGCCTCGAGCTCGTCGCGCAGTGGACCCTCGCCCGCAAGCCACAAAGTCACGCCGCCCAGCCGGGCAAGGGCGTCGATCAGGACGTCAAAGGCCTTGTTCTCGTGCAGCCGACCCAGCGCCAGGAGGAGCGGCCCCTCGGGTCGCGCACCCAGCGCCTCGCGCGGGGCCGGCGCGGCGGGCCGGTCGTCGACGAAGTTCGGCAGATAGTGCGCGCGCTCGGCCGGCCACCCCTCGCCCACCAGATAGCGCACGATTCCCTTGGTGTTGCCGATCAGATGGTCGCAGCGCCGGTAGTATTTGAGCTTGTAGAAGCCGCCCAGCCGCCCCGCGTGAACGAACCGGCCCTTGGGACACAGCCGGCTCGCCCGGCTCATCCAGGTCAGCACGATGTCGGGTCCGAAGCTGGCGATCTCCTGCGCCAGGCCGCGACGGGTGCGCACGTCCAGGGGGCCGCCGAAGGGAAGCTCCACCGGCTCCACCCCTCCGGCCCGCAGGTCCGCCGCCCGTTGTGAATCCGACCGGATCACCACGCGCTGGTCCAGCCCGGCGCGCGCCAAAGCCAAGGTCAGGCGGGTGAAAAACGCCTCCGCCCCGCCATGCGCCGCTCCGGCCATCGCCTGCAGGACCCGCACGATCAGCCCTCCCCGTCCGGTTCGAGACGCGCCTTGAGGTGCGACAGCAGCGGATAGAGCCCGGCGAACAGGGCAATCAAAAAGCCGTAGTAGCCCTCACGATAGCCGCGGCGGCGCACATAGCACTTGAAGAACCTGGTGAACAGCCGGCGGAGGTTGTTCCAGAAGGATCCGATCTCGCCCTGGGCCCGCAAGTCGTCCGCACGGGCCGACGTGTAGCGGTCCAACCGCTGCACCATTTCCGAGATGTTGCGGTCGACATAGTGGACCATCGGGGTCTTGAGCCAGCGCCGGTCGCCGGTCAGCGTCACCCGCGGGTGAATACGTTGATCACCCCAGCGCTTGCTGCCCCTGCTGAACAGGCGTGCGGTCGCGCTCACGCCCCAGGACCCGCCCCAGCCATGTCGAACCAGACGGCTGCCGACATAGTTGTCGAAGGGGATCAGGAAATGACCAGGCGCGGTGTCCTGTATCGCAGCGCGGATTTCCTCGGCCAACGCGGTCGGGACCCGCTCGTCCGCATCGACTTCCAGAATCCACTGGCCCCGACAGGCGTCGATGCCCGCGTGCCTGCGCGGTCCTTCGATCTCCCAGGCGCCGATGATCACCCGGTCGGTGAACCGGCGCGCGATAGCCTCCGAGCCGTCCGTGCAATCATCCAGAACGACGACGATCTCGTCGGCAAAGCGCAAGCTCTCGAGGCAGGCTGCCAGTTGAGCCTCCTCATTGTGCGCCACCACCAGGGCGGACAGCTGCGGCGCTGTCCCATCGGCAACGGTCATGCCGACTGGGCGCGGCATCTCGACCAAAGATCCCGCGCCGCCTGCTCCACGTCGTCCACGGTGAGGCTTTCCATCAAGCTGCCGGTGGTGCGATGGTCGTAGTCCGGACCGCCCACCAGGTCCTCATAGGCAATCGGCGTCTTCGCGACGGCCGTGTTCTGTCCCCATGGCGCGTAGTGCTCTGCCCGGCTGGGCCCGAACAATCCCAATGTCGGCGCGCCCGACGTGGCCGCGAGATGCATGATGCCGGAATCGTTGCCGACGAAAAAGGCGCACCGCCTGAGCACCGCGAAGACCGTCAAGAGATCCGCCTTGCCGACGACATCGATGCGGCGGTCCTCGGGGATGGACATCAAGACGGGCGCGGCCACCGTGCGCTCGCGCTCGCCCGGGCCGGCAATGACGGCCACCCGCGCGCCCGGCAGGATCCCCGTCGGCGAGGTCATGCGCTGGGCCAGCTCGATGAAGTTCCGGGTCGGCCACAGCTTGCCGCGCCAGTTGGCGGTCGGCGCCACGGCAATGACCGGCGGCCCTTTGCCCAAGATGGCGAGCGCCCGCCGGTCGTGTTCGACGCCGGTCCACAGCAACGGGTTCGCAACCTCGTCGAGGCCGAGGCCCTGGGCGAGTTGCACCACGCGATGGGCCTGTTCGTCGCCGCGTCCGAGAATCCGTCGGCGACCTGCCAGCAGACAGTAGGCCAGACCGGAGCGCCGCAAGTCGACAACCTCATGCCAATAGCGGTAGGCGCAGCTACCCCAGAGCTTGAGCCAATGCAGGCGGTACTTGCGCTTGTGCAGCACGATGACCCGGTCCAAGTTGGGCACGCTCTCGAACAGAGGCGCCGCGTCCGGGCCGCAGGCGATGGTCACACGGATATCGGGGCTTCGTCGCAAGAGCCAGGACAGGATGCCCGTGGACAGTACGGCGTCGCCGATCCGGGTCGATGTCACGAAGAGCAGTCTCAAGCGTCGTCGCCCCCCGCAGCAGCGGGAAAAACCACTGAATCACTTGGGGAAATCCATGCGGGCCGTGTTATACGTCGCGACCTTCGGCTTGCCAAGCGCCGGGACGCGACCCACCTGTTCAGCCGGGGAGCGGAGATCGAGGGGCAAACCATGGCGACTGCCAAATTTCTCATCGCGGAAGACCGCGGCGTCCTGGCCGCCAGCGGGGCGGACGCGGGCGGCTTTCTGCAGGGGTTGGTCTCTAACGATGTCGACAAGGTGGATGCGGGTCGGGCGATCTATGCCGCGTTGCTTACACCACAAGGCCGCTTCCTGCACGATTTCTTCGTCGCGCGCGCCGGCGACAGCTATCTGCTCGACTGCGAGGCGGGCCGATCGGCCGATCTCCTGCGCCGCCTGACCATCTACCGACTGCGGGCCAAAGTGTCTCTCGAGGACGCAGGTGCGAATCTCGCGGCCGTGATCGTCTATGGCGAGGGTGCCCATGAGGCCTTGGGTTTACCGGGCGAGGCCGGCGCGGCCGCTGCCCTTGCCGGCGGCGTGGTGTTCGTGGACCCCCGAACCCCGTCCGCGGGCGCGCGCGGCATGCTGCCGCGGGCCAAAGCGGCCGAATTCCTCGCGGCTGCCGGCCTCTCGCGGGGCGATGCGGCCGAGTACGACTCCTTGCGCCTGCGCCTTGGCCTGCCCGACGGCAGTCGCGACCTGCCCGTGGAAAAGGCGCTGCTGATGGAGAATCGCTTCGAGGAGCTGAACGGGCTCGACTGGGACAAAGGCTGCTATGTCGGTCAGGAGCTCACTGCGCGCATGAAGTATCGCGCCCTGGTCAAAAAGCAGCTCACGCCGGTCCGCGTAGACGGCCCGCTGCCCGACGTCGGCGCGCCGATCATGGCCGGCGACAAGGAGGTCGGCGAGATGCGTTCGGGCCGGGATGGGCTCGCGCTCGCGTTTTTGCGCGTGGACGCCCTCGAGGAGGCGGGCGCGCTCAGCTCAGGCGATGCGAAGCTGGCCCTTCTGACGCCCTAGGCCTGACGGGCCTGCAGTCCCGCTCTGCCCTATCCCTAGTCTCCGATCGCCGCCGCGATCTCTTCGCCGAGCGCCTTGATCCTTTCCATGTCACCCGGATGGTGGCCCCAGTTCATCTTCAGCTCGTCGCCGATCCGGCGGGGCATGACGTGAAGATGGAAGTGGAACACGGACTGTTCCGCCCCCTCGCCGTTCGCCTGCACCAGGTTGATGCCGTCGGGCCCGACCACCGCGTTGACCACCGCCGCCACCTTCTTGGCGGAACGCGCCGCCGCCGAAATGGCCGCATCGGAGACCTTGTACAGGTTCGCCGCATGCTCCTTGGTGATCACTAGGCAATGGCCTTCGTTCGCCGGGTTGATGTCCATGAAGGCCAGTGTGTCTTCATCTTCGTAGATCCTGAAACATGGAATGTCGCCGGCGATGATCTTGCAGAAGATGCAGTCCGGATCCTTGCTCATGGGCGTTCCTCTCGCGTCAGCATCAGGCAGTGCTCCTGCCTTCACTATAGGACATGGGGCCGAACGCGCGAACCGAGGCACGGCAGCGACGGGACGTGCTAGACTGCCAGAAGTCCATCCTTTGAGAGTTGCGTTCCATGTGGAAATGGATCGTCGCGCAGGGCCCGACCTTCCAGGCGCTCTTGATCACCGCGCTGGCGGCGGTGGCTGCGGCGCTTGCGTTCTCGGTCATGGGCTGGATCGGCGTGGGGCTCTTGGGCCTTGCCGGTTTGATCGTTGCGGTTCGGATCGATCTCACCGAGGACAAGGTGGCGGGCGACATGACCCTCGGCAGCACCGCCTACGTGCGTCAGGTCGAGGAACTGGCGCGCCGCGATCCGCGCCAGCGGGCCGCCGAGGCCGCCACCCGGGACATCGCGCTCACGGTACTCAAGACCGTGGCCGGCATCCTCGCCGCGATCGGCCTCGGCCTGTTCATCTTCGGGGGCTAATGGAGACCGTTTCCGCGGGCGCTGAGCCGCGCCCCGGACGGATGCTCAGGCGGTCGCGTCCTCTGCTTCATCGCCGAGCGCGGCCTGGGCGGCGGCCAGCCGGGCGATCGGTACGCGAAAGGGCGAACAGGAGACGTAGTCCAGCCCGACCCGCTCGCAAAAGCGGATCGAGGCCGGATCGCCGCCATGCTCGCCGCAGATGCCGAGCTTCAGGTCGGCGCGGGTCTCCCGGCCGCGCCGGCAGCCGATTTCGACCAGCTCGCCCACGCCCGCAACGTCCAGGCTGATAAAGGGATCCTTCGGGATCACGCCCTTGCGCAGATACTCGTCCAGGAAACCGCCGGCGTCGTCGCGCGACAGTCCATAGGTCGTCTGGGTCAAGTCGTTGGTGCCGAAGCTGAAGAACTCCGCGCTTTCGGCGATCTCCCCGGCCATCAGCGCGGCGCGCGGCAGCTCGATCATGGTGCCGACCATGTAGTGGATGTCCAGACCCGCGGACCCGGACACCTCGGCCGCAACCCTGTCAATCACCGCCTTCAGGATATCGATCTCCCGCTTGGTTGCCGCCAGCGGGATCATGATCTCGGGCACGACGGCCTCGCCCGTCTGGGCATTCACTTCCGCCACCGCCTCGAAGATCGCGCGGGCCTGCATCTCGTAGATTTCCGGATAGGTGATGCCCAGCCGGCAGCCGCGATGCCCCAGCATCGGATTGGACTCCTGAAGCTGGGCCAGGCGCTGACGCACCGCCTTGAGCTCCTTGCTGGCGGCCTCCGCGACCTCGGCAATCTCGTCCTCCTCGCGGGGCAGGAACTCGTTGAGCGGCGGGTCCAGCAGGCGGATGGTCACCGGCAGCCCGGCCATGATCTCGAACAGCTCGACGAAGTCCTGGCGCTGCATGGGCTGCAGCTTGGCCAGCGCCGCCCGCCGCCCAGCCTCGTCCTCCGCCAGGATCATCTCGCGCACGGCGACGATGCGGTCCTCGTCGAAGAACATGTGCTCGGTGCGGGACAGGCCGATGCCGTCGGCGCCGAACTCGCGCGCCGTGCGCGCGTCCAGCGGCGTCTCCGCGTTGGCCCGCACGCCCAGGCGGCGGATCTTGTCGGCCCAGGCCATCAGCGTGCTGAAATCCCCCGACAGCTCCGGCTTCACCGTCTCCACCGCGCCCAGCATGACCTCGCCGCTGGTGCCGTCGACGGTGATCATGTCGCCCGCCTTGATGGTGCGGCTGCCCGCGGTCATGACCTGGTCCTCATAGTCGATGCGCAGCTCGCCGGCGCCCGATACGCAGGCGCGACCCATGCCGCGGGCGACCACGGCGGCGTGGCTGGTCATGCCGCCGCGGGTGGTCAAAATGCCCTTGGCGGCGTGCATGCCATGGATATCTTCCGGGCTGGTCTCGACGCGCACCAGGATAACGTCGTCGCCATTCTTCGCTCGTGCCTCGGCTTCGTCGGCGCTGAAGACGACGATGCCGGACGCGGCCCCGGGCGAGGCCGGCAGACCGCGCGCAAGCACGGTCTTTTCCGCGTTCGGGTCGAGCGTCGGGTGCAGGAGCTGATCGAGGGCGGCCGGCTCGATGCGGGTGACGGCCTCGGCTTGGCCGATCAGCCCCTCCTGGCACATCTCGACGGCGATCTTGAGCGCGGCTTGCGTGGTGCGCTTGCCGGTGCGGGTCTGCAGCATGTAGAGCGTGCCCTTCTGGACGGTGAACTCCACGTCCTGCATGTCCCGGTAATGCGTCTCCAGCTTGCTGCGCACGTCGACCAGCTGGTCGAACACCTCGGGCATGACCTCTTCCATGGCCGGGAGCGTCGAGCCGTGCTCTTCCTTGCCCGCGATGGTCAGGTTCTGCGGCGTGCGAATGCCGGCGACCACGTCCTCGCCCTGGGCGTTCACCAGATATTCGCCATAGAACTGATTATCGCCGGTCGCGGGATCCCGGGTGAAGGC
>JAAUXY010175486.1_pt1 | contig 23972 bp, 29 predicted proteins | sample 7278121 | NCBI WGS metagenome assembly JAAUXY01 (sample SAMN14350117, study PRJNA611818) | marine sediment metagenome | isolation source: surface marine sediment (1.8m) | place: French Polynesia: Moorea | collected 2018-08 | reverse complement strand
GGGTAGCCCGGTGCGTCACTTGGTATCTAGTAAAAATGACGTGGGTGAGATGTGCACCTTTGCTAAGGTGGCGCAGATTGCCGAGTTGTTTGATACAGTGCCGGAAACCAAGCGCTCGGCGAAAGCCGTTTCAATGTTTATCGGTTCGGCGCGGAATGTGGCGGCAGCGGCGATTGTGAAAGCAATCAAAGAACCGCCTATGGTTGACGGCAAGCCTGTGTATGATGTTGGAGAGTTGAACACTACGAATGCGGCTTATAACATCATGTTTGATCATGTAGAGGGTAAAGACGTGTTTAGCGGTAGCGACGTAGCCGATGCTCTGTTGCGTACCGCTAGCGTTTTGATCAAGCTTCATGCTGACAATTGGGCGGCTTCTGAAGGCGAAGACGGCACAATGCCGAATTTGTTTGATGATGAGGGCAAAGTTGTGAAGCGTGAGGGATCGCCGATTGTTGGGGCGTTGATTGCTCTTGAGGGTTCGGACGAAATGGCAAATGCCATTAGTCGTGCTTTGGGGCGGTATACCGCTAGCACAGAATTGGCGAAAGCCGACGACGTTCTAGACGCCTTGAGCGATGCGACTAAGACCGCGCGCGAAAGTAAAAAGTCTATCGCTGATTACACGCATGAAGAGGCCGCTAAGCTCTTGCTTGGTATCCTTGCTGGGCGGATTGGCGATGATGCTGACGAAGCGGGGCAAGATTTGGGCGGAATTGTCCAGATTTTGGCGGACTACGTTAAGCGGGTTGCATCGGGTGAGGTTACCGTTGCCGATATTATGTCGGGCGACGGTGATCAAACTGACGACGACGCAGAAGACGAAGCCGACGCTGTTTAAATAAGTTAGCAGTCCCCTTTCGGGGGGACTACTAAACCCCTGCGCACTACAACATGAAATCAGGAAGCGAGAAACGAAGTTAGGAGAAATTAGGAAAAACATGAAAGCAACAGATTTTGGATATGGAAGCCACCCGGAAACGGGTGGCTTTCTCGTTTGGATTTTAGGTGAGGTCATTGCCTATAACTTTGAGGGCACAAGCGAAGCCTCACTTGAAGAGGCGATGACATTCCTAATAGAACTAGGTGAAATGTCGGGGCAAGTGGCAACGTTTCTAACCTATGGCAATCTGCAAGAAGGACTAGAAATCATGTGCGCAACTAATCAAGAATGCTTGCCGTTTTTCATGGGCAACCCTAAGCCAACTATGCATTAGTGAAACCTAGTGAAACCTAGTTAAACCTAGTTAAACCTAGTTAAACCTCCCCCAACTGCCCCCCGGCCTAATCGTCGGGGGGCTTTTTTATTGTCAAAATTTGCTATTGACAAAGTTTTTAAATTACTTTAGTATTCGCAGGGGAGTAAAAGTACAAGTTATTTTTGCTTTGCTCTGAAATAGTAGTCCCCTACAAAGGGGAGTAAAAACAGGAAATTAAACAGAAAGGAAAGAAAGTGAACAATGATCAACTAATGGCAGTTATGAAAGCCGTACTGAGCAACACTTCTTGCGAAGATACTGAGTCTGCCTACAAAATTGGCACCAAGTATATGCTACGTACTGTCACTCATATCGTGACCGGTGAGCTTGTCCGTATCTGCTCTGATGGTCTCGTCGTCAAGGATGCGGCTTGGATTGGTTCAACTGGCCGGTATATGCAGGCTGTTGCCTCCGCTAATTTTGACGAGGTTGAACCTTACCCGGATGGTGCTGAAGTTATTGTCAATTGGCAGGCCATGATCGACGCTGTTGCAATTCCTAAACTTCCTCGTCAGCAAAAGTAATCTCCTATGAACCCAGCAGTAATGAGAACAGGTTTTGACTGGTCTGGGTCTGGGTCTTGGTCTAGGTCTGGGTCTGGGTCTTGGTCTTGGTCTTGGTCTAGGTCTAGGTCTGAGTCTAGGTCTAGGTCTGAGTCTGGGTCTGGGTCTGTGTCTAGGTCTAGGTCTTGGTCTGGGTCTAGGTCTGGGTCTAGGTCTAGGTCTGGGTCTGGGTCTTGGTCTAGGTCTAGGTCTAGGTCTAGGTCTGGGTCTTGGTCTAGGTCTTGGTAAGGAGATAGCTGTGAACCCGGACGGTATGAGAACAGGTTTTGACTGGTCTAAGTCTGGGTCTTGGTCTGGGTCTGAATCTGGGTCTGGGTCTTGTTCTAGGTCTTGGTCTGGGTCTAGGTTTAGGTCTAGGTCTGGGTCTAGGTTTGAGTCTTGGGCTGGGTCTAGGTCTTGGTCTAGGTCTGGGTCTAGGTCTGGGTCTAAGTCTGGGTCTAGGTTTGGGTCTTGGTCTGGGTCTAGGTTTGTGCCTTGGTAAGAAGACAACGATGAAAGGCGAGAGTAAAATGCCTGATATTAATTCGATAAAGGAAAAAGTAGTAGCGTTAATGGCGAAAGCTATGGACCCTGCTGCTACTGAGGCCGAGGCTGACGCTGCTATGACCTTGGCTAAAAAAATGATGTCAAAACATAACATCACCGAAATGGACCTTGAAGACGTTGGCGAGGATGACTTTAAGAGTTATGATATTAACGGGCGTCCAATGAAAAAGGGTAAAGGGTACATTTACCATCCTGTTGATAAATACCTGGGAGGTGTTATTGCTAAGTTTACCGCTACACGCTTTTATTGGTACAATAGCAGGGCAACAGCTAAGTTCTTTGGTCTCAATAGTGACGTTGAATTGGCGACATGGATGCGTCAGGCTTTGATTGCGCATTATGATAAGTCATGGGCGAACTATAAGGATTTTCAGCGCAAGAATAAACGCATCAAAGACTTAGGTGCAGAGCGCCAGAGCTTTAGCAAGAGCTTTAGTGACGCTATCCGCGATCGCCTTGATGACTGGATGTACCGGAAGACAGACGATAAAACTGACCATGCTCTAACTTGCAAGCGCGCGGACTTAGTGACCGACGAGCTTGCAAGGAGGGGAGTTCGGCTGGGAGCTATGGGACCGGGGACAAGCCTCGGAGTTTCCTCCCAAGCGGCTGGAGCGGGACAAGTGGCCGGAGCATCTGCGACATTAGGACGTGGTGTAAATAGTGGTGGTCGTATTATGTTAGGTCACTCCCCTAACTAGGGGACTGTTGAACTTTTTGCTTTAATGGAGAACTAAAATGAAAAAACAAGAATTTGTGACAACTAAGCCTAAGTACCTAAAAAAGCTGGTAGCTAAAGTAGGTCAACCTGAAGCTGCTAAGTTGATTGGAACTTCAGCTAGTCTTATTAGTACCTCAATACGTAATGAAGAAATACGCTTAGTCAATGAGCTTGCTGCTAAGGCTATTTGGCAAGATCAATTTAGTGAAGGCACCCCTCATTTGCTTATGATTAAAACCGCTGACGCTAACAAGCGAAAACTTATTCAGGAAATGTGTAAGGGCTTAAACATTAAGTGTATGGACTTTACAGTATGAGGTAGCTATGAATTGGATTATGCTTATTATAGTCTGCTTCCACACTATACAAGGACCTAAAGTGTGTCAAATACGCCGCGTCGGTCCTTTCGAGTCAAAGGTTGTATGTGAGCTTTTAACCCTTCACGTTACTGCTCGGGCCAGTTGTGTTCGCAATGACACTTTAACCTAGAGAGGCTAAATAAGGTATCTTTAAATGAACAAGAAACTAAATAACAAGCAACTAACTAATCGAATATACGTTAAGAATAATCGTGAGGTATGGGGGAAGCTAGGCTTCCGTTACACTACGCTTAACGTTCATAACGATGACCGTGAAAAGCTGGCGGCTTTAGCAGCGTGCTGGCAGCATGAGAAATTGAGTGAGGTTGCCACAGATAGTGAGACGCCTCACGCTGTTATCATGAATATCTCTAGACGTAACATGACGCCCTTGGCTGAAAAGGGAGACATAAAAGAGTTAGAGGTACTTGCTGAAAAGTATGAAAATTACAGAGACTTGATGCATCTAATTGATGAAGTGCAAAAATTGCGCCGCCGCTATCGTGCTATCGAGAATAATTATAATGACGCGAACACAGTAGAGCAAGAGGAACGCGCTATTGCTAAGGCGATTTGCTGTAGCAATTTGCTGGCAGCTAAAATAAGGTATGTGAAAGCCGTTATGCAGCAGTCCCCTCGAAAGGGGATTGATCCGAAAAAAGTGTTTGAGCCGCAAGGGAGCGAAAAATGATAACAGCTAATACAGTACTAGTAAAAACAGCGGCAGTCTGTAATTATTACTACAATAGCTTAGAATTTGCTGATGGTGGGTTCTATACAACAGAAAATGAGTTTACTGATCGCCATATTGCTGCGTATAAAATGGTTTTTAGTTATATATTAGAAGGCAACTACGCTGAAGCTGACAAGATTTTAGACTGGTTGCTTAGCGAGTTTCCAGCAAGGTAGGTGCGTGAAAGGAAGATGACAAAACTTAAGCTAGGACCAGAGCAAATAGAAGACGCCATGCTTATGGCGAATTCATATGATTTACCTAATTTCTCTAAGCCGGGAACTGGTAAAACACACACTACTTTGGAGGCAATTCGGCTCAGTGCCCTAGACAGGGGACTAATACTATGTCCAAAGATTGCTTTAGATTGGTGGTATGAACAAACTACAGACTATCTAGGTGCTGAATGTAACGTAGTGCGTACAGGTAGCAAAAAACTAACTGGCGATATCATGATAATGACTTATGGTATCGCTCGTAATAGACGTGCTGAATTGTATGATTACTATGGGCGGGGACCTTTGGGCTTTCTTGTTAACGATGAAAGTCACAATCTCTGTAGCCCTGACACTAAACAGACTAAAGCAGTGTTCGGAAATGACCTTGATCTTAGAGGGGGGTTAGCCGAAAACTTTGAGCAGGTATGGAACTTAACTGGAACACCGCAGGTAAACTATGCTAACGACATGTACACACAATCCGCCGTGCTGCATAAAGACAACTTTGAAAAGCATGGCATTAAGTCATTTGCAGATTTTGAAAGAATGTTCTGCTACAAGCAACAGCGTAAATACAACCCACGTATGCAACCTGTGTGGAAGGTCGTGGGAAATCAGCACGAGCTTCTCTTGCGAAGAATTATCTATGATGAAATCGGAGCTATCAGGCGACTTGAAACACCGGGATTACCAAGCCTCCGTGAAAGAACCCTTCAAGTCACGTTTACCCCCGGGGATGAGGTCAGGCGTGCTTTCAAAGAAATCCGTGGGCTGAATGATGCAGAGGTTGTACGCAAACTTAATGATCCTGATGGAATTATGGCAAAAGCGTGGCGGCTTACTGGGTTGGGTAAAGTAGAAGAGGTACTCCCCTACATAGGGGACTGTGCAAAAGAGGGGCCGGTGTTAGTCGGCTGTTGGCATCGCGACGTTATACAAGCTTACGCCGATGCGTTGCAGCAAGACTTTAAAATCTCAGTTGTTCATGGCGGAACATCAGATACGCAAAGAGTTAACATTAGAAAAGCTTTTAATGATGGATTTACAGATGTACTCATTGGCCAAATGGCTGCTATGGGAACGTCATGGAACCTACAAGAAGCTAGTAGACACGTAATTATTGCAGAAGAACACCCGACGCCTAGCATTATTGAACAGTTCTACAAGCGTGTATACAGGAGGGGACAAAAGAACGCTTGTCAACTTGACTTCATTCATGCAAAAGATAACAAAATAGACGAAGCGTTAGCAGGCATTAGAAATAATAAAGCAACCAGCAACAAAAAGGTAAACGGATGACACAAGAAACAAAGCCTTGACATATTGTTACATATCTGTTACTATGTACATAGTAATTATGGTGGGGCATGGTGAAAGTCGACTACGCTAAAATGATCAAGGCCGGAGTAATGTCCAAGCCTAAGAACAAATGGCCTTTGTTCAATTCAATAGAGGGACTAGATAGAAGCCAATATGTTACTGCCTCTGAAATCGGGTACTGTGAGCGTAAAATAAAATTCGATAAAGAACTCCCCTCTACAGGGGACTACGCTTACAAACCCGATGACAATTGGGGAGTATTTGAACGAGGGCATAATGTAGAAGCGTGGTTGATTGTGAACTTACTAGCGGGAAACAATAGTGAATATAGAATACTACATACGGGACGGGATCAAGTTTCCTTTGCTGACGGGTATCAGTCGGCAACACCCGACGGCGTTATTTTACTCGATGGAGGGGTCAGAACTTTCGATGTCAAATCAATTGATCCACGTACTAACGTGTCCAAGCTACCCAAAGAAACACACGTCTTTCAAGTGTTGCAAGGGTGTGACCTAGTAGCGCAGGAGTATAACACAGTTCCTTTGGGAGGGGACATCATTTACGTAGACGCGAGTGATTATAGCTTAACAATTAAGTACCCAGAAAAATATATTAAGCGAATTGACTTTGATTATGGGCGTGCAGATTGGTTAGAGACTAGGGCCAAAAGAATAATAGACGCCGAGGGACCACAAGATTTAGCAACAGAAGGAGTATTCAAAGATCATTGCAAGTGGTGTAGTCACGGTGCGGCATGTACTGCCATGATAATGGAAGCGAAAAGAGAAAGAGGAAATCCAAATGTCGAAGACGAAAAAGCAAGCCGAGCGCTCTTTGGACAACGTTAAAAGTCTAATGGCCGAGCGTGCTGAACTTCACATGGAGAAAAAAGAAATCGAAGCGGAGATTAAAGAACTCGATGAAGTGTTGCGCCCGATGCTAGAGGGTAAAGGTAAGGTTATTTACAATGGGTTTCAGCATGAAGTATCAATGCAGTCCCGTAAGTCTTTTAACCGTAAGGCAGCAGAAAGCTTTATCACTGATCATGGCGGTAAGGTAGAAGATTTCATCGAACAAGGTGCACCCTATACGGTGTACAAAATCTCAGAAGTTCAGCAACTTTAACTCCCTCCACTCAAAGGCGCAGTTGCTGAATAGGTACCCGGTCAGATTTTCCCACCTTATCCCCTGACCGGGTACCACTAAATTAAAAAACGGAGAAATGAAAGAGGTGTAGCATGATTGGCGTAGCTGACGACATTATTGATCACTTTTTTAATAGGCAGCTAATTGATGAAGACTTTATGGAAGAGTTAGCTGATCGTGTAGTTAGTCCATACTTTGAAAAAAGAGAAGAGCAGGACATAAAAATTAGAAAACAACTAGAAATGTATGGACGATTTAGAGTTCACAAACAACTTAATAAGCTTTTTGACTAGGGCGCGTGGTGAAATGGTAGACACAGCAGACTTAAAATTTGCCGCTGAATGGCGTGTGGGTTCGAGTCCCACCGTGCCCACCAATCCCCTACGCAGAGGACTGTAATGGAGAAGCAAAATGGAGCTGGTTAAATCTTTTCTAGCTGTTCTGTACATTATCTTGGTTGTGTTCATACTTATCATATGGGGCGTTTATTCAGCAAACGCGGTGACGCTATGATTGGTTATCCTTTATCGCATGCTGTAGTGTCTATCCTCTTGAGTGGGCTGGGCATGTACGTTGCATGGTGGGGAGTGTTGTTCGGTCCTGCCTTCTACCTAATTCGTGAAACTTATCAACGCTATAAGAAAGGAACATGGGATAAACCCGGTATCGCTTACGGCATGGCGGGTTTGATTATGACACCTGTTGCGGTATTGATTTGGCTGTGAATATTTGGAAAAGCATTGTGGCTAGGTGCCAAGTATTGACGTATAAGGCTAACGCTTATTACGTCAATGAGCGCCATAATATCTTTCGTGGTATTGTGGTAGATGATAACTCATTCTTCGAAAAGGAAAAACAGAATGGGAAACGACGTATCAAAAGAAGTGTTCGGCAGCGCCGTAGAGGTTACTGACGTTGCGTCTCTAGCTAAACGTGCTAGCGCCGCTGCACAAAATACACCGCGTGGTTCTGCACCCGCTGGTTCTGATTACCTTAACTTTTCTGGCAAACGAGGTGTCTTCATCATTGGCGAGGATAAACGCCAGATTGATGAAGATGAGCTATGGGTTGTAGATATCCGCAGCTTTGAAGAAGGTTACGTATGCTGGAAGGGCGGATCGCCTGTGTCTTCGCGTATGTCAAATATCTATAGCGGCGTGCCAGTACAGCAACCTGATCCAGACGAGCTTGGACCATTTGACAGTAGTAAGGGTGAGGGTTGGTTCCAAGCTAAAGCGTTGATTATGCGCTCTTGTGACAACGAACAACAAGGGTACTTCAAGATCAACTCGGTTAGTGGTGTAGCTACTATGTCAGAACTTATGGGTGAGTTTGCGGAGCGAGCTGCACAAACTGCTGCCTACTGGCCAGTAGTCTCGCTTAGGGCGGAAGAGTTTGACTCTCAAGGCTACAAGAACTTTAAGCCTATGTTCGATATCGAGGGTTGGCTTACGGTTGAGCAGTGCGTAGAGCTTTCTAAAGGTGCTGACATTGAGGCATTGATTGAAGGTGAAGCTGAATCAGCGCCGGAACCAGAGCCGGAACCAGAAACGCCCAAAGGTCGTGGTCGTCGTCGCCGTAAAGCGGCTTAATTTAATAACGGCAGTCCCCTACACAGGGGACTGTCACTATGGAGAGTTTAATGACAGAAGAACCTTATTGTGGTAATTGTAAGTTCTTCGCTGATAACGAAAGTAATCATTCTGATAGGTGGGGGAACTGTAACCGATATCCACCCGTTTATAAGTCAGGATATAATAAGTGCTTTCCTATCACGGTTCACGTAGATCATTGGTGTGGGGAACATCAAGATGTTGAAGAAGACGGATGACCTTACAGAATACTACGTCAACATCAGTAGAAAAAACTGCGTCTATATCACCAGCATTGAAGAGGCACATAGCCTTCTTGCTGACGTCACAGAAGCAGCCTTGGATTTTGAAACTACAGCGCTATCTCCAGAAGACGGCGAAATCAGGCTAACGAGTATATGCAATGACGACATACAATTCATTATTGATCATTACTTTCTTGGTCACTTTAGTGATTACGTTGAATATTTTATTGAAAAACGATGGTGGGTGTACAACGCCAAGTTCGAATGCGCGTGGCTTGACTATTACTCTCCCGACTATGAAATTGAAGTTCTAGATATAGACTTCGCTAAGAAAGCGAAGATGGGCGGTATGCCCACAAGCTTAGCTAAAATGGCTAAGTATGACCTTAACATTACAATGGAAAAAGAAGAGCAAGCTAGTGACTGGACACGTCCTAGCTTGACACAAGGCCAAATAGACTACGCTGGTTTTGATAGCTATGTTACGTGGGAACTTAAAAAACACTGGTGGGATGAAGAGCTAAATGACGAGCAGAAAAAAGGTTTTCATGTATTCAATGATGCAGTACGTGCTACGATTGAAGCAGAAGTAACAGGACTGACACTAGACCCATTACATCATGCTAAGCTTATTAAGATTTGGGAAACAAAACATGGTACGTTTGAGCGCTATATACGTAAGTGGACACCTAAGTCCATCATCGCTAACCTGAATAGTTCCCAACAAATTGGAAAATTTCTCAAAGAAACTTTACCACAAGAGTTACTTGCGGTTTGGCCGAGAACAGAGAAGACTAAGCAATTACAAATCGAGGGCTCGTACCTCCGCTCTACCTCACGTAGACTTAGCTATCCTATGTCAAGGTGGATGGCCGCTCTTGCAGGCTACAAATACTACTCAAAATATTTATCTACATATGGTGAAACACTGCTTACTAAGCAAGCTCTATCAGGGAAGGTCACTAGCCGATACAACATTGCTCAAGCAGCAACGGGGCGTTATTCATCTTCAAATATTAATGGGCAAAATATTCCTCGTAAGCCAGTAGTTAGGAGTAGTTTCATCTCCCCTATGAAGGGGACTGCTACTATGTGTCTAGCTGACTATAGTGGTATTGAAGTTAGAGTACTAGCTGAGTTGAGTGGTGACGAACAACTACTACATGACGCGATTAATAGTGATGTACACAGTGCTTCCGCTAGTCAAATCTATGATATAGACCTAGACTACTTCATCGAAGTAATCGAAAGCAAAGGGAAAGGAAAATACGCAAATGTCTTCCCAGAGTTCAAAGAAATGCGTAGTAGAGCAAAGACGTTCACTTTTCGCCTTACTTACGGGGCAGGCTTTGAAGTTTTGTCCGATCAACTCAAAACAACTTACGACGGAGCTATTGAAGCAGTTACTAAGTGGGCAGAGCGATACCCTAAAGCCTACGACTATCGCAACAAAATCTTCGACCAAATGAATGCGGACGGTTTTATTCCTGTGTGTGATGGCCGGACTATATATGTTCGTAAACCTGATCGCACAATTCCTGTTGCCGCCAACTACCCAGTACAAGGGGCCGCTGCATCCGTCATGTACAGAGCTATGTACCATACAAGGAAAAACTTTATAGAAGACGACTTAGATGCACATATATGCGCTACGATCCACGACGAGTTACTTAGCGTTGCTCACGTTGACGACGCCGAAGATGCAATGTGGGCGCAGCTTGATGCGATGGAGCAAGGATGGCTCGATATCTTTCCATCTACTTCCACCGATAATCTAATTGAGTGGGCAATAGGAGACGACTGGTCATGCAAGCCGTAAGTAGATTAAATAAGCGAGCGCTAGAAAAACAAGAAGTTAAAGATTACATTACTGCTATTGCACGTCATTATGCTAAGAAAGGCTATAAGCTGCAAGCGGCACGTAAGATGTTCGAAGCCCAGTACTATACATCGTGTGTTATGGCTGCTGAAGGTAGTATGAAAAAAGCAGCTAAGATAGCTAACATGTCTAGGGAACATGTTAATCGTGAAGTTAATTCAGTTGTTAAGCCTAGAGGTGGAATATGGGACATGTAATGAACAGAAGCAGTATCGAACATCTAATAACAGAGATGACACATGAACCATGGGAAGAGTTTACATTTGAATTTCCGATAGTGAGTAAAGAGCGCCCGCGTATGGGTAAGCATTCTGTTTATACACCTAAGCGTACTCAAGATTGTGAAAAAGAGATCAAGAAGATTGCAAAAGAAACATGCAAGCGCCCTTTTACATGTGCTGTACAAGTACGCATCGCTATGCATGACCCTATTCCAGAAAGCTACAGCAAACAAAAAGCATGGCTTTGTGAGCATGCTTACATACTCCCCTCTAAAGGGGACTTGGATAATAAGGTGAAAACAATTACCGATGCCCTTAATGGTATTGCTTATATTGATGACAATCAAATTGCTTCTATTGAAGCTTACAGAGTTTATGGTGAGGGTGCCTATACACAAGTACAGGTAAAGCAATATGGATTTAACCCACGTCAAGTAGCTGACGCAATAGAGTTGTTGAAAAAATGAGACACTGGCGCTATTATGATCCACAACCACAATGCACTAGATGTGGTGTTTTTATCCCATATAGTCGAGCTGTTTATAAGGAAAAGTCTGACGGAATGCCTTTGCCTTCACCTGTTGGATACTGGGAAGGTATATGTAAAAAATGTGAACTCAAAGAAAATTAATGTCTGAAGACGTCATTCAAGCTGCATTAAAGTGGGCACGTATGGGTGTGCCCGTATTTCCTTGTGCTATGAATAAAGCACCAATGACACCGAATGGGCATAACGATGGAACAACAGATGAAAAGGAAATTCGAGAATTATTTGGGCTTGCAGGTCCTAGCTGTCTTATTGGCGCTGTCATGGGTGCGCGCAGTGGTCTATTTGCATGTGACTTCGATCTCTATAAACCCGGAGCAGAAGCTTATATGCAGTCACTCTCAGACAGAGGGTTGTTAAATGACACGCAAATTCACACCACCCAATCTGGCGGCGTGCACTTGGTGTACAGAGGCGATAATACGTTTCCGAACTGCAAACCACATCCGACGTGTGAGGTTAAAGGCGAAGGCGGTTACATCATTGTGCCGCCGTCACAAGGGTATGAAATCCAAAAACGTGGTATCGCATACGCTTCCGCAAAACTGGTTGAAGAACTGGTCCAAAGTAGAAAGACAACCAGTAGCGCCAGCATTGATAGCCTTAAACAACAAGTCTTGCAGGGGACCGCTTTTCACGACCCTTTGGCACAAATCAGTGCAAGGCGTTCCGCTCAAGGCTGGCCTCCCGAGCGCGTTCAGAAGGAGCTTATTGATACGCTCAATGCTTCCTTTGCTGCGAGCCCATCACATGAAAGGCACTTACGATGGCAGCGTCTCGTATCAGATGAAGGGCAGGAACTATCACGTATAGTAGGAACAGGAAATGCTAAGTTTAATCCGAATACTCGATCCGATAAAGTCTTTGAAATACCTAACTTTGACGCTATTTCTAATTTACGTAGTGTATCAGTTGGCTTTTTCGACGTTGTGCCTGATACTACCTCCGATCCGTCGCTACGGCCTAACACAGTCGACAAAGTTTTACCTCCTAGTCTTACAGTCCCCTCCGCAGGGGACTATAGCGGAGCTTGGCCTTTCGAAAGCAGTGGCTACTTTTCTAGAGCACAGAGAGATATATTTTCACAACGGTACATTATGTACCCGCTCATCGCTGAGCGAGAAACAATGGTCTTCGCTGCGGAACCAAAAGTAGGTAAGACTGCAGTAGCGCTTAAATTAGCTATGTGTATAGCTAGAGGTGAGAGCTTAGATGAAAAGCTAGCTGTACATGAACCGAGACCTGTACTATACTTTTCACTAGAAGGCGCCAGAGCGGTAGAGATGCGGCTTGAAGCAGAAAGCCTTAAAAGAAAGGAACTAGGTGAAGAATTACCTGAAACAGATATGTTATTCGTCGTTGACCGCCCACATGATTTTCTACATCAAGATCAACAAGTTGAGAACTGTCAGAAAATCGTAAACCATAATGCTATGTGTCAACAGGAGTTTGGTACTGATCTAGGTTTTATAGTCATAGATACGTTGACTAAGGCTATGCCGGGAGGTGACCAAAATAGCGTTGAAGACACTTCTAAGCTGTTTAAAATGGTAGATATGCTTAGGGCGGCAGGGATTAAAGCAACTATATGCTTTATTCATCACTTATCAAAGCAGGGGAATGTACGTGGGTCAACAAACATTGAAGCAGAAGTTGATGTCGTCCTCGGCCTTGAAAGACATAAGCACCAAGCAAATACCGTCGTTGCAAACATTCGACGTGCACGCTCGATGGACGAAGCAAATGTATATGCGTTTCATTTCGAGAGCATGTACCTTGGCGAAACTGAACAAGGCTTTAAACTCCATGCACCCTACGTTAGCTTTGCAGGTGCTAAAGATGAGGGAACAATGGCTCAGGGAGTTAGAGACGCAACTCAATGGGCCGACATTAATGAGACGTTGATTAAAGAGCTAGGTGTTGGCGAGCATGGTATTTATGCTATTGTAGACGCACTAAGTGAATATGTTGAAAAGCCCAAAGGTAAGCGGCCCAACTATATGACTGAGACTATACAAAAACCATTACGTATGCTATTTAAAGGGCAGCACGCATGGGGTTGGAATAATGAGTATCACCTTAAGCTAGATCGCAAAGGTGACAACATTATGACGTTAGAGATTAAGAAGTAATCAAGAGTAGTCCCCTATCGAGGGGACTGCCATTGATCGTAACTTTCTTCAGCTTCAGAAATAGCAGGGTTTTGAGCTAAAGCACTTCCCAATACAGTATTATTGAATTGTGGAGCGTTCATTACCCGGTTTTGTTTAGCTAGGATCTCTTCAAGCATATCAGGCAATTCAGTAACAGGTCGAGTAAGGTAGTCAGACGCCAAGCCTTCCAACTTTTGTCCGCCAACCTGACCTAAATTATCTGCGTTTAGTAAGCGACGTAAGGCAAAGATTGGTGCAACACCAGTAGCACCCCCAGGCATAAATACATGAGAACCAATCCCAACGTCAGCAATATTTTGTAGAGCATTTGGTGAAGGTCTCCCTTGACCTGTCATTTCAGAAACACCTTCGACTAGCGCTTCTTGAGTAATCATTTTCGAAGTAAGATCGTTCATTTCTTCAAAGAATTCATCAGCAGCTTCTTTACCCATGATAGCATACATCTTATCACGGAAAGGTGGGTTATCTGCTACTAAACGCTGTAAGCCTGTTACCGTGTTACGGTCACGAGCTTGTCGGTACATTGCATATTTAGCACCTTCTACAAGTGCTTTAGCATTTTCAGCATTTCCAATAGTATCTAGCTCAGTGACGATATCATAAGGGTCAAATTTAGTTTGCGTGACCATACGATAGCCTAAGTCATAAGCTTCTTTAGCTTGCTTAGTACTACCATACAGCCTACTTAAAGCTGCATATTCATCATGTTGCTCTAACACGTCTTTAAACACAGATTGAGCGTCAAATAAGTTATGCGGTTTAGGTTCAACACCTCTACCAAGTGCGCGACCTTCGCGACCAAGAGACACTTGAATATTGTGTAAATCCTTCATGGTAAGGACGCCTAGAGTGCGATTAGGTCCACGCTTTACAGCACCAGTAGCGTGCTCTCTGATTTGTTTAAGAGCTTCCGCTAACGCTTCTCGCTGGAACTTGCCTTCACCGCCGAGCATTGTCTTTAGCGCAGCAGCAAGGTCATCTGCATTATAAGTAGTACCAGAATTAGCAGCAAAGAGATTATTATACTCTTGCTTATGTACCTTAAGCCGTGCGTTAATAAAGTCTTCATAAGACTTTGGCGATCTAACTACAGGACTGCGCATAGAATTCATTATTTCGTCACGGAAAGTTGTCTCTAAGTCATTACGTACAGCAAGGAGTTTAAATAGCTTGCCTGTACCATTTACATCAGTACTGTCACGTAAGATTGCTTTAGCGTAAGGCAGTAGTTCTGGGTACAGGTCCATAATAATAGCGTCATCGCCTTCACGTTGGGCGCGTTCTATGTACTCCATAGCGAGCTGTTTAGGATCAATGCCTCTGTTAGCATTAGCGTTTTGTATTTTAACCATTAGTTCACGACCTAAACGTTCGTCAATAAAGTCAGAATGTTCGCCAACTTTATCACGCAGAATACGCCGAGTTGTGTGGCCAGCGCCAGCTAACAGATTAGAGAACACAATACCACCCAATACTGCGAAAGTGGCGTCTCTCTTAATCTCTTCCATGGTACCGCCACTATTCATACGATAAAGAGCTGCTTCACTACCAGCAGTAGCGCCGGGAGTAAAGATATTACGCCACAAGAAACCAGAATTAGGAGAGGCGCGTAAAGCGTTACCTGTTCTAGCTAAGTTAATTGTGCTATTAAGAGTTTTAGCAATCATAGCACCGGGAAGTAAGCTACCAGCAACGAAGCCACCAATATTAGCTGCGCTACCTGTTTCAGCAGAAGCGTGCTTAAATCCAAGTTCTAGCGCTTCTTGTGTTTCTGCGTACCTAGTACCAAACTCGTTAAAAGGTACGTCACCGGACATGACAGCGTCAATAGTAGATAGTCCTGCTAAGGCACTATCTGCCGTACCTACAGACATGGCATCAATGAACGCCAGTGCTGCTCCTTGCATGTTAGTTAAGTTTTCTTCGCCTTCAGGTGTACTAGCTTCGTTAAGTAAAGCATCAACCACGCTTTCAAGGCCCGTTTTAGGAACTTCTTCAAGGTTTAAGCTTTCTCCGTCAAAGTTTGACATGGGTTGAGACCAGTCACCTGTAGCACCTTGACTAGTAACTGCGTCAACAGCAGGTAACTCCCCTTCAGAGGGGACTATCCCACTGTTTCTTTCGATGATAGCCCGAAGTTCGTCAGCAGTAGTAGTCATTAGTTTTATTCCGGATAGAAGCCAAAGGTTCGTAGCTCTCGTGTGCCGTCAGCATTTTCAACAAGAATGACTTCACCCATCATATCTGATGGAATAGTGTTTCCATTTTCTTGATAAACCCGTTCAAACTCTTGTAAGTAATCTAGCTTAGACATAGTACGCATTTGTTCTACACTACTATAAGCTTCTCGCTTAATGCGATTAAGCTCGCTCATTCTGTATTCTTCTTGAGGAACACTATCCATATAATTCATAACAGCGGCTTCAACAGCGCGTTCGCGTTCTATACGGCGCATTACAAGTTGAGCTAAAATTAAGTTAGTAATCCGATTACGCGTAGAGCTAGGCATCTGCTGTAAAAGTCTAAGCCCTTCACCTTCAGTTAATGCGCCGTTCATACCCTCTGCTAACGTACCTACCTGAGCGTTACTTAAACCGTCTATAAGAGCATCTGTTGTAATTTCAGATCGCGTAGCTAAGAAGTCTAATGAACCTTCTGGAAGCAACGGACTAACGTATTTAACTACGTCACCTACTATTAAGCCGCGTAACGGATTATCACGAACGGTAGGTTCAGAAGCTCTATCACGAGCTAATTGAGCTGCATCATAAAGACGATTCTGGCTTTCGAACCTAGTTAAATCTGAGTATTGCTTACTAAGCTCTTCTAGCTGATTTTGAACTTGCCGAATGTTAAACGCAGGAGGTGGTGTGCCTCCGCCTTCGATAATATCAGCGTCTCGAATAGCCTTAGCTAAAGCTGGGTTTTCCTCCGCTATTCTTGCATACTCTTCCGCAGATACGTCCATTGAAGCGGCCATAGCTTCGCCAATAACTTTATTAGCAGTAGAGCTATCCATGCCGCTAGCTTCAAGCATAGAAGTAAACAATGGACCATAGCGGGCTTTGTCTTCTTCACTAAAGCCACTTAATGCTTCAGTAACAAATTCCTCAGCAGATTTACCTTCACCTCCACCAGCTAAAGGGTCGGCTTTAATAATTTGAGTTACTGCATCTTCAATGGCATCTTTATTGCCAGTTTGAAACACGCCAACTAAATCACCGAGACCTCTAGCCTCAGCCATAGTACCCCACATTTCAATATCTTCAGCAGTGTACCCCCCGGTCCCACCAGTAACAGCTTCTAAATAACGATCACGAATGTCGTTAACAGAATTAGTGTCTGTTGCAGTCATGCGGCGCTTGTTAACATAAGGAAGAATTTCTTCCATGAAAGATTTATAAGTGTCTAAACCAACTTGCTCTTGTCGTAAGCTCGTGCCAAAAGCATCAAGCTTAGCACCATATTGCGGGTATTCAATTTCTTCTGGTTCTTCAGGCACCACGTTACGAGTGCCAAATACTCCCGGTCTAGAAGTAGTTTGAGTAGTAGTAGCTTGAGGCAGTCCCCCAGAGAGGGGAGTGCCACCAAACATCATAGACTGTTGAGCGCGCAGGTCAGCTAAACTTGTCATGCTGCAGACTCCGTGCGTAGTAGTATGTTCTTAATGTCTTCGAGTAGTTCACCTTCAGCACCGGGAATACTCGAAAGTAAGTCTTCACGTCCTTTAGCTCTAGCAGCACGCATTAAAGCATCACGTCCAGTGACACCAGCGCGGGTACTTTGGCCTGTACCAGTAACAGTCCGTTTAATGATGAGTTCCATTAATGCAGACTGACCACGTTGCCCCATTTCAGAAAGAAAAGCGACGTTTTGTAGGCCGGTTTGATTAGCTACTTCATTAAGCCGTTGAGTTTGAATAATCTGCTGTTCTTCGCCAGTTAACGCAGCTTCTTCAGCTAAGCGAGCTTGAAGTAACCCGGCGTAATCAGCAGGCTTACCACGTAAGGTCATAGCCGAGAAACCTTGAGACAGCGCTAATGCAATATACCGTGCGCGTATCTTTTTCTTTTCATCATCCATTGTCGCTAAGCGGTCTTGGTAAATTTGGCTCATAGTGCTGTCAATCATCTGAGCAGCAGCTTGAGTACCACGAGGGCCAGCAGCAGCTACAGCACGACCAGCAGGTGTACCACTGCTAGCAACATCAATAACAGCTTGAGTAGCAGCCGGAGATGCAATAGCTGTACCAAAGTCTAAAACATCAGCATAGTTAATTGGGGTTGGTCCCGGTGTAGGAGCAGGAGGCAGACCAAAAGATAGTGGATCACCAGAAGTTTCTGGAGCTTGCTCCCTACCGTAGAAGTCTAAGAAAACGTTTTCAGATAAGTCAGCGTACCTACGAGCTTCACGATCGTTAGTGCGCTGATTGTATGCATCCGATGAAGCAAAATATTGCTGGTCGATAGCTTCAGATTGTGGATCAAGGCGCATACGCATCGCTCTTTCGGAGTTCTGCATGTCATGCATACCATAGCTAAGCTGCGCACCTAGCTCATCAATAGTACTTCCTAACGAAGCTATTAGCATATTAGGATCAGATACGCGCTTAGCTTGGCTGTCAAATAAAGAAAACGGCCCGTGCTCATTACTAAATGAAGTAGGATTAGACGGACTGTCAATCATACTAGCCGCTACAGTAGCAGCAATGTACTCTGGTGTGTGTCCTTGAGCTTCCATGCGCTTACGCATACGCTCAGCACGATCACGATCATATAGCTCTATGGGTGGTTGTAAGCTCATTTACCTACGCCTAGAACGCCTGTGCCCATTGATAAGTAATCAAATAGGCCGGGGTTATATTGAGTTCTGGTGTTAGTTGCAACTGACAACGGATTACCTTGTAGCGCTCCCATAACAGCACCAAGTTGACTAGTGGGATAGTTAGCATAAGCATTAACGTTATCATTAGCACGATCAATAATATTTTGGTTGAACGCTTGAAGCTGATCGCCTTGGCGCTCCATACCTTGTAACGAGCCCATACCTAAATCATAACCGAGCGACGAAGCATTTAACAAGCCACCAGCAGCACTTTGTGCTAGTTGTTGCTGTTGTAAGAATGCACTTTGATTGGCCATTTGTGCTTGTAACTGCTCACGACTCAATTGACCAAGTGCTTGATTCTGTGCGCCTTGGTTAGCAAGGCTAATTTGAGTAGCAGTACCTTGGTTACTAAGGCCAGCACGTAACCTAGCTTCTAGGTTAGCGAGATTAGTAGCACGTTGATTTTGCTGATTGGCAAGCTGCGCTTGCATAAAAGCACTTTGATTTGCTAGGCCACCTTGTAACGCAGTACTTTGATTAGCTAAGCCCGCACGCAAAAATGCTTCTTGATCAGCAATGCCTAATTGAGCGCCAGTTTGCTGATTAGCTAATTGAGCTTGTAAGTTAGCAGATTGATTAGCTAAACCAAACTGATTAGTCGCTGCTTGGTTAGCTAGCATCGCGCGTAGGCTAGCATCTTGATTAGCTAGTTGTCCTTGTAGGTTTGTTTGCTGATTGGCAAGCCTTGTCTGGACACGATTTGCTTGATTAGCCAAGCTTACTTGCTGATTGAGTCCAGCTTGTTGAGCGCCTAATTGTGCTTGACTATCAAAACCTTGCTGAAGTAAACGCGCAATTGTTTCGTTTTCATTTTGATTAAATCGATCCATCGCCTCTGCTTCAAGCAGAGCATGACGAGCGCCACCAAAAGCGCCGCCAGCGGCAGCAGCACCTTGGATTTCATTCATGGCTACGCCGCGTTGATCAGCGATCCTTGATAAAGCATTGTCTAATACTTGTGCACGATAGGGGTTAGCAAAGGCGTTCATGCTACCTGCAATGTTACCAGCAGTAGCATTTGGTGAGTCTATTGCAGTAGCATTAACCCTATTAGCACCTCTATTGATTGCAGCAGTCCCCTCTATAGGGGAGACACCTAAAGGGTTACCAGCACTTTGTGCACCTACAGAGCGAATTGTGCTTCCAAGAAAGAATGGATTAACTCTTTGCCCGGCCATAGCAGGGCTAGGATTAACAGCGCCGATGTTAGTAGCGTTAACAGGAGCGTTGTACCTAGCTCCTACAGCAGGTAATCCTAATGGGTTAGCATTAAGCATCATGCTATTTACAGCAGCGTTATAGGCATTCGCTGACGTATTAAATACGTTAGGAGCAAGGCTAGCGTTAGTAGCGTAAGTACTAGTCATTTGCCGCCTCCTTCACGTGGGTCAGGCCCTACGGGAAGCCTCTTGTTAAAGTTTGTGCCGCCGTAACGAGCGTCGTACATTGCAGAAAGGTTTGGATTACGTTTATTACCTAGTGTTCCTGTGTAGAGCTTCCTGCGCTGTTGCCTAAATTCAGGTGTGTAGCTTCGGTCTAGAGCATCCCGATAAAGAGGTATACTAGAATGTCCAGCAATACCCATCTCATTACGATTTACATCAGGCATGCTCTGATTGACAATACTGTCAGGAACGTAATGTTGTCCATAAGCTTGAGCAGCGTTATTTGCACCTTGCATAGCTGCAACTTGCATTGGGCTCATAGCAGCTACCTCCATACCCTGATTAGGTATGAATGGTTGTTGAGCTGCTGTCATTGACATGTTCATCACGTCTTTAGCGTAAAGCTCTAACGCTGGAGGGATTTTAACCTCAGTGTTTTGCGATCCGCCTTTACCGCCTCCGCCCATCAGTATACCTCATGATGCATAGTGCATAAAGCTTCTTGCCAGCCTTCGTTTTTAAGAGCACGAAGCCAACCGCGTCTACCAGAGAAAGACAACTTACGGCAGTCATTTTCTAGTGCTATTTGATTAAAGTAAGGTTTAAGCTTAATGATTTCTTGCAGGTCTCCACCAGCTAGAAAAAAGTGCCAAGCGTTATAACCGGGAAACGGCACGATCTTACAGAAACAAAAACAGTCGGCAAAGTTAAAGAAAACAAGCTCACCACATAATGTCATGGCTACTATGTCATTAAATGAATATGCACCATCGGTACATAAAAGACCTTTTTCAATTTCAACTTCCCAAGACTTAATCTGCTCTAATTTATAAATCATATCTGTAGCAAGGTCAGTCCCCTGCTCAGGGGATTGTGTCATATCATTCATTAACTTAACTCCAAAAGCTGCACCAGCAACTTAGCATAAGTATTTGTTTTTGTCAATCCATGTTGAAAACCTAGCCTCAAGTTAGCACCAGTTGTTTCACAGATCAATGCGTAGTCAGTATTATTTGATATACTTGTCAAAAACCCTTCAAAGTTAATAGTATGGGTCCTACTGTCAGCACTCGCAGGAAAATAAAAGCTATTAGAAGCGACGTCACCTAACTCAGTAGTTTGCGCTGTAAAATCAGCTAAAAACACTTTAGCACCGACGCTATTTAACGTAGTGTTTCTTGCTATAGCAACCATACCGTGAATGTAGTACGTACCGTCTAAAAGGTTAAATGTGCCTTGTACTGCATCATGTGTAAACCATGGTCTATCACGAGACAGTGTTGCCAAGTCTATTACATTAGCACCAGATGACAACGTACTACCATCAGTACTAGAATTTTCTTGATATTCAATACACGCAATTGACGGATGAGCGACTAAATTAGAACTACTTCCGCCAACAACAGGAACCCCGTAACCGGGGTTATACATTGTAAGCCCTTCAGTATACTTGTCATTAAATCCAGAAATGACATGCTCTAAATTGATCGATCGAGGATTGCCTTCTGTACTTTCGTCTTTTAAACCAAATAATAGCTGTTCAGCCCAGTCTTTCCAATTAGTAAATGCCCTTGGGTTTGGATAAATTGTCATCCTCTGCCACCTCCGGGTGAAACGTCAAAGCGAACAATACCATGTTCAGTGCGAGACTTTAAAAAATCAACACGAAGTTGAATACTTCTTGCTGCTGCGCCAGTAGTTCCTACAGGGTTAGTGCGTTGGTAAGGACCAAAAGTAATAGGAGACAAATCAGGCAGTTGTTTGCCTAATAATGTGTATGTAACCCCATCTTCAAATTCATTGTCGGTGTCAGAAAATATTTGATGTACACACATTTCTTGATCGCCGTTACCTAATTCTAACGGTCCAGTAGTACAATAGATGTCCCCTATAGAGGGGAGTGAAAACTCTAGCTCGTGATTGTAAATAATGCTGTCTTCACCGATCATTGTAACAAAAGGCAATACGCCTTTATCTAATGTTGCTGTACGATTAATACTGCCCACATTCCAATGATTTTTAGCGTAGTTCCAGTAAACGTAGCTGTCAATGTCGTCACTATTAGTAGACTGATAAAGCCACCAGATTTCACTATATTGCGAATTAGCAAAAGCAGAGATTTTTGATACTTGTTCTAGGTCAATATTTTCATATAGATAGTCAATAACTTCACACGAAAGTTGTCTGAGAGTTCCGTCATAAACCCAAAAAGACCTATCGCCCCACCATACAGCAAACTCGTCAGTAGTAACAACAGCGGACGGTGCTAATAAAGTGCAGTTAGCCCCAACAGGTCGAATAGACCATACTAATGGAGGACGAATATATTCTGCTTTATGTACGTCTTTTTCGCCTAAGATTAAAATTGTATTTAAAATTTCGACACAGCGAAGTAGCCGTCCTTCACCTGCTAGTACGCGGTCAATACACTGATTGTCCATAGCAGGTGTCCACTGGTTCCGATCTTCTACGTCAGACGTCCTAACTCTACGCGGTTCATCATTAGTACCAATGGCAAATACTTGACGGTTATTAGACGTTACGATTACATCACTGCAAACAGTAGGGGCATTAGTGACTACAGCAGGTGTTAAAGTAGAAGGATCAATTTCTGTAATGTTGCCACTATTCCTTAACCCGTAGAGTAGAAGTTCCCCCCATGCAGCGGTAAACCATCGGTTAACAGGCGTAGCTTCTCTACCTGCCATGTCATAAGTAATACCATAAAGGCTACTACCGTAAAGCCCTTTACCGTAACCAGAAAATGACACAGCGTCTTTACTTGTGGTCACAATACCAGCGGGAGTAATGTCAGTCTTTGTCCCAGTATCATCTACATGATAAGCTTTAGTGTTTGATCCATAAAAGCTGTTAACATCTTGAGAGTTATCGCGCCAAGAAAAAGCGTCTCTGATCACTTCAGTAGAGGGGCTACTAGATAACGCTGATAAAGCTACGCCACTAGTGTCTGTACGCTTAGCCCATCCACCTATAGGACGTAAAGCGCCGTCATGCCAGCGTACCAGACTAGCATCAGCCCAGCGACCTTTTGCTTTATATGAAGTTCCGTTTTTAAATAAGCCTTCAGGTAAATTAATTGGGATTAAAGACGTCATTTATAGCCACCCTTAAATTGGAGCTAAACCAGAAACACAAACGATAGAGAGGCCAGCAGAGTAGGGAGGCAAGTTATTATGTGCGTCACCACTACCAGTATTATCAACCACAATAGAGCCAGAACGAGCAGTGCTGTCAAAAGAACCAGCTCCTTCTAGCCAAGCGTCTGAAAAGGACTCTGCAAGAGTACCATTATTTACAGAAGTACCATCAGCAGAAGCGCTTGTACCTTTCAATTGTGCTGCGTGAGTATGTTCTGGCATTTCATCTTCTGTTAATGTGTGTGTTGCAGCTCCGCCGGTATCACCTAAACTGTAAGTAGTACCTGAACCAATGTTCATACGATCCCGCATGTCGCGCAAATTAAACGTAGTAGAGCCGTCACCAGACCCATAAGGATAACCCATAGCAGAATACAGCGAATTAAGTGCAGAATAAGTAGTGCGGTTAATAGCTTGCCCTGTTTCAGCTAACCAGCCAGTTGGCACAGTAGTATGTGTAATAATGCGTGTTTCGCCTACAATACCAGCGTTGGAGTTACCTACAGCAGTGAAAGGAATAGCTCGCCAAGTATTAGTAGAAATACATACGTAAATATAATTAGCGTCCCATGTTATTTGTCCAGCAACACCTGTGTCAGTAGGACTAGAAGGGGCTGCGCTCGCAAGGGCCAAAGTTAGTTGTGTATCAGCCGCGCCTAGATCAGCATCAATAGCGTCAAAGATATTGTTGAGTAGAACACCCCAGCTATCTAGTTCTGTACCTACGTCAGGTTTTAGCCAGCCTAAATTAGAGGTAGCAGTAGTAGTCATTAGCAGTCCCCTCTATAGGGTATTACGGTATCCATGAACACAACTTAGCACCAGTTAAGTTGTGTGTCAAGATTTGGTCTTGCGTACCTTGAGTGAGCACATCATCTTGTGACGGTCTAATAGGTTTAGCCCAATCACAACTAGAATTTGTCTCGCATCCACTTAGCAAGCTGATCACTACGAGCATCGGCATCCATTTCAGAAACTTCATCTTCAATCTCTTCTCGTTTGATCCTGTTTTCCAT
>JAAUXY010000708.1_pt1 | contig 23976 bp, 23 predicted proteins | sample 7278121 | NCBI WGS metagenome assembly JAAUXY01 (sample SAMN14350117, study PRJNA611818) | marine sediment metagenome | isolation source: surface marine sediment (1.8m) | place: French Polynesia: Moorea | collected 2018-08 | reverse complement strand
GTCTTCAGCGAGGTCGACGAGGGGCAATCGGTCATCTACGGGATCCGGCCCGAGCACCTCGAGCTCGCTGGCGACGGCTTTCCCGCCCGGGTCTCGGTCGTGGAGCCGACCGGCTCCGAAACGCTCCTGTTCCTTCGCTTCGCCGAGATTGACATCGTCGCGCTTTTCCGTGATCGCCACCACTTCGCGCCCGGGGAGACGGTGCATCTTCGCCCGCGCGCCGACCAGATCCACCTCTTCGACGCCGTCACCGGCACGCGCGCGTGAGCGACCGGTCCCGGGGACGTCGAGGACATGACGTGAACCACGCGAAAGGGGGAAATCATGCTCAAGGGGATCAACCCGTTGCTGAATGCGGATGTGCTGTTCGCGCTCCGGGCCATGGGTCACGGTGACGATCTCATCGTCTCCGACACGAACTTCCCATCCGACTCCGTGGCCCGGCAGACTCGGCTTGGCAAGTTGCTGAGACTCGAAGCCGAGACGGCGGCACAGACCGTCGCGGCGGTGCTGTCCGTGATGCCCCTGGACACGTTCGTGGACGATTCCGCCGCCCGCATGGAGGTGGTCGGATCCCCCGCAGAGGTGCCGCCGGTGCAGGCAGAGGTCCAGGCCGTCATCGACGCCGCCCAGCGCCGGCCCTGGCCCATGATCTCGATCGAGCGGTTCGCCTTCTACGAGCGGGCCAAGCAGGCCTACTGCGTCATTCAGACCGGCGAACGCCGGTTCTACGGGTGCTTCGCGTTTCGAAAGGGCGTCATTGCCCCGGACGCCGACTGACCGGCGCACACGCGTTCGAGGCGCCCGTTGCAGGCATCGCCTGTCTTGGATAACTAAGCCGAACTCACTAAATATCTAATATTTGTCTAGATTAAAGACTAGACATATTATCGACAATGTGGCAGCATCCCCTCCACGTGGAGAGCGAGGGGAGACGAGAGGGATGTACTGCAGCCAAAAGCCGCAATCGGAGGACCGTTCGCAGACCGGACGGGCGACGACGAGACGCTGGATTCCCGCGTTGGCACTGCTCGGATCGTCGCTCGCGGGCATCGCGGGAGCGGCAGAGATCAACCTAGTCGAGGTGGAGCGCAGTGGGCAGATGTATAGACTGCACTCCGACATCACGCTTCGAGCGCCGCTGGAGCGCGTTCGGGTCGTTCTGAGCCGGTACGAGCGCATCCCGCGACTCGATCCCGACATCCGAGAGGTGACTATCTTGGGCCCCAATGCGAACGGCGGGGTTCGAATGCGCCTCGTCTCCTCGCAGTGCCTCGGTGTGATCTGCAAGCGGGTGCGTTGGACCCAAGACGTGAGGACGCTGCCGTCGGGCGACATACTCGCCGAGATGGTCCCTAGCGACGGCGACATCCAGGCCGGCTGGGTCAGGTACCGGACGGTCCACGACGACCACCAGACTCGCCTCATCGTCGATGCCGAGATCGACGCATCCAGCATTCCTCTGCCGGGCGTCCTCTTGGATCCGTTGATGCAACGGCGTCTAGAGAATGAAGCCCTGGAGACCGCGCGTCTGGTCGAGCTGGCGGCCTCTCGCCCCAACACGCGCTCCATGACGGCTCTGCCCCCCGCCGGGTCGACTTGAGGGAAGTACGGTAAGGCGCCCGTCACAAGCTCGGGCGCATTCTCGAGCCGGCGCGCCCACAGCCGCGGGGCAGGCCGAGCCGAGATCACGCGGCGACCGAAGCAGCGCCCCCGCCAGACGTACTTCTACCCCCGAGTCTCGGACTGCGATTGCTCTACCGGCTTCGACGGGTGGGTGCAGCCCTGATCCTAGCCAAGCATGTAACCGAGACTTCGCGAGTCGGAGCGCTCGGCCAGTTCGGGCGAGGGGCGTGCGGGCGGGGCACGACCGTGGCACCATCCACCCACGGCACGTGGGGTCGCGGTCGGAGACTGGTTGGGGACGCCCATGAAATCGCATTATCGAGTGGTCATCGTCGGGGGAGGCGTGGTCGGCGCCTCGGTGCTCTACCATCTCGCAAAGCTCGGCTGGACCGACGTTGCGCTCGTCGAACGCTCGGTGCTCACGGCCGGCTCGTCCTGGCACGCCGCCGGCGGCGTGCACGCTCTGAACGCCGATCCGAACATGGCCGCACTGCAGGCCTACACCATCGACCTGCTGTCCGAGATCGAGAAGGAGTCCGGCCAGGCGATCGGGCTGCACCTGACCGGTGGGATCACCGTCGCCTCGGCCCCGGCACGCTGGGAATGGCTGCAGTCGGCCTACCGCATCTTTCAGACCATCGGCATCGAGGACTGCCATCTCATGACGCCCGCCGAGATCGAGGAGCGGTGCCCGATCATGGACGTCTCCGGCGTGATCGGCGGGCTGTGGGCGGACCGCGAGGGCTACGTCGACACCACCGGGACGGTGCATGCCTACGCCGCTGCCGCCCGCAAACGCGGCGCCGACGTCATCGAGCACAACAAGGTCGTGGAGCTCGGCCAACGCCCGGACGGCACCTGGGACGTCGTCACGGAGAAGGGCGCCATCCAGGCCGAACGGGTCGTGAACGCAGCCGGCCTGTGGGCCAAGCAGGTCGGGCGCATGGTCGGCCTCGACCTGCCGCTCGCGCCGCTGCAGCACCACTATCTCGTGACCGAGACCATCCCCGAGGTCGCCGCCTTGGACTTCGAGATCCCCATGACGGTAGATCTCGAAGGCTTCACCTACATTCGCCAGGACCAGCAGGGGGTGCTCGTCGGCATCTACGAGCTCGACCACGAGCATTGGCACATCGACGGAGCGCCCTGGGACTACGGGATGGATCTCATTCAGGAGGACATCGATCGCATCTCCAACGAGCTGACGTTCGCCTACCAGCGTTATCCGGTGCTGCAGGAGGTGGGCGTGAAGCGCTGGGTCAACGGCCCGTTTACGTTCTCCCCCGACGGGAACCCGCTGGTCGGGCCGGTGCCGGGATTGCGCAACTACTGGCTCGCCTGTGGCGTCATGGCCGGCTTTCTGCAAGGCGGCGGGGTCGGCAAGTCGCTGGCGGAGTGGATGATTCACGGCGAGGCGGAAGCCGACGTGTGGCCGATGGACATCGCGCGCTACGGGCCGTTCACGTCGAACCGGGAATACATCAGACAGACGACCGGGCAGTTCTACTCGCGCCGCTTCGTGATGACTTACCCCAACGAGCAGCTACCGGCCGGGCGTCCGCTGCGCAAATCCCCGGCGCACGATGCGATGACGGCGGCCGGCTGCCAGTGGGGATGTACCTGGGGGCTCGAGACCCCGCTGCTGTTCGCGCCGTCCGGGTTCGAGGAGACGCCGTCGCTCAAGCGCTCCAACGCCTTTCCCGTTGTCGCCGAGGAGTGCCGCGCGGTGCGCGAGTCGGTCGGCATGGTGGACACCACCGGTTTCTCGCGCTTCGAGGTGACCGGCGCCGAGGCTCGCCACTGGCTCGACCGGGTCATGGCCTCGCGACTGCCGGCCCCGGGGCGGGTGCGACTCGCCCCCATGCTCGGGGCCGACGGGCGCCTGAAGGGCGACCTCACCGTGTTCAACTGGGGCGACGGTACGTGGTGGATCATGGGCTCGTACTATCTCCGCCAGTGGCACGCGCGCTGGTTCGCGGACCGCATCGCCGAGGGCCCGCAGCACCAGGTCTCGGTACGGGACATCTCGGACGCGGTGGTCGGCTTCGGGTTGTCCGGTCCGCGCTCGCGCGACTTGCTCGCGAAGCTCACCCATCAGGACGTCGCCGACGAGGCGCTTCCGTTCATGGGCTGCACGACGCTCGACGTCGGGCTCTTCCGGTTGAAGGTCGGCCGACTGTCGGTGGCGGGCGAGCTGGGCTACGAGCTGAACTGCACCGCCGTGGAGCACGTCGCGCTGCGCGAGGCCCTGCTGGAGGCCGGCGCCGCGCTCGGCCTCCGGGAGTACGGCTTCTACGCCATGAACTCGCTCCGGCTCGAGAAGAGCTTCGGGATCTGGAGCCGCGAGTTCACGCAGGGATACACCCCGGGCATGACGGGACTGGACCGCTGGATCGACTGGGACAAGGGTAGCTTCGTCGGACGCGAGGCGGCGCTGGCCGAGCGGGACCGCAACCGTGCGCCGCAACGATTGCTCACCCTCGAGATCGACGCCGACGACGCCGACGCCTCCGGTTACGAGCCGGTGTGCAAGGGCGACCGGCGGATCGGGTTCATCACCTCGGGCGGCTACGGCCACTGCGTCGGAAAGAGCCTCGCGATGGCGCTGGTGGACACGGAGCACGCCGGGGAGCGCGGCGATCTCACCGCCTACGTGGTCGGCGTCGAACGTGGCGCGCGGATCATCGACGACAGTCCGTACGACCCCTCGGGCTCGGCGATGAGAGGCTGAAGGCGCCGGCCGGTCGCGGCGAGACGACGACGCGTGCGCCACCGTCGAGGTCCAGGCCCTCGCGTCAGTCGGGCAGTGGGAACCGGCGCGGCGTCAGCCCCGCGTGGAACCAGGCCACGAAGCTGTAGAAGTCGTACACCGGCAGCCGGAGGTCGTGGGCGAGGTCGGCCGCGTAGGGTGGCATGTTCGTGCACTCCAGCACGAGGGCGCCGACGTCGGGATGGCGTTCGACCAGGCGCCGGCCCGCGTCGAGGACGTCATTGCGCGCGAGCGAGACGTCCATCCGCTCCTCGTCGTCGAGCAGCACGCGCGTGAACTCGCGCCCTCGATCGGTGCCCTCCACGGGTGTATCGGCGGGCGCGCCGGCACAGGTCAGGTGCTCGGGCGTCAGGGACTCGCGGGACACGGTAACGATGCCGACGCGTTTCCCCGGCGGGAGCAGGGACTGCACCCAGGGCACCTGCAGGAGAGACGAGGCGGCGACCGGCACGCCGGCAGCGGCCGCAATCGCGCTCTGGTGCAGAACCAGGAATCCGCAGCTCGTGGTAATGCCGTCGGCGCCGGCGGCAACCAGCTCGCGCGCGCCATCGGCGAAGGCGTCGACCAGTCCCTCGGCGTGTCGGCGCACGACGCGATCGGGCGTCGCGCCGGGTATCTTCTTGTACAGCGCCGGAAAAGGCCAGGTCCGGGCGTTGCCGCCGTCGCCGGGGATGCGCGGGAACCGAGATTCCAGCACCAGGATCCCGAGACACGCCCCGGCAATGGTCTTACCGCCTTGCACGATGCTCATTTCGTTCTCCTCGGTGCACACCGGCCCGCTCGACAGACACGGGCAAGGATAGCCGGGAACGCGGTCGCGGTCGCCTAAGAGAATAGATCCCGCAGGCGTCGGGCCGGCGCGGCATCCAGGCGCACCACTTCGTTGCCGGTTCCCGGTGAGAGCGCGGGGTAGATCGAGCGCACCATCGGGTCGTGCCCGGGGATCACGTGGTCCTCGCTGTCGGCCAGTGCCTCGAACTTCTCGTAGCTCGCCATCAAGTCCGACTGCGACCAGCAGATCGTGAAGGGCAGCCGTTTGACCCAATGCTCGTAGTAGTGCGATGCGTCGGATGCGAGCAGCACCGTGCCGCGCCGCGTCGGTACCCGCACCGCTTGCATGCCCATCGTATGCCCGGCCATGCGATGCACGGTGATCCCGGGCGCGACCTCGCCCTCCTCGGCGTGGAACACGACGCGCTTCTCGAAGAGACGGTGGACGAGCTCGGCCACGTGGTCGGCGGAGTACGCTTGGCGCTCGGCGTCGTCGAGCATCCAGCGACCGGTGACGAACTGCATCTCGGTCTCCTGCAGATGAAACCGCGCCTGAGGAAAGTCGCCGAGCGTTCCCGCGTGATCGTAGTGGAGGTGGGTGATGATGACGTCTTGCACTGTCGCGGCGTCGACGTCGATGCTCGCGAGCACCTCCCGGGGCAGTCGCAGGACGTTGCGATCCCGCTTGCGGGCCTCTTCGCGATTGAAACCGGTGTCCACGACGATGGTGCGACGGTGGTTGCGAACGACCCAGACGTAGTAGTCGATGGGCATCGGGGTGTCGTGGTCGTCGATCGGCCCGAGAAAGTTCTCCTGACGCAGGCGTTGCGGGCGCTCGGCGTAGCGCAGGGCGAAGATCTCGTACGTCTCGGAGCTTGCCATGTTTCGCCGTCCTCGGGTTGGTCCTGGAGCGCAGGGTATCGCCGAACTCCGGTCCCGGCCAACCGCCCCCGGGTGTGGTGTGTCCAAGGTGCCATCGTGATAGGTTGCATGACGCCGGTTTCCATGCCGTCGGAAGGCTGCCACGCGGTGGCGCGGCGCCGCGTGGCGAAGGTCCCCAGGCTGCCACTCGGGTCGGGTTGCCACGCCAGGTTGCTGATATCTCGAATTCTTCAGGAGGAGAACGCATGAGCAGTCTCACCGCCACGGAGCTCGAGCGGATCCGGGCCGGGTACGACCCGCGTCCCGAGGCCTCCGCGTCTCTGAACGTCGCTTGCTATCGCGACCCCGCGTTTCTCGAGATCGAGCGCGAGGCGATCTTCGGGCGTAGCTGGCAGTTCCTGTGCCACGTCGAGAAGCTGCGCGAGCCCGGCGATTACGTTGCCGTGGATCTGCAAGGGCAGAGCATCTTCGCGGTGCGTGGCGACGACGGCGAGCTGCGCGCTTTCTACAACGTCTGCAAGCACCGGGCGCACGAGCTGGTGCAAGGCGCCGGGCGCAAGAAGCAGATCGTCTGTCCGTATCACGCCTGGTCGTATCGCCTCGACGGTCACCTGCACAAGGCCCGCGGCACGGACGCGCTCGAGAACTTCGACCCGGGGGACATCTGTCTCCAGAGCGTTCGCGTGGAGGTGTTTTGCTCCCTGGCGTTCGTCAACCTCGACCCCGTGACTCCATCGCTCGCCGTGAGCGCGGCAACCCTCGCGTGCGACATCGAGCGCTATGCGCCCGATCTCGACCACCTGACTTTGGCGCACCGCCTCACTTACCGGATCGAGGCGAACTGGAAGGCGGTCGTGGACAACTTCCTGGAGTGCAGCCACTGCCCCGTCGCGCACCGGGATTTCTGCTCGCTCGTCGAGATGGATACCTACACCGTGACCACCCACTCGCTCTGGTCGAGCCACCACGCCAAGGCAGGCCGCGCGACGAACACCGCCTACTCGGTCGACGACGCGACCGTGACCGACCACGCCGTCTGGTACCTGTGGCCGAATACCGCATTGCTGCGCTATCCGGGGCGCGGCAACTTCATGGTGTGGCGATTCATTCCCACCGGACCCGAGCAGACCCGGGAGGAGTTCGACTTCTACTTCGAGACGCCGCAGCCGACGGAGGCGGAGCGCGAGGCCATCCGCTACATCGACGAGGTATTGCAGCGCGAGGACATCGGGCTGGTAGAGAGCGTGCAGCGCGGTATGCGTACCCCTGCGTTCGAGCAGGGGCGTTATCTCGTCGACCCCCAGCGCTCGGGACAGAGCGAGCACGCGGTGCACCACTTCCACGGGCTCGTGCTCGACGCGTACGCGACCCGGGTCGTGCGATGAGCCCCCCGCGAGCCCTCGACGGTCGGGTGGCGCTGGTCACCGGCGGCCGCGGCGGGATCGGGCGGGCAATCTGCGAACGCTTCGCCCGAGAAGGCGCCCACGTCCTTGCGGGCGACATCGTGCCACCGGACGAAGGCGACGCCAGCATCGAACACATCGACCTCGACGTGAGCGACGAGTCGAGCGTTCGCGAGGCGGCCGGGCGAATAACGGCTGACCACGGGCGGCTGCACGTGCTCGTCAACGCCGCCGGCATCGAGATCGAGAAGTCCATCGAGCACACGACGCTGGAAGAGTGGAACCGGATCTTCGCGATCAACGTGACCGGCACGTTCCTCGCCAGCAGGTGTTGCCTGGCGCTGCTGCGCGCGGCCGGTGGTGCGTCGATCGTCAACTTCGGCTCCTACGACGGCTTCATCGCCGATCCGAGCCTCGCTGCCTATTGCGCCACCAAGGGTGCGGTTCACGCGCTCACGCGCGCCATGGCCTGCGACCACGGGCCGGATGACATTCGCGTGAACGCCGTGTGCCCGGGCTACGTGGACACGCCGATGCTGTGGCAATTCTTCGGCTCACCCGGCGACCGCGAGCCTCTGAAAAACGAGGCGCGGGCCATCCATCCGCTGCGTCGCTACGGCACGCCCGACGACGTCGCGAACCTGGTGCTGTGGCTGGCGAGCGACGAGGCGCGCTACGCCTCGGGTCAGCTCTGGGTGATCGACGGAGGGCTCAGCGCGCAGGTCCAGCAGATGCGGCTCTGAGCCCGCCGTGCGCAGGAGCCAGCGGTTCGCCGGCTCAGGGCCGCTCGCCGCGAAGGCGCTCCAATGGTTTTGACCAATCGTTCAAAACAATGGTCTAATCGCGCCCGAGAGGTCTGCGTATGCCCTGGGAGAAGAATTTCGACATCGACCTCGCCCTCGACGAAGCCATGGCCATGTTCTGGTCGCGAGGCTACGAGGCGACCTCGATGCGGGATCTCGTGAATTGCATGGGCATCAACCGCGGCAGTCTCTACGACACGTTCGCCAGCAAGCGGGAGCTGTTCATCGCCGCGCTGCGCCGCTACGACGAGCGGTGCCGGCGGGCTCGCCTGCATTCGCTCGAGTGCGAGGCCGGCCCGGTGGACAGCATTCGCCAGCTGTTCGAAGACTCGGTCCAGGACCTGCGGCGCGATCCTTCCCACCGGGGCTGCTTCCTGACCAATACCGCGCTCGAGATCGCCGCGCACGATACGGAAATCGGCACCATCGTGGCGGACAGCCAGAGGGACACCGAGCGATTCTTCCTGCGCCGGATCGAGGCCGGTCAGGCCACGGGCGAGATCAGTGGCAGGTTGGATTCCCGTGGAGCCGCGCGGGCCCTGCTCGCCGCGCTGCTCGGCCTTCTGGTGCTAGCGCGCAGCCGCCCCGAGCCCGCGCTGGCGCGCTCGATCGCGGACAACGCCATCGCCATGCTGCGGCGCCGGTAATCCCGCGACTGCGAACGGTCCCCGGGATGGATGCCGAGCTCGTCTACTTTGCCGACCCGATGTGCTCCTGGTGCTGGGGCTTCGCGCCCACGCTGGAGCGGCTGCTTGCCCACTGCGGCAACGATATCCCACTGGCCGTGGTCATGGGCGGCTTGTTCGCCGGCAACCGCAAGCCGCTCGACGAGCGGGGCAAGGAAACCATTCGCGAGCACTGGGACCACGTGCGCGACGCCTCCGGCCAGCCCTTCGACTACCGTTTTTTCGAGCGACGCGGCTTCATCTACGACACGGCGCCATCGTGCCGCGCCGTGGTGACGGCTCGCCGGCTCGCGCCGGCATCGGCGCTGTCTTTCCTGGCAACGGTTCACGCGGCCTTCTATCGGGACAACCGCGACGTGACGGAACCGGATACCTTGTGCCAGGTCGGCGAGGAATTCGGCTTCGACGGAGGTCGCTTCGCGCGGGAGTTCTTTGGCGAGCAGTCCGCGAAAGAGACCGAGCGCGATTTCGTCATGACCCAGCGTGCGGGGGTGCAAGGGTTCCCGACGCTGCTCGGGGTTCGCGACGGGGCGGCGCGTCTCTTGTCGCCCGGCTTCCAGCCATGGGAAGCGATCGAGCGCGTCGTGGACCACTGGTTGGCCGGTGCAACCCCGCCGAGCGCCGAGACCTGAGAGCGCTGCACGGCGGCCGGAGGCCCCGCCAACGCCGGCCCTCCACTAGACAGGCAACCAGAAGGAGATACCGTCATGTCGCAGAAGATCAAGATCACTCACACCATCAGGGCGCCCGTCGACGACGTCTGGCGAGCCATCAGCGGGATCGGTGGGCTCGACAAGTGGTTCCCCATCATTGCGACGTGCGAGGTCACCGGTAACGGCATCGGCGCTACCCGGGTGTGTGGGCTCGCCGACGGCGCCAAGCTCTACGAGACGGTGAAGGAGATCGACGACGAAGCGCGGCGATTCCGGTACTCGATCGACGATTCGCCCCTGCCCATTTCCGGCTACCTGGGCACGGTCGAGATGCACGCGGTGGGCGATGACACGGAGCTGAGTTGGAGCGCGGAGTTCGACGTCGATCCGGCCGCGCGCGACGCGATCGTCACCATGCTCGAAGGCGCGCTCGGAGACGGCATCAAGGGATTGGCGGCCGACCTCGAAAGCTAGGCGTTCATCGCAAGGGTGCCGGGGCCGCGTTGTCATGTCACGTGGAATTGGCTACTGTCGAGGCTTGAACCCGCATCGGGGTAGGGGTCATGAGCAGCGCGATCAAGGTGTTCTGGCAGCCTCATTGAACGAGCTGTCTGCGGGTAAAGGACTACCTCTCGATCCGTGGGATCGAGTTCGACTCCATCAACGTCCTCGACGACGAGGCGGGACGGCGCGAGCTCGCGCGCCTGGGCGCGCGCTCGGTGCCCGTGGTCGCCCGCGGTGACCAATTCGTCTACGCACAGGTGATCCACGACGTGGTCGCGTTCATCGATCTCGACGACGACCCGACCCCCGTGCTCGCGCCGGCCGCGCTCGCCGAGCGCGGCGACCGGGTCCTCGAGACCGCGATCCGGCTCGTTCGCCAGATGCCCGACGAGCGGCTCGAGGACCTGCTTCCCAACCGCCCCCGCACCTGGCGCGTGCTCATGCATCACGTGTTCCGCATCCCGAGCGCGTTTCTCGACATGGAGGAGACCGGCGAGACGCTTTCCTACGAGAGTCTCGTGGCGCCGCCGCCGGCCGACATGGTGGCCAGCGCGCAGATCGCCGACTTCGGCGAGACCGTGCGCGAGCGGTTCAACGCCTGGTGGGAGCGGGTCGGGCGCGAGCGCTTCGATGGCCGGGTCCCGACGTACTTTGGCGCGACGACCCGTCACGAGATGCTCGAGCGCACGGTGTGGCACTGCGCACAGCACGTGCGCCAGGTCGCCTCGCTGCTGGAGCGGGCGGGTGTCACCCCGCGCGGCCCCCTCGGCCCGGACGAGATTCGGGGGCTGCCGCTCACGGATCGAATCTGGGACGAGTGATCTCCGGTCGATACGAGCGAGCGGTATAATTCTTGGAGCGCGCCGGGTGGGCCCGGCACCCGGCGTGCACGTAATGGCAGCACGGAAACCGAGACCATGAAGCCGCAAGACATTCTCCGCCATCCAGCGAAAGTGCTCACTCGAGAGCAGCGCGAGTTCTACTTCGACAACGGCTACCTGTTGCTCGACGGCTTCGTGCCCGACCGCTGGCTGGACCGGCTCTGGGAGGTCACGAACGCCTTCGTCGAGGAGAGCCGAGGCTTTACCCACTCGGATTCGAAATTCGACCTCGAGCCCGACCACAGCGCGGACCGGCCACGGTTGCGGCGCTTGACCCAGCCGGTCGAGCACCACGACGTGTACTGGGAGTTCGCGGCCGAAGGACCGATCGTGGACGTGGCCGAGGATCTGCTCGGGCCGAGCGTCAAGTTCCACCACTCGAAGCTCAACTTCAAGTGGTCGGACGGCGGCCAGGAGGTGAAGTGGCACCAGGACATCCAGTTCTACCCCCACACCAACTACAGCGTGCTCGCCATCGGCCTGTACCTGACCGAGGTCGACGACGAGATGGGACCGATGGGGGTGGTGCCCGCTAGCCACAAAGGCGAGATCTACGACCTCTACGACGACGACGGTCAGTGGTCCGGTGCCATCGACGAGCGGGATCTGTCTCGAGCCTCGGTCGAGAAGGCGGTCTATCTCAAGGGCGCCAAGGGCTCGGTCACGGTTCACCACTGTCGCGCCGTGCACGGGTCGATGCCGAACACGTCGCCGCGCATGCGCCCCCTGCTCATCAACGCGTACTCCTCGGCCGATGCGCTCACCGTGACCCCGCATCCATCGCCGAGTCGGCACAACGGCACCATCGTGCGGGGCGAGCCGGCTCGTTGGGTCCGGTTCGATGCCGACCCCTGCCTCATTCCGCCCGATTGGTCGGGCGGCTACACCTCCATCTTCGCCTTGCAGCAGGAAGAGCACGCCACGAGCGCCGGCGCATCATAGCCGGGGCCGACGGGGTCGCGCGGCTCAACGCCTACTTGGCGATAGGTGCTGATGGTGCGCTCATCTTCTCGATGCCGGCACGAGCCTCCACACTTTGCCCGTACTGCCTACGGGAATGCCCAGCGCGGTGGTGAGCAGATAGAGCTCACCGTGGGCGTCCTCGCCCAGACTGTGCAAGCGCATGTCGAGCGTCAACAGGCGATCGAGTGGCCACGATGCGCCCCACGATGCCGGAGGGGTCGCCACGAAGAGCTGACCAGAAGGTGTGGCGGGATCGGAGCTGAAGTCCCCGATAACGAGCTTGCCGAAGAGCCCTGGAATCGCCCTGCCCCGGTAGACAAAGCCGCCCACGCATGCCGTGCCCATTGGGTCCGCATTCACCGTCGCCTCGGGACGTCTCACCGACCAGTTGGCGTACTCGACGATGGGATCTCGAATCCGCTCACCGAGCGACCCCGTTCGCGAGCAGTCCTCGGGAGGGTCGAACATGCGCGCCCGGTCGAAGCAATGGCTGCCCTCGCGTATCGCCCAACCGTAGTTGCCGGGGCGGTCTACCAAATAGATTGTCTCCCAGAACGACTCCGCGACGCCGCTGACGAACATATCGCCGTTGCCGAGGCGATCGAAGGAGAGGCGGAACGGGTTACGGAAGCCCCAGGCAAAGACTTCGTCTCGTCCCTCGTCTTTGCCCCGGAACAGATTGGTCGGCGGGATCGCATATCCCGGATGGCCGCGGTCGACGTCGATACGCAGGATCTTTCCCGTGAGTCGGCGAGTGTCCTGCGCATAGCGGTCGAAATGGTGAAAGCGTTCGGGGAGCTTGAAGGGGTCTTCCGGGATCTCCTCCGCGTGTCTATAGGGATCATCCGATTCGCTTCGCGGCGGTACGTAGACGTCAGGCACACCGTGCACGCCGCCGCCGTCTCCGATGCCAACGTAGAGATAGCCGTCGGGGCCGAAGGCGAGGCCACCACCATTGTGCTTGCGGTTCACCCAATCCAGCTCGAGAAGCACGCGCTCGGAGGCGCGATCGGCGCGATTCGGTTCCTCGGCGGACACGTTGAACTCAGACAGGCGCCACGTGTAGGCCGTTTTACCGTTGAAGGGCGACTGCGCCCGCCGCTTGGCGCTGTAGTTGACGTAGAACAGCCCGTTGCGCGCGAAGTTCGGGTGGAATGCCAGCGCCAGGAGGCCCCTCTCGTCGAAGGCTTTGAGTAACGGCACTATCGCATCGCGCAAATCGAGAAAGTGCGTTTCGAGCCGCCTACCGTCGCCGGTGAGCACGTAGACCAAACCCATCTGCTCGCCAACGAAGCGGCGCCCGCTGTCGTCTCGTGGTGCGGTGAGAAACACGGGTGCGTTGAGGTCTTGGGTCACCAATTCGAGCGCCACGGCGGGGAGCGGCTGGCGTCCTTGGGCGTGGGCGGTAAGCCACGCGACCCAGAGTGCGAGAGTAGCGCAGCACAGGGAGCGATTCACGGAGTTCCTCCTTGTCTCGTGGTCGACGCTGCTCGTCGGGCGAAACTCAGCGTCGCGACTCTGGCGCGTCCGAAGGACGGTGTGCGGGGCAACCGGCCTCGCTCACCGTGGCATGTCGATGCCACGGCAATCGACCTATGCGACGCAACCACGGGGCGGGGTTGCACGTACGTCGCGCTGTGGTCTGCTCGAGATGAGTGGACTCGGCGAATCGGTGGCTTACGCGGCTTCGTCCCATGCGAGAAGGCGCTCGCACCTGGTCGAGCCGAGCGCCCGCATGTCGTCATTGGAAGCCAGCATACGTGGCCTGGTGACATGCCTCAAGCGCTTGCGTGGTCAGAACTCGGCCTGCGCCACCCAAGAATGAGGCCGTCCCGACGACTGCGGTGTATGATGCCGTCGCTCACTGCGATACGTCACCGCGCGAGCACTCTGATAGGCTATGTGATCATGCGCCAAACGTGCGATCGCGTTCGGCATGGCTGGACCGCAATGCACAAGCTTCTGCATTGGGTCGTGGCAGCCGCGGTGATTTTCCAGCTCTATCTGGGCTTCGAGCTTGGCGATCTGCCCCAAGAGAGCGCCGAGCGGCTCGGCGTGCTCCGGTGGCACGCCACCATCGGGGTCACGATTTTCGTGCTGATGCTGGTGCGCCTCGCCTGGCGCCTCACGCATGCCGTTCCGCCCGCCCCCACGACCCTGGGCCCGCGGCTCGCACGCGTGGCTCGTGCGGTCCATATCGCGTTCTATGTCGTCCTCCTCATACTTCCGTTGAGTGGCCTGTCGCTAGTGGCGGGCGCCAGCGATCGGGTGCCGGTGCTCGGCATCGAGCTCCCCGGCTTCGGCCCTGTCAGCGAGGCGCTGCGAGGGACGCTGTGGCTCATCCACGCCACGGTCGCGATCGCCACGTCGGTGATGGTGGTGGGGCACGTTTGCGCGGCAGTTCGCCATGCAATGCTTCGTGACGGCACCTTCTCGCGTATGTTGCCAGGCGGGTAGAGCTTACCTGCGGGTGCACTCGACGGCCTGGTCACGGGCCGAGGGTGCGTTTCGAGCCTGACCATGTTGCGCCTTCGTTGAAGCACCAGACGGATTCTCCACGGTCCGCTCAACGCGCCATCGCCGGCACCTAGAACGGGACAAACCGTTGCCGCCATGAGACTTGCAGTAGTGCTGCTTCTCCTCGTGGGGCTCGTGATCGGCCCCTTCATGATGTGGGGCGACGAGCTCGGCAAGATCTTCTCCACTACGGGTGCAGTGGCCTGGCTCGCCAGCTACGGCCATTGGGCCTGGCTCGCGGGCCTGGTCCTGATATTGCTCGACCTGTTCCTCCCGATCCCGAGCACCGCAGTAATGGCTGCGCTCGGCTTCGTGTACGGTCCCTTCACCGGCGGGCTCGTGAGCGCGGCCGGTTCGCTACTCTCGGGTTTGCTCGGCTACGGATTGTGCCGCGCGCTCGGCCGGCGTGGCGCCGCGTGGTTGCTCGGGGAGCGCGATTTGGCCCACGGCGAGCAGATTTTCGCGCGTGTCGGTGGCTGGATCGTGTGCCTGTCGCGGTGGCTGCCCGTCTTTCCCGAGGTCGTCGCGTGCATGGCCGGCCTCTCCCGAATGCGACCGGAGGTGTTCGTCGTGGCGCTCACGTGCGGGACCTTGCCCCTCGCTTTCACCTTCGCAGCCATCGGCCACCTGGGGGCAGAGCACCCCGTGCTCGCCATCGGGCTGAGCGCGGGTCTCCCGCCACTGCTCTGGCTGCTTGCGCACCCACTTGTCCGCGCGCCTTGGCGCTGACGCGTGCACACCTTGACGGCGGCGGCGAACCAACAGACTCTTGACCGTTGGCTGAACCATGCTGGTGCCCGAGATGCCGAAGCCTACTCCCGAGCCGGTCAATCCGCACGAGCTGGTCGAGCTCGCTCGCGCCGTGATGGCGGGCGCCCACTACGCCATGCTCGCCTCCGTCGACGACGATCAACCGCGAGTGCGGCCAGTCTCGCCGGTACGCGTCGAAGGATTCACCGTCTACGTGGCCAGTCTGCGCAGCTACCACAAGACGGTCGAGATCGAGCGCAATCCAAAGGTCGAGCTTTGCTACGTCGCCGCTGACCACGACCAGGTGCGCATTAGCGGTCGCGCGGAGGTGATGACCGACCGCGGCCTACTGCAGACTATCTGGGACGAGAACAACCTGCTGCGGATGTATCTGGGGCACATCGACAATCCAGAGCTCATCGTCTATCGCATTGTTCCTGCACGAGTGCGTTTCATGCGCGAGTGGGCACTCGACTATCACGAGGTGCCCGTCGACTGATGGTCGACGCCGCACCGGTGCGGGCGCGCTCCACGGCACGGGGGTGAGCTCGACGCCGGCGCACGGTGTCGTACCAGCGATGGCTCGATGAGGGACGAAGGACGACTCGCGTCCGGGGTGCGCGCCCCTACGGGTAACGTGTTAAGCTAGCGGGGAGCGCAAGGGGCGACCAGAGACCACCGCGCGACCCGGTGATGCCGACACCGGTCGGAGGAGGTATAAGAAGCATGACGGACTTCGGTCGCACGGGGGACGTCGAGACCGCACAGGACGCCGCTCACTGGCAGCGATTCCAGGTCCCGTACGAATATCCGGTTCACTTCACGGAGGGCGTGTTTCGCCCCTCCAATCCGACGCTCGTCGAAGCTCTGGGGCGTCTCGAGCCCGAAAAGCGCCACCGCTGCGTGATATTCGTAGACGACGGACTCGTTCGTGTCCGCCCCGCCATTTGCGACGAGATCTCAGCCTACGCCGGGCGGCACGAGGAGCGTATACAGCTCGCGACGGCCCCGGTGGTCGTGCCAGGCGGCGAACTGATCAAGCAGGAGCTGCACTTCGTCGAGCGCATGCAGCGCGCGCTTTTCGAGAATCACATCGACCGGCACTCCTATGCCATCGCGGTGGGCGGCGGCGCGGTGCTCGACGCGGCCGGTCTCGTCGCCGCGACAACCCACCGCGGCGTGCGTCACGTGCGGGTGCCGACGACCGTGCTCTCGCAGAACGACTCCGGCGTTGGGGTCAAGAACGGCGTGAACTTGTTCGAGCAGAAGAACTTCGTCGGTACCTTCGCACCACCCTTCGCCGTCATCAACGACATCGAGTTCATCGACTTTCTGGAACAGCGCGACCGCATTGCGGGCATGGCGGAGGCGGTGAAGGTAGCACTGATTCGCGATGGCGAGTTCTTTACCTGGCTGGAGCGCCACGCCGACGCCCTCGCGCTTTTCGAGCGCCCGGCCATGGCCACCATGATTCGCCGCTGCGCGGAGCTACACATGCGCCAGATCGCTCGCGGTGGCGACCCGTTCGAGACCGGCAGCGCGCGCCCGCTCGACTACGGGCACTGGGCGGCCCACAAGCTAGAGAGCCTGTCGCGACATCACCTGCGCCATGGCGAGGCGGTCGCCATCGGCATCGCGCTCGACTCGCGATACTCGGTACTAACCGGGCACCTGTCAGCCGGGGAGGACGAGCGCATCTGCTTCCTCCTCGAGCACCTCGGTTTTCGCCTGTGGCACCCGGCCCTCGACCAGAAGACACTGGAGGGACGCAGCGCGGTGCTGCAGGGGCTGCAGGACTTCCGCGAGCACTTGGGCGGAAAGCTGACGATTACGCTCCTCGAGAGCATTGGCGTCGGCTTCGAGGTCCACGAGATGGACGAGAAGCGGGTGCTCGAGGCCATCGAGTGGCTGAGAGAGCGGAGCACGGTCCGATGAGGCTCTCCGACGACGGCAACCTCGGCCACCTCACCTACTGCACGAACATCCATGCAGCCGAGGGCTGGGACGAGGTCCGCGACGGCCTCGGGCGTCACCTACCCGCCATCAAGGAGGCCGTCTCGCCGCAGGCGCCATTGGGCGTTGGCCTGCGGGTCGCCGCCGCCGCCGCGCAGGCGCTGCGCGATCCGGACAGTTTCGCGGCCCTGCGCGAGCTGCTCGGCACGGACTACTACGTCTTCACCGTAAACGGCTTTCCCTACGGGGCGTTCCACGGACAGCGCGTGAAAGAGGGCGCTTATCGACCGGACTGGAGCGAGCCCGAGCGGTTGAGCTACACGGACGTGTTGGCCGACCAGCTCGCCGAGCTCCTGCCGGATGGGATGACTGGAAGCGTCAGTACCGTCCCGTGCACGTTCAAGCCGTGGCTGGAGGGGACCGACCGGGAGCGGCGCCTTGCCGCAATCGACGAGCACGTGCTGCGTCACGTGGCACACCTCGTCGCACTTCGCGAGCGCACCGGCAAGACCATCGTGCTCGCCCTCGAGCCCGAGCCGTTCTGCATGCTCGAGACCGTCGAGGAGACCGTCGCCTGGTTCGAGTCGTCCATGCTGAGTGCGCCGGGGCTGGCGCGCCTGGGTAAGCTCACCGGGCTTGCCGTGCCAGCGGCGGAGGAGGCCCTGCGGCGTCATCTCGGTGTGTGCTACGACGTGTGCCACGCGGCGGTGGAGTTCGAGAATCCGGCGGGCAGCGTCGCCGAGCTGCGGGCGGCGGGCATCGACATCGCCAAGTTGCAGCTGAGCTCGGCGCTGCAGGTGACCTCGGTGGACGAGTCGACGGCACGAGCGCTGCGCCCGTTCGACGAGCCGGTCTACCTTCACCAGACTATGGAGCGACGCGGTGAAGGGCCCATCACCCGATACCTGGATCTCGACGACGCGCTACGGGCACTGCCCGCCGCCGAGGGCGCGCAGTGGCGAAGCCATTTTCACGTGCCGGTGTTCCTGGAGGAGATGGAGCACTTCGCGACGACGCAGCATTTCCTGCGCGATATCCTGGAATTGCACGCGCGGCAACCGATCTCTGACCACCTCGAGGTGGAGACCTATACCTGGGATGTTCTGCCCGCCCAGTATCGTAACGTGGACCTGAGTACCGCCATCGCCCGCGAGCTTCGGTGGGTGTGTGAGGTGCTCGGCGTTTCGTCGCCCGCGATATCCGCGATGGCGCAGTGACGCTCGCTGACGCGCTCGCCCTCGGCCGCGTCTCCAACCTCCCCACGGTCTGGACGAACATGGTGGTCGGCGTGGTGCTCGCCGGCGGGACGCTTGCCGATGCGCGAGTCGCTCCCCTAGCGGCGGCGCTCATGCTTTTCTACGTCGGGGGCATGTATCTGAACGACGCATTCGACGCCGCGGTGGATGCGCTCGAGCGTCCGGAACGGCCCATTCCAGCCGGCCGCGTATCCCGGCGCGCCGTCTTCGTGGCAGGATTCGGAATGCTGCTCGGCGGCGTCGTGCTCTTGCAACTCGCAGGCGCAATGGGGGGTACCGGCGCCTGGCCGGCCCTAGCCGGCATGGCCCTGGCCGGCAGCATTGTGCTCTACGATTGGCGTCACAAGGACAACCCCCTGAGCCCCCTCCTCATGGGGGTGTGCCGGATGCTCGTCTACGTGTGCGCGGCGACGGCCTTCGTGACGCCCATCCCGTTCGCCGTGCTGGTCGGCGCAGGGGTGGTCCTTTGCTACCTGATCGGCCTCACCTACGTCGCTAAGCAGGAAAACCTCGGACAGGTACGCAACCTCTGGCCCCTCGCGTTTCTCGCGGCGCCTTTGGTCTACGGAGCGGTGCTCGGTCTACACGCTCCGCTGGTTTGGCCGTACCTGGCCCTGCTCGTCGCTTGGATACTCGTCGCGCTTCGATTCATTCGCCGGCGCGGCCCCGGCGACATTCCGCGCGCGGTCGTGAGCCTGATTGCCGGCATCGCACTCGTCGACGCGGTGCTCGTTGCCGGTGCGGAAAGCCATCTCCCGGCCCTGCTCGCGGTCGTCGGCTTCGGCCTCACGCTGGTCCTACAGCGCTTCGTCGCCGGCACCTGACTCCGATTGACCTCCTGGACGGTGCCATGGTCGGGCCGCGGGCACCGCGCCCCATAATCGGTGCCCGGATCTGTTAGACTTCTAGCTGCCCCGACGCCACCTGCCGGCATACGTTCGGGGCTGGCCGTACGGCTCTTGATATCGCCACCGACAGAGCTGGTATCGGGATGGGTTCAGCGTCAGCTACCGACCGGCGCCGCGCAATGGCTCGTTGCGCGGCGCACGGAACTACATGCGGCCTTCACGGACCGCGCATTGCATATCACGCTCGGTATGATTCCCCGGCGGCTCGGCAAGGCCGACCTCGCACTCGAGGCGGCTGATCTACGAGCCGCCGCGGAGGCACGCGAGGGTTGGGATCCGCGGGGCTGGAGCGTTGCCGATGCGGCACGGATCCTGGTGCTCCTGGAAACAAGCGGCTCGGGTAAGCAGACGTTCGCCGAGCGGTTCACCGATCTGTGCCGCACTGCCGACGTCGGCGAATCGATTGCGTTCTACCGGGGGCTGCCACTGTACCCGGACGCGCAAGCCATCGAGCCCCAGGCGGCGGAGGGGCTGCGGACGAACATGCGTGCAGTGTTCGAGGCGGTCGCTCATCGCAGCCCCTATCCGCGGGAGCGATTCGACCAGGCACGGTGGAATCAGATGGTGCTCAAGGCACTCTTCGTCGACAGCACCTTACACCCGATACAAGGCCTCGAGGATCGTGCTAATCCGGAGCTCGCGCTCATTCTGTGCGACTACGCGCACGAGCGCTGGGCGGCGGGACGGCCGGTCTCCCCCGAGCTGTGGCGCTGCGTCGGCCCGTTCGCCGAAGGTCCCATGGTCGATGATCTCACGAAGGTGCTCGCCGGGGGCACCGAGGTCGAGCGCCAGGCGGCCGGCCTCGCGCTCGCGGCCAGTCCGGTCCCAGAAGCGCGGCGGGCGCTCGACATCGATCCCACTCTCCGGCAACGCGTCGCGAGCGGCGAAATCACCTGGGAAGTCGTGACCGACGCACTGGGTTGAGGACCGGCACTGGCGGTCTCGGCGCAGCAAAGGAGGAAGCAAACCATGATGTTGATCGATCCCCACGCACACATGATTTCGCGCACCACCGATGACTACGAGGCGATGTCCGCCGCCGGCATCGTCGCGGTGATCGAGCCCGCGTTCTGGATCGGACAGCCGCGCACCAACGTCGGCTCCTACACCGACTATCTCTCGCACATTCTCGGCTTCGAGCGATTTCGCGCGGGGCAGTTCGGCGTTCGCCACTACTGCACCATCGGGCTCAACTCCAAGGAGGCGAACAACGAGGCGCTGGCAGAGGAGGTCATGGAAATTCTGCCGCGGTTCGCCACCAAGGAAGGTGTGGTGGCCATCGGGGAGATCGGCTACGACGAGCAAACCGAGCTGGAAGACCGTTACTTTCGGGCCCAGCTCGAGCTCGCGAAAGAGCTCGAGCTTCCGGTCATGATCCACACGCCTCATCGAGACAAGAAGCGGGGCACCACGCGCTCGATGGACGTGTGCGAAGAGCACGGCATGGATCCGACCAAGGTCGTGGTGGATCACAACAACGAGGAGACGGTCCAGGAGACGCTCGACCGCGGGTTCTGGGCAGCGTTCTCGATCTATCCCAGCACGAAGATGGGCAATGCGCGAATGGTCGAAATCCTCAAGGGCTACGGTGCGGAGCGCGTTATCGTCGACTCGGCGTGCGACTGGGGCATCTCCGAGCCGCTCGCGGTCGCAAAGACGGCGAAGCTGGCGTTGCAGCACGGGGTCGCGGAGAGCGATGTGCGCAAGGTGTGCTACGCAAATGCGCTGGCGGCCTATGGCCAGAGCGGGCAGATGAGCGAGGACGACTGGTTGAATCCGATGCCGATCGACCAGCGTACGCTCTACGCGGGCAACTCCATCCTCCGTGGGGGGCGCGAGCCGGTCATCGCCGAGAGTGCGTCCCGGCGAACATTGGACGAGCTCGAGATCGAGTGACCGGTGCATCCCGCGCGAGCGGGATGCACCGGCAGCTCCCGAGCCGCGATCAGTTGCCCTCGTAGGTAACGGTCCAGATCACCCCCGAGCCGGGCACCGTGTAGAACGGCGAGGGCATCTCGAAGTCCGTATGCACCTCACCGTAGTCGACGATGTACATCGTCTTGCCGTCGTTCGAGAACACGACGTCGTTCGGCCGTTCGATACCTCCGCGGTTCTCCGGTTTCTGATAGGCATTGGGTCCCATCTCGATGTTGCGAGCGAAGTACGACCACTTCACGCCGGAGGGTTCCAGGAATTCCACGTCCAAGACCGCTGGCCAGGTTGGCACCAGGCTCTCCGGACCCGTGTCGAGGATGCCGTACACGGCACCGAACAGGTGATTGTTCTTGCCGAAGCCCGAGCTGCTCCACGCCACTCCGTCTATCGGGTTGTTGGTGTCCCATTCCAGGATTGGGTTGATGTAGCCGTTCGGGTTGGGGTTGGCGATGATGTGCGGCACACCGCGCGTCCCGGCAACGTGGTGTTGGAACTTGTATGGCCATACCGTCGGCACGAAAGGCTCCTCGCCAATGTATAGGTTCGGGTGTGGTCGCTGAATGGGGTTGCCCGCGTAGTGTGTCCACCCGTAGCGCTTGCCCGACACGAATAGATAGCCCTCCTTGTCGGGGAATCCTGCGTCCTGTCCCATCTCGGTAACGAGCCAGAGCTTCTCGGCACCGTTGGCGATCCGGCGGTGGCCGAGATCGTTGGCGCCGTTGTCGGACACCGCGAGCGCGTTCCCGAACTTGCTGCCCGCGGGTCCGAATGCGATCCCCGACTGGTTGCGGAAACCCATGGCGTAGACTTCCATTTTCTCGTGCGGGTAGATCCCGTCGGACCCGGCCGTGTCCATCTTGACTCGCATGACGGAGCCACCGCACGGAACCTTGGCCGGAATCTTCATGCCCGGCTTGGCCGGTACACCGACCGGCAGGAAACCGCCGGTCAGGCGTCCGTCCGAAGAGCGCACGTTGAGGCCGGTGTGGATGATGTCGCGACACGGCGGATCGTGCGGGGTCGTGCCGAAGCCCTCGGTGTCGTGCTTTACCCAGAACGGGTCGTCGGGGATGTCCGTCCAGCCGTGGTTGTCCGGATCGGCGAAGCCCGTGTTGGATGGCAGGCCCAGTGCGAAGTAGAGGTAGCCGTCCTTGCAGGTGACGCCGCCATTGCGATGATCGCCGATGAACAGATCCTTGATGATCAGCTTGAGTTGACCATTTAGTCCATCGATTTCCCAGATCTTCTCCGCGTACTCCGGTATGTAGACTTTGCCGTTGTCCGGGCAGTAGGCAATCTCGTTCATGACCGTCGTGAAGGTGCCCTTCCCGATCTCCTTGACGAGGTTGCCCCGCGGATCGAAGACTTTTACGTGGGCCGACTCGAACTGCTCGGCATCGGGGCTACCAAGCAGCGGCGGCGAGACCGCGACCCAGACGTTGCCGTCACCATCGACCGTAGCCGAGGACGGCGCGTTCAAGCCCTTGACCAGTATGCCGACCCGATAACCGTCCGGCACCACGACCTTGGACGGGTCGGGCTCGACCGCGATCCGTTTCGCCCAGCCACCGGATTCGCCGGTGCCTTGCATGTCGGCGTCAACCATCGTAGTCGAGGCCACTAGTAAGGCTGTCGACAAAGCAACACGAGATCGTGATTTCATTATCCCCTCCTTGCTCAGTTAGCTGTTGTTGAAGTGCGGCCCCGCACGGTCACCGACCATGGGAGTCGCATCACCGCAGATCGGAGCAGCAACCGGATGTTGACGAATGACATCCCGTCGTTGCCCAACGCGACGCCGAAATTGCCATGTGCAGCTCGTTGCGATCTCAACTCGTCGAATTACGACCGCCCATCCTCGCACCGGTCCAGACAGGTACGAGGTAACCTTTCAGACAGCCCGTCAATACGTCGGAAGGCTTCGGATGTGCGCGATTACATCCTTGATGTCCTGCTCGGACAACTTCTTCTGCCACGCCGGCATGTAGCCACTCTTGCCGACCGCCTCGCCCCCCTCGGCGATTACGACGTACAGAAAGCTGTCCGGAATACGCTCGATGTAGCCTTTGCGAGTCAAATTCCCGACGTGCGGCATGAAGGTATGGGCGCCGCCGCGCCCGTCCACACCGTGGCAGCCTCGGCAGTAGCGCTTGTACAGCGGCGCGCCGCGCTCGGCGTCGCCGTCGGTGAACCGCTCGACCAGACCGTCGGCCGATATCCACGGCCCGGCCGCGATAAGCGTGCAACCGAGGGCGATGCCCACAATGGAACGCGGAATTGGGAATCCCCGCCGCCAATGAGACCGATAGTCGCTCCCGTCTTTGCCGATGCTCGTGACCATCGCGCGACCGTGCCAATTCAACCCGTCACCCATGCCGGCCAGCACCCGTGTGAGGTCATGCTCAGACACATCCCCTGCGCGCCCGTTTTCCCCTGGGTTCGAGTCTCGGCGCCTTACGGCAATGGAGTGCCTGCCATCGCAGTGGCGGTACGGCATGGCGCCGCGCCGGTGCCAGCACGGTGCGTTCAATCACCGCTGCGCCTCGATGCCTTTCTCGCTAGCCAATGCGCGTAGACCAACGCAGCCACACAGAGCAGCATCCCGAGCGACTCGCGCGCCTCTTCGATGTAGGGCTGATTCGGTGACATCGGACCTGCGAGCTGCGACGGGTCGTGCTGGGTCAACAGCTCGACGGTGCTCGGCGCGAGCAGGAC
>JAAUXY010129890.1_pt1 | contig 23992 bp, 17 predicted proteins | sample 7278121 | NCBI WGS metagenome assembly JAAUXY01 (sample SAMN14350117, study PRJNA611818) | marine sediment metagenome | isolation source: surface marine sediment (1.8m) | place: French Polynesia: Moorea | collected 2018-08 | reverse complement strand
CCTCGGCCTTGCCGACGAGGTTGTTGATCACCACGTCGAGCCGGCCGAGGTCTGGTCCGTCGTCTTTCCGGATCCGGGGAACTGGCTGCAGGTCAGGCTCAAGGGCGCCGGCAAGATGACCGACGCCATCGGCGCCACCATTCACTTGAGAGCGGGCGGACAGACCCAGATGCGGCTGGTGCAGAGCGGCTCTAACTACCTCTCCCAGGATGATATGCGCGCCCACTTCGGCCTCGGCGCGGCTGAGCGAGTCGACGGAGTCGAGGTCCGCTGGCCGGACGGCTCGGTGACGAAACACGAGGGCGTCGCGGCAAATCAGCCGATCGTCATCGAACAGCGACCTAAGGCCCCCTCACCCTAACCCTCTCCCCTAGGGGGAGAGGGGACCAGAGTCCGGAGATATGGGACTAGTCGTCGACGGTTTGAGGCCGGAGGCCCTAAGCCCGGAGGGCGATATGCGGTAGCCCAGGGCGTGAGCCCTGGGATCAATCCGGAATGAAAGGTGGCGTGTAGGCCTCGGCGGCCAGCTGCCAGTGCCCTTTCTCGTTTTTCTCCCACACGGCTGCGAAACTGCCGGTGCCGGCCTCTCGCTCGCCGAATTGGCTGAAGCGCACGGAGTAGCCGCCGAAGGTATAGGCCATTTCGCCCGAGGCGGCGCGGGTCGTCGATTTCGGGTCCCAGTCGAGTCGGATGCCGGCGTCGATGCGATCGGCGAGCTCCGGCCAGGCGATCATCATTGCGGTGCGCGGCTCGGTGGCATGCCCCAGCTCGGGGTGAACGATCAGGGTGGCGTAGACGCGGATCTTCCAGGGCTGGGTTCCGTCCCGAGTCCAAATCGTCAGGGTGTGGTTGACGTTGGTGGTCGGCTCGTCCTCCCACGGCTGCTGGAAGGTGATCGTCGATTGGCCGATCGTATAGCCGAGCTCGCCGGAGCTTGCCAGGTGGACGGAGATCGTCTCGCCCGTGAAGGTGAAGCCGTGTTTGGCGTCGAAGACCGGTTCCATCAGCCGGAGGAAATCGAGCTTGCCGTGGCGAGCGTCCTCGTCGTCGAGAAAGATGACGTCGCCGGCGAGATGTCTTTCGACCGCGTCGCGGTCACGCGCCACCAGCGTGCCGTGAAACGAATCGTTCGCGGCGCGCAGAGCCTCACGAGCCACCTCGAGCTCGGCGGGCGGGAGCCCCGTGCTGGCAGATTCGACGGCCGGCGCCTCGGCCGTGGGCGCCGCCATCTCCTTCTCGGCCAGCTGCGGATCGTCGGCCAGGAGTTGGCTCGCCGTGGTGATCAGCAAGGCGCAGAGAAGCGCCGTTGTCCACCCAGGGCTGACGCCCTGGGCTACCGCATGTCGCCCTCCGGGCTCCTGAAGAGATAGTGCGTCGCTCCGTGTCATGCCTTGTCCTCCACGAAAAAGGCCCGCAGCGTCGCCGCGGGCCTTCGATCATAACTCGCCTCGTTGCCCAGTTCGGCTCAATCGAGGAGGCGTCTGCGCGTAGCGTAGAGGGCTCCTCAGCGGAGGGGCTGGGCCAAGGATGTCAAGCCGTCAGGCTTGACATCCTTGGGGCGGTTAGCACTTGTTGGTGCACAGGCGAATGGTCGCGGTGCCGCCACTGTAGTGGTCGATATTCCAGCGGTAGGTGCCGCTCGAGCCACTGTAGCCGCTGACCTGCTCTTCACAAGCCGCGCTGGTGCTGGAAGCGACGTTGCTCCAAGAGCAGCCCCAACCGCAGCTCTCCTTCTGCAGATAGAGGTCGAGGTCGGTGGAGCCGGAGCCGCTGGGGCACTGCAGCACGCCGTTGAAGGTGCCGCTGGCGGAGCAGTTCGGGGTCACCAGGTTGCCGCTCGAGATGGTACCGGTCCAGATGTTGGTGTCGGAGCAGGTGCCTCCCGGCGGCGGCGGGCTGCCCGGGCCACCCGGCACGCCGACGGCGTCCCAGGCGTCGTGGACCGCGTCGGCGGTGGCGCCGCTGGTGCAGCCCGCGGTGCAGTTGCGCATCGCTTCGAAGTTCGAGGACGTGGTCAAGCAGGTGGTGTTGGCGCAGTAGAAGATGTCCGCGGCGGTGGAGTGACCGATCGCCGGAACGTTGATCGAGGTCGCGCCGCGCGGGTGGCTGCCACCGTCGGAGAGCAGCTGGAAGGCCAGGTTGGAGATGCCGGAGTTCCAGTGCACACCGCCATTGTCGGCGCTGCCGGTGTAGCGGGTCGGGTAGTAGTCGTAGTCGCCCGCGGACGCCGGATCGGCCATGTCGCGGAGGGCGTCACCGGGGGTACTCGGGGTGTAGATGTCTTCGCCGATCAGCCAGATGTCAGCGCCGGTGGCGCCTTCCTGGCGGTCCACCTCGGCACCGAAGACGTCGGAGAGCGACTCGTTGAGGGCGCCCGACTCGTTCTGATAGATCAGGTTGGACTCGAAGTTGGTGACACCGTGGGTGAGCTCGTGAGCGACCACGTCGGCGTCCTGGGAGAGCGGGATGAAGGTGGTGCCGTCGCCGTCACCGTAAGTCATCTTCGAACCGTCCCAGAAGGCGTTGTTGTAGTTGGTGTCGAAGTGCACGCGGGAGATCATCTCCATGCCGGCGTCGTTGATGCCGTCGCGACCGTGGTTGTTGTCGTAGTAGTCGTAAGTAGCGATAGCGTAGTTGTGGGCGTCGTCGATCGCCTGGTCGCCGGTGTTGATCGGGTTCGGCGAATTGCTGACGATACCGCTGAGGCACTGGTTGGTGGCGTTGTTGCAGTCGCGGGTCTCGAGCGCCCGGGCGTAGTGGTTGAGCGGGTGGCGGGTGACCAGCTCACCGGTGCGGGCGTCGGCGAAGACCATGTCGCGCTGCGGGCCTCGAGCGTCGCGGTACTCGACCGTCGACAGCCAGGCGAGGACGGCCTGACCCTTGGCGTTGAGCACGTAGGCGAGCTCGGCGGCGGGGGCGAAAGCCTTGTTCGGGATGCCGGCCTTGCCGAGGGCGAGCGCCATCGCGTCGCCAGCGCCGATCTCGGGAGCGAGAGCAACGTCCGAAGTGTCGGCGAACTCGCCGTTGACGCCGGTGATCTGGCCGGTGAGGTCGATGTGCATGACACCCTCGGCGCCGTAGACCTTCAGGCCGTTCAGCGTCTGGCGGAACCGCACGTGATTGCCACGGTCATCGGAGACGATGCGGTAGGAGACGTAGTCGCCGCCAGCGGCCGTCAGCTGCTCACCCATGACCCGGTTGATGGCCAAGTCATAGTCGGCTGCGGCTTTGAAAAAGGCGACCTGGCCGAAATCGCCCTGAAGGAATACGGAGTTACCGGCGCTGGCCAGTGCCGGTACGAGGAGCACGATGAGTGCTGCGACGAGGGTGCGGTTCTTGAGCATTCTTCAACCTCTTCAGTTTCGATGAGCCGTTCAGCAACGGTCGCCATCAGTGGAATGAACACGTGGGATAAAACATCTGAATCCTGAGGTTGAGCGTGAGGAGCAATCACCGTGCCAGCATCTGGTTCCAGGTTGGAATATAATTCCTAATTATTGATTTGATTAAGTTTAACTATCTATACCGGGCGGGGCAGATTATTGTAGGACTCTTCCGACACGGGAATACCTCCGCGTTATTCTCAGGATTGAGAAGAAGCATTATCAAACTTGATAATCGGAGTTGGCCCTCAGCGCTTCCGATTCGCGATTTGTTGCGCTGCCCGAAGGCTCTCCGGTTGCGATGTGCGGAGGCTGGCAGTAACCTCGCGGGATGCGCGGCGGGGATAGTCGCCGATGCGTCACGTCGAGGAATGATTTTGCTCCGCCTGAAGATCAGCACATCCGTCTTGGCGATCTGGCTATTGGTCTCTCCAGCATTAGCCGTAGAAGACAACGCCTTCACCAACGCCCTCAAGGGGCTGATAGACCAAGCCGAGGAAGGGCTTGCCCAGGGCGAGCTGCAGCTCGCTGAAAGCCATTACCGCGTCGCCTTGCTCGAGACCTGGATGCAGCTGGCCATGCTAGAGGTTGCTGCCGGCGACTGGCCGGCGGCAAGAGACGCCCTCGTCGAATCGACTCGATCGGCCGCCACGGGCGAGCGTCGTACCCGCAGCTCCCTGGCCCTCGTCCAGCTGTGGCTCGACGAGACCGACAAAGCCCTCGAGCAACTGCGCGATTTGGCGCGTCGGCATCCGAAGAATACCCAGGTTCGCCAGCTCTTTGCCCAGGCCCTGCTCGCGGTCGGGCACGTCGAGGAGGCTGGTCGAGAGCTTGAAGATATGCGTCCGCGCGCACCCAAAGTGGTCGAGATGACCGAGCGTTACGTGGCGAGCTTCAATACCAAGGAACGAGAAGCAGGTGAGAAAGCCGAATGGCCGGAGCGCCGCGAGGCCTTTTTGCCGGCCTTGGGGGCCGGCGCCTTTGAAGGACTGACGCCCGATCAGATCGAAGAGGAAAAGGTCCGGCTGCGGGCGACGCTGGTTCGGCTCTACGAGAATCTAGCCGTGCTCCACCATGAGCATCCGGATTGTGCCGAGAGGCTACGCGCTCACGGGGCCGAGGCCGGTGTCCAGGCGGACGTTGCGGCAACCGCCTGGAAAGAAGCGGCGTACGGCACGGTGGACTTGAATCCGGAGGACCTTGTGCCGATCCAGCCTTTGCGGGTCGACGTCACCGCGCTGTGGCAGAGTGCTGGGGTGGAGCATCTGTCGGCGATGCGTCACCTCGAAGCGGGTGAGATCGACGCGGCGGAGGGCGAACTGCGCAAGATGTTGGAACAGGGTGAAGATGCGGTGGCGCGCAACATCCTCGGTGTGCTCCTGGCCGACCGTGGTGAGCTCGAGCAAGCCCGCGAGCATTTCGCCGCGATTATCGAGGCGACGCCGGATTTCCTGCCCGCTCGGCAGCATCTCCTGCGCCTCGATCTGCTGTCAGAGAGTCATGATCCTGAGAAGATCGCGGCGGAGTTACGTGCGCTCGCCGAGCTCGGGCCGCTGGAGCGTGATCTGGAGCTCGAGCTGGCGGACATCCAGCTGGCCGCGGGTGAGGTCGATGCCGGCCGCCAGAGGCTCTTCGACACCGCCCATCGCTTCAACTCGCCCAAGGCTCTCCTGCGACTGGCCGAAGTCTTCGCAGCCCAGGGCGAGTCCCGGGAGAGCGTCAAGCACGCGATCAAGGCGATGCGCCTGGCGCCGAGCTCGAAGGAGGTGCTCGCGACCTACGCGCGCCATGCTCATCGGGCCGGTCAGGCAGGGGAAGCCATCGGCGCAATCGAACCCCTGGTGAGCCTCTATCCCCACGTCGCCGAGTATCACTTCCTCAACGCCATGGCGGTGATGGCGCGCCAAGATGCCGCCGCCGCCCGCACGGCTCTGGAGAAGGCCTTGGCGATCGATCCGACCCTGGCCGAGGCTCACGGCGAGCTCGCCACGGTCTGTGCGCAGCTGGAGGACTCGGACTGTGCAAAACGGCACCTGGAGCTCTACCGGGAGGCGCTCTTGCCGAATGCCGATAACCTCACGGAGGGTGACTCGCGATGAAGAAGCCCGATTCAAATCTGCTGCGCGGTCGTTTCACTCGCACGATGAGTGACGACATGGAGCGGTACTCGACGTCGCTAGCGGTCGATCTGCGCATGCTGGACGAAGACGTCGACGGCTCGATCGCCCACGCCACCATGCTCGGTGAAGTCGGGATCCTGTCGCCGGAAGAAGCGGCTCAGATGCGCGCGGGCCTAGAGCGAGTGCGCGAAGAGATCGCAAGCGGCGCCTGGGTTCCTGGAGACGAGCACGAAGACGTGCATATGGCGGTCGAATCGCGGCTCACCGAGTTGATCGGCGAGGTCGGCAAGAAACTCCATACCGCTCGCTCGCGCAACGACCAGGTGGCGACCGACGTCCGGCTGTGGCTGAAGCACCACCTCGAGTACCTCGACGACGCTCTGGGAGCCTTGATCGCCACCTTGCTGGACCGTGTCGAGGCGGACGGCCAAGCCTTGATGCCGGGTTATACCCATCTGCAGCGTGGCCAGCCGATCCTTTTCGGCCACCACCTCCTGGCTCATGCCTGGCCGCTGGCGCGCGACCGCGAGCGTCTCGCCGACGCGCTGCGCCGGCTCGACCACAGTCCCCTCGGCGCATGCGCCATGGCCGGTACCGGTCACCCGATCGACCGTGGCTCGACCGCTCGACAGTTGGGATTTGCCGGTGTTGTCGAGAACGCGATGGACGCCGTCGCCGCTCGCGATCACGAGCAGGAGGTGGCGGCGGCGTGCGCGATCTGCATGACCCATCTGTCGAGAATGGCCGAGGAGTTGATTTTCTGGTCGACGTCCGAGGTCGGTTTCGTGAGGTTGTCGTCCGACTATGCGACCGGGTCGTCGATCATGCCCCAGAAGCACAATCCGGATGCGGCTGAGCTGGTGCGCGGCAAGTCGGCGCGAGTCTACGGCGATCTCCAGGCCTTGCTCAGCCTGGTCAAGGCTTTACCTCTGGCCTACAACCGCGATCTTCAGGAGGATCGCGAGCCGCTTTTCGACGCGGTGGAGACGACCTCGGCGAGCGTGGGCATCATGGAGGGCATATGGCGCACGTTGACTCTGACCGCCGACCGTTTCGAAGCATCGCTGGAAGGTGACTTCAGCCTGGCCACCGAGCTCGCGGACCTGTTGGCCGAGCGCGGCGTGCCCTTCCGCGAAGCTCACGAGGTGGTCGGCAGCATCGTTCGCTGGTGTGAAGAGCAGGGAGCTGGGCTCGAAGTGCTGACGCCGGAGGCTGCGAAGGGTTTCCACCCGGCGTTCCCCGACGATCTCACACCTTGGCTTGATCCGCGGGCCGCGGCGGAGCGTCGAACGTCTTTGGGCGGCACGGCATGGAGTGAGGTCGAGCGTCAGATCGAGCTGCTGCGAGGATCACTGACATGACCGCGGCCATGAGGGTGGATAGGTCGAGGCTTGTTTGTCACTCAGTCGCTGACGCCCACCGGCCTTTATTGCCTGGACTCAAGCGGGGAATAAGGTAGTTCCGGTAAGATTCTTCAGTGCTCGGTGCAGAACGAACGCCGTTTTTGCGTCCTTTACAGGTGGAGGTTATCCACACCGCCGGTTTGCGCATGCCCTGCCTCCGAATCCAACGTCAGGGGCATGTTAGAGTCCGGCTTCTGTACCCGTGAAGGAGAGAGCAGTATGGACAGTGAGCTGAAAGCGTACCTGGATCGCCTGGAATGTCACATGGACTCCCGTTTCGAGGAGAGCCAAACGCAGTTGGCCGAGTTCCGGCACGAAGTCGAGCAGCGGTTTGATCGGGTCGAAGATCAAGTCGGACGGGTCGAAGATCAAGTCGGACGGGTCGAAGATCGAGTCGGACGGGTCGAAGATCGAGTCGGACGGGTCGAAGATCGAGTCGGACGGGTCGAAGACCGAGTGGGCCGGGTCGAAGATCAAGTCCGACAGACCCACATCGTGGTTGAGGATGTCCGCGGCCTAGTCCAGGCGGTCGCAGAAGGTGTGGTCGCCGTCCGCGAGCGGCAGCAGCGAAACACCGTGGAGCTCAAAGACGAGGTCAAAGAAGTACGCGATCTGTTGACCGCCTCGTATCGCCATCTCGATCGGCGGCTGACCGCACCTGAGGGTCGGACATAGCGGAGGCGGATGGCGGCTCGCGCCGAGATGACGAAAGACAGCTTGACCGCGAGGCTGATGATGGCAGGTCTGGTGGCCTCAACAGCCGTCGCCGTGGGCGGAACCCCGGCGACGGCTTCGCGCCAACTGCTGGCCGAGGGCTGGATGATTCAGTCGTCGGCCAAGGTCGAGGCGGCCGGCGAGGAGTTGTCGACTCCCGGAGGCGACTCGACGCGGGGTTGGTACCCGGCGACGGTACCGACAACCGTGCTTGCCGCCCTGGTCGCGGCAGAGGTTTATCCCGACCCCTATTTCGGCATGAACCTGCGCCAGGTTCCCGGCGCCAGCTATCCGATCGGCCATAATTTCGCCAAGCTGCCGATGCCCGCGGAGAGTCCCTTCCGCGCGGCATGGTGGTATCGAACCGAGTTTGATCTGGCAGCGGCGTCCGGCGACGCCAGCCAGGCGATCGCTCTCCACTTCGACGGCATCAACTTTCGCGCCGAAATCTGGCTGAATGGTCGGCAGCTGGCTGACACCGAGACCGTCGCGGGCGCTTACCGGCGCTATGAATTCGACGTCTCCACCGCCGTGCGTCGTGGCGAGCGCAACGCCCTGGCAGTCAAGATCTATCCGCCTGAGGCCAATGATCTGGCGTTCACCTGGGTCGACTGGAATCCGATGGCGCCGGACAAAGCGATGGGACTGTGGCGCGACGTCTATCTGACAACCAGCGGCTCGGTCGCCCTGCGCCATCCCCACGTGGTGACGGACCTCGACCTTCCGTCGCTCGCGTCGGCGCGTCTTTCGATCAGTGTCGACGCGCGCAACACTTCGGCGCGATCTACCCGAGGTGTTTTGCGCGGTCGCATCGGGGGCATTCGTTTCGCCCGCGAGGTCGAGTTGGCCGCGGGTGAGACTCGTACCCTTGGTTTTGAAGCGAAGGATTTTCCGCGGCTCGCGATCTCCAGGCCTGAGCTCTGGTGGCCCATCGGCATGGGCGAGCAGAGGCTGCATGACCTGGAGCTGAGCTTCGAGACGCCGGCAGGAGTCTCGGATCGCACTCATCTGCGTTTCGGCATTCGTGAGGTCACCTCGGAGCTCACCGAAAAAGGCCACCGGCTGTTCCGGGTCAATGGCCGGCGGGTCTTGATCCGCGGCGGCGGCTGGACGCCCGACATGATGCTGCGTTTCTCTGCCGAGCGCATGGAGGCCGAGCTCGCCTACGTCCGGGATATGGGCCTCAACGCCATCCGGCTGGAAGGCAAGATGGAGCCTGAACCCTTCTTTGAGCTCGCCGACCGCTTGGGGATCCTGATCCTGGCCGGTTGGTGCTGTTGTTCCCACTGGGAGCTCTGGGACGACTGGGACGACGAAGATCACCACATCGCTGTCGAGTCCCTGCGCAGCCAGATCCAGCGCCTGCGCGGCCATCCAAGCCTGCTCGTATGGCTCAACGGTAGCGATTTTCCGCCTCCCGCTGAAGTCGAGAAGTCCTACCTGCGGGTGCTTGAAGAGTTGCACTGGCCGAATCCGATCTTGTCCAGCGCCACCGCCAAGCCGGCTGAGCACAGCGGACCTTCGGGCGTCAAGATGAACGGGCCCTATGAGTGGATCCCGCCCTCCTATTGGCTCTCCGACAGCCGCCACGGCGGTGCTTTTGGTTTCGCCACCGAGGTCGGGCCGGGGCCGGTCGTGCCACCCTATGAGAGCCTGCGGGAGATGCTGCCCGAATCGAGCCTGTGGCCGATCGACGACGTATGGAGCTTTCACGCCGGCGGTGGTCGATATAAGAAGCTGACGGTCTTCAGTGAAGCGCTCGCCGCCCGCTACGGCCCACCCAGGGGCGTCCGTGACTACGCCTTCAAGGCCCAGCTCTTGGCCTACGAAGGCCTGCGCGCGATGTTCGAGGCATATGGCCGCGAGAAGTACACCGCCACCGGTGTCATTCAGTGGATGCTCAACGACGCCTGGCCGTCGATGATCTGGCATCTCTACGACTATTACCTGCGGCCCGGGGGTGCCTACTTCGGCGCCAAGAAGGCGCTCGAACCGATCCACATCCAGTATTCCTACGACGACCGATCGATCGTGGTGGTCAACGGCCGTCATGGGAGCTTCAGCGGTCTCAGAGTCACCGCGCATCTCTACGACATCGACATGCGGGAGCGATTCTCCCAGACCCGAACTGTCGATATCGCCGCCGATAGCTCGACTCGGATCTTTGCCGTGCCGGAAGCGGCCGAGACACCCACCCATTTCCTCAAGCTAGAGCTCGGAGATTCAGCCGGAGGGCTCCTGAGCTCCAACTTCTACTGGTTGTCCACCCGCCGGGATGTGCTCGACTGGGACGCGTCGACCTGGTTCTATACCCCGGTCGAGCAACATGCTGATTTCACCCAGCTCGAAGAGCTGTCGCCGGTCAAGCTCGAAGTTTCCGCCCAGCACGAGACGGTAGGCGATGAAGGCTTGACGCGAGTGCGTCTGAGCAATCCGAGCCCGCACCTGGCTTTCGCTGTCCACCTCCGATTGACCCACGGTTCGAATGGCCGCGAGATCCTGCCGATTCTCTGGGACGACAACTATTTTTCGCTCCTGCCTGGCGAAACGCGCGAGATCACAGCCCGCTACCCTCGCCGTCGCACGACGAGCAAGGCGGTTGTCTGGGTCGACGGCTGGAACGTGAGCGCGTCCAAGCTTTGAGCGTTTGAGTCGCATAGAACTTCGGGTCCGTCCGTAGGGAAGGGGAACTTCCTGAGGAGAGAGAGATGACGCTTTGGACCGAGCTCGTGCAGTTGTTGCAGGCGGGAATCTTTGCCTTCGCCCAAGCCTTTGGAGGCAATGTCGGTACCGGCATCGTGTGCGTATCGCTATTGATCCGCCTGGCGATGCTTCCCTTGACGATGTACATCGCCCGTAAGTCCCTGGCCCATCGCCGCTTGATCGAGCGACTGCGACCGGATATCGATCGGTTGCGCAAACGCTATCGCCGGAAGCCCGAGCGCCTCGCCGAGGAGACGCGAAAGCTCTTCGATCGCCATGGCACATCCGCCGTCGACGGCGCCGGGTGCCTTGGCGGTTTAGCCCAGGCGCCGCTTCTCCTCGCTCTTTTCTCCGCGGTGCGCGACAGCGCGACGCGGGGCGGTCGTTTCCTATGGATCGCGGACATCGCTCGACCCGACCTGCTGCTCACCGGTCTGGTGGCCGGGCTGACCGCCGTGGTGACGATGGTCCAGCCACAGCTGCCGGAGCAGGGGCGCTGGTTTGTCGTCGCCTTGCCGGCGTCTCTCACCGTGATCTTTCTGGCGCGCATGGCGGCCGGCGTCGGTCTGTACTGGGGTGCGACGTCAGCGGTCGGCGTGCTGCAGGCGATGCTGCTTCGCCGGGAGTTAACTCGAGAGCCATAGCTTGACGGCGAAGATCAGGATGGTCACGGTGACCACGTTCTTCACCCAGCCATGGCCTTTGAGCACGGTCAGGCGGGCACCGAGAAGCCCGCCGAGCACATTACCGCCGGCCAGGCAAAGCCCGAGCCACCAGTCGACCCGGCCCTGCCAGGCAAAGATGCCCAGGGAGATACTGGTGAAACACAGCACCGCCAGTACCTTGACCGCGTTGCCGCGCACCAGATCGAGGCCGGCCAGGCTGGTACCCGCCAGCAACAGGAAGCCGACACCGGCCTGGACAAAACCGCCATAGAGGCCGGCGACGAAGAAACCGGCACCGAGCGCCCAGAACCTGGTCTTGGCCTCTGTCGATCCGGGTTTATATCCGGGTGACCATAAGGTCCAGACGGTGACCGCGACCATCAGCAGGGCCAGCGTTTTCTGGAATGCCCGATCGCTGATCGCAAGCGCCAGCCAGGTCCCCGGGATCGCTCCGAGTGTCGCCGGCACCGCTGCCCAAAGCAAAGAGCGGGTATCGAGCACGCCGAATCGCTTGAAGCTCCAAACCGCGCCGACGTTCTGCAAGAAGATGGCCACCCGGTTAGTGCCGTTGGCAATACTCGGCGGCAGGCCGAGGAAGATCAGGACGGGTAGGGTCAGGAACGATCCGCCGCCGGCGATGACGTTCAGCGTCCCGGCGACGGCGCCGGCGGCAAACAAGGCCACGTAACCGAGCCATGGGCCGATTCCTTCCATGGTAGCGGAGCTTATCGCCACAAGTCGCTCACCAGCTATGCGACAGAGTAGAATCGTGGGGTGAAAGTTTTTGCGCTCTACAACATCAAGGGCGGCGTCGGCAAAACCGCGGGCGCCGTCAATCTTTCCTTCCTGGCGGCGCTCGCCGGCGCCCGGGTGCTGGTCTGGGACTTAGACCCTCAGGGAGCAGCGTCGTTCTACTTTCGGATCAAAGCCCGGATCAAGGGCGGTGGCGACAAGCTGCTGAAGAAGAAGAATCGGAACAAGCTCGATCGGGAAATTCGGGGAACCGACTATGAAGGGCTCGACCTGGTCCCGGCGGACTTCTCCTACCGCAACCTCGATCTGGCGCTGGACGCCAAGAACAACCCTGATCGCTGTCTCGCTCGGCTGTTGGCGCCGCTGGCGGAGGACTACGACTTTGTGTTTCTGGATTGCGCGCCGTCGATCTCGCTGACTTCGGAGAGCATCTTTGCGGCCTCCGACGTGCTGCTGGTGCCGACGATTCCGACACCGCTGTCGGTGCGCACGCTCGAGCAGTTGGACCGCCACCTTCAACAGCAGGGGCCCGAGGGCCTGATCGCCCAACCCTTCTTGTGCATGGTCGATCGAAGGCGAAAGCTCCATCGGCAGGCTCTTCAGCAGCTGGCCTCAGGAACCCACGATTACCGGCGAACCGCCGAGCCACTCGATGCCTGGATCCCCTACTCCAGCCTGGTCGAGCAGATGGGGCTCTACCGCACGCCGCTCCATGTCTTCGCCTACTCATCCAAGCCCGGGCGGGCCTTCATGAACCTTTGGCGAGAAATCGAGGCCGGCTATGGGAACTGAGATCGAACGCAAGTTTCTGCTCCGCGACGATAGCTGGAAAGCCGGCGCGTCCGGCAAGCTCTACCGTCAGGGTTATCTTTCCGCGGCGGTCGAGCGTAACGTCCGGGTGCGGATCATCGGCGAGCAGGGTTTCCTGACCGTCAAGGGTAAAGCCTCAGGCATCACTCGACTCGAATTCGAGTACGAAGTACCGCTCGCCGACGCCGAGGGCATGCTCGATCAGCTGTGTCTGAAGCCGCTGATCGAGAAGACCCGATATCGGGTCGAGCACCGTGGCATGCTCTGGGAGATCGACGAGTTCGCGGGCGACAATGCCGGGCTGGTGGTCGCCGAAGTCGAGCTCAGCGAGGAGGCACAGGAGATCGAGTTCCCCCGTTGGGTCGGTCGCGAAGTGACTGACGACCCGCGGTATCTGAACTCGAACCTGGTCGAGCAGCCCTATACCAGCTGGTAGCTGGGCCGCCGAAGGCTTAGACGCAGGTTTGGGTGTGCGTAGCGCGCCCGACCCTGCCGAGGAGGGGATGGGCCAATGAAGCCAATCCGTCGCCTTCCGAGGCGAGCAGACCGAAGGATTGGCTTTCTTGGGGCGTTAGGATGTCTCCTGCCGCCGCCACGAGGTGTGATGCTCGAGCATCACCTGCTGGGTATTCAGGCCGCTTCCGTCCGCTGGACGCAGGTGTTCGAAGCTGCCGTCTTGCAGCAGCCGGCGAGCGCCGTGAGTGTCGCGTAGGTGGGTGAACAGGATGTCGTCCCGAACCGCGGCATGGATCTCCGGATCGTCGATCGGGAATAGGGTTTCGACCCGGCCGTTCAAGTTGCGCGGCATGAGGTCGGCGCTGCCGGAGAGAATCTCCTCGTCACCACCGTTGCGGAAATAGTAGATTCTGGAGTGCTCCAGGAACCGGCCGACGACCGACGTCACTTCAATGTTGTCGCTGATCCCCGGTACTCCGGGTCGCAGACAGCAGATTCCGCGCACTTGAAGCTCGATCTTGACCCCGGCCTGGGAGGCTCGATAGAGCGCCTTGATGCAGGCTTTGTCGGCCAGCGAATTAAGCTTGAACGCCAGGTGGCCGCCACCCTCCCGCTGGTGAATCTCGATCTCGCGATCGATGCGCCTGAGGAATTCCCGGCGCATGGTCGCTGGCGCTACCAGGAGCTTGCGGTAGACCTCTTTGCGCGAGTAACCGGTCAGCGCGTTGAACAGATCCGCTACGTCGGTAGCGATTTCGGGATCCGCGGTCAGGTAACCGAGATCGGTATAGATGCGCGCCGTGACCGGGTTGTAATTGCCGGTGCCGAGATGCACGTAGCGGGTGATGCCGCTATCCTCCCTGCGCACGACCAGGCTCATCTTGGCGTGGGTCTTGAGCCCTAGAAGCCCGTAGACCACGTGGACCCCGGCGCGCTCCAGCGCCCTGGCCCAGACGATGTTGTTGGTCTCGTCGAAACGGGCCTTGAGCTCCACCAGCACCGCGACCTGTTTGCCGTTTTCCCGCGCTTCCATCAAGGCCTTGACCACCGGCGAGTCGGGACCGACTCGGTAAAGCGTCTGCTTGATGGTGATCACGTCGGGGTCGCGGGCCGCTTCGCGGATGAAGTCCACCACCGGATTGAAACTGTCATAGGGGTGGTAAAGCAAGACATTGCGTCGCCTGAGGACCGAGAAGATACCTTCGCCGAGGGCGATCGATGAAGGGATGAACGGAAGGAAGGGTGGATCTTTGAGCTCCGGGAGGTCGAGCTTGAGCAACTCGATGACGTCTGCCAGACCGATCGGGCCGTCTACGGAATGGGCTTGATAGGGCGCCAGCTCCAGCTTGCGAATCAGGATGTCGCGGATCACCTCCGGCATCCGGTCGTCAACCTCGAGCCGCACGGCAAAGCCGAAGTGACGCTGGCCGACGACCTCCTCCATCGCCTCCAGCAGATCGGACGCTTCGTCCTCTTCGATCTCAAAATCGGCGTCTCGAGTCACCCGGAAAGGAAAGGACGCGATCACCTCGATATCCGGGAAGAGTAGGTCGAGATTGGCGGCGACGACCTCTTCGATCCATACGAAATGGCGTGAGCCGGCGAGCTCATCGAGACCCAGGCGTTCATACTTCTCGGCGGTGTCTTCACCTGGAATCCGGAGTAGTCGAGGGAAGATCTGCGGCACCTTGAGGCGCGCGAAGTGTTCTTCCCCGCTCGGGTGGTTGATCACCACGGCCAGGTTGATGGAAAGATTGGAGATATGCGGGAACGGGTGCCCGGGGTCAAATGCCAGCGGGGTCAGGGCTGGAAAGATCTCGCTTTTGAAATGGCGCCGCAGGAGCTTGCGCTGTTTACTCTTCAAGTCCTTGTAGGCCAGGATCTTGATGCCCTTGTCCTTGAGTTTCGGCTTGAGGTCTTCTGTCCAGCAGCGCGCGGCCGTTTCGAGCATCGGCGCCAGCCGATCGTGAACCGTGGTCAGCTGTTCGGCCGGCGACATGCCGTCGGGCGGCGCGGTGAGCACCCCCGCTGTCAGCTGTCGTCCGAGACCGGCGACCCGGATCATGAAGAATTCGTCCAGGTTCGACGAGAAGATCGAGAGAAACTTGACTCGTTCGAGCAGCGGGCTCGAAACGTCGAGCGCCTCCTCCAGCACCCGGCGGTTGAACTCCAACCAGCTGAGCTCTCGATTGATGAAGAGCCGCGGGTCGTCGAGATTTGGTGCCTCGGGTTTCGATGTTGGGGTCGCGGCCCGTTTTTTGGCAGCAGATCTCTTGGCGGTCGTGGACTCTTCGGCGGTTGGCGACGACGGGGTCTTGGTTTGCGGCATGACTTTTCCTTCCTCCAGCGACGGGCTCGAGGCTTGAGCCTAACAAAGCCTCAGAATGAACGGGCCGCTTTTCGGCCTATAACTTTCGACCTATAACTCTCCGACCCTGAGTTTGACTCCGGCAGTTTTGAGAAAAGTCCGTTCCTGCTGGAGATCTGCGGCGGTCAGAGGGTGATGCTCTAGCCAGCCCCTGCGGAATGCTATCCGCAGTTTGCGACGGCTGGCGGTGAGCTCAAGCTCCGGCAGTGTGCGCAGGCTGCGGTCGCGATTCAAGAGGCAGGCGAGGCGCAGCAGGACACATAGCCGAACTGCCGTTTGTGCGGTCGCCGCCGGTAGCTCAGCGAACAGCGCCTTGGGGAATTTGCGGCGTACGCCCCGAACCAATAAAGAGAGCAGCTTCTGGTCTTGAACCGAGAATCCGGGCATGTCCGAGTGGTCGATCAAGTAGGCGCCGTGTTTGTGAAAGCCGCCGTGGGCGACGCTGATTCCGATCTCGTGCAGGTTGGCTCCCCAGGCGAGGAACGCTCTCGAGCTGTCCGGATCCAGCTCCCATGAGTCGATGACCTGATCGAGCAAACGCAGAGCCGTCGCCTCGACCCGGCGCGCTTGGGGCACGTCGACAAGGTACTGCTCGATGAAGCGCTGGATCGTGCGGTCGCGGGCATCCTCGTGACGCATGCGCCCCAGCAGGTCGTAGAGCACGCCTTCGCGCAGAGCGCCCGAGGACACGGTCATGCGCTCGATGCCCAGGCTTTCGAAGACCGCTCCCAGGATCGCCACGCCTCCAGGTAGCACTTTGGCGCGGTCACTCTTCAAACCCCTGAGCTCTAACCGATCGACATGGTCTACCGCCAGGATCGCCTGGCGTAACTTGTCGAGGCCATACGGGGTGACCCCTTGTTCGCTCCATCCGGACAGCCTGAGGATTTCGGCGACCGCGTTGACGGTGCCGGAAGCGCCGGCACAACTCTGCCACTCCAGACGGCGGAGATCCGCCTGGATCGGCCGCATCTCCAACTGGGCGGCGGTCTCCGCCCGGCGCATCCGCTTGGGGGTGATCTTGCCTCCGGGAAAGAAGCCGAGGGTATAGCCAACACAACCCATATACAGGCTTTCCGCGCGGATCGGCTCGTAGACTTCGCCAGCGACGACCTCGGTGGAACCGCCTCCGATGTCGACCACCAGGCGCCGGGCCGGCCCGTCCGCGAGACTGTGCGAAGCACCGAGAAAAATCAGCCGGGCTTCTTCCTGGCCTGAAATCACTTCGATGCGGTGGCCCAGGGCGTCCTCGGCCTGATCGAGGAAATCGCCGGCATTGCGCGCCTTGCGCAGCGTGTTGGTGCCGACCGCTCGCACACTGCCCTGGGGAAAGTCGCGCAGCCGTTGGCCGAACATCTTCAGACAACGCAGGGCGCGGTTTTTGCCCTCGGCGGTCAGATTCCGGTGCTGGTCGAGGCACTCCGCCAGGCGTACCCCTTCACGCAGTCGATCCAGGGGACGTATCTCGCCCCCGACCACGCGTGCGATCACCATGCGAAAGCTGTTCGAGCCCAGATCCACCGCGGCCAGGATCGACGGCAGACGCCCCGGCCGATCGAGATACTGTACTTGTGGGCTTGTTTCCAAAACCTGTCCTGAGGCCGTATCCGCGTCGGACGACACGATGCTGGCGCCCGATTTCTGCGTCGAGTGACAGAGCTTAGTCTAAACCAGGGTCAGGTAACTCGAGACCGCCTCCGGCTGCTCGCCGATGCCGGAGGTCTCTACGTGGTTTCGGATCGAACCATCGCGCGGCTGGAGATCGTTTTCAGATCCGGTGACGGGGAAGCGAGAGTGAAATAGAAGGTGCTGCCGCGGCCTTCTCCTTGGGACTCGACCCAGATGCTGCCGCCGTGCATTTCGATGATGCGTTTGACCAGGGCCAGACCGATGCCGGTGCCCTCGGCATCGGCGTCGAGACGCTCGAACAAGCCGAAAATCCTTTCGTGGTAGCGAGGGTCGATGCCGACACCGTTGTCGCGGACGAAGAAGCGTCGCCCCGAGCCGTTGTTGTCGAAACCGATTTCGATGCGGGGCTCAGTCTGGGGCCCCATGTACTTGAGCGCGTTGGTGATCAGATTCTGGTAGACCTCGACCAGGCGCACCCGATCCCCGATCGCTTGCGGAAGGTCGGGCGCGATCTCGATCTCCGCTTCACTCTCGGCGATCATTCCGCCGGCCAGTTCCAGGGCTTCAAAGGCCACGTCTCTCATCGAGACTTCGTCCGAGGTCCCGACCTGATGACCGACCCTGGAAAGCTCGAGCAACTCTTCGAGCAGTGTATGCATCTTGTCGGCCGCGGCGCTGATCCGCTGGACATCGTGGTCCAGGCGGTCGAGGTCGCCGGCGGCGGCATCCCGCCGGAGGAGTCCCAGAAAGCCCTTGATCGTGACCAGGGGGCTCTTGAGGTCGTGAGAGACGGTGTAGTTGAAGCGCTCGAGCTCGGCGTTCTTGGCTTCCAGCTCGGCGATCAGCCCTTCGCGCTCGACCAGGTGGCGCTCGCGTTCCTGGACCTGGTCGCGTTGCTCTTCGACCACCACCCGTAGCTTCGCCAGCAACTCGTCCTTGAGCTTGTCGACCTCGCGCAGTCGATCACTGGCGGCTCGCTCGCGTTCGACTCTTCGATGCTGCAGCCTGACGTAAGTCCAGACGATCGTCGACAGGCTCACCACGTAAAGCGCGTAGGCCCACCAGGTCCGCCAAGGCGGTGGTGCCACGGAGATGTTGATCGATACGTCGTTTTCACTCCAGACGCCGTCGTTGTTCGCTCCCTGGACCCGCAACTGATAGGAGCCGGGATCGAGATTGGTAAAGCTGACTCGCCGATGGTGACCGAGGTCGATCCACTCGGAGCTCAAGCCCTCGAGTAGATAGCGGTAGCGATTCTTTTCCGGCGCCGTGTAGTCCAGTGCGGCAAACTCGAAGGAGACGATGGTGTCGGTATGATCGAGAGCGACTGCTCCGTTGTCGAGTATCGGATACTTGAGCTCGACCTGCCGATTGAGCTTCGAGAACGAGGTCAATACCACCGGCGGCATCGAAGTGTTGGGCTCGATCGCGTCGGGAAAGAAGGCGTTGAAGCCGCCGGTGCCACCGAAGAAGAGCTCCCCTGCCTCACTCTGGAAGTGGGCGTTCATGTTGAACTCGTCCGCCTGCAGTCCATGGCTGGTGTCGTAGTTCTTGAAGGTCTCGGTCCTGAGATCGAAGCGCGACAGTCCGCGGTTGGTCGACAGCCACAGGCTGGACCGCTCTTTGGGGGTCGGGCGTTCCGTAGACCCGGGGTCACTGTAGATTCCGTAGATGTAGTTGTTGGGCAGGCCGTCGGCCATGCGATACGACCGGAAGGTCGCGGAGCCGGTCGCCTGATCGAGGTTTTCCAGTCGGTTGAGGCCGCTGGCGGTGCCGATCCAGAGGTCCCCGGTCGGGCTGGAGTGGATGGTCAGGACCGTGTCGTTCGACAGGCTATCTCTTTGATTCGGGTCCTTGGCGAAACGCTGGAATTTCCCGAGGTCACGATCGAGGCGGTTGAGTCCAGCCCCGAAGGTCCCGACCCACAGGGCACCTTCGGGATCTTCCTCCAGTGCGGTCACCCGGTCATCTGAAAGGCTGGTCGTGTCCTCCGGCTCATGGCGCCAGACTTCGAACTGAGCGGCAGCCTTGCGGGCAGCTACCGCGGGCCTGATCAGTCGATTGAGACCGCCACCGTAGGTACCGATCCAGAGTTTGCCATCGCGATCCTGGTAGAGCGACATCACGCCATCGGCTGACAGGCTATCGGCGCGGGCCGGATCGTGTACGAACCGCTCGAAGGTCTCGCTGTCGGGCTCGAGTCGATTGAGGCCGCCTTCCTGGGTGCCGGCCCAGAGCACGCCGTCACGATCATGGAGCAGTGCGGTGACGATGTCATCACTGAGGTTGCCGGGCTGGCCGGAACCTTTCTGGAAGTGGCTGACCGTGCCGCTGGCACGCTCGAAGCGGTTGAGCCCCTGACCGTTGGTGCCGATCCAGATAGCGCCGTAGGAATCGACCGAGAGGCTCAAGATCTTGTCGCCGGACAGACTGGTCGGCCGCGTCGGATCGCTTTTGAAGTGCGAGAATGACCAGGCCCGCGGGGACCATTTGTTGATGCCGCCTTGCGTGCCAACCCACAGCACGCCACCGCGATCTTGATAAATCGACATCACTCGATCGCCGCTCAGACTGTTGGAGTCGGCGGAGTTATGGGCGTAGTGAAAGAAGGTTTCGGAAACCGGATCGAAGAGATCGAGGGCACGGTCGGTACCGACCCAGATGCGGCCGTCGTGGTCTTCGAAGATGGCTCGTACGCGGCTGCCGCTCAAGCTCGAAGGATCTTTCGGATCGTGGCGAAAGTTCTCAAAGGTGCCCGACCAGCGATCGAGCCGACTGAGACCGTCCAGCGTGCCGACCCAAAGGTTGCCGTTCCGGTCTTCGAGCACCGAACGCACGCGATTGTCGCCTAGGCTCGACGGGTCCGCATCGTTGTGGAGGAATCGGGTGAAGGTCTTGCTTTGGGAATCGAAACGGTTGAGGCCACCCAGGGTGCCCACCCAGAGCTCGCCTTCGCGGTCGACGGTCAAGGCTCGCACCGCGTCATGACTCAGGCTGGTCGGGTCGCCCGGCTGATGGGAGTAATGCTCGAGAACGCCGATGGCCGGAGTCAAGTGACTGAGCCCCGCGGCGCCGGAACCGACCCAGAGCGTGCCGTCCCGATCCTGAGCGAGGGCCCACACCTCGTCGTCTGCCAGGCTGTGAGGATCCTGCGTGTCGTGACGATAGTGGATGAAAGCGCCGGTTTCCCGCTGCCAGCGGGAGAGACCGCCGGTCAGGGTGCCGACCCACAAGTCGTTGCTTTCCGAATCTTCCAATAGGGTCAGGACCCAGGTGTTACGCAACGTGGCCGGATCATCCGGAGCGTGTACCAGAGTATCGAAGCGCAGGCCATCGTATCGATTCAGACCGTCCTGGGTGCCGAACCACATGAAGCCGTGGGCGTCTTGCATGATGCAGTTGATGGTGCTTTGCGAGAGGCCGTGTTCGGTCGAGATCCGCTGGAAGCGAATGTTGCGGCTCTGTGCGGCTAGCGGCAGGGCCGTCCATAGGGCGAGCATCGCTCCTCCGAGCACCGCCAGAAGACAGACAAGCGACCTGGACTTCAGGTTCAAGCTCCAAGCACGGGGAGCCAGTCCCCGAAGACTCGAACGCCCTCCCTGTTCCCCGGCCGGCGGCAGACGGGTCATTCTCCCGATTCGAGGTTTCCTGAGAAACCCTGCTGGGTTCTCACCGGGCGATCTTCATAGATGCGGGTGATACCTTCGAGTTCCTCCAATGCGGCCCGCTGGCGTTCGGTGAGGCGGGCGCCGACAGCGCGGATCACTCCGAGCTCGTGTGTCACTTCTCCCCCAACCTGGCGCACGGCCTCGAGGGCCGTTGCCAGATCCTTGCCCTGGACAATAAAAGCGCCGGTCTCTTCGGCCGGAGTCCGCGAGCTGTCCTCCACCGGAGCCTGAGCGCCCTCCTCAGCAGGTGCTTGAGACGGCACGGGTGCTCCGGAGCAGGCTAGCCAGACCATCAGCCCAAGGCCGACAGCGGCCCCCCGGAGGTTCTCGAGCGGGGACCTCGGCCGGCGCCGTGCGAAGAGGTTGGCAACGCTCGTGCTCGTGAGTCGGTAGGCCGCCGAGACCGACGGATCATTCGGCACGAGCTGTATCTGGTGGCGCATGAAATCTCCCATTGGCCGACGAACCTCTAGTCTCTGTGAGCAGTTTAATCACCAAACGTATAGTCATCACCTTACGGATAATATTAAGGGCAATATCTCTGGTGTAAAGCCAAACCGTGGCTTGGCTCACTATTGAATGCCGAAGTTGTCAGGATACTTTTCGGCGAACTCGGCGTAGACCGGGATGATGTGCTCGTCCATGTCGGCTCGGTAGTCCCCGGATGGGTGAAACCACGGGCCGACTCCGATGCGTTTGGCCTGCTGGTCGATGACCACCATCAGAATCGGCACCCCGGCGCCGATAGCGATGTGGTAGAAGCCGGTCTTCCACGGCACGACTTTCTTGCGTGAGCCTTCGGGAGACAGACCCAGGATGTAGTGACTGCGTTTGTTATATGTCTCGATACAGCTGGGGACGACCCCCAGCCGCGCCTTACGGTCGACCGGAACACCGCCCATCTTGTGCATCAGGGGATAGCGAAACATCCAGTCCACCCCCAACCAAGAGACGCGAACCCCAAGTCCAATCAGGGTGATGAGACAGATCGGAAAGTCCCATCCGGTGGTGTGCGGGCCGATGATGACCAGAAACTTTTCTCGGTTGGGGATGTCGCCTTCAACCCGCCAGCCAGCCAACCTTACGATCGTTCTGCCGAGGGCACGGGTCAAGCGATTGCCCCGGCGCGGTACGCGCGGCCCCAGCGGAGGGATGTGAATTCCTGGAGGCATATTCTGTTACGACGCCGCTCGTCGCAGGTCGCGTTCGAGCGAGCGCAGGCTGACGTAGCCGCGGTGCATCTTGACGATCTTGAGCGACGAGTCGAGGACCAGTGTGTAGGGAATGCCGGTGCCGTTGTAGCGCCGAAAGAATTCAACATCGCCGATCAAGACCGGGTAGTCGATGTCGTGCTCTTCGACGAAGGGGCGGACGATGGACTCACCCTCTTCGTCGATGGCGATAGAGATCACCCGGGTGGAAGAATCGTGGTGAAGCGTCTTGAGCGTCGGGATCTCCTTGACGCAGGGGCCGCACCAGGTGGCCCAGAAGTTGAGGACCACCGGTTGACCCAGATAACTCTCGCTCGAGATCTTCTCACCGTCGAGTGCCGGTAGCTGAAATGCCGGAAGGGTCTTGCCCTGCCGCACGTCGGCGTGACGCGGGGCGATCTGGCAGGCGGCCAAGAGCAGGCACAGCAGGATGTAGGCGGGGGTTCTCATCGATCATCAGTCGAGCTGCTTGGTGAACAGCCGGGTCGCGGCGAAGAAACCGACGGCACAGAAGAGTAGCATGGCCGCGATTTCGCCCGCTTGATCAAGCAACGGCGAACCGCGCAACAGAATGCCGCGGCTGGCGCGGATGAAATGCGTCAGGGGCAGCAGCTCGCCGAGCCACTGGGCGGGTCGCGGCATGGCGTCGAAAGGGAACATGAAGCCCGAGAGCAGCACCGAGGGCAAGAAGAAAAAGAAAGACAGCTGGGTCGCTTGAAATTGCGATTTGGTGATCGAGGAGATCACCAGCCCGAGGGTCAGGTTGGCGGCGATAAAGACCAGCGAGGCCACCCCGAGGTCGATCAGGCGGCCGTGAATCGGCACTCGGAAGAGCACCAGACCACAGAACACCACGATGACAATCTGAATGAAGCCGATGCCGATGTAGGGCAAGAGTTTGCCGGCCATCAGCTCGGTGCGCCTCACCGGGGTGGCGATCAGGAACTCGAAGCTGCCGCGCTCGCGTTCGCGGACAATCGCCAGCGAGGTCATCAGGATCATGGTGGTGGTCAGGATCACCCCGAGCAGGGCGGGGACCACGAAGACCGGCGTGCGCAGCTCCGGATTGTAGAGGTTGAGGACCGCAAAGCGCAGGAATTTCTGGCGAATCAGCTCGGGCTCAGCGCCGAAGGAATTGCGCTCCGCGCTGATCCGTTGAGCGCCGCCGGTGCCGACGTCGAATGTCTGGAGGCGACGGTTGTGCTGTTCCATCAGGCCGTTGGCCGAAGCCTTGACGGCGCGGGCCAGGATCGGATCGGTGGCGTCGACCAGCAGCAGGATTTCGGCACCGCGTCCGCGATAGTAGGCGCGCGTGTAGTCCGGAGGTACCACCACCGCGGCCTGGATGGCCCCGCGCTCGAGCATTCGCCGGGCATGGTCTTCGCTGGCCAGCCGCTCGGTCACCCTGAAGGTCTGAGTCGCCTCGAGCTGGCCGATCAAGTGACGTGAGACACTCGAATTGGAGTGGTCGACGACGCCGGTCGCCACGTGGCGGATGTCTTGATTGATGGCGTAGCCGAAAAGCAGCAGCTGGACCGCCGGCACGCCGGCGACGAACCCCATGGTGAGGCGGTCGCGCAACAGCTGGCGCAGCTCTTTGCGCGCCACCGCCGCCACCCGTCGCCGGGTCGGGGCGAAGCGCTTGCCGAACAGGGCTTTGCCGACGGTGTCGATGACCGGCCGCAGCAGGCCGCGCAGGTGAGTGACCAGCCGGCGCAGCCAGCTCCTTCGGGAGCTCCCGGCTGAAGAGCTCACAGCCAGCTCTCCTTGACCGCCAGTCGTTCGCCCCGGGTCAGGGCGACGAGCGCGTCTTCGAGATTGGGTCTGGCGACCACGCCTCCGGGCCGCTCGAGCCCTTCGGCTCGGAGCTCAGCGACGATCCGTGTCAGCGCTTCCCCGGCTTGCGGCGCGTCGGGAGCCAGCAGAGCATGTACCCGGGTGCCCAATTGGGCGGCACTGGCGATGTCGCCGTGTCGGCGTAAAGCCTCCATCAGTACGTTGGTGGGCTCACCCCAGAGCTCGACGACGCGTCCGTCAAGCGCCTGGATGAAGTCCGCCGGCCGGCCGAGGGCGGCGCGCTGGCCGTCCCGAATCACGCAGATACGGTGG
>JAAUXY010018359.1_pt1 | contig 24016 bp, 21 predicted proteins | sample 7278121 | NCBI WGS metagenome assembly JAAUXY01 (sample SAMN14350117, study PRJNA611818) | marine sediment metagenome | isolation source: surface marine sediment (1.8m) | place: French Polynesia: Moorea | collected 2018-08 | reverse complement strand
TCCTCGTAGTTGCCCTGGAACCAGACCACCTGGCTGTCGCCCTCGAAGGCCAGGATGTGGGTCGCGACCCGGTCGAGGAACCAGCGGTCGTGGCTGATGATCAGGGCGCAGCCGGCGAAGTCGTCCAGCGCCCCTTCCAGGGCCCGCAGGGTGTCCACGTCGAGGTCGTTGGTCGGCTCGTCCAGCAGCAGCACGTTGGCGCCGGACTTCAGCATCTTGGCCAGGTGGACCCGGTTGCGCTCGCCGCCCGAGAGCTGCCCGACCTTCTTCTGCTGGTCCGGTCCGCGGAAGTTGAAGGCGCCGACGTAGGCGCGCGACGGGGTCGTCTTCTTGCCGAGCTCGATCTGCTCCAGGCCATCGGAGATCTCCTCCCAGACCGTCTTGTCCGGCGCTAGGCTGTCGCGGGACTGGTCGACGTAGCCGAGCTTCACGGTCTCCCCGACCTTGAGGCTGCCGGCATCGGGTTGCTCCTGGCCGACCAGCATCCGGAACAAGGTGGTCTTGCCGGCGCCGTTGGCGCCGATGATGCCGACGATGCCTGCCGGCGGCAGCTGGAAGTCCAGGTTCTCGATCAGCAGCTTGTCGTCGAAGGCCTTACCGAGGCCCTCGGCCTCGATCACCAGGTCGCCGAGGCGCGGCCCCGGCGGAATCACGATGCGGCCAGGTTCCGGGGCCGCCGCGCCGCCCTCGGCCAGGAGCTTCTCGTAGGCCGAGAGGCGCGCTTTGGACTTGGCCTGGCGGGCCCGCGGACTCTGCTGGATCCACTCCAGCTCGCGCGACAGCGTCCGCTGCCGGGCCGCCTCGGCCTTGCCTTCCTGGGCCAGGCGCTTCTGCTTCTGCTCGAGCCAGCCGGAGTAGTTGCCCTCGAAGGGGAAGCCCCTGCCACGGTCGAGCTCCAGGATCCAGCCGGCGACGTGGTCCAGGAAGTAGCGGTCGTGGGTTACGGCCACCACTGTGCCCTGATAGTCCTGCAGGTGCCGCTCCAGCCAGGCCACCGATTCGGCGTCCAGGTGGTTGGTCGGCTCGTCCAGCAGCAGCAGGTCCGGCTTCTGCAGCAGCAGCCGGGCCAGGGCGACCCGGCGCCGCTCGCCGCCCGAGAGCGTGCCGACCTCCGCATCGCCCGGCGGACAGCGCAGGGCATCCATGGCGATTTCGACCGTCCGCTCCAGGTCCCAGGCATCTGCGGCGTCGATCCGCTCCTGAAGCTCGGCCTGCTCGGCGATCAGGGCATCCATTTCCTCGGGCGTCAACTCCTCGGCGAAGCGCGCGCTGACCGCTTCGAAGCGGTCCAGCAGGGCCTTGGTTTCGGCCATGCCCTCCATGACGTTCCCCGCGACGTCCTTCGCCGGGTCGAGCTCCGGCTCCTGCGGCAGGAAGCCGACGCTCGCGCCCTTGGCGGCCCAGGCCTCGCCGACGAAGTCGTCGTCGAGCCCGGCCATGATCTTGAGCAGGGTCGACTTGCCGGCGCCGTTCAGGCCCAAGACGCCGATCTTTGCCCCCGGCAGGAAGGACAGCCAGATGTCCTTCAGGACCTCGCGGCCGCCCTTGAAGGTCTTGCCGAGGCCCTTCATGACATAAACGTACTGATAGGACGCCACGCTCGTCTCCGGAATGAGGCTGGGAACCGGGCGGGGTTCTATCCCAGTGCCCAGGCGCTGGCAATGCCCGCCGCAGGAGGCTAGTCTTGAGTCGGCCGAAGAAGGACACCCCCGCGCAGCGGATAAGAGGGGTGCCGGTGGCTTAGGGAGGCTGGCCGGATGTCGCATTCCGTCCTGGTCGTGGACGACGAGCCCAACATCGTGATGTCCCTGGAGTTCCTGATGGAACAGGCAGGGTTCGAGGTCCGCGTCGCGGCCGACGGCGAAGCTGCGCTCAAGGCCATGGCAGACAAGGTCCCGGATCTCGTCCTGCTCGACGTCATGATGCCGAAGCGCGACGGCTACGACCTCTGCCAGATCATCCGCGCCAAGCCCGAGTGGAAGGATGTCCGGATCATCATGCTGACCGCCAAGGGCCGCGAAGTGGAGCGGGAGAAGGGCATGGCCCTGGGTGCCGATGACTACGTGACCAAGCCCTTCTCGACCCGCGAGCTTGTGGAGCGCGTCAAGACCTTCCTGGAGGACCGGGAGAGCTGAGGACCAAGGCTCTGGAGCTCACCGGGGAATGACGACACGGCGCTTTTTTGTCCTGATTTTCCTCGCCCTCGGCATCTTGGGGCTGAGTGCGGTCCTGGGGCTTGCCAGCTTCGCCTTCGTGACCCTGAGCGGTAGCGAGTCTCACCTACCCGGGATGGTCCTGCTGTTTGGCGTCGTTCTGGCGCTCGGCCTGGTCGCCGCCACGGCGGTGGCCTGGGTGATCGTCGAACAACGTCTGGTGCGTCCGCTGTCGCGGCTGACCAGCCGGCTCCATACGGTCAGCCGGGCCGGCGCCGAGGCGGGCGTAGAGATCGCCGAGGCCCATACCCTGGGCCCGCTGCACGAGGCCATCAAGGAAGTCAGCCGCGAGCTGAGGACGGCGCGCAGCGAGGTGGTCAAAGCCATGGCGGGCGCCAGCGCCCGCAGCGAAGAGCAGCGCGGCTGGCTGGAAGCGATCCTGCGCGACCTCAGCGAGGCGGTCGTGGTCTGCAACCTCGATCACAAGATCCTGCTCTACAACAAGGCCGCGCAGCTGGCCCTGGAGGCCCCCGAGACGACGGGCCTGGGCCGCTCGGTGCTCGAGCTGGTCGGAGAGGAGGCGGTTTGCCACGCCCTGAGCCGCCTGCGCCGGCGCGCCACGGGCGAGGCTTCGGCGCAGCATCCCGAGACCGCCGAGCTGCTGTGCCTGGCCAAGACGACCAGCAATCTCCTGCATGGCCGGATGACCTTGATCTTCGATTCCCAGGGCGCGGCGCGGGGCTACGTGGTGGTCTTTTCCGAGGCCGGACGGGAGCGGGCCCGCTTTGCCAGACGGGACCTTCTGCTGCGCCGGGCCACGGAGGGCTTTCGCGCCCCCCTCGCCAACCTGAGGGCGGCGGTCGAGATGTTGATCGAGCACCCGGAGCTGGACAGCGCGCGCCGGCGCGCCTTCGACCGCGTGGTCGCCGAGGAGAGCTTGCGGCTCAGCGATCAGCTGGAGACGCTGACCGAGTCCTACGAAGCGCTCAAGTCCGAAGCCCTGCTGCTGGGCAACGTCTTGGCTCAGGATCTTTTCGACTCCCTGAAGGATGAGCTCGAGGCCGAGGCCGGCCCACGCCTTGAGGTCGGCGGCGGCGCGGTCTGGCTTCGGGGCGACAGCCTCGCCCTGCAATGGGTCCTGAACCGCTTGATCCTGAAGCTGTCGGCGTCCTTGAAGCCGAAGAGCTTCACCCTGGAGGCGGTCCAACTCGACAACCACAGCGCCCTCGACCTGCGTTGGCCGAGCGGACCGCTGGCCCAGCGCGAGCTGGATCGCTGGCTCCAAGAGCGGCTCGAGGATTCGGCGACCGCAGGCTCGCTCCAGGAGGTCCTCGAGCAGCACGGTGCCGAGGTGTGGTCCCTGGGCGATCGAGGGGCCAAGCCGGGCCTGCGTCTCGCCCTGCCGTCGGGCGTGCCGCCGGGCGGCCCCGAGGCGCCAGGCGCTCTGCCGCCGCGGCCGGAGTTCTACGACTTCGACCTGTTCCAGCGGCAGGCCCCGCTGGCGGCGGCCGGAGACCGCGTGCTCTCCGAGCTGTCCTACGTCGTCTTCGATACCGAGACCACGGGCCTCAACCCCTCCGGCGGCGACGAGATCATCCAGATCGCCGGGGTGCGCATCGTGAACGGACGAGTCCTTAGCGGCGAGACCTTCGAACGCCTCGTCAACCCGGGCAAGCCGATTCCCAAGGCCTCGATCCGCTTTCATGGGATCACCGACGAGATGGTGCAGGACGTGCCCGCCGCACAGACGGTCCTGCCCCAGTTCCACCTCTTCGCCGCCGACGCGGTGCTGATCGCCCACAACGCCGCCTTCGACATGAAGTTCCTTCGGCTCAAGGAAAGCGCCTGCAACGTCGTCTTCGACAATCCGGTGCTGGACACCCTGCTGCTTTCGGTCTGGCTGCATCCGGAGGAGCAGAACCACACCCTGGACGCGATCGCCGAGCGTCTGGGTGTCGAGGTCTGGGGCCGGCATACCGCGATGGGGGACACAATGGTCACCGCCGAGGTCTTCCTGGCCATGCTCAAGCTGCTCGAGGCGCGCGGCATCACCACCCTGGGTGCCGCCTTCCATGCCTCCGAGGAGATGGTCGAGATCCGGCGGCGGCAGGAGGAATTTTAGTGATTCCAACCATTTCCTCCCCAGTGCCAAGCTTCGCCGGCAGGTGTAGACTTGGCCGGTCAGACCCAAGTGCGATGGACCATCGAGGACCAAGCGCATGCCGAGGCGCGGAACCAGAGGCGAACGCCACCTGGCCCTGTTTCTTCTGGGCCTGGTCCTGCTGAGCCCACCCCTGCTGTCGATCTTCGACGGGCCGGGCTCGCTCTTCGGCATCCCGCTGCTCTACATCTATCTCTTCGCGGCCTGGGCCGCGCTGATCGGCTTGACCGCCCTGACCTCGGAACGCTGGCGGCGGGTCCCCGGCCACCGTCCCCTGGCCGGACGGCCGGACTCGGCCAGGCAGGAATCCGTGGCCCGAGACGGGGGCTGAGCCATGCTGTCCGGCTGGGTTGTCCTGCCCGTCGCCTGCGCCTACCTCTGCCTGCTCTTCGCGATCGCGTATTACGGCGACAAGCGCGCCCAAGAGGGCCGCAGCCTGATCGCCAACCCCTACATCTATACGCTGTCGATCGCGGTCTACTGCACCTCCTGGACCTTCTACGGCAGCGTCGGCCGGGCGGCCCAGGACGGGGTCGCCTTCCTGCCGATCTACCTCGGCCCGACCCTGACCTTCGTGCTCTGGTGGTTCGTGCTGGCGAAGATCCTGCGGATCAGCAAGGTCAATCGGATCACCTCGATCGCCGACTTCATCTCCTCACGCTACGGCAAGAGCACGATGATCTCGGGCCTGGTCACCGTGATCGCCGTGGTCGGGATCATGCCGTACATCGCGCTGCAGTTGAAAGCCGTCTCGACCAGCTTCAACCTGCTGCTGCACTATCCCAACCTCGAAGCCACGCCACCCATCTTCGAGGTGCCCTTCCCCGCCGATACCGCCTTCCTGGTGACCACCGCCCTGGCGATCTTCACGATCCTCTTCGGGACCCGCCAGATCGACGCGGCCGAGCATCACGAGGGCATGGTCGCGGCGATCGCCTTCGAATCCATCGTCAAGTTGCTCGCCTTCCTCGCAGTCGGGATCTTCGTCACCTTCGGCCTCTACGGCGGCTTCGCGGACCTCTTCGCCGTGGCCGGCGCCGAGCCCCAGATCGCCCGCCTCTTCAGCGTGGACAGCGACGGCGGCTACAGCCAGTGGGTGACGCTGACCCTGCTGTCGATGGCCGCGATCATCTGCCTGCCGCGGCAGTTCCAAGTGACCGTGGTCGAGAACGTCGACGAGCGGCACCTGCACAAGGCGGTCTGGCTCTTCCCGCTCTACCTGCTGGTGATCAACATCTTCGTGCTGCCGATCGCGCTGGCCGGCCTGATGCAGTTCCCAGACGGCAGCGTCGATGCCGATACCTTCGTGCTCACCCTGCCGCTTGCCGCCGAGCGGGACGGCCTGGCGCTCCTGGTCTTCATCGGCGGCCTCTCCGCGGCCACCGGCATGGTGATCGTCGCGACCATCGCGCTGAGCACCATGGTCTGCAACGACCTGGTCATGCCGACCCTGCTGCGCATGCCCTGGCTGCGCCTGTCCGAGGAACGCGACCTGACCGGCCTGCTGCTGGCGATCCGGCGCGGCAGCATCATCGTGATTCTCGCGATGAGCTACATCTACTACCGCTACATCGGCGAGTCCTACGCCCTGGTCACCATCGGCCTGGTCTCCTTCGCCGCCGCGGCCCAGTTCGCCCCGGCCATCATCGGCGGCATCTTCTGGAAAGGCGGCACCCGGACCGGCGCCCTGATCGGCCTCAGCCTCGGCTTCGCGCTCTGGGCCTACACCCTCTTCCTGCCGTCCATGGCCCGCTCCGGCTGGCTCAGCATCACCTTTGTCGAGCTCGGGCCCTTCGGGATCGAGCTCCTGCATCCCTACCGGCTCTTTGGCCTGGAGGGCCTGGACCACGTCACCCACGCCCTTTTCTGGAGCCTGCTCGGCAATATCGGCGGCTACATCGTCGGCTCGCTCTTCGGCCGGGAGACCGCCCTGGAGCGGATCCAGGCGGCGATCTTCGTCGACGTCTTCCGCCACAGCGAGAGCCAGCGCGGCTCGGGCCTTTGGCGCGGCACCGCGACCTTCGCCGACGTCTACGACGTGGTCGTGCGCTTTCTCGGCAAGCAGCCCGCCGACCGCGCCTTCGCCCGCTATGCCGCGGAGCGCAACTTCAACCTGGACAAGCTGGAGGAGGCTGATTCCAGGCTGCTGCACTTCACCGAGCGACTGCTGGCGGGCGCGATCGGGGCGGCCTCGGCGAGGGTCATGCTCGCCTCCGTCGTCAAGGGCGAGATGATCCGGATCGACGAGGTCATGAAGATCCTCGACGAGACCTCACAGGTGATCGAGTACAGCCACCGCCTGGAGCAGAAGTCGAGCGAGCTGGAGCACGCCTACTCCGAGCTGCGCGCCGCCAACCGGCGCCTGACCGAACTGGACCGCTTGAAGGACGACTTCATCTCGACGGTCAGCCACGAGCTGCGCACGCCGCTGACCTCGATCCGCTCGTTCAGCGAGATTCTCTACGACAATCCCTCGCTCGACCTGGCCCAGCGTGGCGAGTTCCTTAACGTCATCATCAAGGAGAGCGAGCGCCTGACCCGGCTGATCAACCAGATCCTCGACCTGGCCAAGATGGAGGCCGGCAGCATGGAGTGGAACATGGCCGACTTCGAACCGGGAGCGGCGATCGAGGAGGCGATCGCCGCAACCCACGCCCTGTTCCGGGAGCGCGGGGTCGAGCTGGAGGTGGGCCTGCCGAACCGTCTCCCCGAGGTCCACGCCGACCGGGACCGGCTGGTTCAGGTCACAGTGAACCTGCTGTCCAACGCGGTGAAGTTCTGCGATCCCGAGGCCGGCCGGGTGACGGTCGAGGCGCAGCCGCGCGCGGCGGATCTCCTGGTGGTGGTCGCCGACAACGGCGCCGGCCTGTCCCGCGAGGAGCAGCGCCGCGCCTTCGAGAAGTTCCAGGCCCTGCGCGAAGACCTGGCGCACAACCTCCAGGGCACCGGCCTGGGCTTGCCGATCTGCCGGCAGATCGTCGAGCACTTCGGTGGCCGGATCTGGGTCGAGAGCGAGCCCGGCGCGGGCGCCCGCTTCGCCTTCACCCTGCCCTATCCCGAAGCCGCTCGGGCCGCCTTCGGGACCGCCGCGAAGTAGCTGGGCGGGACCTGAAAAAGCTTCAAGTCCGGCTGCAGACAACTCGTTTGCCGGGCCGGAGCGCGGATCGGACAGTGGCGCCTCCCGAGATCGAAGGAGCGCCCGTCATGCCGAGCCCGATCATCTGCGAGATCGCCGAGGGCATCGCCACGCTGACCCTCAACCGGCCGGAGAAGCTGAACGCCATCAGCTACGCGATGGCCGACGCCCTCCTAGACCGGCTCGACGCCCTCGAGGCGGACGCCGACGTGCGGGCGATTATCCTGACCGGCGCGGGCGAAACGGCCTTCTCGGCCGGCGCCGACATCCACGAGTTCTCCGAGAGCCTGCGCCAGGGAGCAGACGCCGCGCTGCGGAACTTCGTCCGCCGCGGCCAGGCCATGACCGCGCGCCTGGAGGCCTTCGAGAAGCCGATCATCGCCGCGGTCAACGGCCTGGCCTTCGGCGGCGGCTGCGAGATCACGGAGGCCGTGCCCCTGGCCATCGCCAGCGAAGCCGCGGTCTTCGCCAAGCCGGAAATCCGCCTGGGGATGCCGCCGACTTTCGGCGGCACCCAGCGCCTGCCGCGTCTGGCGGGCCGCAAGCGGGCGCTCGAGCTGCTGCTGACCGGCGAAAGCTTCCCGGCCTCCAAGGCGCTGGACCTGGGCCTGGTGAACGCGGTTGTTCCGCAGGTCGAGCTGCTGCCCGCCGCCCGCGCGCTGGCAGGACGAATCCTGCGCCATTCACCTCTGGCGGTCGCCAGCATCCTGAGGGCGGTGACCCGCGGGCTCAACGCGACCATCGGCGAGGGCCTGCAGGTGGAGGCCGAACAGTTCGCCCGGGTTACGGGCAGCCACGACCTCGGCGAAGGCTTGGCCGCCTGGAAGGAACGCCGCCCTCCCGCCTTCAAGGGCCGCTGAGCCGAGGGCTCAGAAGACGTCGCCGGTGAACTCCGCGTAGACCCGGTCGCGCAGCCCTTCGATCGCCCGGAAGGAATCGATCAGGATGTCCTTTTCACGTTCGGAGAGATCGTCGGGGTGGGTGTAGTTGCTGACGCTCTCGCCGGCCTTGAAGTCGGCGATCTGCTGGCGCAGCAACAGGCCGGTAATGTGGCGGAAAGCGCCTTTGAGGTAGTCCTGGGTATCGCGGTCGAAGACCCCCTTGTCGTGCAGGGCGCCGATCCGCCCCAGGGTCGAGGTCGCCTCCACCCCTTCGCGCAACGCCAGCAGCCGGACGCAGGACACCAGCGGAAGGGTGCCGCGATGCTTGAGGTTGATTTTGCCCTTGAACTCCTTTTTCTCGGTCTCGGTCTGCAGGCGCCCGAACCAGCCGAGGGCGACGCCTTGGTTACGCACCTCGGCCTGCATCTCCTGCAGGAACCCGGGACTCGCTCGCAGCATCTCGGTGACCCGGGTGCGCAGCTCGCGGACCATGTTCGCGTCGCCGTAGCCGCAGGTGAAGTCGAAGAAGATGTCCGAGAGCTGGACCGCGATCTCGCTGCGCTTCCGGCCCCAGTAGCGCAGCTGCGCGGCCCACTGGCTGCGGCTCTTGCGCCACAGCGGGTTTGTCGCCATGACGTAGCCGTTGCAGTAGGGAAAGCCGATCTGGTCGAGCTCCAGGGTCATGCGTTCGGCCAGCTCGATGAAAAAGCCGTCGATCCGCTCGTGCTCGGAGTCGGGATAGTCGTCCAGGATGAAGCCGTTGTCCTGGTCCGGATAGAGGAAGCTCTCGCCGCGGCCGCCCGAGCCCATGATCAGCAGCGCGAAGGGCACCGGCGGCTCGCCCCAGCCGGTGTCGCGCATCGCCGCCAGGTTGCGCCGGATCACGCGGCGATGGATGCCGCGGTTGATGTCGCTCAGCACCGCCTGGATCTCCGGTGCCGGGACCCGGTCGCGGAACAGTTCGTCGGCGACCTCGACCTGGGCCGCCTTGACCTCGCGCAGGCCGTCCAGGCTGTTCTCGTGAACGATCCGGTCGATCTGACGGAGGATCTGCTCCGCGGCGACCGCCAGGGCCGCGTTCAGATCGATGATTCCGACCGGGCGCTCCTCCGGATCGGTGACCGGCATGTGCCGCCAACCGAAGCGCCGCATGCGCGCGATCGCCACGTAGAGGTAGTCGTCGCGGCTGACGCTCTCGACCGGCGCGGTCATGACCGCGGTCGCCGGCTCTTCGCCGCTGCACCGCAGGGCGATCCGGCGAGTGATGTCCTGCTCGGTGATGATGCCGCTGAGCCGGCCCTCGCGGTCGGTGACCAGGGCGCTGGTGCGCTTGCGCCGGACCATCTCGGCGATCAGCTGGGCCACGGTGGTCTCCGCAGGCAGCACGAGGCCCCCCTTGCGCATGTAGTCGCGAACAAGTTGAGAGAAGATCTTGGTCTGCGACTGCATGCCGGCCCTTCCCCGCGAAGATCTGCTCCGGAGGCCCGGCCGCAAAGCCGGCGGCGGCTCCCGAGAACTTGAAAAGAGTCCGATCCCAAGGCCTCTGGGATTCGGCGCGCCGGGCACTATACTAATTGTAAGGGTTGTTCAGATAAAACCTTGGTCTGGATCTGTGAGCCCGGATCGGACCCTTTGGAGGAAGCGCGGCCTGCACGACGAACCGGAGGGAAAATGCCCAACTTCCTGCAGACCTTGATCCGCCCGGACCAGGACGAAAACGAAGACCGTGCGCTGATCGCCCATGCGGCGAACATCCTTGAGATCGGCGAATTTCAGTTGCTCCAGCTCGCCTACTACGAGTGGCACGGCTGCGACATGCCGGAGGCCCAGACCGATACGATCTTCCACGGCTTCATGATGCAGAACCGGGTTCCGCATTGGGCCAAGCACTTCGCGCGCCGCGTCCTGGAGCACGAGGAACGCGACGAGCTGAATGCGCGGCATCCCTATTTCCACCGCTACGACAGCGAGTACCACCGTGCCGCGGCGCTGGGCAGCCGGCGCCTGGCGATCGCGCTGTGCGTCATCATGCTGGCAGTCGGCGGCGGCATCCTGGTGAGCCACTTCGCGACCCATGGAACCGCTGCGACAGCGACCCGGGCGGCGCCCGTCGACACCGCCAAGCCGAGCGCGCCGGCCACGTCGGTCACGCCGCCCTTCTTCTCGGAAGAGGAACTGCGCCCAACGCCGCGAACCGACTTGCGCGGATCCTGACGCCCGGCCCCGGGTGAGGGCGGCGAGCGTCGCGCTGGCGGCTTGAGCCGGGCACGCCGGCCGTTTAGGTTGCCGCCATGTTCGAGTTCGCCGGGGCATGGGAAATGCCCATCAACATCGTCTTCCTCGCGGTGACCGGCTTCATCGCCGTCAACGGCATCCGCTACCGCGACGAAGAGGGCAAGACCGACTTCGTCCGGCTGCTCTTCGGCTGCATCGCGGCCGTCTTCTTCATCATGGTGCTGCTGCAGGACGTCCTCGGCGTGGTCAGGTTCGCGCCGGGTCCCTGACGGCCCCGCCGGGCCGGGTCTCAGGGCTTGTGCATGCGCTGCAGCTCGTCCTTCTCCGGAACGCGCATGACCCGCTGGTCCTCCGGCAATCTGAGCTGTTCCTGCAGATAGATGGCACGGTCCCGAACCGTCGAGGGCCGATAGCCGTAGAGGATCTGGTCGAAGATGCCCGGCCCCTCGGTGACGCCCTCGTCGACCTGCAATGACCTGACGTAGTCGATCAGGGCCTCCTCGTAGCGGGCTTCCCGGTCGTGGACCACGCCGCGGTTGGCGTAGGCGGCCGCGAGCGCGCCGCGACCCGTGGTGTCGTCAGGCTCCAGAGTCTCCTCCAGGCGGCCGATCAGGTAGGTTAGCTCCTCGACGGCCTCGGCGTAGCGTTCGGTCTGGATGAAGACCAGGGCCCGGCCCATCAGGGCGCCGCGATGGTCGGGCATCTCCTGCAACGCCAGGTCGAAGCTCTTCAGAGCCAGGTCGAATTCGCCGGAGGTCAGCTGCTGGTCCCCCTGCTTGGTGTGGTAGTCGCCCGGCTCCTGGCGCAGGAAGTTCTCCATGAAGGGCCAGGCGATGACCGTCACCAGGAGCAGCAGCCCCATCAGCACCACGAAGCGCTTGAGCACTCTTTCGTTCATGATCCGTCACCGAAGAGCACGTGCATTACGAAGAAGTAGGAGAACACGAAGGATAGCAGGGCGGAGGTCGCGCCGGCGCGCCGGCGCAGCCGGATCCGGCGTTCCTCGTCCTGATTGCCGTCGCGCTCGGCGCGTCGCACGGCGAGCACCCAGACGAAGTTCCGCACGAAGTGGAACAGCGCCAAGCTCAACGCCAGAACCCAAAGCAGGGCATACTTCTCGGTGAAGAGCTCCGCCACCCTCAGATCCCTCGCCTCTCCGCGCCGCTGGCCGGGAGGCCGCACGCCAGGGCCCGTGTAAGCGGACCGCAGGCTCCGGAATGTTACCGCGCGCCCGCGGGCCCTGTCTTATCCAAAGAAAAGGGGGAGGGACAAGCCCCTCCCCCAGTCTCGATTGCCCGATGTCTACGCAACGGGATCAGTCGGCGGCGCCTCCGGCACCGGCCTGCTCGGCCGGCGCGTGGACATCGCCGATATCCTCGGTCAAGGCCTCGATCTCCCGTTCCGGAACGGTCGACATCTCCATCTTGTAGGCCAGGAACCACATCATGCCGACGCCAAGGATCCAGAACAGGATCTGCCAGACCCAGATCGACGGCATGCCGAAGGTCCAGGTCGAGGAGTCGCCCGGGACGCCGAAGATCGTGTTGCCGATCACCGCACCGGGGCCGATGCCGAAGAACAGCCACGCGAGGGTGATGATCCAGGCCACCGGAACCAGGCCCTTCTTGGAAGCCGGCAGGCTCGCGTGCTCGCGCAGGAAGTTGTGGAACTTCATGCGATGCTCGCGGTCGGCCGAGTTCTGGGTCATCCCCGAGACGATGACGCAGACGCCCAGGTTGAAGATGATGCCCCAACCCGCCGAGTGGATCGTCCAAGGCCAGCGGCCCCAGGGCAGAGCCCCGCCGGTCAGGTCGACGGCAATCTTCTCGGTCGCGATGACCGCGATCAGGCCCGCGGCCAGACCCCAGGTGGCACCCTGACGGGTGATCCAGGGGAACCAGCACACGGCGGCCAGAGACGGCCACATCTGGAAGCCGAAGGCCACCGCCAGACCGCCCAGGAGAACCAGGGCGTCCCGCGAGAAGGTCGCGACGATCAGCGCCGAGAGGACGATGAAGGCCACGCCCAAGCGACCGAAGAGCTTCTGGGTGGTGTGCGAGGCACCCGGGTTCAGGTAGCGCTTGTAGAGGTCGCGGGTGAGCATTGCGCCCGCCGTCGACATATAAGCGGCACCCGTGGACTGCATCGCGGCCAGGGCACAGACCGCCAGCAGGCCCACCAACCAGGGCAGGCTGTCCGCGATCTGGTTGAAGTAGAAGGGCACCAGCGAGTCTGGTTTGGCGGCGATCGCCTCACCGTCGAGGATCTGCGAAATCGCTAATCCCGCCTCGTTCACCGCCGGGTTGGCGCCAAGGAGATGCGCGCCCATGCCCTGGAAGGCGGTGAAGAAGAACAGGATCAAGCCGATCGCGAAGGACGAGGCCCAGACCTGCTGCGGCGCGAAGGGCCGCGGGTCGGTGTTGGAGAAGGACCACATCGAGAAGGCCGGCGCCGACTGGATGCCCATCAGGGCGAACATGTAGGTCAGCACCATGATGCCGGTCCAGAGGCCGCCGACGGGCGTCTCCTTGCCCAGTCCCGCGGTGAACTGGATCACGCCCGGGATCGCGAAGTAGGCGTTGTGGCCGTCTTCGGTGACCCCCCACTTGCCGACGTCGCTGGCCGCGAGGGTTGCGAAGCCCTCGTTGATGGCCCCCCAACCGCCGATCAGGTTGAGCGCGATGATACCGGTGACAATGATGCCGAGCGCCAGCAGAATGCACTGCAGGGTGTCGACGTAGGCCACTGCCCGCAGGCCGCCCGAGGCGACGTAGATCAGCACCACCAGGGACAGGATCCACATGCCCGCGGTCGCGGAAACGATGCCGTCGGGGCTGCCTTCGGTGATGGTCAGCACGTTGAACAGGAAGCCCGAGGCTCCGAGCTGCACGCCCAGGTAAGGGATCGAGAACAGCAGGGCCACGATCACCGTCAGAATCCGGATCGCGTCGCCGCGGAAGTAGTCGGACAGCATCTCGCCCGGCGTGACGTAGCCGAAGCGCTTGCCGATGATCCACTGCCGCTTCAGGAACATGACCCCCGTGAAGGGAATCGTGATGGTGTAGAAGGACGCGTAGGCGTACTGGAACCCGTCTCGATAGACGAGCCCCGGATGGCCCATGAAGGTCCATCCCGAGAACGACGTCGCCGTCGCCGCCAGGACGAACACCCACATCGACATGCGGCGCCCGGCGATGAAGTAGTCGCTCGCCGTCTTGGCCTGCAGGGCGCCCTTGACACCCCAGAAGATGCAGTACGCCCAGTACATGCCGACGAAGGCAAACAACCAAACAACTTTTGCTTCCATCTTTGCCGTCTCCCCTCCATTGGGTCCGGACTAGCATTGACCGCAGAGAGGCCGGCGAGAGGTGCCGGGCCGCAGCGGTCTTCCCCAAGTGTTCGCCCGGCCGGGCAACGCAAGGCAGAACCTGCCGACGCGCCGCGCCTCCGGGGCCGACCAGAAAGGAGGGGTCCAAGCCTTGACCGCCGGCGTCACGCCTCCGTGACACCGGCCAGCCGGCTCCAGCGAATCGGGGGAATGGCCCGGGTGATCCGATGGGCGCCGCCAAGCTTGGTGAGCGCCGCCCTTCACCCGTGACGCGGGGGAGCTTCCTGTCTCCCTTGCGCGTCGCCTCCCCCCGGTAGAGATCGCCCTTAGAGCGGGCTGCATCCTTTTTGGTCTTGCTTGTAAAAATCCCACAATTCGTTAACCCAGTCAACAAGACCCTTGGTTTTCAGCCTTTCGGTGTGTAAATTGACCCTGAGAAACCATGGCCAAATTGTAAATCTCGTAAAAATCCGGGGCCGTGGGCGCGGGCTATGAGCGATCGCACACATCTTGGGAGCAAGGTCAGACGGCTGCGCCGTGCGCAGGGCGTGACTCAGGTCGACATGGCCAAGCGGCTGGGCATCTCGCCCAGCTACCTCAATCTGATCGAGCACAACCAGAGGCCCCTGACCCGCTCGCTGCAGATGAAGCTGGCCGAGGGCTACGACGTCGATCTGCAGGTCTTTGCCGAGGACGAGGACGCGCGCATCGTCACCGACCTCGTCGAGATCCTCCGCGATCCGCTCTTCGCCTCCTTCGAACTCGCGCCCAAGGATCTGAGCGACGCGGTCGGCGCGGCGCCGGTGCTGGGCCAGGCCATGATCGCGCTCTACCAGGGCTACCGCAATCTGCGCGCGGACCTCGACGCGGTCAGCGAAAGACTCAGCGACGATGCCTTGATCTCGGCCTCGACCCACGAGTTAAGGACCGTTCTCACCTCGATTCGCTCCTTCTCTGAGATTCTGCGCGACTACGACGACCTGGACGCGGCGCAGCGACAGCGGTTCCTGGAGATTCTGGTCAAGGAGACCGGCCGTCTGGACCAGGCCGTCGACCGCATGGTCGATTTCGCCAAGGGCGAAGACCTCACCGGCCTCGGCGGCCTGGCCTCGGCGGTCGACGATGTGATGGACTTCATCCAGAACCACAACAATCACTTCCCGGAACTGGAAGCTGCGGCCGAGGCCCTCTGGGACCAGGCGGAGCTCGCCGGCCGGCCGCTCGAGTTTGCCCTCGCGGCCTATCTCGAGACGGCCTGCGGCGTCGCGGTGGAGATCGGCGCCGACCGGGACCTCGCCGGCGGCGTGGCCGCTTTCGACGAGGCTCGCGGCAGGCTCGTCCTCTCCGAGGCCCTGCCGGCCAGCAGCCGGGCCTTCCACACGGCGCGCTGCATCGGCGCCCTGCGCTGCGGGCACATCTTCGATCCGCTGATCGAAGGCACGACGCTTTCGGCCAGCGACTCCGGCGCCAAGCTTCGCCAAGCCCTGACCTCCTACTTCGCGGGGGCGGTGATCTTGCCGTACGAGCCCTTCGTGACCGCGGCGCGGGAGCTGCGCTACGATCTGGAGCGCCTGCAGCAGCGTTTCGGCGCCAGCTTCGAGCAAGTTTGCCATCGACTGACGACCCTGCAACGGCCGGGGCAGCGCGGCATTCCCTTCCACTTCGTCCGCATAGATCCCGCGGGCAACGTCTCCAAGCGCTTCGGCGGGTCCGGGCTGCGGATTGCCCGCTACGGCGGAGTCTGTCCGCGTTGGAACCTTCACGCCGCCGGCGCCGCACCCGGGCGGATCCTGCGCCAGGTCGCCGAAATGCCGGGCGGCAGCCGCTTCTTCTGCCTGGCGCGCAGCATCACAAAGCCAGGTGGCGGCTACGGGGAGCCCGAGACCCGTTATGTGATCGGGATCGGCTGCGACCTCTCATATGCGGAAGAGCTCGTCTACAGCGAGGGTTTGAGCTGGGACGACCCCGAGACGGTGGTCCCGGTGGGAATCAACTGCCGGCTCTGCGAGCGCAGCGATTGCCGCCAGCGTGCCATGCCGTCGCTGGTCCCGCCCGTGGCGTGAGCCCAGTGCGCGCCAGCGCCCTTCTATTCTTCGTCCAGATAGAAAGGGCCGGGGCGGTTGTGGAGATCCTCGTAGTGCACCAGCACCGGTTCCCCCAGGGGCACGCCCTGGCCGCCGCGAAAGGCCCATTCGCCGCGGTCGCAATTGGCGGCGATCACGTAGCCGTTGACGTAGGTGCGGCGATCCATGGACGAGACGTTGGGACCCGAGCCGTGGATCATGTAGAGGCCCCAGAACGCGAGATCGCCGGGGTCGAGCTCCAGATGCACGATGCGTCGCGGGTCCAGCCCCAGAGCCTTGAGATCCTTGTCGCTGAGGGCGGCGTCCATGATCCGGCCGCGTTCGGGAAAGGTCAGCTTGCCCAGCTTGTGGCTGCCCGGATAGACCGTGATGGCACCGTTCTCGGTCCTGTGCGGGTCGACCGCGATCACCGTCTGGATGTAGGAGCGGCCTGGCTCGCGGTAGGCGGAGGGGGGTCGCCGGAAATGTATATCCTGGTGGTAGCTGAACTCGGTCGTCGCAGCGCCGGGCGGCTTCCAGTGCATCTGATTGATGATCTGCTTGAGATCGCCGCCGATCAGCGGCTCCAACACCCGCAGGATGCGTGGATCGCGTCGGTAGCTTTCCAGAACCGGATCGAAGTAGGATGGCCACTGGACCAGGCGCAGAATCCGGCCGAGCCGCGGATCCTGGCCGACGCGAAACAGCACGTTGCCGTCCCGATAGCTGGCGTGGTGGGTCAGGCCCTGGGCGTAGACCCGCTCGAAGGCGGCTGCCAGGGCGGCGACGTCGCCGGGGTCGAACAGACCGCGAACGACGGCGTATCCCTGATCTCGAAAGTGCTCCAGATAGCCAAGGTCCATTCGAGGGCGGCCTCCAGGGAAAAGGAGTAGCAGTTATCACAGAAGAAACACGATATTTCCTTTATGCCCGTACCACCTGCTATAGGTAGTTAACGAAAGCCGTTGAGGAAGCGCGTTGACACGGTCTGTTCTCAAGATGTTCCTTCCCGTCGCCGCCGCTGTGGCCTGGGTTTGCCTGGCGCCCGGCGATGGCGCGCTGGGCGCGAACGAGGCCAATCCGGTGATCGATGGGGATACCCTGGTCGTCGAGGGCCGCCTGGTGCAGCTATCGGGAATCGACGCGCCGGAACTCGGTCAGCGCTGCTTCAACGACAGCAAGTCCTGGCGTTGCGGTCTGGAGGCCGCCTTGGCGCTGCGCAAACTGATCGCCTTCGGCGAGGTCGTTTGCGAATCGGCGGACCCGGAATCGCAGAGCGCCCAGGCAAGTTGCAGCGTCGACGACAAGGATCTGGCGGTTGCGCTTCTCCAGCAGGGCTACGCCGTTGCGCTTCCCGAAGCGCCTTCGGCGTTTCAGACGGCCCAGAACAGCGCCAAGGAGGCCAAGTTCGGCATCTGGCGCGGCGATTTCGTGGCGCCCGCGTCCTGGCGCGACGGCGTGCGCCTGCCCGGCGAGGCCGAGGATCCGCAGTACTGCGTCATCAAGGGAACCATCAACGAGAAGGACCAACGGGTCTTCTACGTGCCCTCTGACAAAGGTTACGACGCCATCGTCATCGATCCCAGCCGGGGTGAGCGCATGTTCTGCAGTGACGACCAGGCGATCCTGCGCGGCTGGCGCCCCTTCCCCAAAGCCAAGTCCTGAAGCGCCCGGGTCACGGCCGGCGGCCCTCCCGCGTGAAGTCGGCCAGCGCCGCGAGGAACGCGGCCAGGTGCTCGCGCGCTTTCGGCTCGGCCAGCCGCCCGGCCTCGTCGAAAGCGCGGCGGGCGTCGCCCAGCATCATCTCGGGGCGGTTCATGATCCGGCCATCCAGGTAGATGAAGCATTGGCGCAGCTGGTACTGGGCGCGGGCCGTGCCCAGACGGCTCGGGCTGGCGCCCAGGATCGCGATCGGCTTACCGGCGAAGGGCTGGTCTGGCGGCCGGGAGGCCCAGTCGATGGCGTTCTTGACCACCCCCGAAAAGGAGAAGTTGTATTCCGGCGTCGCGATCAGCACCGCGTCCGCAGCGGCGATGCCCGCCCGCAACGCGGCGACGGCCTCTGGAAGGCCGGCCTGGCGCAGGTCCTCGTCGTAGAGCGGCACCCCTGCAAGGTCGAAGACCTCGATCGCCATGCCGTCCGGCGCCAGGTCCTGCGCCGCCGCCAGCAGCGCCTTGTTGAGAGAGCCGCGCCGCAAGCTTCCGGCAAAGCCGAAGACCCGAATCCCGTCATTCGAAGCCATGATCCTCGCCCTCTCCGCTTTGCCGGCCGGCCGGCCATCTGCTATCAGGTCACGTCCGGCCGGTCGGGCCGGCGTGCCGCCCCCAAAAGGGAGAGGACATGGGCCCGCGGGTCAAAGCCTTTTTCGACGAGGACACCTTCACCGTGTCCTACGTCGTGTCCGAGCCGGAGGGTGGGCACGCCGCGATCATCGACAGCGTGCTCGACTTCGATCCCAAGTCCGCGCGCAGCAGCACCCGCAGTGCCGACGCCATCATCGACCACCTGGCGACGCTGTCGCTGCGCGTCGACTGGATCCTCGAGACCCATCTGCACGCCGACCACATGACCGCGGCCTCCTACCTGAAGCAGCAAGTCGGCGGGCGCAGCGCGATCGGCAAGCGGATCACCGAGGTCCAGGCGACCTTCAAGGCCCTCTACAACCTCGGTCCGGAGTTCGCGGCCGACGGGTCCGACTTCGACTACCTCTTCGCCGACGGCGAGACCTTCCGGATCGGCGCGCTGGAGGCCCGGGTCCTGGCGACGCCGGGGCATACACCGGCCTGCGTCACCTACCTGATCGGCGATGCGGCCTTCGTCGGCGATACAATCTTCATGCCCGACTACGGCAGCGCCCGCACGGACTTCCCAGGCGGCGACGCGGCGACCCTCTACCGCTCGATCCGGAAGCTCTTTGCCCTGCCGCCCGAAACCCATATGTTCCTCTGCCACGACTACAAGGCGCCCGGGCGCGATCACTTCGCCTGGGAGACCACGGTGGCGGAGCAAAGGGACAAGAACATTCATCTGCACGACGGCATCGACGAGGACGCCTTCGTGAAGCTGCGCGAAGAGCGTGACAAGACGCTTCAGATGCCGGCGCTGATCCTCCCCTCCGTGCAGGTGAACCTGCGCGCCGGGCGTTTCCCGCCGCCGGAGGACAACGGCATCGCCTATCTCAGGATTCCGCTGAACGCGCTCTGAAACCCTTTGCCCGCAACTTGCGAGGCGGAGGTGCCGTGGCAGAGAAGTCACGCGCCGGCCGCAATCGGCCCCGAATTCTACAATGCCTTGTGTCTCAAAGCAGGATGGGTGCTAAGCTTCATCCTGCGGGCCTACAACTGAACCGGGTCGGGAGCAAGACGCTCCGGGCCTCCAAAAAAATGCGATCAACCCTCAAGACATCACAGTGGTTCAGATTGCTCGCAGAGAGGGGCATATCAGACCATGCTGGATATACCGGAACAGTTAAGTCCGGATGACTTGGCGCAGGTAGCGACACAATGCGCTTGCGGAAACTTCCGGAAAGCAACACGTGCCGTCACGCAGTTCTTCGATGAATGTCTTGAGCCCACGGGCCTACGCTCGACGCAGTTCGTGATCCTCGTGGCGGTCGGGGCGATGCAACCCACCAGCATCGCCCGCCTGGCCCGCGAGATGGTCATGGATCCGTCGACCATGGCTCGGAACCTGCGGCCTTTGGAAAGCCAGGGACTGGTCGAAAAGCTCAGCCGGGAGGGCCGGCGCAGCGTCAACCTGTCGCTAACCGCCGCAGGCCGGGCCATGCTGAAGCAGGGCTACCCCCTGTGGCATGACGCCCAGAACCGCTTCGTCGGCCATTTCGGCGGGGAGACCTGGGAGCACCTGCGCGGCTTCCTAGCCCAGGCGGTCAGCGCCACGCGCCTCCCCGACGACTATTAGCCAGGCCAAGCCACACCCCCGACCTGCCTTCGATCCCGGCCGGCCGCAGCACGCCTCCGCCGGCCTGTCGGCCTGCCTCGGCTTGGAGGTCTGCGGCCGCTCGGGATTCAGCGCCAGGCCAGCAGCCAGGCTTCGAGCCGGGACAGCACGGCGGAGACGCAGAGCCCGAGCAGCGACAGGACCACCACGCCGGCCAGGAGCTGGTCGATCTGGTAGAGGTTGCCGGCCGCCAGCACCAGGGCGCCGACGCCGTACTCCGCGCCGATCATCTCGGCGGCGATCAGAAGGATGATCGCGATCGAGGCGGAGATCCGGAAGCCCGACAGGATTGCCGGCAGGGCGCCCGGCAGGACGATCTTGCGCACGATCGAGCGGGTCGGCAGGTCGAAGCTCTGGCCCATGCGGATCAGGCTGCGCGAGACGTTGTCGACCCCGCCGAAGGTGTTGATCACGGTCGGAAAGAAGACTCCGAAGGCGATGGTCGCGACTTTCGAGGGCTCGCCGATGCCGAACCAGATGATGAACAGCGGCAAGAGGGCGATCTTCGGGATCGGGAAGAGCGCCGAGACGAAGGCGATGCCGGGCGAGCGCGCCCAGGTGAACATCCCGACCGCGAGGCCGACCAGCAGGCCGGCCAGGGTGCCCAGGGTCCAGCCGGCCAGCAGCCGCTGCAGCGAGGCCGCGAAGTGGCGCCAGAGCTCGCCCGAGACCGCCAGGGCCCAGAGGGCCTGGAGAACCTCCCAGGGGCTCGGCAGGACCAGGGCCGGGATCACGCCCCCCGCCGAGCCGAGTTGCCAGAGCAGGATGACTCCGAGGAAGCTGCCCCAGGCGGCGAGCGGCACCAGGCGCGGCGCAAAGCCGCGGGCGCGGAAGGGCACCGGCCCGCGGTCGAGATGCCGCGGCTCAGGGGACATCGCCGAGCTCCTTGTCGGCGGCTGCGGCCTCCTCGCGAATCAGGTCCCAGAGCCGCCCCTCGATCTCGGCCAGGGCCGGGTCGCCGGCCTTGCGATCCGCCACCGCAATGGGAATCGGCAGCAGCGCCTTGAGGCGCCCGGGCCGCCTCGACAGCACCGCCACCCGGTCGGCGAGGCGCAGGGCTTCGGCGAGGTTGTGGGTCACGTAGACCGCGGTCGCCCGGGTCCGGGCGAAGAGCGCGGCGAAGTCCTCGAGGAGAAGGCTGCGGGTCTGGGCGTCGAGGGCCGAGAGCGGCTCGTCCATCAGCAGGACCGCGGGCCGCACCGCCAGGGCCCGGGCGATGCCCAGGCGCTGGCGCATGCCGCCGGAGAGCTGCTTGGGATAGGCGCTCCGAAAGTCGGCGAGCCCGGTCAGGGCCAGGACCTCCGTCACGCGCTCGGCGCGTTCGGCGGGGGTCAGGGGCTGGTCCTCCAGCACCAGCCGGACGTTGCCCTCGACGCTGCGCCAGGGCAGCAGGGCGAAGTCCTGGAAGACGTAGGTCATGGGCACCAGGCAGCCCGCGGGCAGGTCGCCCTCGCGGAACACCGCCCCGCTGCTGGGCCGCAGCAGCCCGCCCAGGATCGACAGCAGGGTCGACTTGCCGCAGCCCGAGGGCCCGATCAGGGCCAGCACCTCGCCGGCCTCGACCGAGAGATCGATGCCCTCGAGGACCGTCAGGTCGTCGTAATGGTGGCCGACCTGGCTGACCTCCAGCCGCATCGCCGGAGCACCCGCGTACGGGCCGCTACCTCTCGGTCCCCGGCAGGGCGGGCAGGAAGCCGGTGTCGATGATCTTCGCCGGATCGACGCTGGAGTCGACCAGGCCCTTGTCCTGGTACCAGCGCACCTGCTCGTGGACGTCGGCGACGTCGAGCCGGGCCTCGGCGTCGATGTACATGGCGCCGTTGCGGATCTTGGGGAAGGCCTTCTCCGGCGGGTTGTCCTTGTAGACGTAGCGGTGGATCAGCGCGACCGTCTCCTCGGTCGACTTCGCAGCGACCGGCTTGCCCTCGGCATCGCGCGCCAGGAAGGCTTCGGCGTAGTCGCCGGCGCCCCGGCGGTAGGCCTCTGCGAAGGCGCGCACCAGCTCCGGCCGCTCGGCGACGTTGCGGCTCGATGTGAAGAGCCCGCCGACCTGGTAGGGCGCGTAGTCGCGCACCCAGCCGATGATCTTGGCGGCGCCGGCCGCCTCAAGCGGCTTGGCGATGTGCGGCACGATGATCATGGCGTCGACCTGACCGCTCTTCAGGGCGCCGATCATGTTGGGCACCGCCTGCAGCGGCTTGAGCGTCACCTGATCGAGCGGAAAACCGGCCGCCTCCGAGACCCGGCCGATCATGTAGTGGAAGGAGGAGCCGACCTGGGTCATGGCGAAGGAATGCCCGGGGAACTTGTCGACCGAGGTGAAGCCCGCGGCGTGCGCCTTGTTGGAGACCAGGATCGCCGAGCCGTCGTAGCCGGGACGCTCGTGCAGCTGGGCGCCGATCACCTTGAGCGCGCCCTTGCCCGCCAGGTTGAAGAAGCCGGCGGTGAAGGCGGTGACCCCGAAGTCGGCGTCGCCCGCGGCGATGGCCACCGCCACCGGCTGCGCCGCCCGGAAGAACTTGAACTCGACCTCCAGCCCGGCCTCGGCGAAGTAGCCCTTCTCGTAGGCGATGAAGAGCGGCGAGGAGGAGACGAAGGTCAACGCGGCGACCGTCACCTTTTCCGCGGCCCGTGCGGCCGTCGCCGGCCCCAGGGCGATCAACGCCAGGCCGAAAAGACCGCCGAGCAGCCGGCCTGCCGCGCCCCGTCGCGCCATGAAGACCATGATCACCTCCCTCCTTGGACGGCGCCGGGCCGGCCCTTGTCGTTCGGGCGCTTGACCCTCCACGGCGCTTCGCATCATGAGCAGGTTTAGGCAAAGGCCAGATCGGGCGCAACCAAGACGTCCGATCGCCGCCTGCCGGGGCGGGAAACCCCAGCCGATGGCCAGGCCGGCGGGCATCCGGCGGTCGCGGCGTCGAGGCTCAGGTCTCCTCGCCCTCGCCCGGCACCGTGAAGGCCAGGACGCGGCTGATATGGGTGAGCGGCCGGCCGCTCTCCTCCATCCAGACGTTGAAGGCGCTCTGCACCTTCTTGAGCGCGCCTTTGCCGGTCGGCGGCTTGTCGACCACGCCCTCGCGGATCAGGGCCACGGCGACGTCGCCCGAGGTCATGAAGGAGTCCTTGCCCATGAAGCGCAGAAAGTACTGCGCGGTCGAGCCGCCCAGGCGGCTGCCCCGGGTCTTCAGGAGATCGAGCAGGCCGATGTAGTCCTCGCTCGGCCAGTCGGCGAAGGCCTTGGCGGCCGAGCCTCGCTCGGCCGCCAGCTCGCAGAGCAGCCTGGCGTTGTCGCGCACGGTCAGGATCTTCTTGGCGTTGCGCACGATGCGCTGGTCCACGACCAGGCGATCCAGGTCCTCGTCGGACATCATCTGCCAGCGCCGCGGCTCGAAGCCCTCGAAGGCGGCCTCGAAGCCCGGCCACTTGTCCTCGATCACCCGCCAGACGAAGCCGGCCTGGAAGATCCGCTTGGTCATCCCGGCGAGCCAGCGGTCGTCGGGAATTCGGGCCAGGGCCTCCGGGCTTTCGGGCGAAGGCAAGAGCGCCTCCAGGGCCGCCGCCCCGCCCTTGCGCCGGGCGGCGATATCGAAGAGATCCTGAAACGGAGTCATCTCGGCCTCCCGGGTGATCGCGGCGCGTTCATCCGCCGGTCCGCCGCAGCCAGTCGGCGAGCGCGCGGCCGATGGCTTCGGGCTGGTCCTCCTGAATGTAATGCAGCCCGCCGCCGACGAAAGCGGTCTCGATGTTCCTGAGGTTGCCGGCGAGCCAGGCTGCGACCTCGGGCGGGTTGAGCGCGCCCGGCGAGGCGTAGAGGTGCAGTAGCGGGATCTCGGTCTCGCGCAGCCAGGCGCCGTAGGACTCGACGATGGCCGCGACCTCCTCGGGCTCGCCGCCGATCGGAATCTGGTTTGGCCAGACCAGGATCGGCTTGCGCGCCGAGACCTCGGCGAAGGGTGCGCGGTAGGCGGCCATCTCCTCCGGCGTCAGGTCGCGCAGCACCGCGCTGGGCAGGATCTGCTCGATGAAGGCGTTGTCCCGAATCACCATGATGGGCCCCTTGGCCGGATCCCGCATGTCACGGAACAACTGCTCGTAGGGG
>JAAUXY010122237.1_pt1 | contig 24056 bp, 15 predicted proteins | sample 7278121 | NCBI WGS metagenome assembly JAAUXY01 (sample SAMN14350117, study PRJNA611818) | marine sediment metagenome | isolation source: surface marine sediment (1.8m) | place: French Polynesia: Moorea | collected 2018-08 | reverse complement strand
GGCATGCTGAAGGCGATCGCGCGGGCCGTGTCGTCGATGAAGATGGCGCCCAGGTGCTCGCGCTGGCGCAGCGGCGCGGAGACTTCGCGGTGGAGGAAGCGGGCGGCGTTTTCGGGCAGCAGCAGGTTGGTGCTCTGGCCGATGGCCGGCACTCTCAGGCGCTGACTGGCCAGGGCCTGGCGCGATAGACGGGTGGTGTCGTCGCTCATCGAGTCGGAGATCAGGCGCGATCGGAGGAGACGCTGGCCAGGAAGAGCCTGAACAGGTGCCGGTAGTTCGGGCACCAGGCGTCGCGCTGGGCTTCGATTCGCCCGAACGCGTCCCGCTGGGCCCCTTGCTCTTCTGAGGCCGCGCTCACCAAGCGCGACCTGATCTTGCCGCAGCGCCGGCGACGATCCCGTGCCCGCGGACGGGTCTCGGCCAGGGTCTCGTCGCAGAGATTGAGCAGGGCCGTGGCGCGTGCGTTCGGGCACACCTCCCAGACGCTGGTCCAACCGCTCGAGCGCAGCAGGAGATTGAAATCGGCGGCGGTCTGGAGGGCGTCGCGACACAGGGTGGCGAGGGGGGCCAAGGGGTCGCGGCAACGCAGGGCGAGCTCGACGACGACGCGCGCCTCCAGGCACTCTTCGGAGGTCCGGAGCACCTGGAGAAGCAGCTTGAGATGGCCGGGATCGGCGCTCGCGACGGTGTCGATCAAGCCCGCGACGCCCCGGAAGTCGATGATTGAACGGGGGATCGGGTCGGACGGGAAGTGGTTTCGCGTGGATGAGGTCATGATGGTTCTACTCGCCTCCAGATGTGAATGTGAGTGAATCATCATATATGATGATTTTCTGTGGTGATATTTGGAATGTCAAGCCGTAATATCAACTCCAAGATTGATTTTCTTTTCACTGTCAGCGAGCAGGCCCAGGCACTGGTGTAGACTTGGGCTACTGTGATGCGGTTGGAAGATCTCGGGCCTGCGCTCAAGCGGTTGCGCGTGTCGAAGGGCCTCACGCAGGAGGCGGTGGCGGTGAAGTTCGGCCGCCAGGTGCAGACTGTCTCCCGTCTCGAGCAGCCGGGCTCCAATCCGCAGGTCACCACCCTGCTGCGCTATCTCAGCGCCCTCGACGCCGACTTGAGCGATCTCCAGCAGGCGCTCGACGATCCGCTGACGCGGGAGATCCGGGAGGACGACGAGCGGCTGGAGAGCGACGGGACCTACCGCGAGTTGGTTCGCGGCATGCTGAGCGATCTCGGCGGGGAGCAGCCGATGCCTGAGGTCAAAGCCGTTCTGGATCGGATCGACGATCTCGACCGACGACTCAAACGGGTCGAGGCGTCAAGACGCGCGAAGGCGGTCTCGAACGGAGGCGATCAAGGCTGAGTCCAGGGCCTTGTCCTGGGCCGCGCGATGGAAGGTCTTCAAGGCGCGGTATGCCTCGGGATTGGTGCGCAGCAGCTTGAGGGTGGGGAAGGAGGAGAGGGCCAGCTGTTGGGCGCTTTGCGGGTTGCCGAGGTCGAGGTGGAGGTCGGCGAGGTCGAGCATGAGGAGTGCCTGATCGAGACCATTTGGGCCAGCCTCTATCCCTGCCTGTGCGGTCTCCAGGATCACTAAGCTCTCCTTAAACCGTCCGAGGCGTTGTAGCAGTAACCCCTGGACCCAGAATAACTTGAACTCGGGATACGTTCCGGACTCGATGTAGCTTGCAGCCTCAAGCAATAGGCTAATCGCCGCCTCAAGGTCTTCGACTGAAGAGTCCAACTCCAAACGACATCGGGCTAAGTTGAAGACCGCACTGAGGTGGAATCGGTCGCCGTCTCTCGGCAAGAATGACAGTGCCGTTTCGGTGAGCGGTGTCGCTCTTTCGAAGTCACCTAAGATGATCAGGATCGCGCCTGCATTTACCAATTCTTCGCCGTACGCCCAGCCGCCGACTTCTTTGCCCCATTTCAAACACGCGTCAAGGAGGGGAGTGACGTCCTCGGGCCGTCTCTGCTCAGCCTTTAGATACGCAAGACGGCGCGCAACAGCCCTTTGTGTCTGCAGGTCTCCAAGAGGCACTGCTTTGGCCGCGATCTTCAACGCAGCTTCGGCTTCTTCGAGACGAGCAACAGACCGTAATGCCGAGCCGTACACAGACCACGTGAGTGCCGCAAGCGCCGAACTCTGGAGACTGTACTTTAGGCGAAAAAGAGCTCTGATAGCTGCTTCAGCGATGCCAACGGCCTTCTCAGGTGCAATGAACCGAACCTCATCTGCCCTGAAGGCAACTTCACGCACCAGAGCCGGCGAGCACTCTCGGTGAAGTAATTGATCGGCGTCCTGCTGACTTTTAATTGCGGTAACAGCAGCGAGAGAATCTGGCTTCATTTGTGAGTCGAGACTACACTGCGGCCGGATTGGGACGCAACCCGGCCGCGAATCGATCTAGCCGCTAGGTTCAAGTACCGCCCCGCTACCAGCAAACACTCCGGTATCCACGCGCATCCTGCACCTCCATGATGGGCGGGTCGCGCCGGCCCTATTGCTGGAGACGCCCGCCTCCGAGCCGCTTCCTACCACAGTGAGGCGTCTCGACGGCGGCTTTGGTGTCCGGGAATCACTGAAAGACGAAGATGACCGGGAAACGGCGAATATATCGAGAGATTCGAATGAAACCTGATGCTGCTGACGGTCTTTGCCCCCTCGCGCACATGGCCCCGCTCTTCTCTATAGATTCCTTTCCCAATTGCGCTGAGGGGGAAAGTGCGTCAGCATCATCAGGTTGGGGCGAGGATTCTCTGTTCCGAGCGGATATTCTCGGTCTCGAGGAGACTGAGAGATGTCGTGCGTCAGGCTTGGGGCCGCGATGGAGCCGGCCGAGTGGCGGTGAGGCGTCTTGAGAACACCTGTTGAGGGCCGAGAAAGGCCCGAGTTGGTGGGGAAGATGCCTGTTGGGCGGCCAAAATCGCGCCTTGGTCGGGAAAGATGCTCGTCGTTTGACCCCGATAGGGTCTTGATCCGGGAAGACGCGACCGGCAGTCGGCGACAGGTGTCTTCCCGGTCAAATGGTGGCTGTTTGACAGCGCAAGAAGTGAGGCCTTGTATGGCCCGATCGGCAGCGGAGTGAAGTCAGCAGATCGACCGTCTCGCCGGTCGCGGCAGTGGCGATGGCCAACGTCCGCATGGCTCCAAGATCCGGCTCGAAGACCTGTAGGAACATGCGGTCCACGGGCATGAGCTCGCCGATGTAGCGCGTACAAGCGCGCATAGCGTCCTCGACCGCCAGATTGCCGCAGATTCTGAGCGTGGTGCCACGGAAGAACTCGTTCTCGTCGATCAAGGGAGACTCCTTACTTGTCGTATTTGGTGATTATGGGCTCGATTGTCGTATATCACAACTCCCGATACCAAATACGATGAATGAGCTTCAGGCTAATCTCTTAAACCATTGAATCAAAGACACTTAACGGTCTGGCACGATCCTAGCATTGCATCCCCACCAGAAGGTGAGGAACCCACAAAGCGGCACGTCGCCGCCTGGGAGGCACGCATGAGGACTCTGATCTACGGCGCGGGACCGATCGGCCGATGGCCGGCGAGATCCTCGATGGGTTGAACAGTCTTCACAAATGACGCCGGGATGGATGGGCGAACGCTCAGGAGGTAGCGACATGAAGCAGATACTGATCCTTGGAGGGGCCGGCGAGCTGGGTCGTCGTCTCGCGCGTCGGCTGCTCGCGCGGTTCGCGTCGGTCTCGGTCATCCTGGGCGGTCGTCGGCCCGAGCCGCTCGAGCGCGTGGCGAAGGCGCTCGGCGCGGAGGCGCCGGATCGAGCTCGGACGCGCCGGGTCGACGCTGCCGATACCAAATCCATCGCCCGAGCCCTGACCGACATCGACCTTCTGATCACCGCCGCTCCCATCGCCGCGCACATGGAACAGATCGCCGCCGCGTGCGTCGAAGTCGGCGTGCACGCGCTGGACAGCCACGCGGACCCACGGGCCTGGGCGGCGTGGCGCGGTCATCATCGCGCGATGCAGCGCGCCGGCCAATGCTGCATCGCGCAGGCTGGACTGCATCCAGGGCTCTCACCGCCGTTGGTCCGAGCCGCGGCCGCGGGCTTCGATCCCGGAGCCCGCCTGATGACCGCGATGGCGATGTACGAACGGAACACGTCGACCAGCTCCCTGCTGGAGATCGTCGACATCATGGGCACGTCGGAACTGAAGACCTACCAGGACGGGCGGTGGGGGAACGCCGGCTGGAGCTTCCCGCGGATCGAGTTCGGCCCCCGGATGGGCCGGCGCACCTGTTTTCCCCTCTTCCTCGACGAGCTCGAAGGCCTCCCCGAGGACCTGCGGCTCGAGCGCCTCGCCGCCTACGTCGCCGGCTACAACTGGTTCGCCGACTACCTGGTGTCGCCGGTGGTACCGCTGTTGTTCCGGCTACGGCCCGGGCTCGGGCGAGTCGCCGCGGCCCGGACGATCGCGTGGACGCTGCGTCGTTTCCACCCGGTGAAACGAGACGGTTGCGAGGTCGTGGCTGAGGCGGAGGGGACGGTCGGCGGCCGGCCCGCTCGCACCCGCATTCTGGTCGGCGCGGACGACACGTGGGCGCTCACCGCGATGGCCTTGCTGGCCTGCGTCGAACGGCTCCACGAAGACCGAGTTGCCCCTGGCGTGCATCGCATGGGCGACACCGTCCCCCCCGAGCCACTGCTCGACCTGCTCTCGTCCGAAGGCGTAGACGTCGAGGTCACCCGCGGCCAACCGCAAGAGGGAGCCTCGTCATGAGGATTTTGCTTTGCCTGCCGTCAGTTCACCAGGCCCGAGTCGATCTCGCCCTCGAGGGCGGCCTTGGCGACTTCGAACGCCGGCTCGAGGGCCGCCAGTTTCTCGGTGGCCTCTTCCATGGCGTTCTGGAGCGCCAGGGTTTCGAGGCTCTGGCATAGGGCGACGACTTCGGTGGCTCCGAGGAAACCGCTCGCCGACTTGAGGGAGTGGGCGGCTTCTTTGACCCCGACGGCGTTGCCGCGCGCCAGCTCTTTGCGCAGGGTCTCGATCAGCTGCGGTGAGGACTCCAAGTAGCGCTGAACGATACGGTCGAGCAGTTGGCCCGACGCTTCGGAGTCGAGGGCGCGAAGTCGCTCGAGTGATTCGCGGTCGATGGGCTCGGACGCGGTGTCGAGCTCTTCGATTTCCGGGATTTCGACGGCCTCGGCGACTGCTGAGGCAATGTCGGCGGTCGCGGTGCTTTCGACCGGCTCAGGGGTGTCGCCGAGCATGTCGGACTCGTTCACTGTCGACGCCTTGGCTATCGCTTCATCCGGTGGCACCAGCGGCAGGGTGTCCGGTAGCCAGCTGTCGAGACACTCGATCAGCTGCTCGGGCCGGAAGGGCTTGCTCAGGTAGTCGTCCATGCCCGCGGCCAGACATTTCTCGCGGTCGCCCTTGAGGGCGTTGGCGGTCATCGCCACGATCGGGATGCGGGTGGCGCCGCCGGGAAGCGGGCCGAGCTCCTCCTTCTCGCGGATGGCGGCGGTGGCCTCGTAGCCGTCCATGACCGGCATCTGACAGTCCATGAGGATCAGGTCATAGGGGCGGTTGGAGATCATCTCGAGGGCCGTCGGCCCGTCGGCCGCGGTTTCGCAGACGCACTGGACTTTGTCCAGGATGCAGCGCACCACCTCCTGGTTGATCGGATTGTCTTCAACGGTCAGGATGCGGGCTCGGTTGAAGGACTTCCGGCCGGCGATTTCTGCCACGTTGGGCTCCACCCGCCGTTCGGGCGAGGTCAGGGCCGCGATACAGGAGTAGAGCTCGGGCAGGTGGATCGGCTTCGAGATGCAGCGGACGATGCCGGAACGCCGCATCTGCTCGGTGGAGAGCGGCGAGACGGTCAGGAGTGCGACCGGGATGTCCTTGAGGCTGGGCACCGCGCGCACGGCTTCGACCAGCGCCAAGCCGTCCATGCCGTCCATCTTCTGGTCCACCAGGGCCATGTCGAAGGGCTCTTTCTCAACCGTGGCGGTGAGCAGCTTCTGCACTGCCTTGGGACCGTCCGGCGCGTTGGCCACCTTCAATCCCCACTCCCGGAGCTGGAGCAGCAGGCAGGCGCGGCTCTTGTCGTTGTCGTCGACCACCAGGACCCGCGGTGCGTTGGCTCCGAAATTCGGATAACGAGTATTGCCGGTGCGCAGCTGTGCCGGCTCGAGATGGACGGTGAACCAGAACGTCGACCCCTGGCCCTGCTCGCTCTCGACACCCATCTTGCCGCCCATCAAGGCCACCAGCTCGGTGGAGATCGACAGCCCCAGGCCGGTACCTCCGTATTTGCGGGTGGTGGAACCGTCGGCCTGATGAAAGGCTTCGAAGATACGGCCGCGAGCGCGGGGGCTCAGACCGATGCCGGTGTCGCGGATCTCGAAGCGGGTACCGGAGCCGTCGTCACTGGCGGAGATACTGATCTCGATCTCGCCACGATCGGTGAACTTGATGGCGTTGGAGACCAGGTTGGAGAGGATTTGGCGCAGCCGGATGGGGTCGCCGTGGAGCGCCATCGGCACGTCGTCGGCGAGGTTGTAGAGCAGCTCGAGGTTCTTTTCGTGACAGGGCTCGGCGAAGAGCTCCGCTACCTCTTGGATCAGCTCCCGGAGGTCGAAGTCGACGATGTCGAGCTCCAGTTTGCCGGCCTCGATCTTGGAGAAGTCGAGGATGTCGTTGAGCAGATCGAGCAGGTTGCGCGCCGACTGGCGGGCGGTATGGGCGAACTTGCGCTGGCGCTCGGAGAGCTCGTCGTCGAGCAGCAGCTCGATCATGCCCAGGAGCCCGTTCATCGGTGTGCGGATCTCGTGGCTCATGTTGGCCAGGAATTGTGACTTGGCCCGGCTGGCGCTTTCGGCGGTCTCTTTTTCTTTCTTCAGCCGCTCCACCCGGGTGATGTCGGAGCCCGAGGAGAGCGTGCCGGCGGGGGCACCGTCATCGGACGGTAGCCGGGTGGTGTGCCATTCGATGATCCGCTCGTCGCCGTCGCGGGTCAAAACCGAGTAGAGGTAGGCGTTCTCCGGGAAGTCGCCGGTGGTGAGTCCGTCTTTGATCTTCTCGCGCAGGTCGGGACCGACAAAGCACTCCGCCCAGTCTTTTCCGACGATCTCGTCTTCCGGATAGCCGAGGACTTCGCATCCCTTCTGGTTGATCAACGAGACCATGCCCTGATGGTCGATCACCACGGTGATGACGCCGGCGACGTCGAAGTAGGACTGGGCCTTCTGCTTGGCCTGTTCCAGGGCCTCTTCTTTGGCCTGGCGTTGGGCGATCTCTTCCTGGAGCCCGGCGTTGGCGCGGGCCAGCTCTGCCGCCTGCTGGCGTTTTCTGGCCTGGGCTCGGGCGTATAGCCACAGAGCGACGGCCAGGGTCAGGGTATAGAAAGTGTAGGCCCACCAGGTCCTCCAGGGCGGGGGCAGGACGGTGAGCGCCAGAGTGACCCCTTCTTCGTTCCAAACCCCGTCGTTGTTGGATGCTTTGACCCGGAAGTTGTATTCGCCGGGCTCGAGGTTGGTATAGGTAGCGCGGCGCAGCTTGCCGGAGTCGACCCAGTCGCGGTCGAAGCCCTCGAGCTTGTGCAGGTAACGGTTGTTTTCGGGCGCGGTGTAGTCGAGGGCCGAGAACTCGAAGGCCACGACGTAGTCCTGGTAGTCGAGGGTCACTTCGCTGACCCGGCTCAGGGGCTGGCCCAGATCGATCGGATCATTGAATTTCAGGAACTCGGTCAATACCACCGGCGGCACGTGCTCGTTGCGGTGCACCTGCTCGGGGTAGAAGGCGTTGAAACCCGTGAGACCGCCGAAGTACATCCGGCCGTCCCGCGCGCGGATCGCGGCGGCGAAGTTGAATTCCTCGTTCTGCAGGCCGTGGCTGGAGTCGAAGTTTTCCAACGTTTCGGTCGTGGGATCGAATCGGGTGACGCCCTGGTTGGAGCTGATCCAGAGATTCCCCGGTTCGTCGATCAGAATGCCGAAGAGGTGGTCCGAGGGCAGGCCGTCGTTTTTGGTGTAGCGCTTGAAGATCGCTCGCCCGGCACGACGGTCGGCGGCGTTCCAGCGGTTGAGCCCGCCGCCTTGGGTGCCGATCCAGAGGTTGCCGGCGGCGTCTTCCCGGATCACCCAGGGAGTGTCGTTCGACAGGCTCCGCGGGTCCGTCGGATCGTGGCGATAGTGGGCGATCACTTCGCCGGTTTCGGGGTCGAAATGGTTCAGCCCATGGCCTTCAGTTCCCAGCCAGAAAGTGCCGGCGGCATCTTCGTGCAAGGCGATCACGATGTCGCTCGACAGGCTGGCGGGATTCTCGGGGTCGTGCCGGATGTGGCTGAAGCCGCCGTTCTCTTCGAGACGATTGAGACCGCCGTTGTAGGCGCCGGCCCAGAGTCGACCGGTGGAGTCGGTGTGAATGAGCGTCACGCCGTTGAACGACAGGCTCCCGGGATCCTCGGGGTCGTGGGTGAAGCGCGTGAAGCGCTGGCTACCCGGATCCAGTCGATTGAGGCCGCCCGCGAAGGTACCGACCCACAGCACGCCGTCGGGATCGACGTGCAAGGACATGACGCGGTCGTCGCTCAGGCTGGACGCGTCCGCGGGGTCATGCCGGTAGTGGCGGAACTCGTCGGTCGAAGGCTCCAGCCGGTTGAGGCCGCCGCCCCAGGTACCGATCCAGACGTCACCGCCCGAACCCTCGGCGAATGCGGCGACGATATCCGAGCTCAGACGGTCTTCCGCGCCCGCGCTATGGCGATAGTGGCTGATCGAGCCGAAGGCGGTGTTCCACTTGTTGAGGCCGCTGAAGGTGCCGACCCAGAGCACACCGCCCCGATCCTGGAAGATCGAGGCCACGGTGCCGTCCGACAGGCTCATGGCATCCGCGGGATTGTGCTGATAGCGAGCGAAGCTCTCTTGCGCCGGGTTCCATTCGGCGAGTCCCTTGACGGTGCCGAACCACAGCACGCCGTCGCGGTCCTGGAAGATCGACCAGATGCCGTCGGCGGGCAGGGTGTTGTCGTCGCCGGGATCGTGTTGGAGTCGGGTAAAGGAGAGGTCCGGTGGGCTGGCGGGGAATCTCGCGTGGGCCTCCGTGCGGTCGGAGGACGCGGCGCGGTTGACGCCACCGTCATAGGTGCCCGCCCAGAGGGTGCCGTCGCGGTCGAGGAATAGGGTCTTGATCCGGTCGGACGACAGGCTGGTCGGGTCGGACGGATCGTGTCTCAGGGTGGCGAAGACGCCGGTCTCCGGGTCCATCATGTTGATGCCGCCGCCGTCGGTGGCGACCCACAACCTGCCGCCGTCTTCGACGACTTGCCGAACCTGGTCGTCGCTGAGGCTGGTCGGGTCGTTCGGGTCGTGGCGGTAGGTGACGAAGCGTCCGCCGTCGTCGAGTCGGCTCAAACCCCCGCCGTCGGTACCGACCCAGAGCCTGTCTTTGCTGTCTCTGAGGATGGCTCGCACGCGGTCGTTCGGAAGGCTGGTCGGGTCGTCCGGTCGATGGCGGTAGTGGACGAAGGTCTTACTCGACGGGTCGAAGTGATTGAGGCCACCGCCTTCGGTGCCCAGCCAGATGGTGCCGTCGCGGTCTTCGATCATCGTCATGATCGTGTTGTGGGACAGCGACCGCGGATCGTCGGCGTCGTGGGCGAAGTAGGTGAAGCGATAGCCGTCGAAACGACCGAGGCCTTCCTGGGTGCCGAACCAGAGGAAACCCTGTTGATCCTGCAGACCGCACTTGACGAACGATTGCGAGAGCCCGTCCTTGAGCGAGATGTGCTGGAATTTGACGTTCCGCTGACCGCTGGCCAGACAGGGTGTGGCGAGAAGGAGAAGGAGCGACGGGATGACGGCCGCTCGCGGCGAACGTTACAGGCTGTCTCTCATGGGAGACCTATGGGTCGGACGGCGTCGCGCTCGCGCGCCGGGGAGGCGGACAAAACACCTAACAGTTGCACAGTGGCAGTAGCGTAAGCGTCCAACATTACGATTTCACTTAAGGGTCGCCGAAAAACATTGGTCCATTTGAATTAGCTGACGCGATTTGGCAGTGCCGGGCGGCATGGGATCTCGTCCTCCCCCAATGGAGAGGGGAGTTAGAGGGCAAGCTTGGCCTGACCGGCTGATGCCGGAGCGCCTTTACTCCTGCTCGACCCAGGCGTTGATCGACGCCGACTCGCTGAGGCCCTCGGTCCACAGATAGCCCTCGGTCCACAGGTAGCCTTCAGTCCACAGGTAGCCTTCGGTCCACAGGTAGCCTTCGGTCCACAGGTAGCCCTCGGTCCACAGGTAGCCCTCGGTCCACAAGTAGGCCTCGGTCCACAGGTAGCCGCCGGTCCAGGCGGTGCCGTCGCCGTCGAGGCCCATGATGTAGTAGGTGCCGTCCGGCGCCTGGTTGGCGCGTCCGCCGTAGTGTTCGATGCCGGCGAGATCGCGGCCGACGTCGAGCCCGGAGTTGCCGCAGCCGGTCTCGGCGGCCTGGACGGCATCGAACGCGTGGACCATGCCGGCACCCTGCTGAAAGACGCTGTAGGCGAGGGTGTTGTCGTCCTTGACCGCCGGCCGGGCCGAGGCCATCAGCCGGCACTTGATGTCGTCCGGGGTCAGATCCGGCTCGGCCTGGAGCAGCAGGGCGACGACGCCGGAGACCACCGCCGCCGACTGCGAGGTGCCGGACATGTAGAAGTAGTTGCCGGCGCCCCACTCCGGATAGTCCGTGGGGATGGTGTCGCCGGGATCGGCGATGCCCAGCATGTGGCCACCGGGTGCCACCATGTCGGGCTTGACGAAGCCCTCGTAGGTGGGACCCGCGGCGGAGAAGGAGGCCAGGAAATCGTCGGTGTAGTTGTCGGGGGTGACGCCGTCGGACATCGCGCCGACGGTGATCACGTAAGGCACGTTGCCGGGCACGCCGACGGTCATCGGCTCGGGGCCGCCGTTGCCCGCCGACGCCACGGCCACGATGCCGGCCTGCCACAGGGCCATCACCGCCTGGTTGAGCGGGTCGTCCCAGTAGTGGGAGCGCGGCGGAGCGGAGAACGAGAGGTTGACCACGCGGATGTTGTGGACGTCTTTGTTCTCCAGGATCCAGTCGAGGCCGCGGATGATGTCGGCGTAGGTGCCCCGGCCTTGTGAGTCGAAGGCTTTGACCGAGACGAAGCCGGCGTCGGGGGCGATGCCGTTGTAGCTCCCCGGCTTGTCCTCGGGCTCGGCGCTGTTGAAGATGACGCTGGCGACGTGGGTGCCGTGGCCACTGCCGTCGAAGGCCGAGTGCAGCCAATTCAAGATGGCGTTGAACAGCACCGCGAGCCGCGATTGGCCGTTGGTGTCCTGGACCAGGGAATGCCACGGCCAGACGCCGGAATCGAGCACCGCGATGGTGACGCCGTCGCCGGTGATGCCCTGGGCATGGAGCTGGTCGGCTCCGATCAGGCTCGGAAAGTCGCTGTAGGTCGGTGGATCTTGAGCGGTCTCCGGGTCGAGACCGACGATCTCGTGGTTGCCGGCCAGGCGGATTCTGTCGATCATCACCCGGTCGGCGTAGCCGAGGGTGCTCGAGCTGGCGAAGCGAATCACCGTGCTGCTCGAGGCGAAGTCGTTGATGCTGTAAGTGTGGGTCCGGGGATCGGCGTCGGTGGCCGGGCCCCGAAATCGGTCGAGCTCGGTCCACGAGGCGCCGCCGTCGCCCGAGACCTGAAGGGCGACGTAGTCGGACGAGCTGTCGAGACCGTAGCGATAGACGTCGAGCTCGAGCACGGCGGTGGTGGCGAAGGAGAGGTCGGCCGCGCGCTGCATGCCTTTGTCATCGTCCTGGATGCGCAGGCCCTGGCGCGAGCCGTCGAAGGTGGTGATCCGCAGGTCGTTGCTGGCCGGGCCGTCGCTTTCGCCGATCTCTTGCCAGGCGCCGCTCCAGGCCACCGAGCCGTCGTTGTTGCCGTAGGCCGCGGTGTCGAAGCGCTCCTCGACGCTCCACACGCCGCCGTCGTGGCCTTCGCCGATCAGCTCGAGGTCGAAGCTGATGTCCGAGCTGGTGGCATAGGCCTGGTGGACCTCGACGGCCAGAACGTTCGAACCTTCTATCAGCAGGCCGGCGTCGACGGCGGCCTCGACGAAGGCGTCCTCGCCGGAGCCGCTGACCGTCGCCGACGCCCGGGTGCCGTGGGAGATCCATCCGGAGGGCATGTTGGAGCGCAAGACTTCGTTGCCGTTGAGATAGACCACGGCGCCGTCGTCGCGCTGCAGCCTGAGCGTCAGGCTGTTGTAGCTCGCGGCATTTGTGGCGTGGAAGGAGTGGCGGAAATAGGTCGTGATGCTGTTGCCGCCGTCGTCGCTATCGCTATCGCTGTCGCTGTCGCCACTGCCGCCCGAGCCGGAGCTCACCACCGTCGCCTCGTCGCCGTCGCCGTAGCCCAGAGGTGCCGGGCCGAAAGCCCAGGCGCCGTCGTCGAAGCTGGGGACAGTCCAGGCGGAGCCCTGGTTCGAGCCGTCGTCGAGATAGCTCCAAACAGCCCCGGGGCTCACCAGGGCGAAGGAACCGCCCGGGCTGCCGCCGTTGCCGGCCGAGTCGAGGCCGACTTTGCGATCTTCATAGATTCGAGTGATCGCGGCATTTTTCTCGAGCGCGGCGCGCTGGGCGTCGGTGAGCTTGACGCCGGCCGCGCGGATGATGCCCAGTTGATGGGTGACTTCGCCGCCGACCTCGCCCACCGCCGCCACGACGGCGTCGAGGTCGGTTCCCTGGACGATGACCGACTTGACGGGCTGGTCCGAGCCGGCCGGTGTCGCCGAGTCAGAATCCCTGTCTGTATCGTCGACGCGGTCGATCCGCGGGGGATCGGCGATGCCGGCGACGGTATCTTCGGCGGAATGCGAGGTGCAGCCGAGGAGCAGCAAGCTGACCCCTGCGGCGAAAGCGATTCCGGACGTAAGGGCGAGAGGAGGAAGCACCCGATTCATGATGAGATTCCTGTTGTTGAGCCGCTCGCTGTGCTGAACGGCCATCGGTTCACCAACTGCCGTGGGCCTGTGACCCCACGGGCCCGCTGTTTCACGGTGAGGCTGCTGAGCTGTGAAGGAGCGTTATTCCGGAGCTACCCAGACGTTGGTCGACATCGGCTCGGTCAGAGCACCGGACCAGAGGTAGCCGTCGGACCAGATATAGCCGCCGGACCAGAGGTAGCCGCCGGACCAGAGATAGCCGCCGGACCAGAGGTAGCCGCCCGACCAGAGGTAGCCGACCGGCCAGAGGTAGCCGCCGGACCACAGGTAGCCGCCGGACCACAGGTAGCCACTATCCGAGGTGTAGCTACCGTCCCAGTCAAAGCCGCTGTGACCCTCGACATAGAAACTGCCGTCCTCGGCTTCGCGCGCCGGGCCCATGTAGTGCTCGATGCCGGCGAGGTCTTTGGCCACGTCGAGTTGGCCGTTGGCGCAGTCCACGGCATCCGAAGCGACCGCGTCTTGGGCATTCACCAGCCCGGCGCCTTGTTGAAAGATGCTGTAGGCGAGAACCTCAGGTTCGGCGAAGGCCGGGCGGGCCGAGGCGATCAGCCGGCATTTGACGTCGTCGGGAGTCAGGGTCGGATTATCCTCGAGCATCAAGGCGACAACGCCCGAGACCACCGCCGTCGCTTGCGACGTGCCCGACATGGTGAAGTAGGTGCCGCCGTCGCGAAATTCCGGATGGTCGAAGGCGATCTTGGCCGAATCGTCCATCAACGCCCGCAGGTGACCGCCCGGGGCGACCACTTCGGGCTTCAGAAACGCCTCGTAGGTGGGGCCGACGGAGGAGAAGGACGCCAGGCGATCGTCACCGGGATCCTCGGCCGTGAAGTTGTCGGTCATTGCGCCGACCGTGATCACGTAGGGATTGTTTCCGGGAACCCCGATGGTCATCGGATCCGGCCCAAAGTTGCCGGCCGCCGCGACCACCACGATCCCCGCCTGCCAGGCGGCCATCACCGCCTGATTGAGCGGATCTTCCCAGTAGTGGGAGCGAGGCTCAGCGCTGAGCGACAGGTTGAGCACCCGAATGCCGTAGACATCCTTGGCGTCGATCACCCACTCGATCGCATGGATGACGTCGGCGTAGGTGCCGCGACCGTTCTCGTCCAGGGCCTTGACCGAGACCAGGTCGGCGTTGGGTGCGATGCCGTCATAGCGACCGCGCGAGCGCTGGGCGCTGACGGCAATGGCGGTCACATGGCTGCCGTGGCCGTTGTCGTCGTCGTCCCGCCACAGGGACTGCTGGCCGGAGATGGCATCGTATTGGGCGAGCAATCGCGAACGGTTTCTGGTGTTGCGGTTGAGACGCCGGTGAAGATAGAAGCCGGTATCGATCACCGCCAGCGTCACCCCGTGGCCGGTGATGCCTTCATCGTGCAGCAGGTCGGCGGCAACTCGCCTGCCGGTGAGCGTGCCGGGAATGCCTTCGGGGTCGTCATTGCCATTGCCATTGCCATTGCCATTGCCGTTGCCATTGCCGTTGCCATTGCCGTTGCCGTTGCCGTTGCCATTGCCATTGACCTCGACCTTGGCGTCGGTCCAGATCCGCCGTACCTGTCGCAGGCCGTCGAGGGTGACGCGCTGGCTGGCGGTGAGCTCCGCGGCCACCGCGTCGATGATCGCGAGCTCACGGGTCACCCGGCCGCCGGCGCCGCGGACCAGCTTGGCGACGCTGGCCGCGTCTTGACCTTGAATGATGAATTTTTCCGGGGCCTCGGCGTGTGTCGGGTTCTCAGTCGCCCAAGCTCCCCATGCACTCGCCACGATCGTTAGCAGGACGGTGATTTGCACCCATCTGTTGTTCTTCATGTTGTTCATCGGCTTCCCATTGCTGTGGTGTAATTCTTAGGTCCTTACGGCGAGTCGTCCGCCGCAGCCGGTCAGGTCCAGTTCAGGTGGCCTGAGCATTGTGTCGTGAAGACCTGAAGCTCCCTTTGCGGTGGCATTAAGAGTTCATTAAGCAGGCGCACCGGTCCCCGGGCGTCAGGGCAACGCCGTGGCAGCTTGCAGCGCCAGCCGAGGAAGGCTAGAGGGATGACCCGGTGCCGGCGGCGGCCGGCGGGGTCTGATCCACTACCGCTAGCTGGGCAGACGACCCGGTGGTGTCGAGGCGGAGCGGCTCGCGAGGTGAGCGGGGAATCAGCAGTGAAGCGAGCAAGAGCGCGCCGATCGCCAGCACCAAGAACAGGCCGTCGCCGCGGGAGACTTCTCGCCTCCCGGAAGGTCGGTGCAGATTCTGGTAACTACGCATTCTCATAGCTAGACACCTTGGCGTCGCCGTCTGAAGTACGCTTTGCATCTGCGTTAAGTTTTCCTTAAGCCGGCCGGCGCGAAAGCAGACCGAGGTTGCCGTCAGATCGCGGGAGCAGCGCTCACCTCGGCACCGCGACGTTGCGGAGCCGGCAGGGCCTGGCGTTGCTTGGAAGCGCCGTTCCCGGTGCTCAGGCCGCAGCGATATCCGACGCCTCGGACGGTGAGGATGATCTCCGGCTTGGCCGGTTCGCTCTCCAGCTTCTCGCGCAAGTGACGCACGTGAACGTCGACGGTGCGCTCCTCGGAGTAGTGGCCGACGCCCCAGGCCGCGTCCAGGATCTGGCTGCGGCTGAGCACCCGGCCGTTGGCCTGGGTCAGGGCTTGCAGGACCCGGAATTCGCGGTGGGTGAGATCGACGAGAGTGCCGTTGCGAGAAACTTCGTGGCGCTTGGAGTCGATCGCCAGCGGCCCGAGCCGCATCACCTCGGACGCCGGCTCCGCCGCCTTGCCCCGGCGCAGGATCGCCTTGACCCGGGCGGTCAGCTCCTGAGGGCTGAAGGGTTTGGTGACGTAATCGTCAGCGCCCCAATTGAGAGCCAGGATCTTGACGCTTTCGGCCCGGGTCGCGGAGAGCATGATCACCGGCAGGTCGAGCTCCTGGCGGACCCACTTGAGCAGGCTCAGGCCGTCTTCCGGCAATCCCGGCGCCGAGTAGTCGCGGCCCAGCGAGATGTCCAGAATCATTGCCTCGGGGCTCGGCCGGTGATTCAGCCGATGCATGGCCTCGAGCACGCTGACCGCCGTTCGGACAGCGAAACGCTGGCCAGCGAGGTCGGTCTTGACCTGGTTGAGTACGGAAGGATCATCGTCGACCACAAGAATTTCGGGTTGGCTCATAGTATCTTCCTCGCTTCGCTTCCCACCGGTAGACGGTTCCCTAGCCGCCTTCTGTCAAGATCTTACCGCCACGACATTACGTCATAAATTACGGAGTCGCGAGGAAAGAAGCGGGTGCTTCGCACGTGGAAAAGCGGGTGCTTTGCACGTGGGAAAGCGGGTGCTTCGCACGTGGAAGCCAAACCTACCGAAGAAGCTGAGTCTAAGTATTTGATGTTCAGGGGCGTCAGGTCAAGATCTGAAAAGAGGCTACCGTGGCGCGGATCGCTCGCTCCACCTCGCGCAGGATCTCCTTGGGAAAGCGATAGAGGAAGACGTAATGCGCCCAGTCGGTCTGGACGACGTGGAGACCCAGATAGCTGGGGCCGGGGGTGCCGGCGAGATAGTAGGGCGGCAACTGGAAGATGATGTGACGAGCCTTGAGCCCGCCGATCATGTAATTCTTGTCGCGCAGGACTTTCGAGCGGCTCGGGCGCTGCAGGGCTTCTTCGATGCGGGAGAGGCGGCGCGCGGTGCAGGTGATCGAGGTCGGGCCGATCTGGAAGGCAAAGACCGAGGCCGGTTTCAGTGAACCCGGCTTGGGCTCGCCGCCGACCGCCAGCCGGATTCGGCAGCGATGGCGTTCGTTGATCAGGTGTCGCACCTCGATGACGGTGCTCGATTCCTGACGTAAGAAGATTCCCTTCGAGGGAGGGCGATCGGGACCGGATTCCTGATGCTCGGGCACGGCCTTCCGGCGCTTGAGCCACAGGGCCGGTGCTTCGATCGTTTTCCTCCAGGTGCGGGCGAGCCACGACAGCGGGCGCAGCAAGCGCGCGGTGAGCCGTGTGCTCTGGTGCCGACGCTTCATTTCGGCCAGCACCTCGGGCGGAATCTTGATCTGAGACGTCGCGTCCGCCAGAGGGTTGTCGGCCTTCCGGCCGTCGATCACGATGTCGTGCAAGTCGACCAGCCCGTCGTCCCCGACCGCCGCGTCGCGGTGGACGAAGAGCATTCTCTCGATGCGCCAGTCATCGGGCGGTTCGAAGATACCCCGCTCGAGATCGTCGTAGGTGGTGAGCGCCGGTGCCGCGCCGATCAATTGGCATAAATCTCCGCAGACGTCTTCTTCGAACACCGCCCGGCGCCGGTGGATCGCTCGCAGCTCGTCGCCCCGGCCGTCGAGGCCGAACCGCCGGCAGAAGTCGTCGGCGTCAACTTCGGGGCGAGAGTCGGCTCCCGAGAGATCGTCGTCAAAGGACTGATAGGTGCGCGGGTCGCTATTGTAGGAGCCGGCGAAACCGGCGTCGTCGAAGACGTCATACCCCCAGACGTCAGAATCCTGTACCCAGATGTAGAGCAAGCGGTCGACCCAAGTCTGGAGCTCCCGGATCAGGCGTCGTTCTTCCTCGTAGTTGCTGAAGAAGAGCAGCGTCCAGCGGGGGCTCGAGACCATGAATGCACAGCGCTCGGTATCGAAGTCGAGATCGAAGAGGACCGGTTGATCGGACAGCTCGAATCCCCGGCCGCCGAGCCAGCGAAGCAAGGACTCTCGGACCCGGCGGCGCTCCTCGCCTGGAATGCAGATGCTGTTGTAGAAAGCCCCCATGCTCCCTCGCTTCGCACGGCGCGTCTCGGCGTCCGCCAAGGGCACCTTCCGGACACATCATCAGGATTTGGTGACCTTAGCAGATGTTGAGCGCGGTAAGTCTCAACCTGCGCTTCAAGGCACAAAACGGTATCCGACGCCGCGCACGCTATGGATGTGGCGCGGGCGCCAGGAGTTCTCCTCGAAGGCTTTGCGCAGCGAGACGATGACGTTGTCGACCACCCGCGTGTTGGGATGGTTGGGCAACTCCCAGACCTTCTCCAGCAGTTCCCGGCGGGTGATGACCTGGTTGGGCTTTTCAGCGAACAGTTTGATCACCGCCAGCTCTTTTCGCGACAGTTCCTTGATGCCGGCGCGAGTCTTGGCTTGCCAGGTCTTGAAGTCGACCCAGAACGGGCCGAAGGTAAAGCGAGATTCGGCCTCGTCTCCGCGCGGGTTGGCGCCCGAGTCGTGGGCGTCCGACGTCTCTATGTTTCGTGAATCTCGTTGGCGGGAGTCACTCCGAGACCATTCCGCACGCCGCAGGAGACCCTCGGCACGGGCGAGAAATTCCGCCAGATCGAAGGGCTTGACCATGTAGTCGTCGGCGCCGGTCTTGAGGCCATAGACGACGTCGTCCGGTTGATCGCGGGCGGTGAGGACCAGGATCGCGGTGAAGATGTCTTCCTGGCGAAGGCGTTGGCAGACTTCGAAACCGTCGATTCCGGGCAGGGCGACGTCCAGCACGATCAAGTCGTAGCGGCGGCTGGTGGCCATCGACAGAGCGGTTTCGCCGTCCCCCGCGAGGTCGACCCGGTACCCCTTGCGTTCGAGATTGAAAACCAGCCCTTGCGCGATCGCCTCTTCGTCTTCGACCACCAGGATGTCCGGCATGTTCTCGGGCTCAGCCACTGGGACTCACCCGGGGCAATCGAATCTCGAAGCGGGTGCCGGGCTGATCGTCACCGGACAAGGCCCGGATCGTGCCCCGCATGTCTTCCACCAGGCCGCGGACGATCGACAACCCGAGGCCGGTACCGCGGCGCCGGTTGCCGATTTCGCGGCTCAGCCGGTAGAAGCGGTCGAAGATCTTCGGCAGCTCACGCTTGGGGATGCCGATGCCGTCGTCGGCGACGACGATTTCGACCGCGGAGACACTGTCGTGGACTCCGCAGCGAATCTTGCCTCCCTCGGCGGTGAAGCGCAGGGCGTTGTCGATCAGGTTGTCCATGATCCGCTGCAGCCCTTCGGTCGAAGCCATGACCCTCGATCGGGTGTCGACCTCGAAGCCGAGGTGAATGCCGCCCAGATCGAAGCGGGTCGCGACCGTCTCCTGATAGTGGTCGAAGAATTCGTTCAGATCGATCGGATGCAAGTCGGCCGACGCGCTGCCCGAGAGAATACGGCTCGACTCCAGGAGATTGTCGACCAGGGTGCTCACGCGCTCGGCTTCGCGCACGATATAACCGGTGAAGCGGCGCTGATGATCGATCTCGAGATCCCCCTGCTCGAGAGTCTGGGCATGCAGCTTGATCGCCGCCACCGGAGACTTCAGCTCATGGGAGATGTTGGTCAGGAACTCCTCCTGTTTGCGCGAGTAGCGGCGCTCGGAGATGCTGACCGCGAGCAGGTAGGTCAAAGCGACGAAAACCAGGAAGAACAGACCGGCGCCGCTGGTGGTGACGAACCAGTGGAACTGGTTCCAGTCGAAGCCGATGCTCGACAGCAGCTGGTTGATCTCCAGGTTGTAGCGCTGGACCACCACCACCCAGAAGACCAGCAGTGCCGTGGTGACGGCGATAGCCGCGACGTAGATCAGGTAGATGACAAGGGCGTGCGAGGTGCTGCGGCGGATCATGTCTCGGCTCCTGAAGCAGGTTATTTTAGCACCTGGTCCCGTCGGACGCTTGTTGATGAGCCTCAGCGAGCATCGGGCCGTTTTGCCTTTCACGGCGCAGCCTCTGGTCAGCGGGCACCGGCCCACGGAGTGCCTGGATCGGCTCCCGGAGGATTAGCGGAGGCTGCTTGTTTGAGCGCAGCGAGTTGAGCCGGAGCCCGGAGGGAGCCGACAAGGAGTCCTGAACAGACTCAAGCTGACCTGCCGCGGAGCCGGGAAAGGCAAAGTGACCCAGTGCTGCTCAGTAGCGCTCAATGCCATTTATGACACTTTCCTGACAATTCAGGCGGATGCCTGACAATCGAAGGACGAAACCTGACACCGATTGAGGCCGGGCACCGGGATAATTCTCTTATCGGCGCGGCGGCCTCATCGGTTCCCGCGTCCAGGTCGTAGTCGATACTATCGGGCCACCACGCTGTAACGAGGTCCGGGCCGGAACGGGGCGCCACAGGCGACGCCGGCACTCGGACCAGAACCAAGCCGAGATGGTGGCCGGTTGGTTTCGAGCCGTCAGCTACTGTCGGTCGGCCGGAGGGTTAGAGCCTTGGCAATCAAAACGATCATTGTCGACGACGAGCCATTAGCCCGCGAGAAATTGCGGGGCTTCCTCGAGAACGAGGCCGATATTGAAATTATCGGCGAATGCCGCGATGGCCGCGAAGCTCTGGAGACCATCGAGAGCGAAAAGCCCGATTTGGTTTTCCTCGACGTTCAAATGCCGGAAATGGACGGTTTCGAGGTGCTCGACAACCTCGAGCCGCAGAACCTACCGACGGTGGTTTTCGTCACCGCTTATGACCAGTATGCGATCAAGGCCTTCGATGTGCACGCGGTCGACTACCTGCTCAAACCGTTCGACCGCCAGCGTTTCGGCGAAGCTCTAGGGCGCGCGCGTGCAGAGCACGAACGCCGTCAGGCGGGCGACGTCAGGCGTCAGCTGCTGGCCCTTCTTCAGGAAGTCGAGAGCCGGCGTGAGAAGTACCCGGCCCGGCTGGTGATCAAGACCTCGGGGCGGGTGGTGTTCATCAAAGTCGACGAGATCGACTGGGTCGACGCCGCCGGCAACTACGTCCGCATCCATGCCGGAGGTGATTCGCACATGCTGCGCGAGACCATGGGGCGGCTGGAAGAAAGGCTCGACCCGGAGAAGTTCCTGCGCATCCATCGTTCGACGATCGTCAACATCGAATGCATTCGCGAGCTGCAGCAGCAGTTTCACGGCGATTACCTGGTGGTGCTCAAGAACGGCCAGAGGCTGACCCTGAGCCGGAGCTATCGCGACCGAATCCAGGACCTGCTCAACCGATCCGTCTGAACCGCTTTCCTCAGAAGATTCAACGCCTGAAGATTCAACGTCAATCGTCATGAAAACTGCTGCCGCCCCCGCCGTTGAGAGAGACCGCAAGCTGGAGCATATCCAGCTTTCGCTCGAGGAGCGCATGCAGCATGCCAGCCGCTTTTTCGATCGCTATCACTTCGTGCACGAAGCCTTGCCGGACGTCGATCTGGAAGCGATCGACATCTCGGTCGAGTTTCTCGGCAAGCCGCTCGCGGCGCCGCTCCTGGTCTCGTGCATGACCGGCGGCACCGATTCAGCGGCGACGATCAACCGCAACCTCGCCGAAGCCGCGGAGCGCTCAGGCATCGCCCTCGGCGTCGGTTCGCAGCGCAAGGCGCTGGAGGATGCGGCCACCGCCGCCACGTTCGAAGTCCGCGAGGCGGCTCCGACGATCCCGCTTTTGGGCAATCTCGGTGCCGTTCAGCTCAACTACGGTTTTGGCTTGGACGAATGCCGGCGAGCGGTCGAGATGATCTCGGCCGACGCCCTGGCACTCCACCTGAATCCGCTGCAAGAGGCGATTCAGCCCGAAGGGCAATGCAATTTTGCCGGGCTGTTGCCCAAGATCGGCGACCTGGTGGCCAACCTCGGAGTGCCGGTGGTGGTCAAGGAGATCGGCTGCGGCATCTCGGGCGCAACCGGCAGTCGGCTCTACGACGTGGGAGTGCGGATCGTCGATTCCGCGGGTCTCGGCGGCACCAGTTGGGCGCGTATCGAGGCGGCCCGGGCCTCGGATCTCGAGCTCGGTGAGCTGTTCGTCAACTGGGGCGTGCCGACACCGGATTCCATCCGTCAGCTGGCGGCGATCGAAGGCCTCACCGTCATCGGCTCGGGTGGCGTCCGCTCCGGCCTGGATGTCGCCAAGGCGCTATGCTTCGGCGCCGATCTCGTCGGCCTCGCCCAGCCTTTCCTGGAGGCGGCGATGGAGTCGGCGGACAAGGTCTATGAGCGTATCCAGCGTGTCGTGCAGGAGCTCAAGATCACGATGTTCTGCACCGGCTGCCGAAATCTTACCGAGCTGCGCCACGCCGAGTTGCGCCGTACCGAGTTACATCAGGCCTCGATGCTTTAGGGGCTCCTGTAGAAGTTGATATCCCGATCACGTGGATATTGCAGATAGTTGGATAATGCCGATAGTTGGATCAAGACCATGAACGAAAGTCAGACCGCTCTCTCGCTGGATGCCTTGTCTTCCGAAGCCGTCACCGCCCAGGAAGAACGCGAGACCCTGATCAAAGCCTTGGCCACCGGCAGGCTGCGTTTCCACCAGCTGCCCAAGTACCTCTCCGGCCGCGAGAAGGCCGAGGTCCGGCGTCTGGCGCTCGAGAAACGAACCGGTCGAAGCCTTGAGAATACCGGCCGTTTCACCTTCGACGCCGAACGGGTGTCGCGGCAGAACTGCGAGAATTTGATCGGCGTCGCCCAGGTGCCGGTCGGGGTCATCGGGCCGCTGCGTGTGCAGGGCGAGTACATACGTGACGAAGATCTCTACGTGCCCCTGGCGACCACCGAGGGCGCCCTGGTCGCCAGCACCAATCGCGGCTGCCGGGCACTTTCCGAGGCTGGCGGCGCGGTGGTTCGAGTCGACGATGTCGGCATCACCAGGGCGCCGGTGTTTCGCACCTCCGGCGTCGAGCAGACCCGCGAGCTGATCCGCTGGCTGGAGGCCAACGAAGACGAGCTCCGGCGTCGCGCCGAGTCCGGGTCCAGCTTCTTGAAGCTGCTCGAAATTCGGCCTCAGGCGATGGGTACGACGGTCTTCCTGCGCTTTCGTTTCAGCTCCGGCGATGCCATGGGCATGAACATGGCGACCATCGCTTGCGACCGGATCATCGAAGATTTCATCGAGCCCGAGACCGGCGTCGAATGCGTTTCGCTGTCGGGTAACTTCTGCACCGACAAGAAACCGTCGTCGGTCAACTTCCAGGAGGGGCGCGGCAAGCGCATCTTCGCCGAGATTCAGCTCGACAAGCACGTGCTCGAGCGGGTGCTCAAGACCACCGCTCGCTCGCTGGTCGAGGTGCAGTATCGCAAGAATCTGCTGGGCTCGATCGCCGCCGGCTCGATGGGTTTCAACGCCCACTACGCGAACATTCTGTCGGCCTTCTTCATCGCCACCGGCCAGGATCCGGCGCAGGTCGGTGAGAGCTCGGTCGGGGTGACCGCGATCGAGCCGCGAGGCCCCGAGGGCGTCATCGCGTCGGTCTACCTGCCGGACGTGCCGCTGGCGGCGATCGGCGGCGGCACCGGCCTCGAGACCCAGAGCGAGGCCCTGAGCCTGCTCGGCGTCGAGCCGGACTCCAGCCGTCCCGGGGCGGCGGTGATGCGTCTGGCCGAGATTCTCGGCGCCACGGTCCTGGCCGGCGAGCTGTCGCTGATGTCGGCCCTGACCTCGCGCGACCTGGCCCGTGCCCACGAGCGCCTGGGCCGCAGTCGGGCGAAGAGCTGAGTTCAGCCAGCCGCCCGTGCCGGCATACGGGCAATTGTTTTAGGAGGGCGGCCGATCGTGGCCGCCCTTCTTCGTTAGGGCGGGCTGATGCGACCGTCCACCAGCATGACAGGGCCAGCGAGCGTCTGCTACATTGACGTTGGGCACACCCGGGCCTGATCGATATCTTCCACAATCGCATGTGCATTCGCCCCAACCTGCGTTCGGCCGAGGATCGCCTCGAAGCTGGGGTCACCGGCGCCGAGATCGCCCGCTCCGCCTTGCGCCGGCTCGACGCCTCAGAACTTCATGAGTTCGAGCCGCTACTCGGTGCCCTACGCGCCCTCGCTGTCTTCGGCAGTCACACTGAGGTCGAGCGCCGCCTCGCGTCCTTGAAGCCGGTGGTACAGGGCGAAGTATTCGACCTCCGTCTCCTCGAGGGTGACTTCGCCCTTTGCCGCGCCCGCGCCAACCTGGAGATGGATCCCCGCGACGACGAATGGGACCGGGACTTTCCGCTGCCGTCGCCTCCCTTCCCCGGCCGCGACGCAGCCCTCGAGCATCTGACCGCGGCGGCGACCGCCTTCGAGGACGCCCGCCAGGTCGCCGAGCAAGAAGACGAGCGGCTCGAGACGGCCCATTACACCCGCACCCTCGACGACCGCTTGGAG
>JAAUXY010007300.1_pt1 | contig 24065 bp, 17 predicted proteins | sample 7278121 | NCBI WGS metagenome assembly JAAUXY01 (sample SAMN14350117, study PRJNA611818) | marine sediment metagenome | isolation source: surface marine sediment (1.8m) | place: French Polynesia: Moorea | collected 2018-08 | reverse complement strand
TACGTCCGAAACCATGAAGAGCTGGGTTGAGTTCACGAAGAAGCCGTAGCCGTACCAGACCATCGCGACCGCAAATGCGGCGACGGCCAGCAGGTTGGCCAGCTTGACCGCATGCAACGCTGTCGGCGGCAGATGGCGGATGGCGACGGTGATGGCGATATGCTCGCCTCGCTTGAAGGCAACGGTCACGCTCAGCAGCGCGAGCCAGGGAAGAAACAGCCGGGTCAACGACGGTCGGGTATGCGAATGGGCCCATTCGACTGCTGTGCCGCCGAGCAGCTCCGGCATGCCGAGGCGCTGGGAAAGGGCAAAGGCGGACTCGAACAGGATGCCGAGGGCCGAGATGCTCAGCATCACGACCACCAGCGCCACACAGATCGCGACGACAGCCCGATCGAGCCCGTCGCTGATCCGGCGCCAGGGGAAAACGGGGCGCATCACGTAAGGCCTAGGTGGAGGGGGGCGGCGCCAATGGCGCCGGTGCCCCGCTCCGCCCACTGACTACTGCAGATAGCTGTCCATCCAGCTGGATTCGAGGTCCGCGGACACGCGGTCGACCTCAGACCACAGGTCGTCGACCAACTTGCCATCGATGCCGAAGTCCTTGGTGATCCACTGCCGAAAGGCCGGCCGCGCGATGTCGCGCATCTTGGCTTTCTCCGCATCCGACAGGATGTGGCAGCCCTCGAACTTCTTGCAGGAGTTGGCCCAGCCGATGACGCTGATCTGGGTGGCGATGCCATGGCCGATGCTAACAGCTTCGCGCGCCGCTCGAATGATGGTCTTTTGATGGTCCGGCGGAAGTTTCGAGAACCAGGCCTCGCTGACCGACCAGGTCACGCTGTTGTAAACGTGGCCGCTCCAGGTCGTGTACTTGGTGACGTCATAGAGCTTGAAGATGTCGTTGACGCCCGGTGCGTTGAACTGCCCGTCGGCAAGACCGGTGGCCAGCGCCGTCTGCACCTCGCCCCAGGGCAGCGGAGTGGCCGTGGCCCCTAGCGCCTTCATGGTGGCGATATGCGCAGGGTTCTCTTCGACCCGGATCCTGAGACCCTTGATGTCGGCGACGGATTTGATCAGCCGCTTGTTGTTGGTGAAGGCCACGAAGCCCCCGCCGTCATCGAAGGTGCCGAGATAGCGCAGGCCGCTCTCGGTTCGCATGCCCTTGATGAAATTCGCGAACCAGGGCGAATCGAAGAACGCCCACGCGGTCTTGTAATTGGGGAACAGGAACGGCGTGGTGACGATCTGATAGTTCTTGAAGAAGGACGACTGTGCGCCCGAAGACATCAGCACCGACTGTATGGTCTTGCCAGCCTGTGCCTGCTTGCCGGTCTCGACCTCACTGCCCAGGGCGCCGCCGCCGAACACCTTGACTTCGATATCGCCATTGGTGGCGCTCTCGACAATCTGCTTGAACCGTTCCAGCGAGGGCGCGACCTCGTTGTTGGTGAGATCGTCCGGATAGAGATGGGCGATGGTCATGGTGTAGGTCGCGGCCCACGCCGGTGCGGCCGCCAGGGCCAAGGCGCACAGCGCGATGCCAATCGCGCTCAGAGGGCCGTGAAGCCGGGAGCGCCGGCCGCGCTGTGGCCGTCGCTCGCGAGATTTCGTCTGCATTGGCGTTCCTCCCTATGACTGCGTGCCCTTGACGCGGCGCCGCCCGTCCCCATCCGGGTTGCGCCAAGGCTTGTTGCAAAAACGCTATGTTTTTTCCTATTAGCAAATTTCGGCCAAAAAGGGAAGATGGCGGATGTCGGCGGCCGGTTTCAAGGCGGCTGGTTACGATGCGCCGCCGCTGGTCAGCGCCGCCGCTGGTCAGCGCCGCCGGGCCCTGCCCGCGGCTCCGCGGCCACCCCCCGCCCTCAGGGAAGCGAAGTCGGCCGCTTGGTCCGGATCGATCCCGGAGCATACGCCAAGGACCCGCGCATTGCCCCGGCCGACCGCGATGTAGGCGTGGGCCATGGTGCTGTCGAGATAGATGCTTTCGCCCGCTTCCAGCCGGACCGGCTCGTAGAACTCCGTGTGGACCTCGATGGCGCCGTCCAGCACGTAGATGAACTCCTCGCCGGAGTGCCGCAAGAGCTCGCCGAACTCGTCGACGCTGCGCGCCTTGATGTCGACCACAATCGGCACCATGCGCATGCGCCGCAAATCGGCACAGTGATAGTGGTAATCGTAGTTCGGCGTGCGCTCTGTGTGCTCCTGGCCTTTGAGCGTGATCGTCCGGCGGCCGGTCACCGGTGGCGTGTGAGCGTCGGCGAAGAGTTCCGCAATGTCGATGCCCAGGCCCTCGGCCAGGCGCACCAGATTGTCGTAGGTCAGCGAGGTCTGGTTGTTCTCCACCTTGGACAATGTCGATGTGGCGAGCCCGGTTCGGCTGCTCACCTCGCGCAGGGTCCAACGGTTCTGTTTGCGAATTTCCCGCAGCCGCCGGCTCAGATTGGAATCGGTTCCGTTCGTCATGCGTCCTCAGGCCTGGTCCCGGCAGTTGGAACGAGCGAACCGGCTTGCGCCACACAGCGCAGGTTCGATCGTTCCCCTCTCTGTTCCGTATAATATAAAACTTGTAAGATGAGAAAACACGTGAGATATGCCTGTCGATCCTGTGAGGGAGGCATCGATGCACCACGATTTCCTGGTCATTGGCGGCGGGATCGCCGGCGCGTCGGCGGCCTACGCCTTGAGCGAGTTCGGCCAGGGCCGGGTCGGGCTGCTCGAACGGGAGAGCCAGCCGGGCTATCACAGCACCGGACGCTCGGCCGCGGTGTATACCGAGAACTATGGCAACGCGGTCATCCGCGCCCTGGTCAAGGGTAGCAAGTCCTTCCTGACCGAGCCGCCCGAGGGTTTTGCCGAGAACCCGATCCTGAGCCCGCGCGGGTCCATGATGTTCGCCCGCGCGGACCAAAGCCTGGCTATGGACAAGGCGCTCGCCTTCGCGCGCGAAACCGGGGTCGATGCGCCGGAGGTCAGCAAAGAGGAGGCGCTCGAGATCCACAGCGGTCTCGATCCCGACTATTTCGCCCGCGCGATGTATGAACCCGGGGCCATGGACATCGACGTACATGGCCTGCACCACGGCTATCTGCGGGCGCTCAAAGCCAACGGCGGCGAGATCGTGACCAATGCCGAGGTCACGGCGCTAGCGCGCAACGGCGGGACGTGGTTCGTCGAGACGCGGGCCGGCCGTTTCGAGGCCCCAGTGGTCATCAACGCGGCCGGGGCCTGGGCCGACGAGCTGGCAGGATTGGCTGGGCTGGCCCCGGTCGGGCTGGCGCCGCTGCGTCGCACGGCCATCACCTTCGACCCGCCCGAGGGCCTGGAGATCGACCGCTGGCCGGTGGTGATCGACGTCGAAGAGCAGTTCTACTTCAAGCCCGACGCGGGCCGGGTGCTCGGCTCGCCGGCCGACGAGACCCCGATGCCGCCTTCGGACGTTCAGCCCGACGAGCTGGACATCGCCCATGCGGTCGACCGGATCGAACGGGCCAGCAGGCTCGAGGTCCGCCGCATCGCGAGCAAATGGGCGGGCCTCCGGACCTTCGCGCCGGATCGCACCCCGGTCGTCGGCATGGCGCCGGAGGGCGACGGGTTTCTCTGGCTCGCCGGGCAGGGCGGCTACGGCATCAAGACCTCGCCGGCGCTCGGCCGTGTCGCCGCGGCGCTGGCCGCGGGGACCGAGATCCCGCCCGACATCGCCGTCGATCCCGCGGACCTCGCGCCCGACCGCTTCTTCGCCTGATCAGGCCGCCTGTGGCGTCAGCAGCGCGACGATGGCGCCGGTGGTGCAGGTGGCCAGGAAGCCCGCCAACAGGGCCTTGAGCCCCAGCACGGCGATCTCGCCGCGCCGGTCGGGCGCCATGGTGCCGAGCCCGCCGATCAGGATGCCGAGGCTGCCGAGGTTGGCGAAGCCGCACATGGCGTAGACCAGAATCAGCCGGGTCCGCGGCGACAGCGCCTCGGGCGGCAGCGCGGCGAGGTCGAGATAGGCGATAAGCTCGTTCAGAGCGAGCTTGGTGCCCAACAGGCTGCCGGCCGCCGCAGCCTCGGTCCAGGGCACGCCGATCAGCCAGGCGAGCGGGGCGAGCAGCGTGCCGAGCATGCGCTGCAGGGTCAGCGGTGCGCCGGCGATGTCGGGAAACAGCCGCAGGGCTTCGTTGATCAGTGCCACCATCGCCACCAGGACGACCAGCATGGCGGCGACGTTGAGGATCAGCCGCACGCCGGCCGCGGTGCCTGCGGCCACCGCGTCCATGGCGCTCTCGGCGCCCGAGTCCGGCGCCAGCCCGCCTGCCGTGATCGCGGGTCCGGCCGGCACCATGAGGCCCGCGATCACCAGGGCAGCGGGCACGTTGATCACCGATGCCGAGAGGATCTGCCCCAGCGCGTCCGGGATGGCCGATCCCAGGATGGTGGCGTACAGCACCATCACCGTGCCCGCGACCGTGGCCATGCCGCAGGTCATCAGCGCGAACAGCTCGCCGCGGCTCATGCGGGACACATAGGGCCGAACCAGGATCGGCGATTCGACCATGCCAACGAAAACGTTGGCCGCGGCGCCGACGCCCAGCGCGCCGCCGATGCCGAGGCTGCGCGAGAGCAGCCAGGCAAAGCCCTGTACGACCTTCGGCAGGATTCGCCAATGGAACAGCAGCGCCGAGAGCGCGCTTAACACCAGGATCAGCGGCAGTGCCCGGAAGGCGAGCACGAAGCTCGCGCCGTTCCGGCTCTCCTCGAACGGCAGCGGCCCGCCGCCGAGATAGCCAAACACGAAGGCCGTGCCCGCCTCGGTGGCGCGCTGCAGGGCCAGGACCACGGCATTCAGCGCGAGAAACACCTCCTTGGCGAAGGGCGCCTTGAGCAGCAGCAGGGCAAGCACGAGCTGCAGTGCGATGCCCGTGACGACCAGACGCCAGGACACGCCCCGGCGGTCCTCGCTGATCGCCCAGGCGGCGGCGAACAACAGGGCAAAGCCGGCCGCGGCCTGCCAGGTCATGTGACGGGCTCCCCTGCCGTCGGGGTGCCGCGCACGGGCTGCGCCCCCATGATCTCAGAACCGGCCAAGCGGGATCTTGAGATAGGTGGTTCCGCCGGGGTCGGCGGCCGGCAGGTGACCGGCCCGGATGTTGACCTGGAGCGCGGGCAGCAGCAATTCGGGTGGCGCGAGGCCGGCGTCGCGGCCCTCGCGCAGGGCGATGAAGTCTTCCTCCGAGACGCCGTTATTGACATGCGGGTTCTGAGCCCGCTGCGCCGCCACCGTCGATTCGAAGGCGACCTCGCGACCGTCGGGCTGGTAGTCGTGACAGACGAAGACGCGGGTCTTCGGCGGCAGCGACAGGATGCGCTGGATCGAGCGGTACAGAACGCGCGCATCGCCGCCGGGAAAATCGCACCGGGCCGTACCATAGTCGTGCATGAACATGGTATCGCCGACAAAGATGGCGTCGCCGACCAGATAGCTGACGCAGGCCGGCGTGTGTCCCGGCGTTTGCCAAACCTCTGCCACCAGAGTGCCGATCTCGAAGCGGTCCCCCTCGGCAAACAGGCGATCGAACTGGGATCCGTCGGCGGGAACTTCGTCACCCAGACCGTAGATTTCCTTCCAGGTTTCCTGAACCCCGGTGACGCCCGACCCTGCCGCGACCGGTGCCCCAAAGACGTCCTTGAGATGCTGTGCGCCGCTCAGATGGTCAGCGTGGATATGGGTCTCGAGGATCCATGCCACCTGATAGCCGCGCTCGCGGACGAAGGCGGCGACCCGGTCCGCCGATTCGGTGAACACGCGGCCCGCGCGCGGGTCGTAGTCGAGGACCGGATCGATGATTGCGCAGGTGTCGCTGTCCGGGTCGCGCACCACAAAGGAGATCGTGCAGGTGCGCGCATCGAAGAACCCGGTCACCTCCGGCGTCATCCCGCTCCCTCCCTCTATGAACGCCCCTACGGACCCTTGGTCGCGACCGCCATGTAGTTGACGTCCAGGTCCCGGCTCAGCGCCCATTTGTCGTTGAGGGGGTTATAGCTTACCCCAGTGATTTCGGCGATATCGACGCTTGCCTGGCGAAGGCTCGCAGCCAGTTCCGACGGGCGCACGAACTTGCGCCAGTCATGGGTGCCGCGCGGCAACCAGCGCAGCACGTATTCCGCGCCGACGATCGCCAACAGGAAGGACTTGGCCGTCCGGTTGAGCGTGGCCACCACCATGACGCCGTCTTCGCGGAGCATCTGTCCGCAGGCCCCCAGGAAGACGTCCAGGTCGGCGACGTGCTCGACCACCTCCATGTTGAGGATCGCGTCGAAGGTCTCGCCGGCCGCCGCCAGATCTTCGGCAGCCGCGTGCCGATAGTCGATGACAAGCCCCATGTCCTTGGCGTGCAGACCGGCCACGGCGATGTTCTTCTCGGCCGCGTCGATGCCCACGACTTCGGCGCCCAGCCTCGACATCGGCTCGGATAAGAGCCCGCCGCCGCAACCCACATCCAAGAGGCGGAGCCCGGCCAGCGGTTCGGACGCTTTGGGGTCCCGCCCGAAATGCGCCGCCAGCCGGTCGCGGATGAAGGCCAGGCGCACCGGGTTGAACCGATGCAGCGGCCGGAACTTGCCGTCCGGATCCCACCAGGCATCGGCGAGCGCGGTGAAGCGCGCAACCTCGTCCACGTCGACCGATGCGGCGGTCGCCGAAGCGCTGTCCTTGTGTTGGGTCTGGGCCACGAAACGGTCTCCCTGCAAGGCTTGCCTCGCCGCAGTCGCAATGAGTATGTATACCTCGCCTCTGCGCGGCAACCGCGCGGTCGATACATTTCTCTGGGTTCCCGAATGGCGCGGATCGTTCAGAAGTTCGGCGGCACATCGGTCGCCGACCTGTCCCATATCAAACGGGTGGCCGGACGCGTCAAGAAAGAGGTAGACGCGGGCAACCAGGTGGCAGTCGTCGTCTCCGCCATGGGCAGCGCGACCGACAGGCTGGTCAACTATGTTCAGGACACGGCCGCGCTGTTCGACGCCCGGGAATACGACGTCGTGGTCTCCTCGGGCGAACAGGTGACCAGCGGGCTGCTGGCGCTGGCGTTGCAGGATCTCGGAGTGGATGCTCGCTCCTGGCTGGGCTGGCAGATCGCGATCCGCACCGACGAAGTTCACGGCAAGGCGCGCATCACAGGCATCGACACGGGGGAGCTGGAATCGCGCCTTGCGGCCGGTCAGGTTGCGGTGGTCCCCGGGTTTCAGGGGGTCTCGCCGCTCAACCGGATCACCACGTTGGGCCGCGGCGGGTCGGACACCACGGCGGTGGCGCTGGCCGCCGCGCTCAAGGCGGATCGGTGCGACATCCATTCCGACGTGGACGGAGTCTATACCTGCGACCCGCGCATTGTTGCGAAGGCCCACAAGCTGGATAGAATCACCTATGAAGAGATGCTGGAGATGGCGTCGCTCGGCGCCAAGATCCTCCAGACCCGGTCGGTCGAACTGGCCATGAAGCACCATGTTCGTCTCCAGGTGTTGTCCACCTTCTCGGAGGCGCCCGGGACCATGGTGGTGGACGAAGGGGAAATCGTGGAAAACGCGGTCGTCAGTGGCATCACCTACAATCGAGACGAGGCGAAGATCACGCTTGCGCGTCTCTCCGACCGGCCCGGGGTGGCGGCGGCCATCTTCGGCCCGCTGGCCGAGGCCAATATCAATGTGGACATGATCGTCCAGGGTGTGTCCGAGGAGGCCGGGACCGCGGATCTGACGTTTACCGTGTCGCGGGCCGATCTGGACCGGGCCCTCGAGGTCCTGAAGTCGCGCCGCAAGGAGCTCGGTTTTCACGAGCTGGTGCCGGACCCCAACGTGGTCAAGGTCTCGGTGATCGGGGTGGGCATGCGCAGCCATGCCGGTGTTGCGCAGATGATGTTCAGCACGCTGGCCGAGCGCGGCATCAACATCCAGGTCATCTCGACCTCGGAGATCAAGATCAGCGTGCTCATTTCGGAAGACTACGCCGAGCTTGCGCTGCGCGCGTTGCACACCGCCTACGGTCTCGACAAGGAAGTCTAGCGTCCGCGAGGACGAGACGGTGGCAGGCAAGAGGCGCGCAATGAAGGCGAACGGGATCGCCGGCTGATGGCGCAGGGCAGCGCATGGGTGGGTTCGCGCCGGCTGCTGAAGAATCTGCGCGACGTGATGGCGGTGCCCGCCGCTCCACAGGAACGCCTGGACAAGGTGGCCAAGCTGATCGCGGCCGACATGGTGGCTGAGGTCTGCTCCATCTATCTCCGCCGCGCCGGCGACGTGCTCGAGCTGTTCGCGACCGAAGGTCTCAATCCCGGCGCCGTGCATCAGACCCGGCTGCAGTTCGGCGAGGGCCTGGTCGGCCATATCGCGGCGCATGCCCGGCCGGTTGCATTGGCTGATGCTCAGACGCATCCCAACTTCGTCTTTCGACCGGAGACGGGCGAGCAGATCTACCATTCCCTGCTGGGCGCGCCGATCCTGCGCGGCGGACGCGTGATCGGGGTGCTGGTCGTTCAGAACCGCACGCGCCGGCACTACGACGACGAGGAAGTCGAGGCGCTGCAGACGATCGCCATGGTCCTGGCCGAAATCGTCACCGGCAGCGACCTGCTGAGCGCCGAGGAGCTGCTGCCGGTTGACGGCATCGGGCTCTTGCCGCTGCGCCTGGACGGCATCTGCGTCAACCCCGGCCTGGCGATGGGCCGGGCCGTGCTGCACAAGCCGCCGATCCACGTGGAGCGGCTGGTCGCCGATGATCCGGTCGCCGAACTCCGCCGTTTCGAGACGGCGCTCGCCGGCATGCACAGCGCCCTCGACGACTTGCTCGCAGGATCGCGCGTCGCGCAAGAGGGCGAGCACGGCGAGGTTCTGGAGACCTTCCGCATGTTCGCGCAAGATCGCGGCTGGTTGCGGCGGATCCGCGAGGCAATCCAGACCGGCCTGACCGCCGAGGGCGCCGTGCAGATGGTCGCGGGCGAAACCCACTCGCGCATGGGCCAGGTCACAGACCCCTATCTGCGCGAACGGCTGAGCGACCTGGAAGACCTGTCGAACCGGCTGCTGTCGCACCTGACCGGAGACGAGCGCAGGACTTCGGCCGCGGACGCGCCGGAGGACACCGTGCTGGTCGCCCGCAATCTGGGGCCGGCCGAGCTGCTGGAGTACGAGAAGGCGAACTTGCGGGCGGTGGCTCTCGAGGAGGGCTCGCCCATGGCCCACGTGGCCATCATCGCGCGGGCGCTCGGGGTTCCGGTGGTCGGACGGGTGAGCGGCCTGCTCGACAAGATCGACACGGGCGAGCCGATGATTGTCGACGGTGACAACGCCCAGGTCTTCGTCCGCCCCGGAGAGGATGTCCGCCAGACCTTCGCGCGCAGCATCGCGGCACAGGCGCGCCGGCAGGCCGCTTTTGCCGCCCTGCGCGATCTGCCGCCGGAGACGCGGGACGGGGTGCGGGTCTCGCTCAACCTGAACGCCGGGCTGCTGATCGACTTGAAGGCGCTCGACACCGCCGGCGCCGACGGCATCGGCCTCTATCGCACCGAGATCCCATTCATGACCCGGGCGTCCTTCCCGGATGTGGACGAGCAGGCCCGGCTCTACGGCCAAGTGCTCGAGGCAGCCGGCGACCGGCCGGTGGTGTTCCGCACCCTGGACGTGGGCGGCGACAAGGCGTTGCCCTATCTACGGAGTCCGGCCGACGACAATCCGGCGATGGGCTGGCGGGCGCTGCGGGTCGCCCTCGACCGTCCTGCCATGCTGCGCCAGCAGCTGCGGGGCCTGCTGCGGGCGGCGGCCGGCCGCGAGCTGCGCGTCATGTTCCCGATGGTCACGGAAGTCCAAGAGTTCGAGGCCGCCCGGCAGCTCCTGGATCTGGAGATCGCACGGGAACGCGGCCTGGGCGGCGAGCTGCCGACGCGCGTCCTGGCCGGCGCCATGCTGGAGGTGCCGCTGCTCGTTTGGCAGCTGCCAGCGCTGCTGCCGCGGCTCGACTTTTTGTCGGTCGGCAGCAACGACCTGCTGCAGTTCCTGTTCGCCAGCGACCGGGGCAATCCGCGCCTGGCCAACCGATATGATTCGCTGGCGCCGCCGGTTCTGGCAATGCTGCGCGGGGTGGCGTCCGCCTGCGCGAAGCACGGCGTGCCGGTCACACTGTGCGGCGAAATGGCGGGACAGCCGCTCGAAGCGATGGCGCTGGTGGGGCTCGGATTTCGCTCGCTGTCGATGACGGCGGCGTCCGTCGGGGCGGTTAAAGCTATGCTACGCAGTCTAAATTTGGCGGCACTTGGGGATTATATGCGGGATTTCGACAACCTTCCGGACCACAGCCTTAGGGAAAAGCTGCGCGCTTTCGCCATCGATCATGGCGTCGAAATCTAGATCTGCGTGGCGAGTGGGCCTACGTCGTTGCCAGACCGTCGCCGCTTCTGTTAAGAAGGATTAGTGGGAGGCGGGGCGGCGAATCAACGGGGATTGAGTCGCTCTCTCATTAACCATTTTGTCACACAATATCGGGCAGCTTAGGGACTGCAGCCGGAACCCTTAACGGCTGCGTGTTAACCAAGGTATTTGTTGCATCGATTGTCATGAGCAACGCTAGGCGCGAAATCCGGGTTATCGAAGAGGCCGACCCAGAACAGGCTGGCAGGGAGGCCTTCAAACGGAACCGGCCCGAAGCGGATGCATCGTCGGACGCCTTCATGGCCGGGGCCGATGAGACGCGCGCGGACGCCCCCCAAATTGCGACACCGTTCAGCACCGACGGCCTGCGCGGGATCGATTCCGAGAGCTACCTGACGGGCTCAAGCCTGGGCGTGGCGCTGCGGCAGGCCCGGCTCAAGCGCAAGTTCGGCCTGGATGACGTGGCCGAAGTGCTGCACATCCGCAAGGAGTATCTGCAGGCCATCGAGCAGGGCAACTATCGGGTTCTGCCCGGTCCGACTTATGCCGTGGGCTTTGTCCGGGCGTATGCCGGCCATTTGGGTCTCGACACGGCGAAGGCGATCCAGCGCTACAAGGCGGAGGCCAGCGACCAGGATCCGAGGACCGAACTGACCTTCCCCAAGCCGACGCCGGATACCCGGCGGCCGGGTGCAGCGGTCTTGATCGGCGCCATTATCGTGGCCGTCGTGCTGTTCGGTGCCTGGTACATGTTCTCGGGCGGTGAGGCGCCGGAGGCGGAGACAGCCACTCAGGCGCCGACCGCCACGGAGGCTCAGCCGGCCGAGAGCCCGACGACCGAGCCCGCCAAACCCGCGGCCCCGAAGCAGTCCGCCGCGCCAGCGGCTCCGACGCAGTCTGTCGCCGCACCGACCGAGGCACCGGTCCCAGCCCCGACGCCCCGCCCCACTGCGGCGCCGGCGGCCGATCCGGCGCCCACCGTCGCAGAGCCCGTGCCGGTGCAGGAGCCCGACACCGCAGCCGCGGCAGCACCGGAGGAGGAGGCCGCGGTCGCCGATGACACGACCCCGGAACAGACCACCGTCGAGGACGGAGCGGTTCCGGAGCAGGCCGCGACTGTCCCGACCGCGCGCGTTCAAGTGACCGTGGTGAGCGACAGTTGGGTGCAGATCCGCAATGCCGAGGGCGCCGTAATCTTCACCAAGCTGTTGCGTCCGGGCGATATCTATGAGCCGCCGGCCGACCAGTTTGGCCTGACGCTGCTGACCGGCAACGTCGGGGCGCTGAGGATCAGGGTGGACGGCAACGAATTGCCGCCGCTTGGGGAGAGCGGCGAAGTCCGCAGGGACATCTCCCTCGACGCTGATAGCTTGTTGGCCGGCGCCGGCGCCTCCGAATAGAGCCGCCGGTGTCGTCGTTACAGCCGGCCCGCGGCACCCACGACCTTCTCCCTGAGCAACACCGTCGTCACCGCCAGGTCATCGAGACTGCGCGCGAGATTGCGGCGCTCTATGGCTTCGCCGAGATCGCCACGCCGATCTTTGAGTTCTCCGAGGTGTTTCGGCGCACCCTGGGGGACACCTCCGATATCGTCACCAAGGAGATGTATACGTTCGAGGATCGTGGCGGCGCCGAGATCACCTTGCGGCCGGAAGCCACCGCCGGCATCGCCCGCGCCTTGATCTCGGGCGGGCTGGCGCAAGAGTTGCCGCTCAAGTTCTTCACTCACGGCCCGATGTTTCGCTACGAGCGGCCGCAGAAGGGGCGGTTGCGCCAGTTCCATCAGATCGACATCGAAGTGCTGGGCGTGCCCGAGCCCCTGGCCGATATCGAGATCATCGCGGTAGGTGCGCATATCCTCGAGGCGCTCGGCGTTCTGGGCAAGACGACCCTGGAGCTCAACACCCTCGGCGATGCGGAAAGCCGCAAGGCCTACCGCGAGGTGCTGGTCGACTATCTGCAAGGCCATCGGGACGAGTTGTCCGAGGACAGCCGCGAGCGGCTCACGCGCAATCCACTGCGCATTCTCGATTCCAAGGACGAGGGCGACCGCCGCATCCTGATGGATGCGCCGCTGTTCCCGGACTACCTGACGGGCGAGGCGACCGATTTCTTCGCCGAGGTCCGCACCGGCCTCGACGCGCTGGGCATCGGCTACAGCCTGAACCCGCGGTTGGTGCGCGGTCTCGACTACTACTGCCATACCGCCTTCGAGTTCACCACCGAGGCGCTGGGCGCCCAGGGTGCGGTGATCGCCGGTGGCCGGTATGACGGTCTGGTCGAGGCCATGGGCGGAGCGCCCACCGCCGGCACCGGCTGGGCGGGCGGCATCGAGCGCCTGGCACTGCTGATCGACGAGCCGACCGGATCGCCACGGCCGGTGGCTATCGTCCCGATCGGTGACGCGGCCGCCCAACGCGCCCTCGGCCTGGCCGCCGAACTGCGTCACGCCGGCATCTCGGTCGAACTGGGCTACCGTGGCAATCTCTCCAAACGGCTCAAGCGGGCGAACAAGCTGGGTGCGCGTGCGGCCGTACTGCTCGGCGAGGACGAGCTCGCGCGCGATGCCGCGACGGTGCGCGACCTAGATACCGGGGACCAAGAAGAGGTACCCTTGGGCGGGCTCAAGGAGCACCTTGCCAAATACAGCTAGCGGGCCATGGCGACAGCCACGTCATTCCCGCCCGGCCTGTTCGTGGTCGGCGTCAATCATCGATCCGGCACGGCAGCCTTGCGGGACCAGTTGTTCGTAGACGAGTTGGCGCTGCCCGACTTGCTCGCCCGGCTGCGCGCCGCGGGCGTGGGACAGGCGATCGTGCTGTCGACCTGCGACCGGATCGAGGTCCAGGCGGTGCATCCGGATGCCGCCGGCACGGCGCCCGCGGTGGTGGCGCGGGCGCTGGCCGAACAGGCGGGGGTCGACCCCGCGTCCCTGAACGGCCAGACCTACCATCTTGCCGGTGAGGACGCGCTGCACCACATCTTCGCGGTCGCCGCGTCGCTGGACAGCCAGGTACTCGGCGAGCCGCAGGTGTTCGGCCAGGTCAAGGCGAGCCATCGTCTGTCCCGCGACCAAGGGATGACCGGCCCGGAGCTGGAGCAGGTGCTGCAGGCGGCCTATGGCGCAGCCAAGCGCGTCCGCACCGAGACACCGATCGGCGAAAGGCCGGTGTCGATCGCCGCGATCGCGGTATCGCTGGCCCGCGATGTGCACGGCGATCTCAGCCGCTGCACCATGCTGATGATCGGCGACGACGACATGGGCGGCCTGGTCGTCGAGCATATGCAGTCCGCGGGGCTTGGCCGGCTCTTGGTCACCGCTCCGAACGAGCGCCGGGCGGAGGCCGTGGCCAGGCAATTCGATTGCCACCTGGTCCCTTATGACGCGTTGGCCGACATGCTGCCCGAGACGGACATTGTCCTGGCGGCGCAGGCGTCCCGGCGCTACATCATCGATGCGGAGATGGTCGAGGCCGCGCTGAAGCGCCGACGGCGCAAGCCGCTCTTTTTGATCGACGTGGCGATCCCCGGCAATATCGCCCCCGAGGTCGATCGGGTCGAGGAAGCCTTCCTCTACGACCTTGAGGACCTGGAAAAGGTCGCGCTGGAAGGCCGCGCCGATCGGCAAACCGCGGCCGATGACGCGCACCGGATCATCGCGGCGGAAGTGGCGTCCTACTGCCGCGGCCAGGCGGAGCGGTCGGCGGTCCCGACGCTGACCATGCTGCGGGCGCATTTCGAGGCGGTGCGCAGCGAGGTGCTGCGGGACGCCGGCAAGGATGCGGACCGGGCGACGCAGCTCTTGATCAATCGGCTGCTGCACGATCCGCAGACGGTGCTGAGGGATCTGGCCGCCACCGAGGGCGACGCCGAAGCCGTAGCCGCCCACCGCCTGCTCCGGCGTTTGTTTCGGCTGGCGGACAGAAAGGGAAGGAACGAGAGCTAACGATGCAGGAGAATCTGGATCGGATCCTGGCCAGGCATGAGGAGCTGGCCGCGCTTCTGGCCCAGGGGCCGGGCGCCGACGCGCAGGAATTCGGCCGTCTGTCGAAGGAGTATGCCGACCTGACCCCGGTGGTCGAGGCGATCCATGCGCTCAAGGACGCGGAGAAGGAGGCGGGCGATCTGGCCGAGATCCTGGCCGATCCCGAGAGCGACGCCGAGATGAAGGAACTGGCGGACGCGGAGTTCCGGGAACTCAAGAAAGGCATTCCCGAGCTGGAGCAGCGGCTCAAGGTCATGCTGTTGCCGCGGGACGCGGCCGACGCCCGGAACGCGATCCTCGAGGTGCGCGCCGGCACCGGCGGCGACGAGGCCGCGCTGTTCGCCGCCGACCTGTTCCGCATGTACCAGCGCTATGCCGAACGGCGCGGCTGGAAGTTCGAGCCGTTGGGGGCCACCGATACCGGGATCGGCGGGCTCAAGGAGGCCAGCGCCGAGATCTCTGGACGGGACGTATTTGCCAGGCTCAAGTTCGAATCCGGCGTGCACCGGGTGCAGCGGGTGCCGGAGACGGAGTCGAGCGGCCGGATCCACACATCGGCCGCAACGGTGGCGGTGCTGCCCGAGGCCGAGGAGGTGGACGTGGAGATCGATCCGAACGACCTGCGCATCGACGTGTTTCGAGCCAGCGGCCCCGGCGGCCAGTCGGTCAACACCACCGACAGCGCGGTGCGCATCACCCATGTGCCGACGGGCATCGTGGTCAGCCAGCAGGACGAGAAGTCCCAGCACAAGAACAAGGCCAAGGCCATGAAGGTGCTGCGCGCCCGCCTCTACGAGGCCGAGCGCGCCAAGCAGGATGCCGAGCGCGCCGCCACCCGCAAGGGGCAGGTCGGGTCCGGCGACCGCTCCGAGCGGATCCGCACCTACAACTTCCCGCAGGGCCGGGTCAGCGATCACCGCATCAACCTGACCCTGCACAAGCTCGAGCGCATCCTGGACGGCGAGATTGACGAGCTGGTCGAGGCGCTCACCGCCGAGGACCAGGCAGCCCGGCTGGCCGAGATCGAATGAGTGCGCCGCTGCCAGACCTGTCGGAGGAGGCCAGTTTGCGGGCGGCGATGGCCGCGGCAGCCGGTGCGCTCGAAGCCGCCGGCGTGGCAAGCCCGCGGCTGGACGCGCGCCTGTTGCTGAGCGAGGCCCTGGCCCGCGAACAGGGGTGCGATCCCGATCCCTTGGCGTCGATCCTGGGCGCTCGCGACGAAACCCTAAGGCCGGCTGTCCTGCAACGCTTCCAAGGGTACGTACGGCGGCGCTGCGCGCGGGAGCCCGTCTCGCGCATCCTGGGCCGGCGCGAGTTCTGGAGCCTCACCGTCAAGGTCACGCCCGAGACCCTGGACCCGCGGCCCGACAGCGAGACTGTAGTCGAGGCGGTGCTGGCCGAGATCACCGACCGGTACGCGCCGCTCCGGCTGCTTGATCTGGGCACCGGAACCGGGTGTCTGTTGCTGGCGCTGTTGCGTGAGCTGCCCCAGGCCGTTGGCTTGGGGATCGATGTTTCCGCCGATGCCTGCGCCGTGGCGCGCGAGAACGCCGCCACGCTGGGTCTGGCTCAGCGCGCCAAATTCGCCCAGGGGGATTGGCAGGCGGGGGTTGCGGGCCCATTTAACGTAATAGTCACCAATCCACCTTATGTTCCGGATGGTGATTTCGAGCGATTGGCACCCGAGATCGCGGGCTACGAGCCGCGCCGGGCGCTGTCAGGGGGAGCCGACGGGCTCGATTGTTACCGGACGTTGGTCCCGGGATTGGCAGGGCTCCTGACATCGGATGGCTGCGCCGCCCTCGAGATTGGCACCGAGCAGAGCGAAGCGGTCATCGCGCTCTTAAACCAGCACGGTTTCGCCGAAGCGTTCATCCGTCGGGACCTTGCAGGGCATCCGAGATGCGTGTTGGCCCGGCTCTAGACACTGGAAAAGCAAGCCGTCTTCGGAGGTGATTTTTTGCTGTGGCATCGGCGGGGACTTTTTGCTAAACACTTTGGGTAGACATTGCACTGTTGAGTGCAGTCGTAATCCCGAACATCGCTTGCCCGCCCGCCGAGCGCAACCAGCGACGCTTTCGCCTGAGAAGGCCAACAGGGATTCGAATAACAGTCCGTAAGTGAAGGTGAGATGAGACAACCAAACTTCCGCCGCGGCCGGGGTCGCGGCAGTGCGAGGCGTGTGAACGGCCGCAATCAGACGTTCGACAGCAATGGTCCGAACGTGAAAGTCAGGGGAACCGCGCCCCAAATATTGGAGAAGTATTTGGCGCTGGCACGGGACGCCGCGGCATCCGGCGATCGGATCATGGCCGAGAATTACTACCAGCATGCGGAGCATTATCACCGCATCATCAGCGCCAACGGAGCCTCCTCCGACCGCGAAGGCGGATCCCGGGGCGGCAACGGCGCCGCCGACCAGGGCGGTCGGCAGGGCAAGGGCGGCAGGCACAGAGACCAGAGAGACCAGCAAGAGGCCGCCGCGCCCCAGAAGGCTGCAGAGGAGCCGCGGCAGGCCGCGGCCGGGGATGGGGATGGCGCGGCAGAGGCCATCGTCGAAAAGACCGAGCCCGTGGTCGAGACGACATCGGAGGAGTCCGCAGCCTCCGCTGACGGGGGAGAGGTTCCGGAAGAGGAGCCGGCGCCGGCTTGAGGCCGCCGCGGCAGTCCGACTCTCACATCAAGACGCGTTGATCGCGCCCCGGCGTCAGTCGCCGGGCACAACGGTGTCGCCCGTACGCACGGTGCCGCCGGCAATCACCTCGGCATAGACCCCCATGTCCAGGTGCCCGAAACCCTCGCGCAGGCTCTTCGGGATATTGAGGTCCCGCTGCGCGGTCTCCGGGTTGACATTGGTCGCCGCACAGCGCTCGATCCGCTCGATGACGCGAAGCCGCGCCGCGCCGATCGAGAGCTCCCGTCCGACCCAGTAGAATTCCTGCCAGGGCAGCGCGCCCTCGACATAGAGGTTGCCGCGAAACCGCAGCGGCTCGACCGAGCCGCGCACGACCCGTTCCAGGTCCGCGACGCTCGCCAGGTTGATGATCGACAGCCATTTGTCCGGCATGTCGGTGAACATCGTCCCGGGCGCTTCCACCAGATGGGCGTTGCCGCGGGCATCCTCGCCCAGGAAGGCGCTGAGGAACTGGTCGATGACCGCGCGGCCGGCCGCGCTGGACACGTCCCCGCTCGCCACCTCCTTACCGTCGCGCAGGATCGTCAGATGGTTGCTGGCGGCGTCGAAGCGGCTCTGGATCCGGGCCAGCCGCTCGTGGCGCTTGAGCATGACGAAGCTGTCCGGGGGCTGCCAGGTCGGGCGGTGCGGGTCGCAGCGCGAGGCCGCATGGGTGATGGCGAAGCGCCGGTCGCCGGGCACGCCCTCGCCGGGGGCCAGCTCGACGGCCTCGAGCGTCTCGGCGGTCATGCCCTTGACGGGATAGCGGCGGATATGGCTGAGGGATATGGCCATCGGCGGATCATAGGTGAGTGGCCCGGCCTGGCAAGGCCGGCATGGGGCGCTTGGGCAGCCTATCCCGCCTTGCAGTGAAACCGCTGGATTTCCATATACCTGATGGACGCCAGTAAGGGCCAATCAACGTCCAGGTTGCGGGATTTGGTATGCGCGAAATCGGTCGGAGTTTAGGAGCGAGGAGGAAGGACATGCCGCGCATATTCGACGACGAGAGACGCTAAGGCCGGCCGATTTCGCCATATCCCGAGGGACGGGGCGAATTTGGGCCAGAGCGTTGTCGAGAACAGCTCGTGATGCGACCAGCATCAGAACGCTGTCCTCTCCTAGCTCTGACCCAAATTCGCTCCCGCCAAAACCGCAGCCCGGACGCCGAATGGCCCTAGGGTCCACCAACCTGTCCCGCCGCCTCAGGGGGACGCCATAAGAGGATTGGTAGCGCATGAATTTCGACCATTACACCGAGCGGTCGCGTGGCTTCGTGCAGGCCGCTCAGACCATCGCACTCCGCGAAAATCACCAGCGTTTTACCCCGGAGCATGTTCTTAAAGCGCTCCTGGACGACCGAGAGGGCCTGGCCGCCAACCTGATCCGCGCCGCCGGCGGCGACCCGGCGGCGGCCTTGCGCGGGGTCGAGGCCGCGCTCGACAAGATGCCGCGGGTCGAAGGGGCCGGGGCGGGCCAGCTCCACCTCGCGCCCGAGACCGCGCGCCTGTTCGATGCGGCCGACAAGCTGGCCGAGAAGGCGGGCGACAGCTTCGTCACCGCCGAGCGGCTGCTGCTGGCGCTGGCCATGGCGACGGGCACGGCCGCGGCCCAGGCGCTGGCCGATGCCGGGGTCAGCCCCCAGGCCCTGAACGGCGCCATCGAGGACATCCGCAAGGGCCGCAAAGCGGACACGGCCACGGCCGAGGAGGGCTATGACGCCCTCAAGAAGTACGCCACCGATCTGACGGCGCTGGCCCGTGAGGGCAATCTCGATCCGGTGGTCGGCCGCGACGAGGAGATCCGCCGCACCATCCAGGTGCTGTCGCGCCGGACCAAGAACAACCCGGTGCTGATCGGCGAGCCGGGGGTGGGCAAGACCGCCATCGCCGAGGGGCTGGCCCTGCGCATCGTCAACCGCGACGTGCCCGAGAGCCTGCAGGACAAGCGGCTGATGGCGCTTGACCTGGGGGCGCTGGTCGCCGGCGCCAAGTTCCGCGGCGAGTTCGAGGAGCGGCTCAAGGCGGTCTTGTCCGAGATCAAGGCCCAAGCCGGCGAGATTATTCTGTTCGTCGACGAGCTGCACACCATCGTCGGGGCCGGCGCCGCCGAAGGCGCCATGGACGCCTCCAACATGCTCAAGCCGGCCTTGGCGCGGGGCGAGCTGCATTGCGTCGGCGCGACCACGCTCGACGAATACCGCAAGCATGTGGAGAAGGACGCGGCGCTGGCCCGCCGCTTCCAGCCGGTGTTCATCGCGGAGCCGACGGTGGCGGACACGATCTCGATCCTGCGCGGCCTCAAGGAGAAGTACGAGCTGCATCACGGGGTGCGCATCACGGACGGCGCCATCGTCTCCGCCGCGACGCTCTCCAATCGCTACATCACGGACCGCTTCCTGCCGGACAAGGCCATCGATTTGATGGACGAGGCGGCGAGCCGCTTGCGCATGGAGGTCGACTCCAAGCCCGAGGAGATCGACGAGCTGGACCGGCGCATTATCCAGCTCAAGATCGAGCAGTCGGCCCTGCAGAAGGAGACCGACAAGGCCTCGAAAGAGCGCCTCAAGAGCCTCGAGAAGGAGCTCGCGGAGCTGGAGAAGAAGTCCGCTGATCTGACGTCGGTGTGGCAGGCCGAGAAGGAGAAGCTCGCGGGCGCGCACAAGATCAAGGAAGAGCTGGACCGGCTGCGCGGCGAGCTCGAGATCGCCCAGCGCAAGGGCGACCTGGAGCGGGCCGGCGAGATCATGTACGGCCGGGTGCCCGAGCTCGAGCAGCGGCTGGCCGAGGCGGAGGGCGCCGAGAGCCAGCGCATGCTGAACGAGGAGGTCAAAGACGGCGACATCGCCGCCGTGGTCTCACGCTGGACGGGCATTCCCGTGGACAAGATGCTCGAGGGCGAGCGCGAAAAGCTCTTGCAAATGGAAGACGCGCTGCGCGGCCGGGTGGTCGGCCAGGACGACGCCATCGTCTCGATCTCGAACGCCGTGCGCCGGGCGCGGGCCGGCCTGCAGGACCCGAACCGGCCGATCGGCTCGTTCCTGTTCCTCGGCCCCACGGGCGTCGGCAAGACCGAGCTGACCAAGGCGCTGGCCGCCTTCCTGTTCGACGACGAGCACGCCATGGTCCGGGTCGACATGTCGGAATACATGGAGAAGCATGCGGTCGCCCGGCTGATCGGCGCGCCGCCCGGCTATGTCGGCTACGAGGAGGGCGGGGCGCTGACCGAGGCGGTCCGGCGCCGGCCCTATCAGGTGGTGCTGTTCGACGAAGTCGAGAAGGCGCACCCGGACGTCTTCAACGTGCTCTTGCAGGTGTTCGACGACGGGCGCCTGACCGACGGCCAGGGCCGCACGGTGGACTTCACCAACACGCTCATCGTCATGACCTCGAACCTCGGCAGCGACATCCTGGCCAACCAGGCGGAGGGCCAGGACACGGACGCGGTGCGCCCCCAGGTCATGGAGATGGTGCGCGCCGCCTTCCGGCCCGAGTTCCTGAACCGCATCGACGAGGTGCTGCTGTTCCACCGGCTGACGCGCGCCCATATGGGCGCCATCGTGGAGATCCAACTGCGTCGGCTCGAGGCCCTCTTGGCCGACCGCAAGATCGTCTTGGAGCTGGACCAGAAGGCCCGCGACTGGCTCGCCGACGCGGGCTACGACCCGGTCTACGGTGCCCGGCCCTTGAAGCGGGTGATCCAGCGCACGCTGCAGAACCCGCTGGCCGGCATGATCCTCGAAGGCAAGATCAAGGACGGCGACCGGGTCGAGGCGACCGCCGGCGAGGCGGGGCTGATCCTGAACGGCGAAGAGGTCCGGGCGGAAGCGGCGTAGCCAAGGCAGCGCATCCATCAATCGCGATAGGGACCCAAGGCACTCATACGTCGACAAGCTCGGCGTGAGGGCCTCGTCCTGAGCCCTCGATCCCGGGCCTGTCGAAGGACGAGGGGCGAGGGACGCGTGCCGGTTGCGCTCGCTGGTCTGGGGTCTTGGGCGGTGCGCCCTATTGCTGCGCGACCGGGACTTCGTCGCTGGCGCTGGCGCTCTGGATGGTGTCCTTCTCCAAGAGCGCGGTCAGCTGTTCGTCCAGACCGGCGCGGACCGACTGAAAGGCGTCCAGTTCCTTGCCCTTGAGCTTTCGTCCCGAGGGCAGGCGCATCTTTTGGGAGTTGATTTTGCGGCCGCTGCGGATCACCTCGTAGTGCAGATGCGGGCCGGTCGAGCGCCCCGTCGACCCCACATAGCCGATGGTCTGGCCTTGGCGCACCCGCTTGCCGGGCCGCATCCCGCGGGCGAACCGGCTCATATGGGCGTAGGCCGTCTTGTAGGTGCTGTTGTGGCGGATGCGGATGTATTTGCCGTAGCCGCCCTTGCGGCCGGCCCGCTCGATCGTGCCGTCGCCGGCCGCGTAGATCGGGGTGCCCCGCGGCGCCGCGAAGTCGGTGCCCCGATGCATCTTGTTGTAGCCGAGGATCGGGTGCCGCCGGCGGCCGAAGCGGGACGAGATGCGCGCCCCGTCGATGGGCGTGCGCATCAGCGCCTTGCGTACGCTTTGGCCCTTTTCGTCGAAGTAGTCGACCCGGCCATCGGCGGTCCGGTGGCGCCACAGCCGGTAGGTCACGCCGGACAGAGTGAGGGACGCATACAGGATGTCGCCGGGCCGATCGACGCCGCGCTCTTCGTTGCGGAAGCGCTCGTACATTACGGAGAAGCCGTCGCCCGCGCGGATGTCGCGCTGAAAATCCACGTCGAAACTGAAGATGTGGATCAGATCCACCATGACCGGCGGCGGCACCTGTTGCTCAACGCCCGCGACATAGAGGCTCGAATCGATCTCACCGGCACCGTGCTCCAGCGAGCGAGTCAGCGCATGGTTGATTTCCTGTGCCGTGAACCCGCCCTGCGGGTCGCGCGTGACGGTGACCGAGCGGTCCACATCCGTGTCCAGGCTCATGGACCTGAATCGCTCGACCGCGCCGGGACCACGCAGGAATTCGAAGACGAGTTCCTGGCCGGCGCGCAGCCGGCGGGGATCGAACCGCTTGCGCAGCGCGACGATGGCGCGATGGGCCTCCTCGCGGTCGACGCCGGCCTTGATCATCATCTGCATGAGGGTCTGACCGCGTCCGACCTTGAGCTTGCGGAAGATCGGCTGCGGCGCCCACTGGGTCCGGGGCCAGATGAGCTCCGGATCGAAGCCCGTTTCCGAAACGAGCGGCAGGTCCGCGGGGACGGACAGGGCGGCGATCTGCGCGCCCTGGGCGTGGGTCGCGGCCGGCTCCAGGGGCATGCCGCGCGGGTCCGGCGCCACCGCACCGCCTTCGGCGTGGGTCGCGGCCGGCTCAAGCTCCATCCCCTCGGCGGCGAGGCCGGCGACCGAGTCGGACGGCGTGCCGGCGGGTCCCGTGGGGACGAGCTGAGCGGTGTAGACGACAATGGCGACGGCTGCGGCAATGACGGCGGCAAGCTGCAGTCGGGGGCGCGAAAGAGCCCGTTTCCAAGCTGCGGATCCCTGTGTGGCGGACTGATTCGGTACGGGCTCGGAGGGCGAGACATCGATTATCGGGCCCTCCGGACGGCGATCGGCGCCCGTGCCCAGCGCCCCGAGCCGCTCCTTGGCCACGGACGCGGACGCCTGGCGGCGGCCCGGCAGCGTCCCCCAAAGGCCTCTCTTCCGCCTCCCCCAAGGCGGTCTAAAGGATTGATTGCCCAGACTCATTTCCGACCCGTGCTGTTCCCCCGTCGGCCCCGGCCGTTTAGGGTTGATTAACCTCCCATACAGTAGCGGGCAGAGAGTAAAGGCCCGGTGAACAGGACGGATGGAAGCGCGGGCCATAGGTCCGGCCCCATCCCGCAGTCAATCAACCATTTCTATGAATCACACCGGCTGGAATTTGGCCAGTCCGATTGCGGTCGCCCCCGGTACAGGGCGCCCCGATGCAATGCGGCGCGGCATGGCGACGCACCTCGCCGAACCTCGGCGCCGGCCGCGCGATTCTTTGCCGCTCGGCGGCGGAAGCTATTGACAGTGGTTAAGGCATCCTTATATATCTCTAGTTCGTACTGAGCGGGGCCCCGCGGGTCCCGCCGGTTTTTCTTCGCTCTTTGTCATCGTGAAGATCCGGAAGGGATGCGCAGGCGGCGGCGCGTCGGAAGACATGTCCGCTCGCATTTGCGCATCTCGTAGTGACCACATTACGTGAGTGACGTGCGAGCGGGTCTCAGACTTTGCTGAAGTCTAAGGACTTCACGTAAACCTGAGAGTTTGATCCTGGCTCAGAACGAACGCTGGCGGCAGGCCTAACACATGCAAGTCGAACGATGAGGCCCCTTCGGGGGTACATCAGTGGCGCACGGGTGAGGAACGCGTGGGAACCTGCCCTTCGGTACGGAATAACTCAGGGAAACTTGGGCTAATACCGTATACGCCCTACGGGGGAAAGATTTATCGCCGAAGGAGGGGCCCGCGTCGGATTAGCTTGTTGGTGGGGTAACGGCCCACCAAGGCGACGATCCGTAGCTGGTCTGAGAGGATGATCAGCCACACTGGGACTGAGACACGGCCCAGACTCCTACGGGAGGCAGCAGTGGGGAATATTGGACAATGGGGGCAACCCTGATCCAGCCATGCCGCGTGAGTGAAGAAGGCCCTAGGGTTGTAAAACTCTTTCACCGGGGAAGATGATGACGGTACCCGGAGAAGAAGCCCCGGCTAACTCCGTGCCAGCAGCCGCGGTAAGACGGAGGGGGCTAGCGTTGTTCGGAATTACTGGGCGTAAAGGGCACGTAGGCGGCCTGTCTAGTCAGGCGTGAAAGCCCCGGGCTTAACCCGGGAACTGCGCTTGATACTGGCAGGCTCGAGTCCGGGAGAGGATAGTGGAATTCCCAGTGTAGAGGTGAAATTCGTAGATATTGGGAGGAACACCGGTGGCGAAGGCGACTCTCTGGACCAATACTGACGCTGAGACGCGAAAGCGTGGGGAGCAAACAGGATTAGATACCATGGT
>JAAUXY010007178.1_pt1 | contig 24080 bp, 20 predicted proteins | sample 7278121 | NCBI WGS metagenome assembly JAAUXY01 (sample SAMN14350117, study PRJNA611818) | marine sediment metagenome | isolation source: surface marine sediment (1.8m) | place: French Polynesia: Moorea | collected 2018-08 | reverse complement strand
TGCGGGAGGCTTAGCCCGCATTTCTCACCAGGGACCGGGGTGTCACGGCCGAGAGCCGCCGACAGGCTAGGAAAAGGGCGAAGCCCGATGCAGCGCATCGGGCAAGCTCTTTGACGCGGACTGTCGGCGGCTCTCGGCCGCCCCCCACGTGCCATGTTGGGGGTCGCGCCGGGCGGGCCGCCCCCTTTAGGTGATTCAGGGGCGTCGAAGGACTTGACCATAGCGCTGCTATGCTCTGCGGCCGTCTCCTGGCGGATCGAGCGCTGCCCAACGCCCATGGCCACCACGATGACGACCCGGTCCCTGGTGAGAAATGGGGGCTGGCGCGGTAGGCGCGGCCCTGCTAACCGCTGACCATGACCACAGTCGCCCCAGCCTTGCCGCCGACCCGGCGCGGCGGGACGGTTCTGCTCGCCGTGATCTCGTCCGCCGCCGTGGTGGCGATCACCATGGGCATGACCTACCCGTTGCTGTCGCTGGTGCTGGAAGCGCGCGGGTTCAGCGCGGACGAGATCGGCCTGAACGCGGCGTTCTCCGGCCTTGGTCTGATCGCCGGCGCCTTGCTGCTGCCGCCGCTGGCCCGGCGCTACTCGCCCTGGGCGCTGGTCATGGCCTCGATCGCCCTGACCGTGGCCTCGATTGCCGCCTTTCCGCTGGTCGATCAGCTCTGGATTTGGCACGTCCTGCGATTCCTGCTGGGCATCTCGATCAACGCCATCTTCGTGATCGGCGAGGCCTGGCTGAACGAGGTGGCGGCGGACCAGCGCCGGGGACTGATCATCGGGGTGTACGCCACGCTCTTGTCGGCCGGATTTGCGCTCGGGCCGCTGCTGATACCGCTGACCGGCATCGAAGGCTGGCTGCCGTTCGTGGTCGCCATCGTGGTCGTGCTGGTGGCGGCCGCCCCGATGATGCTGCTGCGGTACGAGCGGCCGCGCATCGGGGACCCGGCCCGGCCCGCCATGCGCCGGATGTTCCTGCTGGTGCCGATCCTGTTCCTCACGGTCGGCATGTTCGGCCTGTTCGACGGTGCGGTCCTGGGGCTGTGGACGGTGTTCGCGCAAGCGCGTGGGCTGAGCGAGAGCTTTGCCGCCTATACGCTGGCCGCCCTGGTTGCGGGCAATGCGGTGATGCAGATCCCGATCGGCTGGCTGGCCGACCGGTGGCGCGGGCACGGGATGCTGCTGGTGTGCAGCGCCGGGGTGACCGCGCTCGGCGCGCTGGTCATCGTCGCCGATCTCACGGCCTGGTGGATCTGGCCGGTGCTGGTGCTGTGGGGCGGCTTCGGCTTCGGCACTTACACGGTGGTGCTGGCCCAGCTTGGCCGACGGTTCGAGGGCCCGGACCTGGTCGCGGGGACGGCCGGCTTTGCATTGATGTGGGGGATCGGCGCGCTGGTCGGGCCGGCGGTGGCCGGCACGGCGATCGAGTGGACCGGCTCGGCGGGATTGCCCGGCACCATCGCGGTCACCTACCTGATCCTGACGGTGCTGATCGTGGTTAGACGGCTCTAGCCCTATTGAGCCTCGCGGCGCCAGGCCAGGACCAGGAACGCGGCGGCGAGCGCCAGCGCGATCAGCGGATGGATCAGCGGGACCTGGCGCAGACCGATCACCTGGTAGTCACCGTTCTCCATCAGGCCCAGCCAGCTGCGTCCGGCCTTGGAGCGGTCGGGGCGGACCCGGCGCACCTCGGGGGCCGCGCCCCGGTCGGCGAAGTCGGCCAGCCGGAACACCGTTCCAGCGGTCGCGTCGACCACCTCCTTCACCAGGGCCGCAGTCGACCGCATGTCGGCGAGTTCGACCGGATTGGGCGGACCGGCGGCCGCGATCGAAACATGCTCGTCGTCGGCGATGCGGTACACGCCGGCTTTGTCGATCCGCACCGTGGCTACGGCTCGGCCGCTGTCGTCTTCGACCAGATCCACGCTCTGCTCGGATCCATCGGGGCCGGAGACGGTCACCGGGTTGTCCTTCTCGGTCAGGCTGCGCCGCATGATATGGACCTGATCGCCGCGCACTTCCGCCCGCAGGTCGTTTTCCTCCAGGTCCGGCTCCTTCATCAGCCAGTGCGCGGTGCGGCGCAGCAGCTCGGCTTGCGGTCCGCCGCCTTCGTATCCGCGGGTCCACAGCCACATGTGGTCCGAGAGGACCTGGGCGACCCGGCCCTGCCCGATCCGGTCGAGAATGACCAAGGGCCGGTTGGCCACACCGGTCATCAGGACGTCGCCCGAGATGTGACGCACGTTGACCTGCCGGAACCAGCGCCCCCACTCGGCATCGATCGCTTCGATGTCCTCGCGCGCCGGCCGATTGGCGTCGGGCAGATCGGCGGTCACCGGGTGGCGATGGCCGATGCCGGTGACCATGGGACGGAAGCCTTGCTCGAACACCTGGCCGGTCGGCTCGCCGGGCAGGATGCGGCCGAGCGGGGTCGCGTGCAGGCTGAGCGGGGTGGCAAAGGTCGGTCCGACCGCCTTCAACAAGGCGCCGCCGTTCTGCACATATTCAACGATGTTGCTCAGATAGGCGTAGGGCAGCACGCCACGGCGGCGATAGCGGTCGAAAATGATCAGGTCGAACTCCTCGAGCTTCAGCTCGAACAGCTCGCGCACCGGGAAGCTGATCAGCGACAGCTCGCGGATCGGCGTGCCGTCCTGTTTTTCGGGCGGCCGCAGGATGGTGAAGTGGACCAGATCGACCGACGGATCGGACTTCAAGAGCGAGCGCCAGGTGCGCTCGCCGGAATGCGGTTCGCCCGATACCAGCAGCACGCGCAGCCGGTCGCGCACGCCGTTCAGGGACAGCACCGCGCGGTTGTTCTCCAAGGTCAGCTCGGCGGGGCCCGCATCGGCGATCAGCTCCAGCACCGTCGGACCGCGGCGGTCCAAGGTCAGCGGCAGGGGGACGTCCACACCGACCGGCAGCGAGACCACCGTTTCCTGAGCCTCGGCGCCGTTGCGGCGCACGCGCACCGGCACCAGGGTGCCCGGCGGAGAGGCCGGATCGTCGATCCGCAGGGTCAGCCCCAAGGGTCGGTCGACAATGCCGAAGCGCGGGGCGTTGACCACCACCAGGCGCCGGTCCTGCTCGTCCTCGTTCCCGGTCAGCAGGACATGGAGCGGTCCGGACGGCGCCGACTCGGTGGCCAGGTCGGGTGCGTCGTGGACCTGGCCATCGGTGATCGCGATGGCGCCGGCGAATTGGCGGATCGGAATGTCGGATCGGGCCTGAGCCAACGCGTCGAACAGGCGCGTGCCGCGGTCGGCCGCCTCGCCCAAGCTGCCGGAGGTCACCTCGACCCGGCGCACCTCGAGGTTATCCATCTGCTCGAGCTGCCGCTCCAGCGCGGCGATCGCCGCGTCGGTCGTCTGCGGGCGGTCGGAGATCTGCTGGCTCTGCGAGCGATCGACCACCAGGAGCGCGATGTCCGGGTTCTCGGCGCGCTCCTCGGTCACAATGGCCGGATTGGCGAGCGCCAGCAGCAGCATGGCGGCGGCCAGGGTGCGCCAAGCGGCGCCGGCCGCCCGGCGCCACCACAGAACGGCCAGAACCAGCACCGCGGCGCCGGTCAGCACCCATAGCACCGGCTCCGGGACCAGCGGTGCGAATTGGATCGAGGTGCCTTCCAACATCGCTGCGTTCCTACTGGCCCAGCCGTTCCAAGATGGACGGCACGTGCACCTGGTCGGCCTTGTAGCTGCCGGTGAGCGCGAACATCATCAGATTGACGCCGACCCGGAACGCCATCTCGCGCTGCAAGGTCCCGCCGGGCACCACCGGGAACTGCGGCCGACCGGCATCGTCGACCGCCCAGGCGGCGGCATAGTCGTTGGCGCCGACGATGACGGAGGAGACGCCGTCGTTGACCCGGTCGGCCACCGGCTCGATCCACAGGTCGCCGGACGCCCAGCGGCCCGGGAATTCCTGCAGCAGATAGAACGAGCGGGTGAGCACATGGTCGCGCGGCACCGGCTGCAGGGGCGGGATCGGCAGACGTTGGGAGATCTCGCGCAGGCGGCGGGCGCCCTCGCCATTGATCTCGCCGTCGCGGGTGTCAAAGAAGATGGTTCCGCCGTTCTTCATGAAGCTGGCCAGATTTCGGATCGCACCATCCGACATCGGCGCCTGCTGCCGGTCCAGCGGCCAATAGATCAACGAGTAGAACGACAGCTCGTCACGCGCGGGGTCGAGGCCGATCGGCTCGATCGGCTCCACCGCGGTGCGCTGGGAGAGAATGCGGGACAGTCCGCTCAACCCAGCTTGGCTCACCGCGTCGAGCTGCGGAACGCCGGTGCGGATATAGGCTAGCCGGGTCCACAGCGCAGACTCCAAGGCGCGCTGGTCGGAGCCCTCGAGCTGCGCATCGGCCGGACGCGGTGCAGCGACAAGGGTGGCTGCGACGAGCAGCACCATTGGCGTAGCACGGCCGATGCCGCCAGCCAGCGGGCGCAGCTTCGGTGCCAGGCCGCGCAGCATCAATCCGATCACGCAGTCGGCGAGGAACAGCAGCAGGGCAAGCGTGAACAGACCGGCGCGCAGATCCACCTCGCCCACGCCGTCATAGCTGCCCTGGCTGAAATGGTCCGGCAGGGCGTCCAAGGGCTTCAGGGTTTGCAACCCAGGGCCAAGGTTCAGCGCGCGGCGTCCCGCATCCTGTCCGTAATAGCCGGGCGGGGTCCGCGGCGAGACGGCGCCCTCTGCGATCTCGACCTCGGTCACCGGACGCACATGCACCGGCGGGGCGGCCAGGCGGCCGAAGCCGTCCAGGGTCTGAACCGGCGCGAGCGGTGTATCGCGCGGCACCATGGCCACTCCCTGACCCAGCGCCGCCAGCCGGCGCAACATGTCCACGAACAGGCCGGATAGCGGCAGGTTGCTCCAATCCGAGTTGGCGGTGATGTGGACCAGCACCAGCCAGCCGTCGCCGCGCCGCTCGGCGGTCACCAGAGGCGTGCCGTCGGCAAGCCTGGCCCAGGTCTTGTCGGCCAGATCCAGCGACGGCTCGGCCAGGACCTGCTGGGAGACGGTGACCTCATTCGGCACGTCCAGACCGCTGAACGGACTGTTGCGGTCGAAGGCGGCGAGCTTGGCCGGCTCACCCCACAGCAGAACGCCGCCCAGCGCGCGGCCGCCGCGGCGGAGCTGGACCGGGACGAACAGGTCCGATTGGTCCGCGCTGGCGTCCCGGCGGGCCATCTTGGGGCCGGCAAAGCGCAGGACCAGGCCGCCGCGCTCCATCCACGCGCTGACCGCTTCGGCCTCGGCGCCGGGCTGCGGTCCTTCGTCAACCAGCACCAGCATGGCCTGATCGCGCTGCAGCAGCTCGATGACCGAGCCGCGCGAAACCTCGGCATAGGGCTCCATCGCCCGGTTCAGATAGTAGAACGGGTCGAGCAGGGGGGTGACGCTGTCGTCGGAGCCCGGCGCGACCAGGCCGACCGGGCGGCGGCGCGAGCGTTCGTCGACCAGGAATACCGCGCCGGCGCTCGACTCGCCCTCGATCACCAGCCGGGCCAGCCGGTTGCGCAATTCCAGCGGCAGGTCGATCAGCGCCTCAGCAGTGGTGTCGCTCTCTTCGAAGTAGACGCTCTGGCGAGACAACAGGCGGCCATCGACCGCCAGGGCGCGCACGGTCGCCTCCAGCCGGCCGATCGGCGCGCGCCGTTCCAGCACCAGCTTAAGGTCCGATCCATCGATCTGCGGCTCGCGCAGCAATAGGGCACCGCCACCGTCCGCGTCGTGGCGAACCTCGACCGGACCGAACAGCTCCAGATCGGCGATCAGATCGCGGGTTGCGGCATGCTCCATCCCGTCCGACAACCAGACCACGGCCCCTGCAGAGCTGGCCCCGAACCGCTCAATGGCGTCCAGCGTGGCGGCGTGATCGGCCGCCAGCGGCATCGGCGCCAGTGCCAGCGCCGTCGAGCGCGCCTCGCCGGCGGCCAGCGGCCCGATCACCTGGACCGGGCTGTCGTCGGACGACACGGTCGGCAGCAGCGCAACCGGCCGGTTGTCGCGTTCCGCTTTGTCCACGATATCGGCGATCAGTTCCTGCCGGTTCGGCCAGTCCTTGGCCGCGGCCCAGCTGTTGTCGACGACGAGCAGAACCGGGCCGTTGCCGAGCAGGCCGCGCGACGGGTTCAGCACCGGACCGGCAAACGCAAGAATGATCAGCCCGGCGATGGTGATGCGCAGCAGAATCAGCCATGGCGGCGTGGTGTGCGGGGTCTGTTCCTCGGCCTGGAGGCCGAGCAGCAGCCGGATCGGCGGGAACTGGATCAGCTTCGGGACCGGCGGCAGGACGCGCAGGATCAACCACAGCAACGGCAGACCGAGCAGTCCGATCAGCGCCCACGGCGTGGTGAAACCGACCGGGCCAAGCACCAGGAACAGCCCGGTCGCGAGGACCAGCACGCTCCATGGCACCACATAGGCCAAGGTCTTGAGGTCGGTCGGCATCACTCAAAGGTCTCCAGCGGCGAGGTCAACGCCACATAGGCAGCCAGCACCGCTTGCTCGGGCGGCCGACTGGTCAAGTGCTGGGTGAACGACCAGCGCGCCGCGCGCGCCAGATCGGACAAGGCCGCGGTGTGCTGCTCGAGCCGCTTGAGATAGCTGTCCCGCACCGCCTCGACACGGCCGAGCAGCGGCTGATCGGCCTCATCCTCCATGCCCGAGAACCGGGCCCGGCCCTTGAACGGCAGGCTGGTCTCGGCCGGATCCAGCACCTGAACCAGATGGCCGCGTACGCCGCGGGCCACGAACCGGCCAATGTAGCGCTCGATGCTGCCGATCGGGGCCAGGAAATCGCTAATGAACATGGCATGGCCGTAGCGCGGCAGCGGTTCGAACGGCGCTTCGTTGGCGCTGGCCGGATTCGGCGCGAGCAGGCGCTCGGCGATCAGGTGCAGCGTGTTGCGGCGGTTCTGGGGACGCGTGTGCTCGCCCAGCAAGGCCACCCGCTCGCCGCCGCGCAGCAGCAGGTTGACAACCGCCAGCAGCACGAGCTGCGCGCGATCGCCCTTGGGGACAAGCGTCGGGGCGGAGGCGTAGTTCATGGAAGCGGACCCGTCGCACCAAAGCCAAACGCTCTGCGCCGCCTCCCACTCGTTCTCGCGGACGAACAGTTGCTGGCCCTTGCCGGACGCCCGCCAGTCGATCAGCTTGGCGTCGTCGCCGGTCTGATAGCGGCGGAATTGCCAGAACGTCTCGCCCTGTCCGACGCGCCTGCGACCGTGCACGCCCTGCGACACCGTCGAGGCGACACGATCGGCGGCGACCAGCAGCGGCGGAAAACGCTGGCTGAGCGCTTCGGCGCGATCCGTCGCGGTGCGCGCGCCGGTGGCTTGTGCGGAAAGGGAGCCGATCATTCGCTGTTGCGGGGTCCGGGTGTGCCCGGCGCTATCCGGCTTCGGCCACCAGCCGGTCGATCACATCTTCCAGGCTGATGCCTTCGGCGCGGGCTGCGAAATTCAGGGCCATGCGATGGCGCAACACCGGTCCGGCCAGCGCCGTCACGTCGTCCACCGATGGTGCGTATCGGCCTTCCATCAAGGCGCGGGCGCGCACCGCCAGCATGAGCGCCTGGCTGGCGCGCGGGCCAGGGCCCCAGGCGACGTGATCGCGCACCATCGGGTCGTCGCTGGTGTCCGGGCGTCCGGCCCGGACCAGGCGCAGAATCGCTTCCAGCACGCTTTCGCCAACTGGAACCCGGCGGACCAGCTTCTGGGCGGACTGTAGGTCGGTGGGCTTCATCACCCGGTTGGGCTGCGCGTCCTCGGCCCCGGTGGTTGCCAGCATCATCTGGCGCTCGGCCTCCAGGCTCGGATAGCCGACGTCGATCTGCAGCAGAAAGCGGTCAAGCTGGGCTTCCGGCAGCGGATAGGTGCCCTCCTGCTCCAGCGGGTTCTGGGTGGCCAGCACGTGGAACGGGTTGGGCAGCGGATGGGGTTGGCCGGCGACTGAAACCTGATGCTCCTGCATCGCCTGCAACAACGCCGACTGCGTGCGTGGGCTGGCCCGGTTAATCTCATCGGCCATCAGCAGCTGGGCGAACACGGGACCCTTGATGAACCGGAACGCGCGCCGCCCGCTGTCGGTCTCTTCCAGCACTTCGGACCCGAGGATGTCGGCCGGCATCAGGTCCGGGGTGAACTGAACCCGCTTGTCCTCCAGGCCGAGCACGGTGCCCAGGGTCTCGACCAGCCGCGTCTTGGCCAGGCCGGGCACGCCGATCAACAGAGCGTGACCACCGGACAGCAACGTGACCAGGGACAGGTCGATGACTTCGTCTTGACCGTAGATCACCGCCCCAATCTGCGTGCGCACCGACGCCAGCTGCGCGCCGAGCGCCTCGACCTCACCAATCAGGATTTCAGGATCTTCGGCTTGAATGGGCGTAACCTTCGAGGTGGGAGACCGCTTGGATCGGGTGGTCAAGGCGTGGCTCTCCTATCCGTGATGGTGCGCCGATGTGCCAATGGAATCTCCACCTTATTGGCCACATGCTAAGCGCGCAGACTAACATGGGCGGGGGCGAAGCCGCACCCGCCGATAGGCTAAATATGGGACAGCGAGCCTATCCTGCCAGGACGATGGGGCGAGATTTACACAACACAGTGTGAAGAACATGGCGGAAACCAAGACCCGTGGGCCGACCGAGCAGTTGGCCGAGCGAATCCGCCGCGGCAGCCGAAGCGGACCGCGATCGACGGATTCAGACGATTGCGGCGACTTTGGGCTGCGAATCGGGAGCGACGGGCGGTGGTATCATTACGGAACTGAAATCACCCGATTGGCGCTGGTGAAGTTGTTCTCGACCGTACTTCGGCGCGAGGACGACGGGACGTACTGGCTGGTCACGCCGGTGGAGCGCGGTCGCATTGCGGTCGACGACGTTCCGTTCGTGGTGGTCGAGGTGACGGTGAGCGGTTCGGGACCCGAGCAGCGGCTGACGGTTCGGACCAACCTGGACGAGGAGGTGGTCATAGGGTCAGATCATCCGCTCAGCATGCGCGCAGCCGATGACAGTGGCGAACTTCGTCCCTACATCCCGATCAGGCCCGGTCTGGAGGCGAAGGTGCTGCGGCCGGTCTATTATCATCTGGTCGAGCTTGCCGAGAGCCGGGCAGCCAACCAGGCGGGGGAATTGGAAGTAGGAGTGTGGAGTGACGGCATGTTCTTCAGCCTCGGCCAAGTGCTGAGCGAGGACGCATGAGCGGGCCGAGCGACCGGACGTCGGTCATCGAGCGGTTTCGGGCTCAGCAAGGCGCGGGCTGGCACGACGCCGAGAGGGTCCGCACCTACGCGCATGGCGACGGCAGCGGGCCGCCGCGCGCGGTGAGCGTTGAGGCGCTGATGCAGGCCTATGCCGCGCGAGAAGCCGGGGATCCGCCGATCGGCGAGCCGCTCTTGGTGCGCGGCGACCACGACCTCAACCCGGATATGCTGCCGGACCCGCCGTTGCGCCAGGCCGCCGTGCTGGTGCCGCTGGTCGAGCGGCCGGGCGGTCTGACCATTCTGTTGACCCAGCGCACCGACCATCTGCCCGATCACGCCGGGCAGATCAGCTTTCCCGGCGGAAGCCTTGAACGCGATGATACGGACCCGTGCGACGCGGCGTTGCGTGAGACCGAAGAGGAAATCGGCCTGCATCGGCGGCACATAGAAATCATCGGTGGGCTGGACCTTTACATCACCCGCACCGGATACAGCGTGCATCCGGTGGTCGGGATGGTGACACCGCCGTTCGACATTGCGCCCGATCCGCATGAGGTGGCATCCGTGTTCGAGGTCCCGCTGAGGTTCATCACCGACCCGGCCAGCCGGACCGTGCACAGCCGGAGATACGCCGGAAAACTGAGACAATTCTATGCCTTCCCTTGGCAGGATACGAACGGCGAACGATATATCTGGGGCGCGACGGCGGGCATGCTGGTCAATCTGTGCGAGGTTTTGGACGCGTCATGACACGGATCTTTCTGCAACTGGTTCTGCCTTTGGTCGTGCCGTTTGTGGTGTATTGGCTGTACGTCCAGATGGCACGGCAAAAAGCGCAGGCCGCCGGCGTGCCGCCCGATCAGGTGCGAGTGCCCGAGGTGCCATGGACATGGCTGGCGATCATGGGCGCCTTGCTGGCCATCTTGACGCTGGTCGGAACCACGCTGCTTGACGGGGCCAAACCCAGCGCGGTCTACGAGCCGCCGCGTTTTGAAGACGGACGGATTGTGCCCGGCCAAATGCGGGAATAGCCTGCGCTCCACTCAGCAGCACGTCCGGCGACCCGCAGCATGCCGACCGATCGTCTTCCCTCCAAGCCATGGATGCACACGCCGGCCGTTATCGCGGTTCTGGACGTGCTCGAGGGCGACGGCGGCAACGCCCGCTTCGTCGGCGGCTGCGTGCGGGATTCGCTGGCCGGGAAGGACGTCAAGGATGTCGACATTGCGACCAACCTGATCCCCGAGCAGGTCGTGGGCCGCCTGGAGGTGGCCAACATCAAGGTGGTCCCGACCGGCATCGAGCACGGCACCGTGACCGCTGTTTCACACCATCAGCCGATCGAGGTGACGACGTTGCGCCGCGATGTCGCCACCGACGGCCGCTGGGCCGAAGTGGCATTCACCGATGACTGGGTGGAGGACGCATCCAGGCGCGATCTCACCTTCAACGCGATGTACGCGGATCGCCACGGGACGCTGTACGACTATTTCGGCGGACGCCAGGACCTGCGGCTCGGCCGGGTGCGGTTCATCGGCGAGGCCGCCGCCCGCATCGCCGAGGACCGGCTGCGAATCCTGCGCTACTTCCGGTTCTACGCGCTTTACGGCCGTGGACCGGTGGATCTGAGGGCGCTGGAAGCCGCGCGTGCCGCGGCGCCGGAGATCACCAAGCTGTCGGGCGAGCGGGTGCGCGGCGAGATGCTGAAGCTGCTCGAGGCCGACAAGATCGCCCAAGTGCTGAACGTCATGCAGGCCAACGGCATCCTGCACTATGCGCTGCCTGACGCGGAGAACATCGCTCGGCTGCGTTCGCTGGTCACCGCCGAAGGCGTGACGGCGGGGCGCTCGGCGATCCGCCGGCTGGCTGCTCTGTTGCCGGACAGCCTTGAGGTGGCGCGCGCTTTGGCGGAACGGCTGAGGCTGAGCAACGCGGACGCCGCGCGGCTGTGCCGGCTGGCCGCGCCGGATTGGCCGTCGGGCGTGCGGCGTCTGGATCCCGATTTGAACGAGGTCGATCGCGGGCGGGTGTTTTATCGGCTGGGTGGGCCGGACAGCCTGGACCTGATCCTGCTCGCTTGGGCGGAAACCCTGATGGACGAAGAGGACGGCTCGCGCTTTGCGCGGTTCGAGACCGAGAAGTGGCGCGCTTTGGCCGAAGCTGCGGCCAACTGGCAAGTGCCGGTCTTTCCGCTTAAGGGCGCGGACGTCGTGGCGCGCGGCGTGGAAGCCGGGCCGGAAGTCGGTGCCGTGCTGGCCGAAATCGAGGCGGACTGGATTTCCGCCCGGTTCGCCTGGGACCGGGCGCGGTGCCTGGTCGAGTTGGACGAACGGGTGGCTGCAAAGGGCTTGTGAAATCGCCGCCGATTCCGGAAAGTCGGCTATCCCTCCGGCGCTCCGCCGGCCTTCGCACTCCGCGCGGTTCCATGGTTGCCATCCGCATCTGTTTCGTCGGCGATAGCATCACCGTCGGCACCGGCGACGACCGGTATCAGGGCTGGCCCGCACTTGTGGCGACGGCCGAGGCGGCGCGCGGGCACGACGTGACCCTGTACAATCTGGGCGTACGTGGCGACACCTCGGTGCAGATCGCGACGCGCTGGCAGGCCGAATCCCGAGCCCGGCTGCCCGACGACGTGAATGGCGCGCTGGTGTTCTCGTTCGGCGTCAACGACGCCGCGATCGAGCCGACCGCCGACCCGAACCGGCAGCGGGTGCCGCTAGACCAATCGATCGCCACGGCGCGTGAGATCCTGTCGACCGCCCAGTCCTGGCTGCCGACGCTGATGGTTGGGCCCACCCCGGTGCGGGTGGATGGCGTGCAGATAGAGCGCTCGCCGGAGGTGACCTACGATTTCTCGAACGAGCGCACACAGGCGATCGATGCCGCCTATGCCGATCTGACTGCCGAGCTTGGCGTTCCCTACCTCGCGCTGTTCACGGACCTGGCCGGGGACCCGGCGTGGGCCACGGCTTTGCACAGCGGCGACGGGGTGCACCCGACACAGACCGGCTATGCCATGGTGGCCGAACGGATCGTCCGGTGGCCGTCCTGGCGGCGCTGGTTCGGCGGCTGAGCGGGTTGGCTGGCGGGGCAAGCACGTGCCGGATTTCCTGACCGAGATCGAGCTTGGGGCGCCTCGTGTCCCGGTCGCGGGCGTGGACGAAGCCGGCCGCGGGCCATGGGCCGGACCCGTGGTGGCGGCCGCGGTGGTGTTCCTGCACGAACCGCCGGCGGGGCTCATTGCCGGGCTCGACGACAGCAAGAAATTGGCGCCGGGCCGGCGCAGCGAGCTGGCAGAGGCCCTGCACGCGCTTGCCGACGCGCAAGGGTGCGCGCTGGCCATCGGTCAGGCCTCGGTTGCCGAAGTCGACCGGTTGAACGTATTGGCCGCCGCCATGCTGGCGATGCAGCGGGCGCTCGAGCGGCTGCCATTGCGGCCGGCGATGGCGCTGATCGACGGAAACCGTGTCCCGGAAGCCGCACCTTGCCCGACCCGGGCGCTGGTCAAGGGGGATGCCCGCGCGCTCTCGATCGCGGCGGCCAGCATCATTGCCAAGGTCGCGCGAGACGCGATCATGGCGGATCTTGACGTGCGTCATCCGGGATATGGCTGGGCGCGTAACGCGGGCTATGGGACGGCCGAGCACGCGGCTGCCTTGGATCGCCTCGGCGTCACATCCGAGCATCGCCGCTCTTTTGCGCCGGTTGCAGCGCGCCTGCAAGGCCATTCGTAATCGTTAACGACCGGTCTGACTGCGACAGATCTGCAACAGAGTAACGCTTTGGATTCGCTGACTCTTGACACTTGTTTACCGGGGATTCACAGTCCTGGGTAACAGTTATCCACACGGTTCGGTCCCCGGGGGCAAGGGGCGCCGAGAACCGCCGGTGGAGCTGATGCGGGAGTACTAAAATGCCAAAGGCGGTCGTGCGACCGCGCCCTGGGCGGGGCGCGGAGGGGTTCGTGCGCAATCTGGTTCGGGCGGGCGATTGTATTGCGTTGATGGAGGCGTTGCCGGCGGACAGCGTCGACTGCGTGTTCGCGGATCCTCCCTACAATCTCCAGCTCACCGGTGACCTGACCCGGCCGCATACCAATCGGCTGGTCGACGGCGTGGACGAGGCGTGGGACCAGTTCGACGGGTTCGCCGCCTATGACGCCTTTACCGAGGCCTGGCTGCGCGCCGCGCGCCGGGTGCTGAAGCCCAACGGATCGCTGTGGGTAATCGGCTCCTATCACAACATCTTCCGGGTCGGCCGCACCCTGCAGGACCTCGGCTACTGGATTCTGAACGACGTGGTGTGGCGCAAGACCAATCCGATGCCGAACTTCCGGGGCCGGCGGTTTACCAACGCGCACGAGACGCTGCTGTGGGCGGCCAAAGCGGAAAGCGCCCGGTACACGTTCAACTACAACGCCATGAAGGCGCTCAACGATGACGTGCAGATGCGCTCGGACTGGGAAATTCCGATCTGCACCGGCGACGAACGGTTGAAGGACCAGGACGGCAGCAAGTTGCACCCGACGCAAAAGCCCGAAGCCTTGCTGCATCGGGTGATCATGGCCTCCACCGAGCCCGGCGATCTGGTGCTCGACCCGTTCTTTGGCACCGGCACGACCGGGGCCGTGGCCAAGAAGCTGGGCCGGGACTATCTGGGGTTTGAAAGCGATCCGGCCTACGTGGCCGCCGCCGAGGCCCGGCTGGCCAAGATCCGCAAGCCCGGCGATCTGCGCCTGGTCGCACCGGCCGAAAAGCGCAAGGAGCGGCGGATCCCGTTCGGCTGGGTGGTGGAGCGCGGCATGTTGAGCCCTGGCGACACGCTGTACGGGCCGGGCCGACGCTGGGCGGCGCGGGTGCGGGCCGACGGCAATCTGGCCACCGGCGAGGCGACCGGATCGATCCACAAGATCGGCGCCCATGTCCAAGGTGCCGCGGCCTGCAATGGTTGGACGTTCTGGCACATGGACGTGGAGGGCAAGCTGGTCCCCATCGACATGCTGCGCCAGAAGCTGCGCGCCACCCTGAACTGACGAACGAGGCCTGTAGGGCATTATCCACTGGCGTGGAATCGCACCAGCCCGCTCCACAACCCGGCCACCCAACGACAGTATGCTTGGGGTGGCCGGGTGGGGGAGCGGGCTGGAATCGTCTGAACGGAAAATTCCTCAGGCTGCCGCTTCGTCGCGCGGCAGGGCGGGCAGGTCGAGCGTGACCTTGAGGCCGCCGAGCGCGCTGTCGTCCAGCGAGACTGCGCCGCCGTAAAGTCCGGCAATGTCGCGCACGATGGCGAGCCCGAGCCCGGTGCCGGGGGTCGCTTCATCCAAACGCTGGCCGCGCTGGAAAGCGCGCTCGCGCTCATGCTCCGGCAGTCCGGGACCGTCATCCTCGACGGTGATCCGCAACCGCGGCCCGGCCGGTCCGATCCCATTCTGCGCGCCGACATGGACCTGCCGATTGGCCCATTTGCACGCATTGTCGATCAGGTTGCCGGTCATCTCCTCCAGGTCATGGCGTTCGCCCTTGAACAGGGCCTGGTCCGGTCCGTCCAGCAGCATCACCAGCTCCGCCTTATCGGCGCCGTCGGCCGTGGTCCGCTCGGCGTGGATCTGCTCCAGCGTGCGCACCACCGCGTCCAGCACCTCCATAGCGTCGGTGCGCGCGCCCAATACCTTGCCGGCGCCGGCGGCGCGGGCGCGGGACAGGTGATGGTCGACGTGCCGGCGCATCAGGGTCGCCTGCTCCTGGACGGTGCTGGCCAGGCCCGCCCGGGCGTTGCCGGCCAGCGCCGCTTCGGCGTCATTGGACAGCACGGCCAGCGGGGTCTTGAGCGCATGGGCGAGGTTGCCGACATGGGTGCGCGCGCGGCCCAGGACTTCGGCATTGTGCTCGAGAAGCTGGTTGAGCTCGTCGGCCAGCGGCCGCACCTCGGCCGGGAACCGGCCCTCCAGGCGCTCGGCCCGCCCGGTGCGGATCGCGGCCAAAGCGCCGCGCAGCCGGGCCAGCGGCTCCAGTCCAAAGCGGACCTGGATCAGCACCGCGATCACCAGTCCGAGGCCAAGCACGGTCAGCGCGATCGCCAGGGTCTGATTGAACTGGCCGATCTCGGTCTCCACTTCGCGGCGGTCGCCGGCAATGCAGAACACCAGCGGCGCCGACCGGCCAGGCAATGAGATGCGCCGCGCAACCACGGCCAGCGGTTCGCCCTGCGGCCCCTCGACCTCGACGAAGATGGGCTCGTCACCGTCCGGCGAGGCGATGTTCTTGAGGCTGGTGTCGAACAGCGAGCGCGAGCGCAGCGCGGCCGTGCCGTCCATCGCGTTCACCTGCCAGTACCAGCCGGAATAGGGTTGGTCGAAGCGCGGCTCGCCGGGCGCGCGGACCAGCGCCAGGTCACCCGACTCGTTGGCATCGACCACCGCGATCAAGCCGTCCAGCAGCACCGCCAGGCGGTCCTCGAAACTGCGCTCCACGCTGGCGGTGAACATGAACGACAGGCCGAAGCCGGCCGCCACCAGCGCCAGGGCGGACCAGAACGCCGCCCCGAATACCAGTCGGAGAGCCAGTGAATCCGCGGTTGGCAGGCGCATTCTCAGTGGACGTTCAGCCCCTTGTCTTGCCCGGCCGCCGGCTCAAGCAGCTGGTAGCCGAGCCCGCGCACGGTCTGGATCAGATCGCCGCCGATCTTCTTGCGCAGCCGTGCAATGAACACCTCGATCGTGTTGGAATCGCGATCGAAGTCCTGATCGTAGATGTGCTCGGTCAGTTCGGTGCGCGAGACCACCTTCTCGCGGTGGTGCATCAAGTAGGACAGCACCTTGTATTCCGCCGCGGTCAGCTTGATCACGTTGCCGTCGACGGTGACCTTGCTGGACCGGGTGTCGAGGGTGACCGGGCCGACGCTGATCTCGGCCGAGGCGTGGCCGGCCGCGCGCCGGATCAGCGCGCGCAAGCGCACGATCAGCTCCTCCATGCGAAATGGCTTGGTCAGGTAGTCGTCCGCGCCGGCATCAAAGCCCTGCACCTTCTGCGACCACTCATCGCGCGCGGTCAGGATCAGGACCGGGACGTCGCGGCCGTCTCCGCGCCACTTGTTCAGGACCGTGACCCCGTCCATCTCCGGCAGGCCGATGTCCAGCACGACCGCGTCATAGGGCTCGGTGTCGCCCAGGAACCAACCCTCCTCACCGTCGTTGGCCACATCGACCACATAGTCGGCCTTCTCCAGCGCCTCCTTCACCTGGCGCGCCAGATCGGCTTCGTCTTCCACGACAAGTACGCGCATGTCCGTCGCCCTCCTCGGAGCCTAGCCGCGCACGTCCAGAATTCGGCCGTTGCGCGGGTTGACGGTGACCCATTTCACCTGGCCGCCGGCGATGACCTTCAGATGGTACAGAAAGCCCGATCCGCCCGACGAGCAATCCACGGCCACGACCTTCCCGCCGAACTGGCTTTCCACGGTCCGCTTGAGCCGGCCGAACGGCACCGCTCGACCGGCCGCGACCTCCTTTTGCGCCCAGTTCTCGCAATTCGGCCCGATCGGCACCAGCAGCGGCGGGCTCGGCGGCGGCAGCAAGGCGAAGCCTACCTCTCCGGTCGTCCACTGGGCGTGCGCCCCATCGATCGCCGCGCACCCCAACATGGTGCCGAGCAGAATGCCAAATAGCCGCTTCATGCCGGATAACCCTAGCCCCAAGCCCTGAACTCGCCCTGAACGGGCGGCCCCGCGCGTCTTCTACGGTCTTAGCAGCCAAGAGTAGTCGAGGCCGGGCGGGCTTGGAAGGCGCACGACGGGGCGCGCCGGTTCAATGCCGGTTCAGCCGGCCAGGGCCATGCTGGCGCACGGATTGCTTCAAGGCGAGCCGCAGTGGACCGAAGGATCAGGCCGGCGGCCCGCCCCCGGCATGGCGGAGCGCATGACGCACCACCTTTTTCATCACGCTGGGCAGCGCATGGTCGCCCAGCCGGTCGATCGGGCTCCACACCGCACCCGGTGGCGCGGCGACATGGCCGGTCCGGCCGGCCAGGACGGTCAGCTCCAGATGGAAATGTGTGAAGGTGTGCCGGACCAGGCCGGGCAGGTTGCGCCACCCGGCGGTCGGATTCGGCGCCAGCGGCGCGTCGTCGGCGGCCACGGCCGGGTTCGGCGCAGCGCCCTCGCGCCACTCGGAGGACGGCACCTCCATCATGCCGCCCAGCAGGCCGCGCTCGGGCCGGCGGCGCAACAGCACGGCCCCGTCGGCGCGCAGAATCCAGAACGCCACGCCGCGCCGAGTCGGCTTGGCCGGCTTGGGCCGCTTGCGCGGCAGCTCGGCCGCGATCCCGCGCGCGTGTGCGGCGCAGTCCGCCTGCCACGGACAGACCAGACACTTGGGGCTGGTCGGTGTACAGACCGTCGCGCCCAGGTCCATCAGCGCCTGGGCGAAATCCCCGCAACGCCGACTTGGGGTCAACGCTTCAGCCCGTTCGCGCAGCGCCGTTTTGCCGTCGGGCAGCGGGGTTTCCAGCGCGAACAGCCGCGCGGTCACTCGCTCCACATTGCCGTCGACGGGCAGCGCGGCCCGGTCAAACGCGATTGCGGCGATCGCCGCGGCGGTGTACGGGCCGATCCCGGGCAGCGCACGCAACGCGTCTTCGGTCTCGGGAAACCGGCCGCCATGCGCGCCGGCCACGGCTTGTGCGCATTTGTGCAGGTTGCGTGCACGCGCGTAGTAGCCCAGCCCCTGCCAGGCGTGCAGCACCTCGTCAAGCTCGGCCGCGGCGAGGGCGTGTACGCTGGGCCAGCGGTCAATGAAGCGCAGGAAATAGTCGCGCACGGCGGCCACCGTGGTCTGCTGGAGCATGATCTCCGACAGCCAAACATGATAGGGATCGGGACGCCGGCCGGCCGCGTGGTCGCCCGGCGATACGCGCCAGGGCAGGGACCGGTGATGCCGGTCATACCAGCCGAGCAGAGAGTCCTGCAGCGGTTCGGGATGATGGACTGGCGCGGCTGGTTGCGGCATCGTGAATGGACAGCGGCCCGGACGGACTACAGGTTCCTCTGCGTTGGGGACGCGAGCAACGTAATGATCGACCGAACGAAATCCAGCACCAAGAGACCAGAACAAGCTGGCAAGGTCCGGCGCCCCGGCACTCGGGCGGTGGCCAGCCTGCTGCCCCAGGTGACCGCCAAGGCGCTGGGCAAGCGCGGGTTCGGCCAGGCCGGCCTGGTGACCGACTGGTCGGAAATCGTCGGCGCCGACGTCGCCCGCTGGGTGGTGCCCGAGCGGCTGAGCTTTCCGCGCGGCGCGCGGACCGGCGCGACCCTGCAGGTGCGGGTTGCCGGTGCGGCGGCGCTCGAGGTCCAGCACGCCGCGCCGTCGATTGTCGAACGAATCAACCACTATCTCGGACACGCCGCGGTCGCGCGCTTGGCGATCCGGCAAGGGCCGGTCCCAGGGCCGGCGCAGATGGTTGCGCGCAAAGATGCCGCCGGCCCAGCGACGCCGGCGCAAAGCGCGTGGGTGGATGCGCGGCTGGCGAACGTGCCGGAGGGTGACTTGAGGGCTGCGCTCGCCGGACTCGGCCGCGCGCTGGCTCGTGATCATGGGGTGGCAGAAGAGCCGAACAGCGGCGCTCGACGCCGGGAAATCTAAGCCTCCTCGAGTAGGGCTTGACCGCCACCGTTGAGGCGGTAGTAACTTCAATATAGAGTAGGTGGATCGCAAAGATGCACAAGATGATGGTAATTGGCGCCGCGGCCGTCGCGGGTCTTGGCGCCGTCGCATACAGCCAGTTCGAGGCTGGCGGAGCGCCAGACGCAGTCGCTGCGGCCGGCGTGATTCGACCTGCGGAAGCGGCGGCGTCGCCGCCCATGCGCGTCGAGCCAGCAGGGCCGGCCGCGTTCTTTCAGTTGGCCGCCGAGGTGGCGGCCGACGAAAAGGTGCTGGGGCAGCCGGACGCGCCGGTGACCATCATCGAGTATTCCTCGCTGACCTGCCCGCACTGCGCGGCCTTCCATGAGGAAACACTTCCGGTCCTGAAAGACACCTACATCGAGACCGGCAAGGTGCGGCTGATCATCCGGGATTTCCCGTTCGACCGGTTCGGCCTGCAGGCGGCGATGACCGCGCATTGCCTGCCGGAGAACCAGTACTTCGGATTCGTCGACCTGCTGTTCGAGAAGCAGAGCGTGTGGTCGCGGGCCAGCGACCCATTGGCCGCCATCCAGCAGATCGCGCGGTTCGCCGGCATGACCGAGCAGGCCTTTCAGGACTGCCTGAACGATGAGGCCCTGATGGACCGGATCCTGCAGCGCCGCCAGGACGGCGCCAAGCAGTTCGAAATCGGCTCGACCCCGACCTTCCTGATCAACGGCAAGAAGCTGGTGGGCAACCAGCCTTTGGACACATTCAAGGACATGATCGAAGCGGCGCTCGCCGAAAGCTCGTAATCGCTCGCTTCGTCGCCCCGGAGGATCGCTCCCGTTGCAATTCGACAGACTGCGTCTGAGCGGCTTCAAATCCTTCGTCGAAGCGACCGAGCTGATCATCGAGCCCGGCATGACGGGCATTGTCGGGCCGAACGGGTGCGGTAAATCCAACCTGGTCGAGGCCTTGCGCTGGGTGATGGGCGAGACCTCGGCCAAATCGATGCGCGGCGGGGCGATGGACGACGTCATCTTCGGCGGGTCCAGCCAGCGGCCGTCGCGCAATGTGGCGGAAGTCTCGCTCAGGCTGTTGAACGACGACCGCAGCGCGCCGCCGGCGTTCAACGACGACAGCGAGATCGACATCACCCGGCGGATCGAGCGGGAGCGCGGCTCGGGCTATCGGGTGAACGGGCAGGACGTTCGCGCGCGGGACGTCCAGCTTCTGTTCGCCGATCTCGCCACCGGCGCGCATTCCACCGCCATCGTCAGCCAAGGCCAGATCGGCCAGTTGATCGCCGCCAAGCCGATCCAGCGCCGCGCCGTGCTGGAGGAGGCCGCCGGGATCACCGGCCTTCACTCCCGCCGCCATGAGGCCGAGCTCAGGCTGCGCGGTGCGGAGACCAACCTGGAGCGCCTGGACGACGTTCTGCAGGCGCTGGAAAGCCAGTTCCAGGGTCTGCAGCGGCAGTCGCGCCAAGCCAAGCGCTACCGCAATCTGTCCGATCTGATCCGCAAAGCCGAAGCGATGATGTTCCACCTGCGCTGGACGGCGGCGGTCGAGCGCACGCAGGAAAGCGTAAAGCTGCTGCAGGCAGCCGAGGCGCGGGTGGCGGAGCTGACCGGTGCGGCGGCGGTCACCTCGACCGCGCAGGCCGAGACGGCGGCGAAGCTCGCCCCGCTGCGCAAGGCCGAGGCAGAGGCGGCGGCGGCGGTGCAACGCCACGTGATCGCGCGCAACCAGTTGGATGCCGAAGAACAACGCGCCGCCACGATGCTGGAGCAGGCCCGGGCGCGGGCGCAGCAGATCGAGGGAGACCTTGCGCGCGAGGAAACGCTGCACGCCGACAGCGCGCAGGCCCTTGAGAAATTGGAGGCCGAACAGCAAGCCCTGATTGCTGCGGACTCCGGTGCCAGCGAGGCGTCAGAGGCGGCGCAAAAGTCCGTGGCCGAGGCCGAGGCCGCCGTCGCCGAGGCGGAGACGCTGATGGCCGCGGAGAGCGAGAAGGTGACCACCGCCGAAGCCCAGCGCGGTAGTCTCGATCGCCGGGTGACAGAGCTTGCGCAGCGCGTCGAACGGCTGGAATCACGGCTTGCCGCGACCACCGAAGAGCGGGCCGGCCTGCAGGCGGAACTGGGCGGGATCGAGGCGCTGGAGAACGCGGAACGTGCGATGGAAACCGCGGATCAAGAGCTCGCCAAGGCCTCCGAAGCGGCCGGCACGGCCGAACGCGCGCTGGCCGAGGCGCGCGCCGCCGAAGATCCGGCAAGCGAGGCGCATCGCACTGCGGTGGGCGAGCACGACGCGGTCGCCAGCGAAGCGGCCGGGCTGCGCAAGCTGCTGGCCTCGAGCGAAGCCGATGGTCGGTGGCCGCCGGTGCTCGATCAGCTTTCAGTCGCCATCGGAATGGAGTCCGCCTTGGGCGCGGCGCTCGGGGATGACCTGGAGGCTACGCTGGACCCGCAGGGCTCGCGGCACTGGAGCGCACTGCCGCCGCTGGACGAGGCCCCGGCTTTGCCGGCCGGTGCCTCGCCGCTTTCAGAGATGGTGCGCGGGCCCGATGCGCTGGCCCGCCGGCTCAGCCAGATCGGCTTGCTGGCCAACCCGGCCGATGGACCGCGCCTGCAGAGCGCACTGCGTCCCGGGCAACGCTTGGTCAGCCGTGACGGCGACCTGTGGCGCTGGGATGGGTTGACGGTCGCCGCCGGTGCCGAGAGCCCGGCGGCGCATCGGTTGCAGCAGAAGAACCGCTTGATCGAGTTAGAAGACTCTCTGCGCAGTCTGGAAGCGATGGTGCGCGCACGTGCGGCCGATCTGGAGCAGTGCCAAGCCACCACGGCAGCGGCGTTGGAGCGTGAGCAGACGGCCCGCGCCACCCGACGCAGCGCCTTCGAGACCGTGGAGCGGGCGCGGGCGGAACTGGCGCAGATCAGCGATGCGATCGGCGACGCCCGGGCCAAGCTGCGCTCGCTGGAAGATGCCATCGCTCAGGTCGGCGGTGACCTGGAGGAAGCCCGGACCGAACTGGCGGCGGCGGAACACGAGCGGGCCACGGCCCATGATCCGTCGGCGGCGCGCCAGCGCTTGGAGGAGCTGCGCAGCAACGTGGCCGCGCTGCGCGGTGCACTTGGCGAGCGGCGCGGCGAATGCGAGCGGCTGACCGCCGAGCAGGCGGCGCGCTCGCAGCGGCTCGATGCGATCCGTGAGGAGATCGAGTCCTGGCGCAAGCGGGCGGAAAGCGCGGCGGATCAGAAGGCGGTGCTGGACCGGCGCTTGGGAGAAGCCCGAACCGAAACCGAAGCCCTGGCCGCACGCCCGGCCAAGTTCGGCGAAGAACGTACGCGGCTTGACGAGGCTCTGCATAAGGTCGAGGACGAGCGCAAGGCGGCCGCCGACCGGCTGGCCGAGGCCGAAGGGCTGCTGGCGGCGGCCGACAAGGAGCTGAAGGGGGCGGAAGGGGCGCTGGCGGAGGCGCGGGAAGACCGGGTGCGCGCCGAAGCCGGGCTCGAGCAGGCTCAGCAGGCCTGCGCCGCGGTCGAACAGGCGGTGGCCGAACGCCTGCATATCCGGGCCGAAGAGGCGTTGGCCCTGTCCGGGCACAAGGAGAGCGCGCCGCTGCCGGAAACCGAAGCGATCGAGCGGCGTGTGGAGCGCCTGCTGCGCGAGCGCGAAACCATGGGGGCGGTCAACCTGCGCGCCGAGGAAGAGGCTGAAGAGCTGCAGGAACAGATCCGTTCCATGCAAAGCGAGCGCGAGGACCTGATCGCCGCGCTGGGCCGGTTGCGTCAGGCGATCAGTCAGCTCAACCGGGAGGGGCGGGGCCGGCTGCTCGGCGCCTTCGAGACCGTCAACCGGCATTTCCAAGAGCTGTTCGTGCGGCTGTTCGGCGGCGGCAAGGCCTATCTGAGCCTGGTCGAGTCAGACGACCCGCTGGAAGCCGGGCTGGAGATCATGGCCAGTCCGCCGGGCAAGCGCCTGCAAGTGCTGTCGTTGCTGTCCGGCGGCGAGCAGGCGCTGACCGCCTTGGCGCTGCAGTTCGCCGTGTTCCTGACCAATCCGGCGCCGATCTGCGTGCTGGACGAGGTCGACGCGCCGCTGGACGACAACAACGTGGACCGGTTCTGCACCCTGGTCGGCGAGATGGCCGGCAATTCCAAGACCCGGTTCCTCGTCGTCACCCACCACCGACTGACCATGGCGCGCATGGACCGGCTGTTCGGCGTGACCATGGCCGAACGCGGCGTCAGCCAGCTCGCGTCGGTCGATCTGCAGCGTGCCGTACGACTGCGCGAGAGCGCGTAAGTGCGGTAGAAAGAACGCCTCGACTTTCCGTTCGTGCCGTCCGGCCAAAAGGTCGCGGCCTTGCTCCTTGACACTTCCCGGGGGGCAATCTTAAACACGTAGCGTACCTGTTGGTTAACGCAACGGGTGCAGGGGGCGCCAGGCAGCTATGCCGCAGTCCAGCGAACCTCCGTCGTCAGACGACCTCGAACGGCGACTGAAGGCTGCACGCGACCGCCAGGCTTTGCGTAAGTACGGACGTCGTACGGCGTCCGACAGAGCCGGCATGGGCGCGGGCTTTCGGATCGCCGTCGAGTTTCTCTCGGCGCTGGTTGTTGGCACGGTGGTCGGCTACGGGCTCGATAGCTGGCTTGGCACCCGGCCGTGGTTGATGATCGTGTTCTTCTTCATCGGCGCGGCCGCCGGGTTTGTGAACGTGATCCGCGTCGCCCAATCGATCGATGCGATGCGTAAAGCGGAGCGAGAGCGAAAGGCCAAAGACCGCGACGGCGCAGGGTGAGGGCGCCCGCTCGGTCGGCCGTACGAACGGAGGGGAACGGCTCGTGGCCAGTCCGGTCGAACAATTCGAGATCAGCCCGGTCCTACCGATCACCGTCGGTACAACGGACCTGTCCTTCACCAACTCCGCATTCGCAATGGGCATGGCGGTGTTGCTGGCGATTAGCCTGATGGTCGTCGGCACGCGCGGGCGCGCACTGGTCCCTGGCCGGGGCCAGTGCGTGGCGGTGATGTGCGACGAACTTGGCGCGAACATGGTGCGGGACAATGTGGGCGCCGCAGGGCGGCCGTTCTTTCCGTTCATCTTCACGCTGTTCATGTTCCTTCTGTTCGGGAACCTGCTGAGCATGTTTCCCCCGATCTTCGCGTTCACCAGCCACCTTGCCGTCACCTTTGCCCTGGCTGCGGTGATCTTCACCGCGGTG